>OIWT01003977.1_pt1 | contig 12667 bp, 3 predicted proteins | sample 1587701 | NCBI WGS metagenome assembly OIWT01 (sample SAMEA3888904, study PRJEB22519) | human gut metagenome | biome: human gut; feature: human-associated habitat; material: faeces | place: Denmark | collected 2009 | reverse complement strand
GTCAGGACAACGCTTTCTTCTCCGTCTGCAAAGAATTGCGGAAGTGTGATGCCAAAGGCGTCGCATATCTTCTCCAACGATGCAAATGACGGTGTCATGTCTTTCTTATACCATGAAGAAATCGTGGATTGCGGCAAGCCGGAACGTTCAGCAAGCTGATACTCAGACCAGCCCCGCGCTTCGCGCTGCGTTTTGATAATTCCAAGAATATCTGTCATTTTCTCACCGCCAACGATTTTTCGTATATTATACTGTGAAAAATCGTTGCATTTTAATAGTTATTATCGTAGTATTTAATTCGACAATAGCAATCAACGGTGAGAAAAAATGCGCCTCCTGCGAGACGCATTCCTGTTAATCTTTCGATGCTTCTAAGGCGCTGCGGATCATGGAGGACATCATGGCGATTTGCTTGGGGGTGGCTGTCTGCCACAACTCCAAAAGTACATCCATATCCGAAAATTCCATGCTGGGTAAGACCTCCGCCAAAAGATAGGTCGGAGATACCCTGAGCGCTTCGCACAGCAAAACGAACACTTGCAGACTGGGAACCTTCGTTCCCGCTTCAATTTGCCGAAGATAGGTCGCGTGGATATTGCACGCCTCGGACAGACGCTCACTCGTCCAGCCCCGTTCCTTTCGTGCAGTATTGATTCGCTTTCCGAGCAGCTTCTTATCCATGGTTTCGCCTCCGATTGTGTGCTATCAGCATTTATTTTGTATGCTTATAGCTTACATTCTCGTTGATGCGAAAAATAGCGGCTGTTAGAATACTAATTGTAAGCCAATAGACTACAATAAGAGGCGGCGGAATGATGAAAAAGAATGTTCGCTGTGCGGTGATCGGTCAGCATCCCCTGCGGTTCCCGTGGGGCTTTGACGAGGAGGACAACGGCTGCCGCCGCATGAAGCTGGAGATGGCGCAGCGGATCATGGAACTGCGCCAGCGCGGTGTCACGGAGTTTCGGGTGGCCTGCGACCCCGGCGTGGGGCTGTACGCTGCAGAGATCATCAATATTCTGCGGGAGAAGGATAAATCCCTTCGGCTGGTCTGCGTCATACCCCATGAGGAGCAGGCTACCAAATGGACGCCGCAGCTTCGGGAGCGCTACTTCAATATGCTCGCGGGATGCACGGAACTGGACTGCATCGACTTCCATGAGCAGCCTGACGCCCAGCTTTTGGCCTATCAGCGGATCATCAAACAGTCGGGCGTAGTGCTGGCCGTCTATGCCCCGACCTTGCGGATGGGAGCGCCGAGGATAAGGCTGTGTCCTATGCGCTTGCACTGGGCAGACCGGTCATGCTGATTCATCCCGAAACTCTGAAAACAAAATGGCTGAATGTGCCCACTGAAAAGGCCCCCGGATAGACTGTCCCGAAACCAAAATCACCGGTCTCATACTTTGGAACGATTTACATTTCCGTCAGGGGCTGTATAATAAACTTAAATGATTATAAATCGTGTCGAAAGAAGTATTGACAAGGGGGCACGCCCCCTTGTCCCGTAGGGTTCCCCTACGGGACAATTCCACTCTGGTGCAAGGGAGGGACACGCTTGCAGGACAACATCATCGTAAAACCGTCCGTTGAGAAGCAGTTTGACCGTTTTCTGCGGCAGGGGCGCGTGCTCTTTTTCAGCGCACCCTGCGGCTTTGGAAAAACGGCGGTGGCGGAGGCGCTACTGTCCAGCCGGGAGGTATTGCGCCTGTCGGCGGACAGTGCCGGCTTCAAGCTGCCCTCTGCGGAGGCTGACTGGCAAATCTTACTGCTGGACGATTTGCAGGATATGCAGGAGGAGCAGGACTGGAATGCCCTGTGCGAACTGATCCGTGCCTGCCCCGAGCGCCGCTTCGTCCTGCTCTCCCGCGGCACGCCGCCGGGGAGCCTCATGGCCTTTCAATACACGGGGCTGATGACGGTGCTGGAGGCCGACGACCTGCTCTTTGATGCGGACGATGTGCGGCGGCTGCTCCGGCTTTACGGCGTGGAGGCGGCAGACAGTGAGATCGACGGAATTTTGAAAGAATCCGTGGGCTATCCGCTGGGCGTAGCCATCACCGCCCGGTGTATGTCTCCGGGCAAGCCGTGGACGCCGGAGTTGGTGGCGCGGGTGTTCCGGGAGGTGTTTCTCTACTTTGAAACCGCCATCTACCGGCGCTTTGACCTGCCGGTGCGGCGCTTCCTGTTGGAGCTGGCCCCCTTTGAAAGTTTTGACTTGGAAATGGCACGGATGGTCAGCGGCGATCCCCGTGCCGGCGAACGGCTGGACTGGCTTCTTCGATACACCACTATGCTGCGCTACGACGACTGCCAGTGCTTCCACTTCTGGTCGGGGTTCCGAGCTTTTCTCCGCTGGGAGATGGATCGGGAGTATACCGAGGAAAAGCGCAAAGCGCTCTTCAGCCGGGGCGGGCTGTACTATGAGCTGAAGGAGGACTACGCCCACGCCCTGGAATGCTACACCAGCGGCGGTGACCATTCCAAGGTCTCCGAGCTGCTGGTGCGCAATGCAGAACTCCACCCCGGCATGGGTCACTATGCCGAGATGGAAAAATACTACCGCAGCCTGCCGGAGGCGGAAATTCTCGCCTCTCCCTCGCTGATGCAGGGCATGAGCATGCTCTGCGCGCTGGCGATGGACTACGAAGGCTCGGAGCGCTGGTACGGCGAGCTGCAAGCATTTGCCGAGCGCTGCGGCAGGCAGGACGCCGCCGGAAAGCAGGCCCGCAGCCGCCTTGCATGGCTGGACATTTCTCTCCCCCAGCGGGGCGTGAACGGTCTGACGGAAACCATTCCCGCCGTGTTCCGGCTGCTGATGAACAAGGAAGTGACGCTGCCGTCCTTCTCCGTCACAAGCGCGCTGCCCAGCATCATGAACGGCGGCAAGGACTTTTCCGCATGGAGCAAAAAGGACGACCTGCTCTACAAAACCCTCCGTCTCCCCGTGGAGGCGGTGCTGGGGCGGGACGGCGTGGGTCTTGCGGACTGCGCCATCGCCGAGAGCAAGTTTGAAAAGGGGGAGGACGTGGCCGGTCGGATGCTGGCCCTTCTCCCACAGCTGAACGAGGTCCGCAACCGGGGCACGCCGGACATGGAGTTCGCCGTCAGTGGACTGCTGGCCCGCAGCCAGCTGGCAAGCGGACAGCCCACCGACGCGCGGCGCACCATCGAGGTGCTCCGTGAATGCTTTGCCGAGCGCGGTTTGACACGCTTTCTGCCCAATATGGACGCCATGCTCTGCCGTATTGACATGCACACCGGCGACCTTGACGCGGCGGATGCGTGGTATCGGGAAAAAGCCCCGCGGGAGCCGACGCACCTGAACGTCATGCGGCGCTACCAGTATCTCACCCAGGCCATGGTGGAGCTGGAGGACGGCAGGCCGGACACGGTGCAGCTGACGCTTGCCCCGCTGGAGCCGTACGTCCAAAACTGCGCCCGCATCATCGACGGCATTCACCTGAATGTCCTGACTGCCATTGCCCTGTACCGCAAGAAGGACGAGCGGTGGCGCGAGCGATTGACGGCGGCGCTGGACGCGGCGGCGGAGTACCGCTTCATCCGCACCGTCAGCGTATACGGCACGGCGGTGCTGCCGCTGCTGGAAGTGCTGGACTGGGACGGCGACAAGGCATGGCGCAAGCGGCTGATGGCGGCGGTGCGGACGCAGGCGGCGTTCTACCCGCATTTCCTCGAACCCCGCCTTGCCCCCGGTGAGGAGCTGACGCCCACGGAGCTGCAAATTCTCCATCTGCTCTGCGCGGACAAGTCCAACGCCGAGATCGCGCAGATCATGGATGTGAAGCTGCCGACCGTGAAGACCCACGTCAGCCACATCCTCGACAAGCTGGACGTAAAGCGCCGGGCGGAGGCCAAGGCCGCCGCGAAGAAGCTGCGGCTCATTCCGGATGATCTATAAAAGCTGTGCCTGTGCTAAAACGGGCTGAATATAAACCCTATACGCATATCCTAAAGGAGGATCTTATGAAAAAACGAGTATTGAGCCTGCTGATGGCGCTGACGCTCTGTCTGACGACGCTGCCCACGGCAGTCTTCGCCGACGTCACGGAGAACGGCGAAGGAAGCGGCGGGACGCACTACGTCGCGGAGAGCGGCGGGACGCAGTATGAAACGGTGCAGAAGATCTTGGACGAAATAGAGGAAGGCGAGATCACGCTGCTCGACAGCGTCACGGAAGACCTCACCGTCTACGCCGCGACGACCATCCACATGAACGGGCACAGCATCACCGGCAATATTAATGCCACGGACAGTCTGACGCTGAACGGCGGCACGGTCGATGGTACTGTGAAGGTAGACGGCGGCACGCTCAACATGACCGCGCCCTCTGACGCTGCGGCTGCCATCGACGGCGGGCTGAACGTGGTTTCCGGCTCTGCTTCTGTCAGCGGCGCGAAGGTCGGCGTGAAGGGCACGCTGTACTTCGATGGCACGGATATGCTGATCTCCGGCGCAGTGAAGGCGGTCGAGCTGGATAGCGCGGCAGAGCCTGCCGCCAAAACGCTCTACGGCTCCGCCACAGTGAACGGCGATACCGCTGCGGAAGCTGGCTTTGACACCGATACCTATAAAGTAGGCGGCGAAATCGCAAAGAAGCTGACCAACAAGCAGGTGGGCAGCACCACACCCGCAGCGCCGAGCCTGACGCTGACCGAAACGAGCAAGAGCCTTACCGCGGGCAAGACCGCCATGTTCACTGCCAATTATACCGGCACGGACACGCTGAACGCCTATGTTCAGGGCAACGCGGTCAATGGCTACTTTACCATCAGCCAGAAGAACAACGGCGACGGCACTTATACCGTCTCCGTCAAGATCGATGAGGAAACGCCCGGTGGCACGTACACGCTGTTCGTTCACGAGGTGGGGAACACCTCCGTGCAGGCAAGCGCCACCATCACCGTCATCGGCTTGCCGGATGCAGCCGAGGTGAACGGCAAACAGTACAAGTCTCTCCCCAGGGCGCTGGCTGCGGCGCAGAACGGTGACACCGTCAAGCTGCTGGCCAACCATGTGACGGATGCAGACGCCCTCAATGCGCTCGGTGAAAATTTTACGTTCGAACAGTATGCTTCCATCGTACCCGTTGTCACCAAAACCCTGACGCTCGATCTGAACCACAAGACGGTCGACTACCTCGAGGTTGGATTCACAGAGACTAACGAGGAAACGCAGAAAAAAGAAACTCTCGCGACAGGCAACCTGACTGTTACAGGCGAGGCCGCTTACGGCAGAATTTCAAATCTCATGTTCATGGCCGGCGCACTGGACATCCGGAGCGGCGAGATCGGCGGTTCAGGATGCGCGGGACTTCTCTGCGACGCGAACAGTGGCTCTGTGACCGTCAGCAACGGCACGGTGTATGGCCTCACCGTATTGGAGGGTGCTTCCGTCACCGTCAATGGCGGTTCCAATCACGCGGGTGAATGGGTTGTCGCTTCCAGCGCTACGCTGAACATTACGGACGGCACGTTTGGCGATGTGCAGTTCACGCACAACGGAACCATCGCCATCAGCGGCGGCACGTTCCAAAGCATTAAGAGCTACATCGCAGAAGAGTTGCAGCCGCTCATGTCCCTGTTGGATACGCAGAAGGTGCACGCTTTCTACAAGGGCGACGACGTGCAGGACGGCAATGCAACGGAGCTGGCCGACGTAACCGTCAAGGAGCACACCCACGCCATGGTGAACAACAAGTGCGCCTGCGGTCTGTCCTGCACCCACACGAACACCGAGGGCGCGAGCACCATCGGTAAAGACGGCAAGTGCACGGTCTGCGGGACACAGTTCGCGGCTGGCATCGGTGAAATCTATTATACCGATGTGCCGTCCGCGCTGAATGCGGCAGCTGACGATCAGACCGTCAAGCTGCTGGCAAACGAGATGCTGCCCAGCGATACATATGTCAGCAAGACCCTCACGCTGGATTTGGACGGACACAGTCTGGATGGATACAGCTTGAAGGTCGGCGGACTTACGGCCACGAGCCAGGTTCGTACCGGTAAACTGACGGTCGTTGACAGTAGTGGCGGCAACGGCGCGGTGGGTGTGACCGTGCGGGATGGAGGCAAGGTGGAGTTCCGTGGTAGCATAGCAACATCTTGTCTCCGGCTTCAGGTCTACGGGGGAGATGTCAAATTCTACGGCGGCAATATCCGTAGCTTTGACCTATATAATAGCGTCACATATGCGGACTTTCTACCGGAAGGGTACTGCTACTATAATTATAGTGGCAGTGGTTCTGACCTGGGAAGCATAGTAACAGCGGCAGATGTGGCCAACGCGGTAAATGTGGGGCGCTATCTCGCTGTCGCACCTTGCAGCCACGGCGGCGCGAACGGCTTTGATGGCACCAACTGTCCCTACTGCAACGCGCCCGCGGTGGCTGAAACAGCCTTGAACAATGGCGAGGGCAACCGCCCGTGGCGGAGATTTGCTGATTTGCAGACAGCCCTGGACGCAGACAGAGCCGGCGGCTCGACCCTCACGCTGCTGGCCGACGTGACCGGCGATTACACCATCGACGGCACACAGGACACGGGGATCGACCTGAACGGGTATTCCATTCACGGAACAGTGGATGTCAAAGCGGTTGCTGAAGGAACGAACAACACCACTACCTTCAGCAACTCCAAGGACACGGGCAGCATCAAGACAGTTGTCGCCCACAGAGGCGCAAATCTCGCCGGTTCGGGCGCTCCCGCCGTCATCGGCACATTGACGTTGGCAGAGGGCGCGACATGGAAAAATATTCTGAATCTTAAAACACTTGGATACAAGGTGCTCAACGCGGACGGCACTCACAAGTGGTACGCCCCGGATGATGTCAAAGGCTCGCAGTTGAACAACGTTATTATCAATAGCCTGCCCATCACCACCAAGACCTTGAATCTGAAGGTCGATGGCAAGAACCTGACCGGCAACTCGCCGAAGGTGGAGCGCGGCACGACCGTCCAGCTCTGCGCCAGCTGCAATGCGAAGGGTGCGGATGTATACATCTACACCGGGGAGATCGTTGGAAACAACGTGCCCACATACAGCCAGAAGAAAGCGGAATATAAACAGATTGGCACCAACTGGTACTATGTCGTAGACCTCGCTGCAAACACAATCGGAACCTACGACATTTATTTCACCGCCACCAAGGACGGCTATTCGGTGATGAGCAGTCACAAAAAGCTGACCGTCACCAAGCCGAACTTAAGCAATGCCGAGATCACGTTCCCCAATGGCAATGAAGCGGCATTCAAGTATTGGACCGCGACCGATGTGCCGACGTTTGTCGTGACATACAAAGGCCAAACGCTGGAAAAGGACAAGGATTTCACCATTACCGGCGGCGGCAGCACCTACGATGTAGGCCCCTGTACGCTGACCATCAAGGCAACAGACAACGGCGATTATACCGGAAGTAAGTCTGCCGAATGGACGGTCCGACCGCTCAAAGTAGCGGCTTCGGTCGGCAACATCATTAAGACATACGACGGAACGACAGATCTGCCTGAAAACACGAAAATCACATTTAAGAGCGCGGACAGCTATTATACTGGTACTACGCTTTCGTTGGCTAAGGGTACAGATTATGAGGTGCTCAACGCCCACTATGATTCCGCCGATGCCAGCACCGAGGAAAAGACCATCTCCTTTACCGTCAAGTTGAAGAATAAGGGCTATGTCTTTGAAGACGGCACGACCCAAAAGGACTTTACGCTGAACGGCGCGGAGCTGAATGATAAGTCTTTCAAAATTAACAAAGCCGCTGCGCCCACGAATATCCCGACCGACACACTGAACGTGATCAACGGCACGAAGTTGACGTACACCTACGATTTCAGCAAGCTGCTGCCCGAAGCACCCAATGGAGATTACGGCACAGTGCGCTACGATTTGGGGAATCGGCAGACTGCTATCAACTTCACCGCTCATGGATATTATCTCGACCCGGAGATAGCGGAATTTGAGGGCAGCAAGCTGACTTTGGTAGGTCTCTATGCGAAAGATGGAACAGCGACCGGCCAGATCGGTACCGTCAAGGTGAATGTCACCACCACTAACTACGAGAACTTTCAACTGACGCTCGTCCTCAACGCGGTGAACCAGATCAAGCCCACGCCGGACGGCGAAATCACCGCAGCCGAGATCACCTACGGCGACGCGCTGAGCAAGAGTACTATTTCGGGCAAGATGAAGGATCCCGACACCGGCAAATCCGTCAACGGTACGTTCGCGTGGACGGACGGCACGATCAATCCTAACGCGGGCGGCTATGAAGCCGAATGGACGTTCACTCCGGCTGCGGGCTACGAGAAATACGCGACTGCGACCGGAACTGTGACCATCAAGGTCAAACCGGCGAAGCTGATCGTTTCCGTGAAAGCATCCAGCATGTATTACACCGGCAAGGAACAGATCGCATCGATCATCGCGTCTGGACAAAGCGTAGACAGCACTCCCGTGACGTTCACCTACAGCGACAAGGTAGACGGCAACTATACTTCGGGCGTACCGACATTCACCGACGCGGGTACATACACCGCTTACTACAAGGCGGAAGCCGCGAACCACGAACCAGCTACCGGTACGTTCACCGTGACCATCGACCCGCTGCCGATCAGCCTTCTCTCTGTTTCGTCAATCTCCAAGACCTACGACGGCAGTGCAGATGTCACGCTCACTGCGGACAAGCTGACGTTTTTCAGCAAAACGGCGAAGGCCACGAATATTAAACTTCCCGATACGGCGCTCACCTTCTCTGACGCCCAATTTACCAGTAAGCAGGAGGACGGGAGCTATCTGCCCTCGCCGGAGGTCGGAAACGGAAAGGCGCTTTCCTTCACCATGACGCTCACAAGCAATAACTATGTGTTTGAAGGTAAGTCGGAAGGTACCACAAAGGTCAGCGACGTTTTCGCGACCGATGATGTGAACCGGTTCACCATCACCAAGGCCGCTGCGCCCACAGTGCAGCCCGTAGAGCTGACCGTTATCAACGGGCTGGCAAAGACTTACTTGGTCAATCTTCCCGCGCTGCCGACGCTGGGCGATAATTGTAAGTACGGCTCCATCAAATATGAGGCCTGCAACTTCGATCTGATTGGAGAGGGCGGCTACGCAAATTCGACGGCAATGATCACATCAAACGATGAGTTCCAGTTGACTGTCCCGGCTGTCGAATCTCAGACCGAAGGTTCCGTCGGAACCGTAGGCGTCAAGATCACCACGGACAACTATCAGGACATGCTCCTGACCGTTGAAGTCATCGCGAAGAACAAGATCGTTCCCGTGCTGGACGGCGAGATCACCGCAACGCCGATTACCTACGGTGACACACTGAGCAAGAGCGAAATTTCGGGCAAGATGAAAGACCCCAATACCGGCGCAAAGGTCGAGGGCACTTTCTCGTGGCAGCAACCGGGCGATACGATTCTGGGTGCGAGCACGTCTGGCCATGATGTCGGATGGACGTTCACGCCGAAGGATGGGAATACCTATACGGAAGCGACCGGCACCGTGAAAGTCCCCGTCGCCCCCAAGTCCATCGAGGGCGCAGTGATTACGCTGGAATCTGCCGACCTCGAATACAACGCGGCAGAGCAATCGCCGAAGATTACCGGTGTGGCACTGGAAAAATGGACTGAAAATATTACCTACCGTATTGTAAGCGGCAACACGGCCACCAATGTCAATGACAGCCTCACCCTGACTATCGAGGGTACCGGCAACTACACCGGTAAGGCCGCGGTCGAGTGGAAGATCACGCCAAAAACCGTGACGCCCACGATTGAAGTCGAGCCCTGCACCTACACCGGCGATGCGCTGGAGCCGACCGTGACCCTCAAGGACGGAAATGAGGTCATTCCGACAGACGAATACACGGTAGAGTATTCCAACAACACCAACGCTGGTACCGGCCGGGTGACCATCAAGGACATTGCAGGCGGCAACTACGTCATCAAGGAGAAAACCCAGGACTTCACCATCGACAAGGCCAGGGCGCCCGCAGCGGAGGTTGGTTCGCTGACCATCACCAATGGCCTGCACAAGACCTATTCCTTTGACCTCTCAACGCTGCTGCCGAAGCTGACTGCTCCCTGTGACTACGGCACGATCACCTATGACAAGAAGGTTGATACCAATCTGGGCGTTGGCTCCTTTATTACCCTTGTAAACGGCAAGACCGGTGAGCTGACACTGGAAGCAAACAGAAGCGGCACGGACGAAGGACAATTCGGCACGATTACGGTTACAATCTCCACGAGCAACTATCAGGACATCATCTTGACCATCAACGTCATTGCGAAGAACAGGATCACTCCCACCGGCACACCGACGCTGAGCAAGAACGCCATCACCTACGGCGACGCCCTGAATACCATCGCTCTCTCCGGCAAGCTCCATGATAATGTCAACAACGTGGATGTCGATGGAACCTTTGAATGGGTGGACGGCACGCATATACCCGTGGTTGGGAACGGTACCTATGCAGCCGAGTGGATTTTCGAACCGACTGACACCGAGAAGTATTTAACGGTTTCGGGAAGATCGAATATCACTGTCGAAAAGGCTACGCAGTACGGCAAGGTCGGCATGGCAGGCTATACTTACGGGCAAGCGCCAAGCACACCGACCTTGACAGACCGGACGGGCGATTTGAATGCTCAAGTGACCTACCGTTATGCCGCTGCTGGCAGCGGCTCCGTTCAGACGTGGGATATCAGCAATCCGCCCGCGCTGAACGCCGGTACCTACCGTATGTACGCCAGCATTGGTGATACGGATAACTACTACGGATTTGAAGCTGTGTATTGCGAATTTGTGGTAGCGAAGGCAACGCCGACCTACACCGTTCCCACCGGGCTGACGGCAAAATACGGTCAGACGCTGGCGGATGTGACGCTGCCGGACGGCTGGAGTTGGATGGATAGCAGCGAATCTGTGGGCGGCGCTTCGACTGCCGCCAAGACCTTCCAGGCAAAGTTCACTCCGAAGGACACCGAAAACTACAACACAGTGGAGAACATTGAACTTGAAGTCACGGTGAACAAGGCGGATGGCGGCAACCTCAAAACGGTCGAGCTGGAGCAGAAGTACACGGACGCCTCGGATCACACCTACACGCCGGACTGGGCCGGACTGCCCGCCGGGCAGGACTGGACGTTCAGCAGCGAGGCGAGCATCGTCCTGTCCAAGCAGGACTTCGCAGCGGACGGCAGCTTGCTGACCTATGCCATCTCCGGCGGCAAGGCGGGTGACAAGATCACCATCACCCTCAAGGCGTCCTGTGACAATTACGAGGATTTCACCATCACGCTGAACGTCACTCTGACAGAAAAGGACGATCAGAAGCCGTTGACCATCACCGGTGCGGGTAGTGTGGTCTACGGTCAGACACTGACATTGACCACCACTGGCGGCTCCGGCACGGGCACAGTGACCTACCGCATCGACACAGACGCGAGCACCGGCGAGGCGACCATCGATCCCGAAACCGGCGTTCTGACTCCCGTCAAGGTCGGCTCTGTCAGCGTCATCGCGACTAAGGCGGGCGACAACGACTACAACGACGTCACCAGCGCTCCCTTCGTGCTCATGATCAAACCGGCCACGCCTACCGGCGAGCCGAACTACACCAAGATCACCACCAGCGGCAAGACGCTGAAGGACGCGGCGCTGACCACCAAGGGAAGCACTCTGAATCCCAGTGACGGCAAGCTGGAATGGGTGGATGACAAGGGCGAGCCCCTGCCCGACGATACCACGGTCAAGGCCAACACGACCTACAAATGGCGCTTCACGCCTGATGATGACAACTACACGACCCTGACCGGCGAGGTTGAGCTGTATCACAAGTCCAGCAGTGGCGGCGGTTGGTACGACAGCTACTACACCATCAAGGCAACTGCCGGGGCGGGCGGCTCTATTTCTCCCTCCGGCAGCGTCAGCGTCCGTGAGGGCAGAGATCAGACCTTCACCATCACCCCAGATAAGAGCTATGCCGTCTCCAATGTCAAGATCGATGGCAAGAGCATCGGCGCGGTGAAGTCCTACACCTTTGAGAATGTCAGCAGAACCCATACCATCGAGGTCATCTTTATGAAAGCCAACGGCAACCCCCAGACCGGCGTGTTTGTGGATGTAGCCACCGGCAGCTATTATGAGGACGCTGTGGATTGGGCAGTGGAAAACGGCATTACCAAGGGAACCGATGATACCCATTTCTCCCCGGATGGCATCTGCACCCGTGCGCAGGCCGTGACCTTCCTGTGGCGTGCCGCTGGCAGTCCCAAGCCCGAAACCCGCACCATGCCCTTCGCCGACGTCCCCGCGGGCAGCTACTATTACGACGCTGTGCTGTGGGCGGTAGAGAACGGCATCGCCAAGGGTACCAGCGACACCACGTTCAGCCCCAACATGACCTGCTCCCGCGCCCAGATCGTCACCTTCCTGTGGCGTTCTGAGAAATCTCCGGCAGCGGGTACAGCCAATCCCTTTGCCGACGTGAAATCCACCGCCTACTATGCCGACGCGGTACTGTGGGCGGTCAAGGAGAACATCGCCAAGGGAACCACCAACACCACATTCAGCCCAGACGCGGATTGCACCAGAGCGCAGATCGTGACCTTCCTCTGGCGCTGCAAGAAGT
>OIWT01003972.1_pt1 | contig 12684 bp, 8 predicted proteins | sample 1587701 | NCBI WGS metagenome assembly OIWT01 (sample SAMEA3888904, study PRJEB22519) | human gut metagenome | biome: human gut; feature: human-associated habitat; material: faeces | place: Denmark | collected 2009 | reverse complement strand
TACTTCATAATATCTGTCGTACGCTTTCTTAACGCTCGCATCCCAAGGAATATATATTTCGTTCATGGCATTTTCGCCTATTTCATGTGCAAGACCGATATTGTTGATAAGCTTTGTTATTGCCTCTGCCATTGCCTCTTCTTTATTGTAGCCGTAGCAAACCTCTTCAAAGTTTGTGGCACGAACCTTTGGATCCTGCTCTCTGACAGGTACTCTCTTTAATACATCGACTTCCATTATTTGTCACCTCCGCAGTTTCCGCAGCCACCGTGATGTGTTGCGCCCTCTTCATAGGCAAGCTTAGCTCTGCCTTCCTCAGTCTTATATTGCTGCTGTCTCTTCATAGCCTGATCGAAATCAACAAGATGTCCGTCGAACTCAGGTCCGTCAACACATGCGAACTTAACCTTTCCGTCCACGATCAGACGGCATGCTCCACACATACCTGTTCCATCAACCATGATTGGGTTCATTGAAACAATTGTAGGAATCTCAAGCTTCTTCGTGAGCAGACATGTGAATTTCATCATAATCATAGGTCCGATAGCTACACAGCAGTCATATGTATTGCCGGCATCAACAAGTGCCTGAAGCTGCTGGCTGCCGTTGCCGTGGAAGCCGTATGAGCCATCATCTGTACAAACATAGAGATTCTTTGCAACAGCTTTCATCTCATCCTCAAAGAAAAGAATATCCTTATTTCTAAAGCCCATGATGACATCAGCATCCACACCATGCTCTTTAAGCCACTTAACCTGTGGATATACAGGAGCTGTACCAAGACCTCCTGCGATAAATACGATGTGCTTTTTCTTTGTCTCCTCGAGGTTATCCTCCTGACAAAGCTCTGATGGACAGCCGAGTGGTCCGACGAAATCCTCTAATGAATCCCCCTCATTAAGAGCCATCATTCTCTCTGTTCCTGCACCGATAGTCTGTACTACGATAGTAACAGTTTCTTTTTCCCTGTCATAATCACAGATGGTAAGTGGGATTCTCTCTCCTACCTCATCTGTCTTTGCGATGATAAACTGACCAGGCAGACACTCTTTTGCAACTCGTGGTGCCTTTATATCCATAAGGATAATATTGTCAGCCAATTTTTCTTTTCGAACTATTGGATACATAGTCTTCCTCCTAGTTAAATCTTATCCCATTACATATGTAATCTGATACTCAATTATTTCATACTTTTTTAATTTTAAATGAAATGATATAATTTTTCAATATATTTCTTTAGATATTCCATAAAAATATGTTATATGCTTATGAAATTGTGTTATCTTCTGACATTCGTCCGGTACTTTATATCAAAAACAGGAACCAATTCATGCAAAAAATGAACCGGTTCCTGTATTTATCAGCTTTTATGAGAAATATACAAGCTCATCCTGCGGCTTCTCAGCAGGCTCGATGGAAACCGGATAAAGCACCGGTCCCTTTCCCTTGTACTCTCTTGCAAACTCCACATGCACCCTTGCGGTGATGGTAATCCACGATTTGTGAGGAATACTGCTCTCGTCCTCATACTTGCACTTAAAGCCTATAAAGGTCACGTCCTCTATACAGCAGGTCATCGCAAACCTGCCCGGTACCATAACACCCTTTCTAAGCTTATCAGGATTGTATACAAGAGCAAGAAATTTGACAACCTTGCCGTCGTACTTCTTGTAATTCTCCATGGCATCCATATACCAGATGGCATAATCTGCATCTGAAAGCTCAATCGCATCCTGATTTATATCAAACGGCAGTTCCTCCGGACGCTCATCAATAGTACCGTCCTTGCGTTCGTAGACTATCTGGGCTTTACGGTTGATATTCTTTATGGTACGCCTTAAGTGTCCTCTGTCTGTATCATCGTCCGTCCTGTTAAATATGACAACATCACTCGCAAATACCTGTTCCTGCATCATCGCGCGCATATTATTCATATAAAGGTCAAATGTAGTGGAATCAACTGTGGCGAGTGACTGCACGATAACCCAGCCCTTTGGCAGCTCGGCCTCTATTATTTTATCAATGCCCCATGTGCCGTTGTACTCGATAAACACCTGTTCAGGCAGATACTGCATGTTGAGCTCATTCAGCTTTGCAGCTGTGAACTCATCCTCCGAGTCGATCTCTGCAACCTGGATATTGGCAGCCTTTAGCTTATCCATATCATACTCCACATCACCATCCTCGCACATAATGATAAGCCCCTTTGAGCCATTAGCGAAATCATTCTCGAAAATGGTATCCTTAATCAGTGAAGTCTTGCCACTGTCCATGAATCCGGTAAATAAATATACTGGAATCTCTTCAGCCATTTTGTTAGTTCCTTTCTGATTATTGTGTAACTATGTTAAATACATTTAAGCAAGTCCGAAGAGCTCTTCAAGCTCATGCTCGTGGATATCTGTTCCGATAACAACGATACGTCCTGTATAGTCAGGCTCGCCATCACGAATCTCATACTCGCCCGGAACCATATCAAAGTAAATCCACTTGCCGTCTGTGCCCTCTACCATGCCCTTTGAACGAAGAATCTTGTCATCTTCCACAAACTGTTTAAGGATTTCTTCGAGCTTAGCGCGCTCAAACTTGTGAGGTGTCTCCTTGCCCCAGCTTGTAAATACATCATCAGCATGATGATGTCCGTGCTCATGATCATGGTCATGACAGCCGCAGGTGCAACCCTCTCCATGGTCGTGGTGATGTTCATGTTCGTCATGGTCATGATGATGTTCATGCTCATCATGATCATGATGATGCTCGTGCTCGTCATGCTCGTGATGGTGCTCATGCTCATCGTGGTCATGATGATGGTGATGATGCTCTGCCTCATCCTGTGCATGACGTGCCTCTGCAAGCACCTTCATCTCGAGATTGTCCTGACCCTCCATAGTCTTTAGGATCTGCTCTCCTTTAATAGCATCCCAGTCAGTAGTGATAACCGAAGCCTTTGGATTTAAAGCCTGAATCTGCTTTACGCAAAACTCAAGCTGCTCAGGTGTAGCATTCTGGCTACGGCTTAAGATAACTGTTGTGGCATACTCTATCTGATTGTTGAAGAACTCACCAAAGGCCTTCATCTGCTTGCTTGCCTTAAGTGCATTTACGACTGTAACAAGTGCATTGAGCTTGACCGGCTGCTCTTTTTCGATATCTATAACTGATTTCATGACATCTGATAATTTGCCTACGCCGGAAGGCTCGATTAAGATACGGTCCGGATGATACTTAGTAATAACCTCATTTAAATTCTTACCAAAATCACCAACCAGTGAACAGCAGATACAGCCTGAGTTCATCTCAGTAATCTGAATGCCGGCATCCTTTAAAAAGCCACCGTCTATACCAACCTCACCGAACTCATTCTCTATGAGAACTATCTGCTCCCCCTTAAAAGCCTCATCTATCATTTTCTTGATAAATGTAGTCTTTCCAGCTCCAAGGAAACCTGAAATAATGTCAATTTTTGTCATTGTAATTCACTCCTTTTCTTTTCACTAAGTCCTATTTTACTAGCAATAATACAAATATGCAAATTAAATTTTTATTATTAAGTGCTGCAAAATTATTCTTTACCCTGCCTTTTTGTGTCAGTAATCGACTTATAGGTGGGTTTTTGTCTTTTTTGATTCAGTACGCCTTTGCTAGGTTATTTTACTACAACGGCATACTTATATTTAATTGTGCCCATTCCCTCTACGATATTGGTCTGGATAATGGTTGCTTTATCTATTGACAACTCAAATGTTGATCCATGGAACAATCCGAATTCGTGAGCTGTGATTTCTTTTTCCATATCTTCTTGACTGTCGTAGAACACGATTGCAGTACCTTTGATTTTGTACAACAACACACAGATGCCTTGACCGCCTTCTTCGCCAGGGGATTGATCAAAGGTCACCGTCACGGTATTTTTGTCAGTTGCAAACTCAAATGAAATCTTTGATAAGTTATGTAATTGAATAAACTGTTCTTCCGTCATTTCCATTCCCGCAAGAACCGCTTGTTTGGCTGTTATAGACTCCCACTCGACAATAGCGTCAATCTTGTTGAAAGCTTTGCCTTTAATGTCGGCAGTCGCCCACTTTGCATAAAGCGTGAACACCCTTGCCGGCATATATGAAAAACTGAATTCCGTTTCGGAAAGTGTTGCTCCGCCATCTATACTTTCATACCAGCCTGCAAAAACAAAGCCATCTTTGATGGGAGCAGTAGGAGCCGTGATTGCCTCCCCTGCTTTTGCCTTAACTGGTTGTACTACACTGCCGCCTTTGCTGTCAAAGGTTATTGTATATTCTTTTTCAACAACAAGTTTATCAATCTGTTCAGTCTTTTCTTTGTGGCAAACCATGCATGTGTAAACCATGATACCTTCTTTTTCTGTAGTCGGTTCAACACTCACGCTACCATCATTCCAAGAATGCTCATCTTTATCTTTAGTTTCCTTACAACCATTGTCTAAGCACGCATGCCAATGATGAGTCTCATTATAGCTCCATTCTTTTAAATAATTATGTTTTCCACCATTGCTGCAAGCTGTGAAAAGGACAATTGTCAGCACTAATGTCATAATTGTTATAAACGACTTTCTTTTCATAATTTTGCTCCTTTGATTTAAGTATTTAAGTTATTTATTTCAAATCGCTGAAAATTTCGACTTAAAATTGTTTCTATTTTATTTATTGTTTTTTCTTGCCAATTTCTTTGATTATAGCGATTAAATCGGCAAACGATTTTTTTCTAATTGCAAACCAGAATATCGCAAACCCGATAATTCCTGTGCCTGCAAGGCTTCCAATAATGATGCCAACAATCGCTCCGCCTGAAAGCCCCTCTTTTTTGCTTAATTTGACTTCTAACACGTCTTCGTATACAGCTATAAGAGTTGTTTCGCCCGTTACGGTAAAAGTGTATTCAGCATCGGTGTTCACAATATTTCCACTTGCATCCTTCCAACCCTTAAACACTTTGCCTGCTACTGGAGCATCTGCCATTATGGTTACGATGTCCCCAATTGTTAACCTTCCTCCACCCGAACCACCGATAATGGTAACTTCCGCTTTAACAAGTTTTGCTATCGTAAGGTCGGCAATCTCTTCTCCGTTTTCGTCAAAGTGCTTTTTGCAGAAACTACAATCTTTGTGTCCTCTTATGCCTTCCGTTTCTTCAGTTGCCGATACTTCGGCTACCCATTCACCGAAACGGTGCTCCTTAGGAGTTACGAGCGTGCTTTCGTCAACGATTAGCTTAGTTGCCAATTCATCTTCAAATTTCATTTCGCAGCCATCACACTTGTAATATGGTTTTTTGCCTTCTTTCGTACAAGTGGCGTCCTCACCAGGAACAAAAATGGTGTGGTGCGTATTATGCGCGAGCGCAGGATCTATTATATAGCCACAATCAAGGCATTTTACAGGATCGTCATCAGTTGCAGCCATCCTGTCAGGTCGGTGAGTAGCAATATCGTTTTTCACTTTGCAGTTTTTACACTCATGATAATGCATATCCTTGTTTGACGACCATTTGGTCTTAAAATCGTGAATTATGGTTTCTGCAAGTGTGATTTCATTACTGCAAGTGGCTTCCGTAAAGATCTTGCTGCACTCCTCACGCTGACACTTAAAATACACGATATTGCCGTCATTGCCCTCTGAGCATGGATTTGCATCGTGACGTATAACTAAATGTCCCTTAGGAATTGTCGCAATCACGTCGTACCACATCATAGTGCGATTGGCGTCAAAAAAAGCTTTTTTGCACCCTTTACAAACGTACTTATCTTTTATTCCGTCCTCGGTACAAGTTGCAGGTTTACCTGCCTCTAAAATAACAGTTTCGTGCGGACAGTCGATTGTGCGGGATAATTGCACACGAAATACTATTTCTTTGTCATTTGTGCTTTTTTTCCAATACTCTAGTGTCGCTCCTGAGATTGTGAGTTTACCAAGCCAGTTTTTAAGGCCACTCACATTATTAGCTGACGGCATAACCATTCCATCTGGTGCTGTGACGATAACGTCAACAGTAGAAGCTGCGTTTGTCATAAACTTACCATCGTACACGTTATCCCAATTGCTCAACGTCACCGCATATCCGTTTTTTTCATTTACTTGATAATTTGTGGCAAAATTGTCATTGTATGGTTGTTCAAAGTCAATGTCAACGCTTTGCACAACGTTATCCAAACGCAACAACACAATAACAATTAAATTTCCGACATGGTCTATTTGTTTACTCAACACTTCCCCTCTTGTTGACATGACGTTCAGTTCGTCAAGATTTTCGGGGAATTTGCAATTTGATTGTGGAGTGAAAACGTATCTCATCACGCTGTTGTTTTTTACAAGTACGGTTTCATACTCGTTGGAATTACACAAGGTGCCGTTTCCATCACGGCTTAGCGATGCTTGAAGATTGATTTCGTCACCCACAATAACGTTACCTTTTTTTATCGTCGGAAAAAATAGTGGTTTATATGGCATACCATAATGATATTCAGGCACGTCAATTAAGATTTCTTTAATGTATTCTCCTGAAGAACACTCCGTGCAAATTCCGTTAACGAAATTATGTGGCTTAAAATCTCCATATTCATAGCCGCAAATGTCGCCGTTTGAGGCTGTATATGTGCAGGTTGCGCGCTTTTGGCAATTTGCCGTTCCACCATGCGGATTGTGTCTCAAATTAGCGTCTTCTTTTCCACAATGTTTGCAAAATCCAAGGTGATTGTCTTCACCGTGTACTCTATACGATTTAAACTCGAATTTATGCCCTGTTGCCGCAAGATACTCTTCACCACAAGTGTCACACTTTGCGCCGCTTAAACAAGTTTGAATGCCTCCACTGTGTTTTTCTTTTATGACATTACCACTTACGTCCTTTTCAATCTCGCCGCAAGCACACTTAAATAAGTGACAAGTTTTATCATCCTCGCTTGCGACAGCAGAGAAATTGTGCTTTGCATCGGGGTTGCCAAGTTCGCCACATGTTTTACACTTTGCGTTGCAGTCAGGATAAAACTCGTGTCTTGCATACTGCGAGCCTTTGTCAAAAGCAGGGGCAACGCCAGGGCAAGCAGGATCAGTGCATTTGGTGTATCCGTGATGTTCGTAATCTATTTGTCCGATTTCTTCAACCCATGTATGCTCATGCCCGCCCGATACTTCTGCAATCGTAACAGGAATATCACAAGTTTGTCCATCCGCCGCCGTTGCAGTGATATACATCGTTCCGCCGTCCATTGCATTTTTGGCAATTATTTGATAGTAGCAATTCGATTCATCAAAAACATTGACAGTTTGAATTACCATTCCTATTGGTGCAATCTTTGCCGCATAAGTATAAGGAGCAGGAGCACCACTGATCCACATACCTGTGTCGGTAAAATCTGTGCTAATTTTGCCAGATACCTTTTCGTTGATTCTAGGAGATATGTATCGCGGATAACCAAGATACGTCATTCCTTTGGAAATGATAAAATCCATATATATTATTGTTGAAATGTTGTTTTGCCCTGCGATGTCCCAAAGTTCTATATCCATGCCTTTGCCGAGTTTTGCACCTAAAACTTGTAGATTTCTTTTAAGTAGGTCGCCATCTTTGGAAAGTTTATAGTTTTCTTTCGGTGCAAAACAGACTCGTATACAGTACGCAACTTTTTGCTCAATCAGTTGATTTTCAACCCTGCTCCATGGAAAAGACTCTTTGTCTTTTTCCCACAACGTTGTTGCTTGTCCGTTTTTAGATACAAATATGAGCGTTGCAGTATAGTTTGCTCCGTCTGCTACTTTGAGTGTTTTTGTTGTTTCGTCCTCGAATTCAAACGCGGTGGCAAGACTATCGCCGACGTTTGTTTTTCCGAACGCTATTTCGAGCGTATCAATCGTCGTCGTTTCGGCGTGCGCTAGTTTTGGTCCTGTTAATATAATGCCAAGTATAAATGCAAGGCACATAGCCAGTCCTAATGCAAGCGTAAATATCTTTGCCATTCTTGTGTTGTGTGTCATAATCGCTGCTCCTTTTCAGTCCGTTTTGTTATGTTTGAAATTTTGCTTGTTGTTGCAAATGACGCTTGACTTTCGCATGCGTGTGTGATAAATATTGTATATAAAATATACACGCGGTGTTTTTGTATTTACTTGCAACGTTTAAAGCATCATGAGTATAGCATAGCCAAAATAAAAAATTCCCCCACCCAAATCCTAAAAAGGTGGGGAAATCTGAAAAAAAATTAAAAAAATTTTTAAATCTGCTGGGCAAGCGCTCATGTAACCGTTAATGGAGGACAAATATGAGATGTAAGACCAAAAAAAATGTTCCATTGTTTATCATCATTGTGATAACGTACGCAATATCTTTTACTTTTTTTTCCTGTAATAAAAGGAACACATTACTCGACCCAAAAAAACCGACAACTCTCACTATGTGGCACGTTTACGGCGAGCAGGTTAATTCGCCAATGAACGACTTTATTGAGCAATTTAATGCAACCATCGGCAAAGAAAAAGGAATCATTATTAACGTTACGCTAATGTCAAACGCATCACAAATTGGAAAAAAGCTGAAAGACGCTCAAACAGACAAAGCAGGATCTAAGGAAATGCCTGATTTGTTCTTTTGTCATTCAAGCGACGCTCGCGGTCTAGGTGCGAATAATCTTTTAAATTGGAGCAATTGTTTTTCCCAGTCTGAACTTAACAATTTCGTACCTGATTTTTTAAGCGATGGATTGGTCGACGATAATCTTGTTGTTTTTCCTGTTTCAAAATCGACATATATGCTCTTCATTGCAGGTGGAGTTTTTGATAGATTTGCCGTCGCTAAAGATGTTTCTCTATCCGATCTTGGAACCTGGAAAGGTTTTTTCTCTGTTGCCGAAAAGTATTACGATTGGTCAGGTGGTAAACCATTTTGCGCAATAGATTATCTGATAAGGCTTGCTGAACTATGTGCCATATCCGAAGGAGAAAATATTTCTTATAAAGACGGCTGGTACGATGCGAATAACCCAGCTTTGATAAAAGCATACGATATGTTTGCCACGTCTATCGCCAAAGGACATATTGTCGTATCAGATTTGTATTCTAACACGCAGGTTATGACAGGTCAGACATGCGCAGGTATCGGTTCTTCGGCTTCCATTCTTTATTACAACGACGAAATCACCTACCCCGACAATACGTCGGAAAAAATGAATCTGCAAGTTTTACCATTGCCACAGCAGACAGGAAAACAAAAAGTCGCAACGCAATCAGGCGTCGGACTTTGTGCTTATAAAACGACCGACCAAAAAGCCGAGGCTGCAACAATTTTCACGAAATGGTTTACTGAAAAACAGCGTAATGTGGACTTCGTCCTTTCAACTGGATATATGCCAGTAAGAACCGGGGCTTTCGAAAAAATAAATGAAAACTCTTTTAAGTCTATCGCCTACAAAAAACTTTATAGTGCCTTATCGAAAACCGTCGCTACCTGCACTTTTGTAAAAGAGCCAAACTTCGACGGCTATTATTCTAAAGTGCAAACGCTATACACCGAAATCCGCAAAATCCAGCAAAATCTTTCTTCACTATATGCAACTGGCAAAACCACAGAACAAATCGTTGCAAAAATGATATCCGCTCTAACATCGCTTGGCACAAAATAATGGAGTAATCGAAATATGAAACTCATCGATTTCAAAAAAAAGAAAACCTCTATGCATCGTAAGCTTTTGTTATATATGCTTACGCTTGTCCTCGTTGTCGTTATGTTTATCGCAGTTGGTTTGTTTTTCATCGGGCAGTTTTCTACAACGAAGGAAAAATATTCAAACAATCTGACTTTTCAAAACGAGTTCTATACAAGACAAATTGAAAAATTTTTTGATGATCTTTCAATGATGAGTGAGATGCTTGCAAATGATTCATCAGCGATAATAGACGATTATCTAAATGAAAAAGGAATTCATATAAGTGCACTTAACGATTCTCAATTGTATACGGAAGGTGTGCAGGAAGCACTTTTTCCTAAACTTAAAGAAGAGTTACTTAAAGCGGATGCTTCAGGCGCCTTTATCATGCTTAACGCCACAGTGAATACTGGTGAAGCCAATTCAGATAAATCTAAAACAGGATTATATTTTCAACGCAGTACCCTTGATAGAACGGATGAAACACTACTACTGTTTCGGGGCAGCGCGGAACTAGGAAGAAAAAACAACATAATGCCACACCGTAAATGGCGATTGGAATTTAGAACCGATTTTGCTCCACAAGCAGGAAACTTCTTCAATAAAACAATCACCAAAGGAAAGAAATCCGTTCTAACAGATATTTTTACGCTTAACGGAACAAGTGAAAAAGCAATGGCGTTCATTACTCCATTATTTGGCACTGATGGCTCGTATTATGGCGTTTGCGGATTTGAAATCTCGAGAAATTACTTTAAAGATTTCTTTGCTCAACCAACAAGATTAGAGCAACTGACTTGCACATTTTCTAAAACGACAAAAGATGGCCAAATTGACTGTGAAAACATATTTTGGGCAGGTGTCCTTGGCGGCTACTCTTTGAAGCCTAGTGGTACACTCGTATCTAAAGAAATTAACGACGCTCTTACAGAGCTTTTAGGAGAAAACACCTTCGTTGCTGCAAAAAGTGAGGTTAATATTTGCAATACGCCATACACCCTTGTGGTTATGCAGCCCAAAAGTGAATTTGACAAAACTGTGGCTGTAAATGTTACAAAAATCGTATTGGTATGCTTTTTACTTGTTTTTTCCGCCGTTGCACTTTGTGTAATTTTTTCAAAAAAATTCGTTTCTCCTGTGATAAAAAGTCTTGAAAAAATACGTATGCAGGAGCATGCTGGAACCAAATCAAATATTATCGAAATTGACGACTTATTCGTCTATCTTGCTGAACAGGACAAACTACGCGATTTCGAAACGGAAAATTTGAAACGTCAAAACGAAGAACTTGCAATAGTAACAGAAAGCCAGATTAACGAAATCGACAAGCGTCAAACAGAAATCGACCGTCTAGCTTATTCTCGCAAAAACGAGATTGATCCAGATAATTATGAAGCATTCAAAATAGGCTTAAAAGAGCTTACAAAAACAGAAAAAAATATTTTTAACCTTTATCTACAAGGAAAAAGCGCAAAAGAAATCGCCGATATACTTAATATAAGAGAAAGTACGCTAAAATTCCACAATCACAATATTTTGGAAAAACTTAGCGTGTCTTCTCGCAAACAAATGTTACGCTACGCAACTTTGCTGAAACAAGAAACGCAAAGCAAATGACATAACTAAATTATCATATAGTTTGTAAAACATAATATTTCCCATCATGAAATTCATTAATACTTAAAATGTGGTTCCCTATATCAATAAATACGTAAAACTGTGGCGACTTTTTTACTTGTACGAGTTAGAACAAAAGTGATTTCTAATCACAAATGGGATGGAAATCCCATTTTTTAATGATGTATGGTTATAATCATTACTTGTTTAAGGATTTACTTTCTTTTATTAGATGTCAATTCTGCAACAAAAAAACAATGTTGCAGAAGAAATAATTAGAAAAGATTAGGATTGTAACTTTAACTAATCATTTTTGTGCTTTAGGTTCATTAACTTCGACATTTTTTGTTTTTATTACCATTATAATACAATTTCCTAGAAAATAACCATATTGTTTACTTTTCGCGATATTACATTATTACTGATTTTAACACAAAAACATTGCTTTCCTATGGAAATAAAATAAATAAAGAAAGTAATAATAGTCAACACTTCACAATCAACTATTACTATTTTGACTCTTCTATAAAAATAGGATTTCTAATAAATAAAAGGCAATCACTTTATTACAAATAAAATGACTGCCTTTATTTATTTTATTATTAAATTACTTATTTCTTGGAAATTTAATATTAGCTTGTGTTGCTGTGTTATAAAGGTAAAGCATTCAGGCTTATAGTCTGTCTGTATAGCATAAAACCACTATTTTTATGTGTCAAGCAAGTGCGACACACCCTATATATATTACAATAAAATTGTTATTTAGCCAACCATTTCCGCATTGATTTTCAACGACATTACTTTTCATTCGATAGAAATCTATTTTACATAACAACGTATCCTCTATCTAGATGTCATATTAAAAATATGGCTTTAACTTCTCAATCAATTCATAAACCTTTGTTCCCGGTTTAGAATTTGACGGGGATTTATTTCCATTTTGTTCTTTTTGCAAACGAACAGCATTTTTAATCGCATCATCAATATATGGTTCAAGAATAGAAAACATATCCTCTCGATTTTTTTCGTATTTCCCGACGTTAATACTTTTCAAACACTTATCAAGTTTCGGAAAATAATAATCTCTATGCAAATCAGAATGATAGTAACCAAAATGCAACAGAAACCAAAGTTCTATACATTGATTAGACCATATCGCGTGATACTGACAATATGATGTACTGTTTTTCTTACATAATTCAGACACGCTATCTATTTTGTCTTTCGGGAAATCGTCTGTATCATACACAACCCAAATATGTTTAAAACTAAACTGTTTTTGATTTCTCTCCACAATTCCTCTTGCGTCAATAGGGTAGAGAGAAAATAATTAATATTTTCGTCCCTCCCATTGCACCGTACGTACGGGTCTCGTATACGGCGCTACATTTATATTGATT
>OIWT01003967.1_pt1 | contig 12699 bp, 24 predicted proteins | sample 1587701 | NCBI WGS metagenome assembly OIWT01 (sample SAMEA3888904, study PRJEB22519) | human gut metagenome | biome: human gut; feature: human-associated habitat; material: faeces | place: Denmark | collected 2009 | reverse complement strand
TGGACGGGAAAAGAAACGGAGAAACTGGGGGTTTGGGAAACCCCACCGATTCAAACGTCTTCACTCATACACCGATGTATTCACCCAAACACCCTCTATTCCCATTCACCCCCTCACAACCAACATCACCCCACTCCCGACTCTCCTATTCCCAACAAACACACCACAGACTCCGCAGCAAACCTCCACACGTATTACAGTTTCTCGCCTTCGCATCGTTCATGGCGTTGCAGCACGGACAAATCCGAATGGTCTGCAGCTTCCTCTCATACTCTTCACGTTGACGGCGTCTGTATAGCAACGCCTTGTTTAAGCTTGCTTCATTCTTCGCGACCGACTCCTCGGCCATGGCCACCGACGGCAGGATCTCCTCGTACACCTCGTTCACCTTCGCCTCCATCTCCGGGAACTCCATCAGCCGCTGAATGAACACGCTGTTCTTCGACACAAAGGCGTCCGCCTGAATCACCTCCACCAGCGGCAGGTACGCTCTCTCGAAGCCGTTGAAGCACTCGTACAGGTCGCGGTACAGCGTGTGGATCGCCGGCAGACGCTCCTTCACGCGGTTCAGCTGCATGCCGCACACGCGCGAGATCTCGCGCGGCGAGTGGTCCTCCAGCAGCAGCGAGCGCAGCACAAAGCACTCCTGCTCGCACGCCAGCGCCGCGTCCATGCTGCTCTGCAATGCCGCTCTCTTCTCCTCCACCGCGCGCCACTGCCCCAGCGCCACACGCGCCTCTGCCACCCGTGCGAATGGGTAGTTGCTGCACAGGCGCTGCTCCATCGCGGGGTTCGCCGCCAGCTTGCCCAGCTTGTCCAGCTTGTCGGCCGTTTCCTTCATCGCCTCCAGCTCGGACGTCACCTCCGCCGCTGCCTCCTCGTCCTGCGCGATTCGCCGCTCGAACATGCCGTTGTCGAAGCCCTCCACGTCTCCCAGCACCGCGCGCCTACGCTCAACGCCGCCTCGCGCCCCCACATCGCCGCGTCCTCGCCCTTATGCGCCTTCTCCGCCTCCACATCCGACCGCATCCGCGCGATCCGCGCATTCAACTCACTCACCTTCGCTTCACACGCCTGCAGCTTCTGCTGCGCCGTCTGCGCCACGCCCTCCTGCAGGAGGCGTCCCTTCTGCTCCGCCACCTCCTTCGGCACACACGAGGTGTCGCACGCCAGCAGCAGCGCCTCGGGACGGTCCGCTGCCGTGGCCGCCACCTGATCCAGCAACTGTTTCTCGCGGGTCAGCTCCTTGATCAGCTCGGCGTAGACCGTTTGGCGGAATTCCGACGCGCTGAGGGTGATGCAGTTGGGGACGCAGAGCATCATCAACTCCTCCTTCACGGGCGGGATGGGGAACATGGGAACGGAAGGAAGGAAGCGCGGGCTGATGCGAGCGAGCGAATTGACATTTACATGGAGAGTGCCCTATGCATTCAGAACAATGGGAATGGAATGCGATGTAGAGGGAGAGCTTTGTGGCACGTTGATTCATCGACGAGGCGGCCGATTTCATCACACGGAACAGATCGCTGAAGGAAGCAGGAATGTGGTTGGGGAGGGAATCGAACTTCTTCTGCGCGTAACCACAACACAGGAGCACAAACGAGCAGCAGATCCGTTAAAGCCCGCACATAGGCGATGGCTTCCTCGGAATTCACTCCATCGTACCTCTGAGCGGCAATAAACAGTGTCTTCAGCTCGCAGTAGGAGGCGGAATACTGCGAATGAGCAAGAATGATCGAATCGCACTTTGCAGAGAAGGGAGAGCCCGGACGCTTCCGGGATCTGGGAAAAGAAGCTGCACGCATCTCGAAACAGCTTCTCCGCTGCGGCGAGATACGACGCGGGCTCATCCACTGCGCTGTTTTGGATGTGGCAGTAGTGGCCCAGAGCGGAACAGTAGGCTTCAAACTACAGCATAAACGCAGGAGAGGGAAAAAAACTCCATGCAATGCCCTGTCGCTCATATCCCACGAAAAGGGAGAGGTGGAGTAGATGGGGAGGAGGAAGGTGCGAATGAAGTGGAATATGGTGGAAGCCAGGAGGTAGTCCTTCTCCACCTCGGGAACGCGTTGCTTATCCATGGTTTCCTACGCTCGATCCATCCAGCATCACCCACGGATGCCATCTGCTTTGCCTTCTGCGTGTACAGGCACGCAATGTTGAAAAGCGTGCAGGCGCACTCATACGCGTAGTTCGGCGACTTGACTGTATTCCGCAACTCGTACTCGCTCCAGCAAATGGAGAGCGGCACCTTCTATGTGTAACGGATTGGAATGGAAGTAACGGTGCCGCTAATCACGGGAAACGATTGGCAAATCGTCCAGGCATCGGCAAAATAGCGCTGGTAGTCGCTGATACACGAAGCGAAGGTGTAGGACGAGGTGCCCATCACGGTCTCTCTGAGCCTGTCCGTGCTCTCCAGCATTGCCTGCAGCTCCATCTGTACCGGCTATTCCTCAGGCTATTTCCACGCGCCCACATCCGGCAGCAGCTGCCGAACCGAATCCAGGATGGGTCTCTTGACGGACAGTCGCTCCGACTTCTTCAGGATCAGTGCGTGAAACATTCTCTGTCGGGTTACGGGGCGTTTCACTCGCAACCTGACTGAAACAAACACGCTTTCAAGTTACAGCATTTTTCCACACGTGATGCAGGTTCTGCTTCCGGGGTGGTTCAGCGAGCCGCACATCTGGCAGGTGATGCTCCCCGCCTGGTTGTATCCGCTGTATCCCTGGTTCATATACCCCGGCTGCTGCTGGCTATACTGCCCGTACTGCGACTGCCCGTACTGCCCGTACTGCCCGTACTGCTGGGGGGTGCTCTGCTGCGGATTGCTCTGCTGCTGGCTGTACTGGCTGTACTGGCCGTACGGCGTGAACTGATTGTACGGGCTGTACTGCGGCTGGCCGCCCTGCTGCATCGACGGCCCGCGAGCCACGCGCGCCTTCTCCAGCTCGGTGTTGAAGTTGGCGCGGATGCCCGCCACAATCTCCTCCAGCTTCTTGTAGAAGGTCGTGCCCTCCTCCACGAACTTCAGCGCGTCGCTCTGCGCCCGCAGCGCGTTGCTGATGCCCTCGAACACATGCTGGCGCTCCATCACCACAGGGTCGGCCTGCACCGCCTGCGTAAAGGCATTCAGCCGCGACTCCAGCTTCGCCAGATAGCTGTCCTGCGACTCGAAGCTCACCTTCAGCTCGCTGAGGCGCTCCGCGATGGGTGTGAACCCGCGCACGAACAGGCCCTGCTGGTCGACCGTCTTGTCGCGAATCAGCTCGTCGCGGATCGCCGTGTCGTCCTTCGCCATGTTCGTGATCTCCTCCACCTTCTTCGCGCGGTCCTCCATCAGCTTGCTCACCTCGTCGTTCACCGCGCGCAAGTCGTCCAGCAGGCTCGCCGTCTCCGCCGTCACGCTTCCCGTCGGCAGCTGCGCATCGATCGACTCCTTCGTGCCCTGCAGGAACGGCTTGTACTCTTCCACGCTCTTCATCGCCTCCTCCACCTTCGACTCGCCGCTCGCCGCCTGGCTCAGCACCGTCGTGTACTGCTGGATCATCTGGATGTACTTCAGGATGTCGATCGGGATCGGCGCCTGCGGGAAGCTGCGACGGTACGTCTCCTCCTCCGCCTGCTCCTCCCGCGCCTCCGCCATCAGCGCGTTCAGCGCCTCCGCCACGCTCTTCGCGCACTCGCGCATCTCTTCCACCTTGCCCTCCAGCGCCTCGATGCTGTTGCTCTGCGCCTCCTGCACCTTCTCCCAGATGTGCTGCGGCAGGCCCTGCTTCGTCTGCGCCGCGTTGATCTACGCCTCACGTGCCCGCGCCGCGCCTACCGCGTCCTCCACGTGCAGCTCCGCGCGCTTGTCCGTCACCGCCTTGTTGAACGCGTCCAGGCCCGCCAGGCCCCTGGCGATCTCGCCGTCGGCGTACTCGTGGTAACGCTTCAGCGCCTCCACCACCTACGCCTCACGCACCAGCCCGGGACGCACCAGCTGCGGGATCATGTTCGCGAACGCCTCCTCCTGGATGTCGGGGATCTTCGGCTCCCCCAGCGCGTGCAGGATCTTCGCCTCCACCGCGGGGAAGTCCTCCACCTTGGCGTCCACCTCCAGCTACGCCTCACGCCACGCGCCCACACCCACATAGAGACGGTTCATGCGCACGGCGTTCATGTACGTCGCGTGCGCCTGCTGCACGTAGTTCTGCACCGTCGCCTGCACCGGCGCGACCACCGGCTTCGGGTACGCCGTCAGGATGTTCGTCAGCAGGCGCTACGCCTCATCACCGCCTCCTTCGCCCACCTCCGCCTCCTTCGCCTCGCCCACCAGCAGCCCGCAGCCGCGGCTGGTCTTCTCCACGGCCTCCTTCTGGTAGTCGCAGAAGTACAGGTACGCGCGCGCCGTGCAGTAGTCCGCCAGCATCTACGCCTCACGCGCCCGAGCGGAACCCACCGCGCAGTGCTTGCTGTAGGTGACGGCACTGTCGCCGGTGGTGGCGAAGGCGGAGGAGGCGTCGCGGAACATCTTGGCGCAGCCGTGCATCAGCGCGCACTTGCCGTAGGGCTTGGTGCCCGCGAGGTCCGCCTTGACGCACACCACCATCTGCGACATGCCGTGGCAGAAGTTCTCGAACTAGGGGTGAGGGCAGGCGGTGGCGGCAACGCCCAACAGCGAGGACTCCAGCATGTCCCAGGTGATCTTCTCATGGCTGCACGGCTGGATGACCACCTGGCGGAGGTAGGCGAAGCACGACGCCGCCTCCTTGAACTCGTCCAGGGCGATCTGGACCTTCTCCAGCGTGGGAATCTCCTAGACATGATTCGGCTCCGTTGTAGCAACGTCGATATAGTTCATCGCCTTCTGAGTGTGCAGCGCCGCAATGTTGAATAGAACGCAGGCCAGTTCGTAGTTGAAGTTGTAGGTGGTGGTGGACGATCTTCCGTTGATCTCGTTCCACTTGACTTGGATTCCCACGGGCTACCGGTGAACGGACGAAGGGAAACGAACGGTCGATTCCATGACGGGGAAGGCCTTGATGATCTGTTTCACATACGAGTAGTAGGTGATGAACGACGTGATGGTGTCGTCGTTCACGAACTTCTTGGTGTTCACCACGGTCTTTCGGTTATCTTCCACTGTGGGCATCATCGTCTTCAGATTCGTGTAGCTCTCCTAGACTTCAGAAGGATCCAGCTCGCACATACAATAGTGAGATTCTTCTTGGCGTACTTGACAAGCGGGGACGTCAAATCTGCCTTCGACGTCGATTTCAACGGGATAGATGCATACATTATATATAAAAAGTGGTACCAGTTAACGCAGACAATAACTTGAACAAACTGGATAGTGCGCACCCGTTTTGGTGCGTCCAATCAACACACGACTGAGAAGTGCGAGTGTCCAGTGCTGTGTTTGATGCGTTCATGGGCATGGAGGTCATTTCTAAAATGTCAGGGAAGTGGATTTGGAGGAAAGAGTAGAAACGACTCCATCTCCAAAATCACCGTTAAAGACCTGGAATCACATCACAAGCACTAAAGTGAAAGCACGCACACCCGTTTCACAATCCTATTGCGATGATGTCTCGCAATACCCTGCACACGATTCCTGAAATGGACACATCGTTGGACGAAGGGCTGTGCAGTGGAGAGTCCGAGAGGTCGGAGAACAACTCGGATGAGAACTATAGCGAGTATTCGTCAGCCACGGACTCGCTGCTGCTCGGCTCGGGCGACTATGACTACGACTGTACGCACTGGCGCTTCCATCAATCATCCCCTAGTATCCGACTCCAGTTCTTATGAGAAGGAGGAGGGCTCGGAGGGTGAACCGCAGGAAATGGATTCAATCGAGAGAAATCCGTCTCTTCTCGTTTGTTGCGAACGGTGCCGGCTAACACGTAGAATCAGATGCAGAGGAGTGGCACACGGGATAAAGCGCACGCAGACCATTCGCTATCCTCTCACTCCCTTATGGTGATCGCATTCCCCTCCCGTGAAGCGTAGTGCGATCCAATTCCCTCCCTAAACTCGTCGTCGACTCCCTTTGGGCTGGGTTCGCTGAGAAGCACGATGTACTCTCCCATTCACACAGTCCTCCAGCACACAAAGGGAGAGTCCTCCTTCTCCTCCATTCCATCCGTGGCGGAGTCACTTCGAACTCGTTGTTTCGTACATACATTCTAAACGGCAGGAACGAATCGATCGTCTCCTCGCACCAACCAGCACGATCCATTCAAGAGTCGCGCGGCCGTGATGTCTCCCGAGTTTGCGGACATCCCCAGTCCCATCAGCCATAACATCGACGAGATTACCGTCCGATGTGTCTCTGTCTCCTCACAGATAGAACGCCGAGCGACGTTTTTCCGACCTCGCGCTTTCCCAGACGGAACTCGAGGAGTACAACCGACTCTCCGACGAGTACAACCGCAATGAGCAGACGATTCCGCTTCTGGTGCGAGAAGGGTGCAGATGTGAGCCATAGAAGGAGGAGGTGTATCAGATGTACTGCGAGTACGCGGAGATGATGAAACAGCAAATCGGCGAATTGCACGTGGGTTCAAATCGTTGGGATGTGAGGGGCAGGCAATGCAGGAGAAGGAGGAGTTGTTCGTGGAGAACTATGAAGTGAAGCAGTTGGCGGACATGAAGCGCGTGGGTCCGCTGCGACGCGCTGAGGAATAGAAGTACATCGCCGCGGCGGAAACGCGGCAAACGGCCATTCTGTCGCAAATCGAGGAGAAGTACGAGAAGCCGGTGGAGAAGATGGCGAAGGACACGCGGTCCATCGTGCAGAACATGGCAGCGGCGGACGGCGCGGGTGAGGCGTAGAACCGGTCGGTGCTCGGGAAGGTGATCTTCGCGATTGTGTGGATTCTGGAGCTGGTGTGGAACTGGCTGCGCGAGGAGTGGGCGAAGGTCAATTCCAATATGGAGGAGAAGAGTGGCAGTGAGGAACGCGTCATGGAGCGCGTCGAGGGAAGGAAGCGGAAGGAGCGGCGGACGAAGAATGGGAAGCGGCGTGTGGTGCGGAAGAAGGAGGAATAGTCTGTACTCTATCGAGTGTTTGGTTCAAACAGAAGCTAAAACAACTCCTTCTCATAGCACGACGCGATGCCCTTCTTCCCCTTCTTCAGTACGGCTGGCGTGCTCACATCGCCCGTCTGCTCCTACGCCTCATTCCTTCACCTTTCTTCTACCAGCCCGTGGTAATGCTGCTGATTGACGTAATCCAGCGCCGTGCTCTGGAATGCGATGATCTGGTTCTCCTCCTCCCGAACACTCCATTCTTCCGCCTCTTCCTCTTCTTCCGCCTCCTCACCGAGCAGCTTGCTACTCATCACTCCTCCTCTCTCCGATCCACATGTAGTCATGAATGTACACCGCCTCCCACTCTCTCTCCTTCAGCGAAATCTCGTATTCGTAAGGCGTCACGATCGGGAATGGATACTCCTAACCCTCACTCTTCTGCTGCAATGCCACATGCGTATCGATAAAGCAGCTTCTCTCGCACCCGATCAGCACAAATCCCTCGATGCCAGGGAAGTTCGCTAGTTTGGGCACATTCAGTTTTCCGACGAGGAACGGGTACGCAACCTGGTCGTGCTGCTCTGCGAGCCGCATCAGTCTGGATACCATCTCGTTGTAGCGGTTCACAGAAAGCGTGCCCACCACGATTCCGATGACGTTCAACGATTCGAAGCGCTCGATGTTCACGTAGCGCTGCATCAAGAACTTGTTTGCGTTCTAGATGAAATGGAAACACCAACTCCTACCACCATCTTAATCTCGTAATCGCTGTAGACTGCCGCTTGCGAATACCCCGAGTCCAGCAGAATCGAATACAGATTTCCGTTCTCACTGACATTCGAGGTTACAATACCGTCCTTTCCCACGAAGAGGAGAATGCCCTCCGTGCTGAGCTCCTTCCCTGGGAAGTACATTGTTCCCACCTTTATACAGTTATCGGCGAATGTCTCATCCTCCTTCAGGTTCTGGCTGTGCTTCACCTTGCCACAAACCACATGGGGACAGACAGCGCGGATCGCCTCTTCCATCTTATCGCTGCAGTGCGCAAACGCCAGATCATATGCCAGATACAGAGTTCTACGCGTAATTCACAACAACAAGAACCACTTCGCCGAACCACCGTACCGACTCCGAACCGCTTCTACAAGACAATCGATATCCAGAGGGCAGCGCTCGAAGGCGTAATACACAGGAATGTCCTTCACGACAGACATGCAGGCGTCTCCAAAGTGAACGACCAGATCCGCATGCACATGCTCGATTGCGACCTAATTCACACCCACTCCTCAATCCCCACAGTATCAACACAGCAGGGACAGACGGTCGTATCACCCAGAATATACAGATCCACATCCGAATCGACCCGTTTCTATTCCATCACCAAAGGAAAACGAGAAGGACTTGAATCGCGGATGTCACGTATTCGGCGTCGCACAGCATCGAATCGGGGAACTGAAGAGCCACCTTGCTCATTACGGGGAACGGAAACAGCGTACCTTCTTCGCCTCCTGTCGTTGGATCACAGCGGCAATTCCAGCAATATCATATACGTCTTCTTTCGTTTGATCCGATACGCTCATGTTGGACGGATGGAACAGACAATTGTGACTGTGTCATTGTGAGATGGTTCACATTCAATTGACGATGAAATGGAAACGAGTGGATTGCAAGAAACAAGGGAATGCAGGAATTCGGCAAGGGCACCAATATCTAGCGATGAGGGGAGTACAGAAGCACGACTATTGGCGTGAATATCCTCTTTGAAAAAGAACGCGTACTCCGCGAGAACGACATTGGCAAGAGAAGGTAAATCTAATCCTCATCGCTGATTAAAACACTCACTCTCCAAAATCACATGATGAGGAGCATTAAACGTCCAACTGTTCTCGCTTTGCGTTTCAAGAGAAACCAGTTTCGGCATGTCTACCGCTAATCGCCCATCTCCATCCCCACTTCGCAGAACCAACTGCGTCGATTCGTCATTGTTCCTAAAACAGAAGGCGTCGTAGCCGATCTGGATGCTGACCAGCTCCGGCAGATCTGCCTCTCACTTTTCCCTCCATCACCCACTCTCAAACAGCACCTGCGAGCAGTCCTGGAACGCGTTGCCGCCAATCACCACACTCTTCAGCTTCGGCAGGTCTACCCCTCACATCGCCTCCGCATGCCCACTCCGCACGCGCAGCAACGCGTACTGGAAGTTGTTGCTCCATCCGTTCAGCTCGCCCACCTCCACCTTCTCCAGCGCGCTCAGACCCTCCAGCACGCACGCCGCATAGTCCGCGAACGAAAACCGCCCGATTTTCACCTCCTTCAGCTTCCTGCAGTTTCGCACCTCCAGCCGCCGACTCGCATCTGCGCCCTCGCTTCCCTCATCGCGGAAGCTGTTCTCGCCGACCACCACGCGTTCCAGCCGGCGCAGGCCCACCAGCTTGACCTCCTGCACGTGCGCGAAGCACTCGTCGCCCACCTCCAGGCTGCGCAGGCGCCGCAGTCCGCGCAGGTCCAGCACCCACCGGCCCTCCAGGTTGCAGGTGTGGCTGGGGATGCGCAGCTCCGTGCTGCTGGCGCTGATGGGCACGCCCGAGCAGTTGCGCAGCATCTCCAGCGTCAGCACGTTCTCGGGCGTGCGCCGTGCGAACAGGCCCAGCACCGCGGCGATGAGCAGGACTAGAAGGGAGAGAAGCCAGTTCCGCCGTGATAGGAAGGAGTGCTTTGGTGTTGTCTTCTTCTTCTCCTTCTTTTCTTCCTCCTTCTCCTTCTTCTTGTCCTTCTCCTTCTCCTTCTCCTCTTTCTTTTCCTTGTTGTCCTTCTCTTCTTTCTTCTCTTCCTTGCCCTTCTTCTTCTTCTTCTTCTTGTCCTTCTTCTCATCCTCCTCTTTCTCTCCCTTCTTCTCGTCCTCCTCCTTCGCATTCTCCACCTCCTTCTCCTTCTCTTCCACTCTAACATCCTTCAAACTCCTAGCACCCGACACACCCCCTTCCGACACAAAACTGGTTGATAAAACGCGCTGGCGAGAAAGATAGGCCTGGCTCTGGTTCTTCATTCGCTTCGTCAGCTCCAGAACCGCCACGGAATAGCCCTCCTCGATAATGCTCTCCACACACTCCTTCACAAAGGGATGCTAGGCGTCATTCTCCACCCACACACTCACTTCCATCAGTTGACTCACACTCCATCGATCATTGACATCCTTCGCCAAGCACTTATTTACAAAATCTACAAACACGTCGGACCATCCCGAAGTAGAGAAAGTGGGATGCTCCTCAAATAATACACGCTTCGTCACCATCGCAAGATTACAGCCTTGAAATGGATTCCTACCATCGGCCATTTCGATCAAAGAAATGCCAAGAGACCACACGTCACTCTTCATCTCCGTTTTACCGTCGTACACTTCTGGAGCCAAGTACCACATCGTGCCACACTGTGTGTCCCTCCGTGAACTAGAATGCTTCAAATGCACGGACAACCCAAAATCGCCCACCTTGATTAACCCATTCTCGAAAATGAACAGGTTGTCCGGTTTGATATCCTGCACATGACCATCCCATTTGTCACCCACCCGGTGTATCATGTTGCAATTGTGAAGGTGATTCAACCCCAACAGACAGCAACTGGCAATCTCCTGGATTTCACCCTCACTCAACAGGTTTCCATCACGCATATACTTTCCCAGTGATCCGCAATGGCAGTACTCCATAACAATCTACGCCTTAGCGTTTGAGAGAACCATCACTTGAAGGCGGTTATCCTCCAGAAGAACGTCATAGTACTTGACCAAATATGCAGAAACACAATCCTTTAAAAACGAGGACTCTGCACTAGCCAGATCCTCGTTGCCATCACATTTCATCACCTTGATAGCCTTGTATTCGTTTGACTTCTTATCCAGAACCTTGAACACCTCTCCATAGCCACTAGTACGTGATTACCAGCAGGAGCCATCAAACCCTTCTCCCAGTTTTTCCTTGAATACATAGCAATCTTCCCTCTCACTGCCAGACATAAGAGCCGTTTTCGGTGAATGACAATGAAAAGGAACCCCCTTCTGTTAAGGAGGATCTCCCTCACCGGAGCATACTCCCATGGATATGTCTGTTTCCAACAAACAGGTATATGCGTGCCTTTGCAAGCCACAGTGAAAACACCTTCCCGCGAGGGGATAATGACCGAGATGAATGTTGATCGTCTAGGGATGACCTCTAGCATCGTTTACGCACCATTTCTGCAATGTAGTTCTCATACGCGGCAATGGAGAACGCAATGCTCACCCGATTCACGATTGCGTGCTTCAGCTCATTGTAGTACTCTGCGTGACACTGCAGTCCCAATTCCTTCATGAGTCGCAAGTAGTCCTCGTCGCTCATATCATAGTTGTTTCCCAGAAACAAGGACAGCCGAATAAGGCTGAGGAGGATTTCTCTGCATTGAGACCATCACGCCATTCTCACCTTATATTGTTCCGAAGAGAGCAGCAACGCGGAGCCGATGGATCAAAAGCCATAGTTCTCCCGCAATGGGCGCAGGGGAGCCGCATATGGGTGATAGAATCCACCTCCTGCAGCAAGTAGCCCACGTACACGAGTGTCGATGGCTCGATCTTCTCGCCCACCACGGACACGACTGCGTGGAGGAAGGATCTGGAGGGAACTCCTCATTTCCGGAATTACCTGAAGTAGCGATAAACGAACAAAGACTCTTGTAATTCTATCGTACTCCCTGCGCTGGAGCCGTTTTCCCCACTCCCTTTTTTCACTAACTGAATATGCAGAGGCTCTGTATTCAATGCAGAGAACCCGACGTGGCAACGGAGGACCTCCTCCACGGAATACAATACTATTTCTACTGATAAATGAAATGGAATAGTCAACGCCTGCCGCTGACACGCGAAAAAGGGCTATTTCGTTGAGGAATTGGGCGAGTTCCCTCTTCTGTTTCCAGGATCCTCTGTTAACTACCTGTGTAGCCAGACTGTGTGTGGGAATGAGACTCAGCTGCGCTTGATTGACAGTACTTCTCTTGATTCCGAGCATTTCTCTCCTTCCGGTAGGTCCTGCGAGCAGTTCTTACAGTGTTGGCGACGGGTCCTACACTCAATACGCGTTCATAAGCGAGTTATTGACACACATGACTCTCGGCAGATGATTGGCTCCCGCCGCGCAAAACCCGATCCCCCGCGTTCCTGCTCTCCCTCTCTGAGAATCTCGCCTGCAGCAGCAGTCTGCAACAAACACACGCAAATGAAGGAATCCCGCCGCTTGTACAAGCACATGTATCCCCAGAACGTCTTGTCTCCCGTGCGAATGACCACGGCTTTGGCCTCTCCGGTGATCACCCGGCTGGCCATGAAACAGAGATCCGGTTGGTAGAAGAGGTGATTGCTCGCTGACGAAGACCTAGAAGTGAGTTGTTTGATTGAATGATCACCCCAACGAGTAACATTCCATAACAGGGTTTTCGGAAAAGAAGTAGGAACGGTCCACTTGAAGATGGTCCTTACACTCGATGATTCGGCAATCCGCAGGCACAATCGAATCAGGCTTGAGGAATATCTAGCAATGAGACAGAGAGAAGGCAGGAACAATGTCTCCAACAACGAGATCAGCCGCATCGACAACCATCATTCTCCCATCGCGCATAACACGAGCCGTCTCCGGACACATTCGGTTGTAC
>OIWT01003966.1_pt1 | contig 12701 bp, 25 predicted proteins | sample 1587701 | NCBI WGS metagenome assembly OIWT01 (sample SAMEA3888904, study PRJEB22519) | human gut metagenome | biome: human gut; feature: human-associated habitat; material: faeces | place: Denmark | collected 2009 | reverse complement strand
GATGCTCATTTTCGGAGAGGCTCTGGCTCTGTACGGTCTGATTGTCTCCATTGTCATTGTCACCGTCACTGGTTACAAGTGTTAATTGGTGTTTCTTCCAAACAGCCCACTATATTACAAAACCTTCTTCGAGTTGATGTGCGTCGACAGCTGGATGCTGATCGAGTGAGTGCTCTGCTCCGGCGATAGTAGCTAATTGTCATACTCAAACCAAAGTGATCACGGCCTGCTTCATACTGTCTCCGCCGTTGTAATGCGAGCGACTGAAGACCCGACTTCCGCTGTACCGCGAGTACGCACTCTGCGGCGGTGATGAGTAGGGGGTGTGCGACGAGGTGGCAACGGGCGTGCTTACTGCCTTCGGAGCGGGCTGGTGGCGAATATACGTGGAGAGAAGAAGGATGGACAATGGGAAGATTTCCGTCAAGAAGTAGTAGAAGAAGAAGTACATCGTTCTGCAGAATGAGCAGTACCGAAAGCGCATACGATGCGTAGAGGTGCGATCCGATGAGATGCATGTTACCATTTGTATTCTCACTAGATGTGACCGGCAGAGGGAGGAACCACTCGAAGTCGAGAACAATCACTTCGAAGATGAATAGGCAATCGAGAGTGCCCCGCAAAAAGAAGGTGAAGGAGGAAATGGTCAGAATGATGAACATCTATGGAAAACAGAGTGAGCGTGTGCAACTTTCCGAATGACACTCTTCGACACATCGATTCGCTTCATCTCCTGGTAAATCTGAACATCAACAGCCGCTCTCTCCACTACTTGACTTCCGTACCGCAAGAGCGCCAGCAGACAGAATATGCACAGACCCACCAAGATAAGACTAGGAGTCAGGAAGGAGAGGCAATCGCACTGGACACCCTTCAGCATAACACTGACGTTCACAAACAAGCAGAGGAAGACGCAAAGGAAGAGAAGGGCGTACGACTTGGGTGAAAGCAACCAATCACGCTTACGGACATAATTACAATGATAAACACATGGCGAATGGCGGGCTGAGACAGTCCCAACAGCGCATAGTAGATCTGGACGAGGAAAACAACCTGCAGAGACAGACTAGTTCACACCGATGCGGCAATCCATACCCCGTTACAAAAATCAAGTTGGTCACCTCCTCCAGCACTGTGATTGTGAACTCTCGACAGTAATCGGGAAGCACCATGAAGACATGGCAGGCAATGCTACAACTCAATCGTTGCAATAGCTCTAAACGATATTAAGCGAAACAGCGATCCGATGAAGACAAGCAGGTATATCGTCTTGCGCACCTCGCTACCCAGACTGGTGTCTCTACCGTAAATGTCCTTATCAAATCCACCACATGGAAAACGATGTGGAGCAGAATTCCAAGGCCACCAAAACAATGAAAACAACGTAACACACTGCTTCCAGGAGGAGCAAGATATCCCAAATCGTTAGTGTTTTCATAATTCCATGTCCGTGAAGCACACTTTGCCTTTTCATCGCGTGGAGTCAAATGGTGGGGGAGTGGGATGACATGAAAGGAGGGGTACTTCGTGGAAATGAGGAAGGGTCGTATAGAGACGAAACAAACGCAAGAGAAGAGAGAGCTGCATCCCACCCATCCCCAGAATTCAACCTCACGGGAATCGAATAGACTCATTTTCCATTTCAATTCCGGGGATAATGGCGTGCTTACATCGCGTTTCCTTCTATCTTGCTGCATTCTTCCTGCTGCAGTGTGTTACGTGCGGATTAGAGTTTCGCGAGTGTGCATCGGAGGAGCAGGCGATCGACTGGATCAAGGACTTGATCGAGAAGAACGAGAAGATGGACAAGAACTTGATTTCCATTGTTCGAGCTCCGTTTGGCTGTCAGTTCTAGGCGGTGCAGCGGTCGTGGTGGACTGCCGCGGAGCACATTGTCACCGTGGCGGAGGAGCAGAAGATTGACATCTCCTCTCCGTTCGCTCGGTCGTCCGCCATCATCAAGTCGAACCTGCAGAAGATCCAGAACATGATCAACCGCAACCGCAACGACTGGTCCATTATTCACCCCGCCTTCCAGTGGGCGCAAGGCATGAGCGATGTCCGTGTTTGCGCTTCTTTTCATCCGTAGATCAACGTGAACATCAAGTACGCCCACAAGTGGGACACGCCGGCCACTCTCGGCTGCTCCGTCTCCAACATCACCTTTTCGGAGCGGAGCGTGTACGTGGAGTCGAAATGGTGCTGTTGCGTGTTCTACCATCATGTCTAGCCCGTCCACAAAGAAGAAGTTCCAGCTGAGCCTGGCGCTGCTGAAGGAGGTTGTGCTCGCTTTACGCCCTAAAGAGTAGGAGTGTCACTGGAACGATGCCTCCGTCGGCCGCGTGGTGCTGATGATGAAGAAGAAGGAGAGAGGCCACTGGGACAACATTCTCGCGGTAGGGTTGTTGTGCATGTGCTGATGTGAAGAAGGGAGAGACGATTCCGCGCAACATGCACACTTGGTGGTCGATGAAGGATCAGCTGGAGAAGGAGGACGAGAACACGCGGAAGTCGGAGGACAAGAAGAGAGAGGAGGAGGACAAGAAGAAGAGGGAGGAGGAACGGAAGAAGGAGGAGGAGACCAAGAAGGCTGAGGAGCAGAAGAAGGCCGAGGAGGCGGAGAAGGCGACGCGCGAGGCGGTGAAGGAGGCGAGCAAGGCTGCGGAGGAGGAGCGGAACGGGAAGAAATCAGAGGAACCAAAGGAACCAAAGGAACCAAAGGAACAGGTGGAGGTGAAGGCGGACGGCAGTGTACACTGAATCGACGGTTGGTCTGTTTGCAACAAACACGCGAAAGTCACAATCAGTCCATGGGCTGGCGGCAGAGCGGGCAGATGTGCCCGTTGGAGGTGCGGAACCACACGTTCAGACAGTCGCTGTGGAACACGCCCACGCACTGCGTGCAGTGCTTGTCGGGCAGCGAGTGGTTGGTGGGGTGCAGCACGCAGTAGCAGATGGGGCACGGCTCCACGCTGTTCAGCTTGTCCGTCAGCATCTTCGCCATCTCCACCACGCCCACCGCGAACGACGAGCACCGGCTCAGCCGCTGCCGCAGCGCCACCTGCCACTTCGCCACGTCCTTCGCCTTCAGGAACTCCAGCTGGTCCGAGATCGTCTACGCCTCACGCCGCGCGCCCGCGCCCACCGTCGTCGCGTTCAGCGGGTACAGCTCCGAGTGGAAGAAGCAGATGCGCAGCTCCGTCACGCCCGTGTGGATCGTCAGCACCACGCGCGTCCCGTCGCAGCTCGCCGCCGCGTCCTCCATCCCGTACTTCGCCAGCAGCGCGTTGATGCTCGGCACGGGCTGCTTCGTCACCGCCGGCGTCACGAACAGCTGGAAGTAGGCGGCGAAGGACAGCCGCTGCGCGTGCGGCAGCACGTCCAAATCGTTGATGTAGAAGCTCTGCAGGCGGAAGGGCAGCGCCACCGCCAGCGCGAACAGCGTGTACGCCGGCAGCTGGGGCAGCGGCCGCGGCAGGAACAGCACGCGCGGCGACAGCAGCGGCGCCGCGGGCTGTGCGTCACCATCACCAGCCACACCCACTCGGCTCTTGAGCGACTGGGAGGTGAACGGCGTGTCCTTCGCGATCTGCAGCAGCACGCGCGAGAACACGTGCGCCGCGTCCAGCTTCGCCACCAGCGCCGTCGCCTCCTGCAGCAGCGCCTCCCACGCCTCGTCCGCCTCCAGCGGCTCGCTCTTCTGCACCTCCAGCACCGCCTGGCTGACGATCAGCAGGAAAAGCATCGATTTCTGGAAATAGCCTTCTACGCCTCAGCCTCTTCAGAAGGACCCACCCTTGCCCAGCACCTCGCTTCGTTTCTTCAGCGACTGCAACACACGACGGAGATCGCACTCTGCGCGTCAATCGAAAAAGTGGGGGCCACTCGACTGGAGGACGAAGAGGACGCAGATAGTGGTTTTGACCACGGCCTTCATGTCGTGGCTGGTGAACACAGCCAGCCATTTGTCGATCAGCGTCGTCGCCACGAGACTCTGACTACTCCGTGAGTGAAACGCCCCGAGGGTACTAGGTGGAGATGGACTGGAAGATGCGGTAGAGAAGGTGCGTGTGGAGCGAAGAGTCCTGGCAATATGCCTCCAGAATGGTGGTGATGATGGAGTTGAGCGTGAGTGTCAGCGAATTGAACACCGCCTCGTCGATGGTGAACGCGTTCTGCGCGTGGATGCGGTTCATGTTCTTGTAGAAGCGCATCGCTACACGTGACCATGAAAAACGGGGGATACCACAATCCTGCATCGTCGCCATAAGCCGCGTGCAGGAGGAGGCCAGTGTCCAGATCTCTCCCTCGAACAGCACCGAACACTCCTCGTTCAGTGCGAAGCACGACAGGAGGTCCGTCACGAACGCGAACACCGCCTCCATCACCTCTTGCTGGCGCGGACGCAGGCGCGCGGCGAAGGCAGAGGCGCTGGAGGGATCGTTCAGTGCGATGGCGAGGGCGCAGAGGGCCTGCTTGACGCGCACCAGCAGATCGCGCTCCTCCTGCGAGAAGCAAACGTACTTGTTCAGGAACAGGCGTACATGGGAGAGGGCGGGAAGCAGTTCTGCGTCCTGCTCCGCCTCCAGCGCCGCGGCCAGACGCTGGAGCGCGGCGTCGAAGGCGGCAAAGAAGGCGGTGGTGACGGGCGTGGCGTCGCGGAAGGAGAAGGCGTCCTTGTCGGCGCAGCAAACCTTCTTCAAGTAGCGGTGGTGGAAGGCGTGCGGCAGAGCGGCGTCCAAAAACGAGGCGAATTGGGACACGTGCGCCGCTTGGAGGAGGAGGCGGTTGGCTTGCAGTGCCAGTTCGTACTCTATGGGGAAGAGAAGGACGAAAAAAAACTCTCCGAGCGGGGTTCGATCCGGGCGTACACCGCCAGGCAGTCAGCGATCATCGCCGGCGTGAAAGCGAAGGCATCGATCTTAGAGGCGATGATGGGTGTCTGCTCCGTCGTCGCCAGCACGCAGCACGTCAGGTGTCCCAGAGCCGTCAGGTGCGGCGGGTTCGGCAGCGCCAGCTCCAGCTGGTGGACGAGGCGGAGGAGGCTGGCGTAGCTGTGTGTGAGTCCCACACCGCTCGCTCACTCGCGCGGCTGCAGCACCGCGGCGGACCAGAAGGCGTCCGACTCGACCAGGCTCGTCACGGGCTGCAGCGAGGGCAGCACGGGGATCAGCAGCGCCGCCGTCGCGACCTACGGTTCAGACGGCGGAGTGGCGGTACGTCCGCCTCGCAGAGCGTGTCCTGCAGAGTGGCTGTGATGAAGGCGGTGAAGCCGTCCTGCAGAAGAGGGTCCGCCGTGCGCGCCAGAGCGGTCAGCGCCTCCTGCTCCGCCTCGTCGAACGCGCGATCATGCCTGCGTGTAAGGTGAAAGGAATAATGTGACAGCACGCGCGCCAGCGCCGTCTTCGCCGCCTCTGCGAGCGAGCTGCACACTCGCACCTTCTCCTCCTTCAGCAGGCGCAGCACCAGTGACACGTCCTCCCACTCCTTCTCCAGCAGCGCCTTTGCCACGGCCTCGTCGCCGCGCTCCAGGCACTTCATCGCGATCTCCAGCAGGTACGCCGGTGTCTCGTAGTGCACCGCGCTGTGCACCGCCTCCTCCACGCCCGGCAGGCACGCCGCCAGCGCCGACCCGCCCACCAGCGCCAGCAAGAAGGCGACGCGGTTGTCTCCTGCTGTTGCTTCGGTTTCTGTGACCATAGCAGGCATTGTTTCTGCTTGTGTGGTGGACTGAACGCCTGAGGGTGAAGAGACGGGAGAAAGCGCACGGGCCTGGAGGTGGGAAAAGAGAGCGGCGGACAGATCGGGGAAGACGGACGTTTCCTTGAAGAGAGACAGGAAGGTCAGAAGGGAGGCGAACAGCGACACGCCTGCGGGTGAGTGGAGTGGGAAGAACGCACTGCGCGGCTCCATCGGGTCCTTCTCCAGCGCCTTCGCCACGATGTGACGCGTCAAGCGGACCATCTGACAACACTCCTCCTCCTGCAGCAGCGCCGCCACCTCGCTCGTGATCTCCCTAGAGGTGAAAAACGGGGGGGCACCCCCACGGCGTCTCGGAGAGGAAGCATGCGATCTGGTCCATCAGCTTGCCCAGCAGCATGGCGTCAGGCACCTGCTCCGTGTTGTAGGTGTGCAGGAGGGTCTTCACCGCCTCCAGCACCGTGGCTCGCACCTCCGCGGGGAACTGGCCCTTGAGTGCGGCGAGGGCGGCCAGCGCGGGCGCGGTGGTAGGGTCCTGCAGCACGGCGAGCGCGGCGAGGAAACGGGGCTGGAAGGTGGGGACGAAGAGCGCGGGCCGCAGACGCAGCAGGAGCAGGAACACGTCGGAGATGGGCTTCACGGCGTTGCCGCGCAGCTCGCGGAAGAGCCGCGGCACGAAGGTGGCGCAGCTGTCCACAGCCTCCGCCGCGCTGGCGTCGTCGTCACTGCCGCGCAGCAGTACGCCCAGCACCGCCGCCAGCACTGCCGCCACCTTGCTGCTGTCACCAGCACTGCCTGCACTGCCTGCACTGCCTGCACTGCCAGCATTTCCAGCACTGCCTGTGGTGGCGTCTTCGGCGAGGCTGGCCACCACGCGGGCGCAGAGGCGCACCAGTGGAAAAGAGGCGGGCAGCACGCAGCGACCGAACACCTGCAGCACAAACGCGAAGTTCTCGCACAGCACGGAGGAGGCGGCCGTGGGCCTACGCTCAACCGCCCCCAACGCCCCAACTTTTTCATCTTGGCGATGAGCTGGGAAATGTATTGCTCCACGTCGATTCCCTCGTACACGCTGGAGTACCTACTCTCAACACGATCTCACATACCCACTTGGAGGACAGACTCAGCCACAGAGACAGAATGCTCCCGAGATGGTTGCGAGTGGGTTCGGGTTTTGACGGACCGCTCTCGAACAGCAGCTGGCGGCAGGCCTTCTTGAACTTCCCCTCCAACTGGGGCGCGTCCGCGAAGAGTTCCCGCCACGAAATCGAGCGGGCAATCTCCATGCACAGAGTGAGAGTGCAGGAGTGGCCCGTCTCGATGACCTCGGTGCGGCCGGCCAGTAGCGCGCTGCGGTAGAGAGAGAGGGCGTGTGGAGAGAGGGGGAGATGCAGCTGCAAGAGGAATGTGAAGACAATCTGCGATGTGCTGTGGAGACGGTCGATGGACTCTTCAAACGACTCTGACGATGAGGGAGGAGAAAAGGACAAACCCGATTCCTCGTGGTGCTGATCAAGAACGTTCGCATCGACGTGGAGGAGCGATTCCGCATAATCGAGTATCTCGTCATAGTACTTGGACTGCACCGCAGTGCGACGATTCTCCGGGATCAATTTCTATGCATCAGACGAGAGAACGATGGGGAACAAGGAACACCTCGTTGCAGAACTGCTTCACGGATGTATTCGCGTCACACATAAACACGTGCAGGGGAACGATGAAGAATTTGACGAAGTGGCCGACATCGCTGCCAAGAATCGTTCCAGCCTCCAATAACACTACAATCGACTTTTCGCAGCAGAGCTACCCTTGTTGACCTCCAAACGGACTTGGAAACTCTGGCAATACAGACTTTCTCTGTAGTAGTAGCAGAGAGAGGGCATCATCTCGGAAACGTCTTCCCTGCCGCAGGAGTGAACGATGCCCCGCATGTCCCTCAGTGCCTAACAATGACCCTTCGCACCGGTTTCCACTCGCAAACGCGTGACTGCGCTCTTCTTGGAGAGCAGTTTCAGCTGGCTGCGGTACAGCTCATTTCTCCCGAAATATACAGCGCACTCTGAATTGCTCCGAGGCGTCGTCGAATTCGGTCCCAGTGTAATGTCGATGCCATTCAGCAGACTCATGTCCACTCCTTCCATTGGAGACAGAGAATTCACAAACGCTATGGACTGGCTGCTTTTCGCAGGCCCCTTATCGCCTTTAGCTCTACGATTACCCTTTGAGCTCATTCTGGAAAGAATTTGAGCACAAAACCCCTTGGATGAAACTCCCGCCCTTAGAACGGATTGATCGTTTCTGAAGCGCATGTGTATTGAAGAAACAAGCACAGACTATAACGGAAGGCTTGGCAGGGGGAAGAGCAATGGATGTCTTTACGCTTTCTCTTCTTCCAACTTGAGGAGGGAGTCCAGTGCACCCGCATCTACATGTGAGGAGGAGAAGCAGATACACTACCCTTCTTGCTCAATTCACTGATATGCCTGAATCCCTGCTGCAAAGCAACGTCCTTGAGGGAAGGGAGATCTACTTGTCACAGCAGCAGCAGAGAATCACTCTCGACAGTGACATGATGAGGGAACCACAGACTGTAACTCTTCTCTCCCACCGTGACAAGCGAGACGAGGCTGGGCAGGTCTAGGCATCACGCCAACCCAGAGGCATTACTCCTCATGACCAGTGCGGTGGATGGATCGTTGTGGTAGAAGCTCAGTGCGTTACTACCAAGCTGGATGGAAGTCAGTTTCGGCAGGTCTTATCGTGAACCAGAAACAACGCATTCACCCTCCATCACAGTGCGGAAAGAGTAGTTAAACGCATAACCCCCCAGCACCAGTGACTTCAGCTCCGGCAAGTCTATCCATCACTCTCACCTCCGTCGACCACTCCTGAGAACCAGATCTGCCCAGAAGAAGTTAACGCTAATCTCCTTCAGGTCGCCAATCTCAATCGTTTCCAGCGCCTTCGCATCCTCAATCTCGCACACAGTGTAGTCCGAGAAGGAGCCCGTGCCGATCTTCAGCTCCTTCACAACAGGACAGTTCTTCAGGTAGAAATGGCGATTCGGGTTCTTCAGCCTTTCGGTATCCGTGAAGCTGTTCTTTCCAACCACCACCGTCTCCAGCTGCGCCAACCCAACCATCTTCACCTCGTCCACGTTCGCAAAGCACTCGTCGCCGATCTTCAGACTCCTCAGCTTCGAGAATCGGCTCAGATCCAGCACGCGCGACTTGCCGTCGTTGCAGCACTTCGACGCAATCGTAATGTCCACCACTTCCTTGTCCATGTTCTCCCACTGCCTCGTGTTGTGCACCACAGCGTACTTTCCCCAGTACGTGGAGTCGCTCTCATCCAACCCCGTGTTGCATCCATCAAGCAGTTCGATGCTCTTCACCATCTCACCCTTCTCCCACACTCCTCTTCTCACTGCCCGTTCATTTTCGATCTCGCAACCCTCCCCGTTCCGCACATACTCTCTCTTCTCCTCGTCATATGCATAACCACCCTTGTAGACGGGATGACGGTTCAAAGCACTCACGTTTTCTTCTTCTCCCACCGTGTACTCAATCATCACCTCTTCGCTCTCAAACTCCTGCGTGATCTGGAATAACTGATCATTCTTCCACACGCCACATCGCAGCACTCTTCCGCTCTCCTTATCAAACTCCATTCCCATTCCTTCTCTCTTCATCGAATCCACATCATCAAAGCCACCCACGTAAACCACGTGATCAGATTCAACCACTAACTTCAGCCCATCGTCGTCGTTATGAACATAGCGGTATCCCTTTTTATCCATCAGAGAATCCCAAGTCGTACGATTCCACATTCTTCCATCCTTGTATGTGATGATCACACCCGTCTTTATCCCATCAACTTCTTTCCAGGAGTATTTGATGATTCCCTTCTCGCATAACTGACAATTCCCACTGTCCACTTTCACACGCAAATACTCATCTGCATGTTCTCCCTGATATGTGGTCACGTCATAATCCACACCATTCACCGTCTTTCTGATGGTTCTCTCTGTAACATAACCATCCAGCAATACAGCGCGAAGGAGTTGCTCTCTTGTTTGTCCTATTCATGATGTTTCCGTGTTCGGTTTTACGATTTGGATTGAACATGTCTTTAGCGATGATCTCCAGTTAAACCAAGCCCCCTTTTCGCACTTCCATTTGAATCCCATTCCCATTTGGCGCTGCTGGCACAAATGGGATATGCGTATGGTTTGTCAAATGGATGGAGTTCTCTCAATACGATTGTGAATAGCAATACAAATAACTGGAATACCAGGCGTATACGGTCCACTACTCAAACAGAAGGATTAAACAGTCAAATGGGCGATGGGCGATTTCTCACAGAATACCCTATAGAACGTCCCATCCATTGCAGAATGACATACGCACACAGTTCTCCTGTGTAACGGAGCACTCACTGGAATGATCATCCGCAGAGAGTCACACGGACTTCTAGCCTCTTTACTGCACTATGCATCCTTCACATATAACAAAGCAATAAAGAACAACACAGGAGAAAAGAAGTGCCGGTTATAGTGCAACCGTTTCAGTCTCCATATCATCATCAAAAGGAAGCCTTTCCTCTGATTGTTCTGTGGTATCCTGCCTTGTACCATAGAATTCCGTGCTGCTGCATTTGCTGTGATATTCTCCTTGGCTGAAGCTCTTGCTTGAAAGTGGAAATGAACATGAACGTACGGCGTTGCGTTGATTCGATAAGGACTAGTACGGGTCGCAGAGAGCGCCTATCCGCTACACCGTAATCAAAGCCGTGGGAAAAGGCACTTTTGGTGTTGTGTACGAGGCTGAGGAGTATGGAACGGGCCGCATTGTGGCCGTGAAGAAGGTATTTCAGGACAGAAACTACAAAGTCGTGTCCTTCCCTTCGTTCTGATGCGTAGAACCGCGAGCTCTCTATTATGCGGCTATTGAACCACCCCAACATTGTAACGCTTCACAACTCATTCTTTTCCGAGAAGGAGGACGTATGTCCGTTTTCCGAAGTTCAACCCTAGGGCGGGAAATACCTGCATCTGGTGATGGAGTACATCCCCGAAAACCTGTACCGGTATAACCGAAAGTACGTGAAGGCCCACACCCTGATTCCCATGATCTACGTGAAAGTTCCCGTTCTGTCCGTGTCTCACGGCTAGCTATACACTTACCAGATGTTCAAGGGGCTGGCGTACCTCCACTCCCTCGGCATCTGCCATCGTGACATCAAGCCTCAGAACATCCTCATCGACCCCAAAACCCACATCATCAAGATATGCGACTTCGGCAGCGCCAAGCGCCTCTCCCCCGACGAGCCGAACGTTTCCTACATCTGCTCGCGTTACTACCGCGCTCCGGAGCTGATCTTCGGCGCGACGCACTATACCGTGGCGGTGGACGTGTGGAGCACCGCCTGCGTGGTGGCCGAGATGCTGACAGGCAACTCGCTGTTCCCCGGCGCGAACAACGTGGATCAGATGGTCGAGATCATCAAGGTGTTGGGCACCCCCACGGCGGAGGAGGTGCTGCGCATGAACCCGGATTACCACACGTACAAGTTCCCCAACATCCAAAAGAGGGATCTGAGCGAGGTGCTGTCGCAATGCCACGATGAAACGGCGATTGACCTGATGCGTCGTCTGCTGGTGTTCGTCCCCGAGAACCGTCTCACGGGTGAGGATGGGAGGCTTATTTTACTGTTAGCTGCGCAGGTGCTGAATCATCCCTTCTTCGACGATCTTCGTCGTTGTTCTCTTCTCCCCGACGGAACGCCGCTTCCGGCAGGCCTCTTCGACGCCAACTAATCTATGTTCTTCTATACACTCGCGCATTTGTTACAAACAGTCCAAAGGGATTATTTCTTCAGGTTCTTCACGTTGAAGTAGTTGAGCATCTCCAGCTCCATCTCGTGCGTGTGCGGCGCGCACAGGATCAGGCTGTGCAGCGGCTCGCCGAAATCGACCTCGCGAAGCTCCTTCAGCGTTCCGAAGCAGATGAACTGGTCGGGCTGGCCCACACGAGCCAGACCTACCGCGAGGGCATCGGGGCCGCACACTACGCCTCACAACAGCGAATGACGCTCACCTCCCTTCTTGTATTTCTCCTCCACCTCCAGCAGCTCGTCGATGGCCTGGTTGCAGGTCATAAAGCGCGGAGGCAGGTACACCGTTCTTCCCTTCATGAGCTCCTTGAAATCGGGCTCCTTCACCTTGATATCTAGCGAATGAACTGGGGAGAGCAAGAAGTACCGAGAAGACAGAGGGTGTGCAGATCAATGCTGTGGTTCTGGACAATACGCTCGTAGAAGCTGTCCGGTCTCCACGTCTCCGTGAAGAAGCAGAGGGAGACGGTCTGGCCAAAGCGGTAGAGCTGGAGGCCGCAGCAGCTGCAAGCGTTCATAATCGACGCGTTGTGGATGACCTGCACCTCGATGTTGCGCTCCTTCGCACGGATCCAGAGATCGCTGTGGGTGGTGGCGCTATTCGTCACGCACAGACAACAACTGTAACCCAAACACATCACCGACCACCAAGAAGGCCGTATTGCACACCGCAGCGCTGTCCAGAATCATCTCGGCGTTGGACTCCACGAGATCGCGGTCGGCAACAATGACGGGGTGCTCAAAGAGCGCTTCCTATTCGTAATATCATGCATGCATCACGTACCAGCTTGTCCGTGCCAACGCCAAGAACGGACGTGTAGTTCTCCAGGAAGATCTTCTCGCACGACTTGACGGCTTCCAGTCCGCGCAGCGTGATGTCCTTCTCGTTTCCGAGACCCAGACCAATGAAATACAGCATGGCTATCTGCTTTTGCGAAGAAAGGGGCGATGTGGGATCCCCATTCTTTCAGTCCATGTTCCCACAAAGACGGAGCATTTCTCTTCATTTCCCTTCTCAATGCATCGCATGTCGGGTGCACTTCAAGTGGGAAGCAGAGGAACGGAATCCCTTCCCTTCAGCCCATCTTGATCCCTTTCGCGGCGGA
>OIWT01003964.1_pt1 | contig 12706 bp, 14 predicted proteins | sample 1587701 | NCBI WGS metagenome assembly OIWT01 (sample SAMEA3888904, study PRJEB22519) | human gut metagenome | biome: human gut; feature: human-associated habitat; material: faeces | place: Denmark | collected 2009 | reverse complement strand
TGGTTTCGATGGCCCAACGCAGCTTGTACAGCTTCAAAGGATAATAGTCCATGCCCTCTGTAGCATCTGTCCTCGCACGGGTACGGGAAAAGTATGCTCATGAACCAGAATTTGTCCAAACTGTAGAAGAAGTATTTACATCTCTGGAACCAGTTGTAGAAAATCATCCTGAATATGAAAAATTTGATTAGCTTCATCTTTTTCGCATGACCTTTTTGCATCGCTACATGGTCCTCGTCGGCTTCCACATACACCTTATGAATCCCTGGTTTCGCTGCTGGCATCACCGCCGCCTGATTGGGAATCGTCCCTAATTTACGAATAGACTGTAAGACACTTTGCCCACTCAAACGGGCCGGGGTCGTAAGCGCAACGGACTTACGATAACTGACATCCGCAGAACGTGTGACTAAACGAGCTCGCCAAAATGGCTCAATATGCGTAGACTTATCCAATCCCAGCCATTCATCTAACAGGTAATGATAGGAAGAATCTGTCTTGTCCTGATAATATGTCCGGGTAAAGGTAACCTCTCCCCAAAGGGTCGTCAATGTCCGTGAGCGATGGGCTTTGACCTGATAGCGATGTTCCGGCTTGCTGGCAACATAGATAGCTTTATCCGCTTGTTCCAAGATGGCTTTTAACACCTCACCTCCTGTTTGGTTCACCAATTGTTCCAACTTCTGGCTCAACTGAACCAGGGATACTTCTTGGGATAAGATATTTTGAAGAGATTCATTGAAAAAATGTACCCAAACATTGGCAATTTGTTGTATACTAAACATGAGAAGAACTCCTTTCGTATTGGTTTGCTCTAAACTTATTATACAACAAGGAGCTCCTTCTCTTTTTATATTTTCTTTAATGCATTAAAGTTTCCCCACAATTATTTTACACCATCTAACACGAGAATTATACCTCATGCCTAGCTCCTTACATTATAAATCTCTGAAAATCAACTCAAACTTCAGATGATTACATTTCAACGATTTTAGCCTCTTTGACGTGGTTTTCCCGGCTCCGCGGCCGCATTTCGATGTTTTTTCCGTAGTTACGTTATCAACATACTCCATGCGGTATCCTTTGTCGACGTAATCATAGACAATGTCGCACGGCGTCCCGTTGCCAACGGTCATACCATCATGGCAAAAAGCCCGGATGTCTTCAATATCCCGTTGGATGCTGCGCTCATTCACGCCATACTGTTGGGCAGCCGCTGCCTTCTTGATAGTCTGACCGTCCAGCAGCTGCAAATACAGTCCCAGTACCCGCGAAACCTTTCCCACTTTCAAATTATCACCTCCTGTTACATCATAGCAAACGGAAAAGACATATTCTGTCTATTTCTAAGATTACACAAACAGAAAGTAAATCAGTGTATAGAAAAGCCCCAGACTCATGCCATTCTTTTTCATAAGTCTGGGGCTTTGAATTTTAACGACCGTGTGCCATTCGTCATGAATTAGGCTATGCACAGGCTTCGCGCGGGGCGCCGGTTATGGCGCCCCCTACGCGACGGGCTTAGCCACGTGATTATTTAATAGTCGCCACAAGGCGACCTTGTATGGGCGTCCGCTATGCGCCGCAGGGGCCACCCGAGGACGCATTGTCAGTTTGATTACAAAAGCACACAGCGCGCCATCGTTGTAGGGGTCGCCGTGTGGGCGACCCGCTATGCGCTGAGGGCATCCCAAAGCGTCATTGTCACTTTGAGTTTAATGGCGCGCAGCGCCATCTGAGTCCGAGCGATGCGCCAGCGAGCCCATCGATGAACGAACTACGATGTTTGCTAAATTAATAGAAGCTGCGGCCGTAGGCTAATTCGAAGGCCATCTGGCCTGCCGACAGGGCGACGCCGGTGGCGGCCCAGCTGCCTTGCGGGTCCAGGTAGCGCCAATCGCCGTTGTTGTCGAGGACGCACATACGGTCTGAATCCATGTTGTAGTAGAAGTAGTAGGTCTTGACGCCGACGATTTCGCCTTCGCCGCCGTTGTAGAAATCGTTTTCGTCACCGACGGCGCTTTTGGCTGTAACGATATTGATGGCCAACTTGTAATAGGGCGGGGCATACATCTGGTTGACCAGCGACGTCTTGTCCACATACCAGGCCGTGCCCATATGGCCGTCCACGCGGACATAGTCCGAATTGCCGTTCAGGTAGTACGGATAATTTGCCGAAGCCACAGAAGCAAAGGCCAGCAACAGCAAGGTAAAGAAAACAGTACAAAGTTTTTTCATGAAGATTCCACCTTTCGAAATGCACTCACATCTTTTAGCTACTGTAGATTATACACACGCCCGTAGACAGATTCTGTCATCGTGCCAAAAAAGGGCTGCCGCATTAAGCGACGAGCCCTTGTAGTCTTTAGTTTGTAGTTATATGGTATTTCTTTTCCAGGCGGTCCAGGAGGTCCATGTAGCCTTGGGCGAAGTCCGGGCCTTCTTCGGCTTCCATTTCGTGGACGGTGGTGTCGATCTTATTTTTGATGTCGTCCGAGAGGCCGCGGTCGGCTAAGGGGTAGACGACGTTATTTTCTTTTTCTACGTGCTGCTGCAAGCGGTTGGCATAGGCCATGGCTTCGGTCAAGACCTGGAGTTTGTATTCGGTCTTCGGTTCCTGGGCGTAGAGTTTGAGGGCTTCGTCGAGGGCCCGGACGTGGGCACGGACGAGGTCGTGTTCGACAAGCATGCCGTGTTTGATGATGATGGATGCCACTTCTTCCAGGTGGTCGACCATTTCCGGGAAGAGAACGAGTTCTTCCCGGCGATGATGATGGCCATCGGCATAACGGCGGATGAAATCGAGGATTTCCGCGAATTCTTTCTGATCGATTTCATCTCCTTCGAGGATGCCGCAGCAAATTTCTTTGATGACTTTCAGCATGCGGGAAATATTGGCATGCTGTTTGACCATAACTTCTGTACAGTACATGATGTTCTCTCCCCTTTCGTATTTACGCAGCTTTTTTGACGATTTCGTACTGGCCGTCAGCCGGGCTGACCATAGTGTAGTCCGTGCCGGCGAGAATGCCTTCGACTAAGGACTGGCGTAGGGCATAGTAGAGGTCGCCGCGGCCCTGCCAGAAATCGCTGTGCAGGTCCATCGTGCGGTCCCAGGCGATGCGGTTGTCGTCGCTTTCGCGGACGCGGTTGACCTGGTCGCAGGGCATGCCGTCGAGGAGCAGGTCGTCCAGGCGGTGGAAGGCTTCCGGTGCCGTAGCGGCGCTTAGGTGCTGGCTGGCACCGAAGTCGTAAGCGGCTTTTTTTAGTGCTTCCAGGCGGGCATCATCATTGCCGGCAACGGCGAGGACGAAAGCGGCATAGCGGCCTTCGGCGTCGTGGATGCGGGACTGGAGCCAGCCGTGGATGTTCGCTTCGTCGATGACTTCATCGAGTTTGCGGCGGTCTTTGCTGCAGTATTTATCAGCCAGGTCTTCATCGGACCAGCCCTGCGCTGTAGCAACGCGGACGAGTTCGTCAATCAAGCTTTCCTGGAACTGGATTTTATTGTAAAGCCAAAAATGGATAGGTCCTAAAAATGCACTCATTGTCGTTTCCTCCTCTTATCGTCTCTTACTGTTTGTTTGCTTCAATGGCAACGTTGACGGCTTTGGTAACAATTTCCGGGTCGAGGCCATGGACGAAGCAGGCGTTTGCCAGGCTTTCCTGCTGGGAAGACGGGCAGCCCAGGCAGTGCATGCCCTGACCGATGAGGGTATCGACGACTTCCGGGTGAAGGCGGATAATATCGCCCATGATCATGTTAGACGTAACTTTTTCATTAGCAGCAAATTTATTCAGAACGGATTTCAACATAGTAACTACCTCCTAAAGTATGTGGACAACTTTTATCTTATCTCTGAGTGAGCTTTCTCTCAACTTCTGAACGTAGTATACCATGGATAGTGGAGGGAATCTGTTGTTATTACAACGGTTTGGGAATTAGTGGCTCGTGGTTCGTGGCTAGGAGCTAGGGGCTAGTAAAAAAGAGGCTGTCGCATTAAGACAGCCTCTTTTTGAGTATTAAGTTTGCAGTTTATAGTTTTTAGTGGTAGGGGACGTCCTGATAAGGCGTCCCGCTGCGAGATTCAGGTATAACCTGTTCAGAAAAAGCCCGGTAACTTATGCGTAACGTACAGCATAAGTTACCGGGCTTTTCTATCCACTATCGTTTAAAATATAATCTTACTTCACGATGACGGCCAGTACGTCGCCGGTCTTTACGTTATCGCCGGGATTGACGCGGATTTCGTGGAGCGTGCCGTCAGCAGTGGCTGTGATGTCGTTCTGCATCTTCATGGCTTCCAAGACGAGGATGATGTCGCCTCGTTTGACGGCTTTGCCAGCTTCGGCTTTAAGAGCCGAAATCTTGCCCGGCATGGGGGCTTTGACCGTAATGGCGCCATCAGGGATCGGGCCGCCTACAGCGGGAGCCGGTGTAGATGCCGGTGCAGCCGGAGCCGGTGCGGGAGCTGCCGGAGCGGGTGCCGGTGCGGGTGCCGGTGCAGATGCCTGCGGAGCCGGAGCTGCCACCGGAGTGCCGCCCATTTCTTCGACTTCTACTTCATACGCTTTGCCATTGACAGTAATCTTGAATTTTTTCATATATCTTGTCCTCCTGGATCTAAATACGTTTTCAGTTAACGACTCATGCCACCCAGGCGGGCTGCCATAGCCCAATTTTCCCGATGGCGTTTATAACCGCGCTTCTGCGGACGGATAGAGCGGATAGCTGCCGGTGAATAGCCATAGGCGGCAACAGCAGCCATGATGACGGCGACGACTTCATCCGAAAGCTCCCCTTCCGGAGTGGCCTGGTTCCCGTCTGATACGACGGTCATCGGCCGGGCCGCTACGACAGCCGGCTGACGCTGGCCGACAGGGACGACGGGGTGGGTCAGTTCCTGTTTTTCCGGTTGTGTCGATTGCAGCTGGACCGTCTTTTCAGATTTTACAGCTTCCTTCAAGTCCTGGACGGCTTCTGCCAGGTCTTTGACGCTCTGCTGGAAATCGGCGACGTCCTTCATCTTGTCTTCCAAAGCACGGAAGCGGGTATTATAGTACCGGCTCAAGATCAAGGTCATAGCAATCAGCAGGACGATGACGGCAAATTGAATTTCTATCATACGGCAGCCTCCTTATAACGGCATGTTGCCGTGTTTCTTCGACGGCCGTTCTTCCCGTTTGCTGTAAAGCATAGCCAGGGCGCTGATGATGCGCGGACGCGTTTCCTTCGGTTCGATGACACAATCGATCTGGCCGTGTTCGGCTGCTTTATAGGGCGTCGAAAATTCATTGATATATTCCTGTTTCTTCTTTTCCTTTTCCGGATCGTGTTTGAAGATGATATTGGCAGCTCCATCGGGACCCATGACGGCGATTTCTGCCGACGGCCAGGCCATGACCATGTCAGCACCGAGCTGACGGCAGCACATGGCGATATAGGCCCCGCCGTATGCTTTGCGGGTGACGACAGTAATCTTGGGAACCGTCGCTTCACAATAGGCATAGAGCATCTTGGCGCCGTGGCGGATAATGCCGCCGTATTCCTGGGTCGTCCCCGGCAGGAAGCCCGGTACATCGACGAAAGTGACGACGGGGATATTGAAGCTGTCGCAGAAGCGGATGAAACGGGCCGCTTTGTCGGACGCATTGATATCCAGGCAGCCGGCGAGGAACTTCGGCTGGTTGGCGATGATGCCGACAGTCTGGCCGTCAAAGCGGGCAAAGCAGGTGATGATGTTCAGGGCATAGTTTTCCAATACTTGGAATACATTGCCATCGTCGACGCAGGATTTGATGACATCGAGCATATCATAAGGCATGCTGCTGTTGTCGGGAATAATCGAGTTGAGGCTTTCATCTTCCCGGTTCGGATCGTCGTCAGATTCGACGACCGGTGCCTCTTCCATATTGTTGCTGGGCAGGAAGTCGAGGAGAGCCTTGATTTTTTCGATGCAGTCATCTTCATTTTCACAGGCAAAGTGAGCGACGCCGGAAATAGAGCTGTGCGTCATGGCGCCGCCCAATTCTTCGGCCGTTACTTCTTCGGCTGTGACCGACTTGATGACGGCCGGGCCCGTAAGGAACATGTCCGACGTATTCTTGACCATGAAGACGAAGTCCATCAAGGCCGGGCTGTATACAGCACCGCCGGCACAAGGCCCCATGATGACGGCGATCTGCGGGATGACGCCGGATGCAGCCGTATTATTCATGAAGATGCGGCCAAACCCGGACAGGGCATCGACGCCTTCCTGGATGCGGGCACCGCCGGAATCATTGATGCCGATGACGGGAGCCCCCATCTTCAGGGCCATTTCCTGCATCTGGGCAATCTTGTGGGCATGCATTTCGCCAAGGGAACCGCCTTCAACCGTAAAATCTTCGGCATAGGCAAAGACCAGACGGCCGCGGACCGTACCGTAGCCGGTAACGACGCCATCGCCGGGGATTTCCTTTTCCTGCATGTTGAAATTCATACAGCGATGATGGATGAACTGCCCCATTTCGGTGAAGCTGCCTTCATCAAATAATTTAGCCAGCCGTTCGCGGGCTGTCATCTTGCCTTTTTTATGTTGCGAATCGATTCGCTTCTGACCGCCGCCCAGCTCGATTTTCGCGAGCTTTTCATGGAGCTGGTCAATCTTTTCCTGAACTGTAGCCATTCATATACCTCCAGTATCAAAAGTATTTCATCAGGTCACATAACAATTAATTATATCATAGAATATTCAATTTTTATAGTCTTGCGCCTATACCGTTCAGTACTGGCCGCGGACGACTTCCACCTTCTTCCCGCAAAAGGCGATCCCGTATTTCCATACCGTCTGGATTCCCCTCCGGCGAAATTCCGTCACGTATTCCCGCTCTTCAATCTGCTGCAACGCCTCCTTGGCCTTATCAGTCATGTCCGCTTCACTGTCAGCTACCTTGAATTCCATGATGACGCCGGCCTTCTCTACATCCTTGGGAATAATGGCCAGGTCAAAGCGGCCGTACCCGCTTTCCCGGTTCGATTCGATGATATAATCAGATGCAAATAACGCCGTCATGCCAAGGACGAAGCCGTGGTAGAAACTTTCTTTATGGGCCGTATCATACACGCTGACCAAGTCCCGAAGATACCCTCCCAACAGTTCTGAAAAGGCCTGTCCTTTGCCCGAAAGTAACTCATCGAACATGGTTTCCAGTCGGGACACAGAATAACGGCCTCGCATCTTATCCAAGATTTCAAAGCGGTAAATATCCTGAACTTCCCGATTGGGAATCACTAATTCACAGCGTATGCCGCCAATGCCTCGTCTGCGGCTGACAGCCGTCAAATAACCTGTCGTCAGCAGCATCGTATACAGCGCATCGGTATCGTGGCCAATGTCTTCATAAATGACACCCTCCCGAATCAGGGCTGTCACTTGGCACCCCTGCAACAAAGCTAGCAAATCACCTTCTGTATCAGCTGTCACGTGGCGCAGCATTTCCCGGATGATACCATTGCCCGACGTATTGACCCAATAGTCACCAACCTCACCGTGACGGAAAAAATTGATAATCGACCAGGGATTATAAATCTCTGCCCCACCAAAGAGATAGCCGTCATACCATTTCTTCAAGTCGGGCAATGCCTCCGCCATGGTCAGGTCTTCCGCCATCTGTGCCACTTCCTGCGGCGTAAATCCAATGACCTCCCGATAGGCAGCATCCATGACTGAACAGACATCGAGATTATTCAGATCACTGAAAATACTTTCTTTGGCGACCCGCAGGACCCCTGTCAGTACGGCAAAATCTAAGTCGCGATTGCCCTTCAGGACGCTGCCCAAAAACTGTTTCATAAAAGCGATGCACTCTGTATAAAAGCCGTGTTCCCCAGCCTGCTGAATGGGCGCATCGTATTCATCAATCAATAAAATGACCGGCTTGCCAAAATGCTGATGCATCATCTTGACCAACAGTGCCAGGGCCAGCTGCATTTCATTCTGCCCAGAAGCCTGCTGTTTCAGTGCCAGAAAGCGCCTGCGCAAGTCCGGATTGACAGACGGACTATCAGCTAAATAATCATGGTCAATGAACCAGTAGCTGATCCAGGAACTCAAGGATTGCAACATCTGCGGCCACGTGAGGTCCTTCAAATCCTTCAAGGACAAGAACAATACCGGATACTGTCCGCGATGGGCCATGTAATCTTCCCCAGCTCGGTCGATAGCCAGGCCGTCAAAGAGGTGGCGGCTCTGTGCTTCTTTTTCAATGGAAAAGAAATACTCCAGCATACTTAGGGTCAAGGTCTTGCCGAACCTCCGCGGCCGCGTAATCAACGTCACCGCACTGTGCCCGTCGATGAGCTGGCGGATAAAGTCTGTCTTATCGACAAAATAATAATGTTTGCTCCGTATATCAAAAAAATTATCGACACCAATCGGCATCTGCCACTTCATAGCCTCACCCGCTTTCTTTCATTTCATTATAACAAGAATTGCGGGAAACAAAAAGAGGAGCCATCCCATGAGGGGATGCCCCCCATGTATGACTCCTTAATTTCACAACTCCACAATCTTGACGTCTTTGACGTATTTTCCCTGGCTCCGCAGCCACATTTCGATGCCTTTCCCGTAGACTTCTGCTTCCAACTGATAAGTCCCGTTATCTTCACTCAGGATTTTCGCCGTCGGCAGGCGGTCCAGGATAGCGTCGATATCGTAGCCCGTATAGGTGAACGTGACGCGCTGCAGCCGACCGCCGTACATGAATTGGACGCGCTTGCGGAACTCGCCTTCCTGGAAACGCCGGTTATAAGGAATGTGGAACGTCTCTTTTTCGACATTCAAGGTCTTGATCCGGTCCAGGCGGTAAATGGTCGGCGTAATGTCCCGGGCGCTTTCATAGATTTTTTCGATATCCTTGTCGTCGATGAAAGCGATGAGATAGAAATAATACTCCGAAAAGAGCAGGGCCAGCGGCTTCAGCCGACGCTTAACGATTTTCCGGTCCTTCAGGCGGCCATAAGACACGTCGACGTAGCGGTGCTGCTGGATGGCCTCGCCAAGATGCCACATCGTATCGAGGAAACTCGTCCGGTGCCGCGGTTCCACATAATGAAAGGCCTCATTATTAACCAGGCGGGTCACCATAGCCTGATTCGATGCTGGCACACAGCAAGAAATCACCTTGTGCAGCATTTCTTCCATTTCCGTTTTGACGAAAGCCCGGCTGTCGAGCAAAATCTTGCACAACGCCAAGATTTCGCTATTGGACAACTTCTGCGCCTGGCCGCCTTCCATGCGATAGCCCTTATCGACATAATCATAGACAATATCACAAGGCGCTCTATCGCCAAGGGCTATGCCATTGCGGCAGAAAGCCCGGATATCCTCAATATCCCGCTGGATACTGCGCTCATTCACACCATACTGCTGGGCTGCCGTTGCTTTCTGGATCGTCCGCCCGCCCAAAAGCTGCGAATACAGCGCCAGTACCCGCGAAACCTTATCTTCCTTCAAATAAACACATCCTTTCAAGAAAGCTCCCATCATAGGGGAGCTGGCCGCCAACGGCGGTCTGAGAGGTTGCCCCGCTTTAAATCGTAATCGTCATCGTAATGGGCTGGGCCAACCCATACCACCGGGCGATGATATAAAGGACCAGCACGTATAACAGCACATTGACAATCACACAGCGGACACGATGCCGATTTTCCTGGGTCTCCTTCTTTGGGGCAAAAGTACCGACGAGCAGCCCCAAAAAGCTAAGGGTAATAAAAATCAGCAGGCCTCTCGTAAGCCAATCGCCGCTGTTCCACCCCGTCTCATAGACAGCCAAGAAATTAACGCCAAGGCCATAAATAAAAGGCCATAAAACCTGTATCAAAATATAAAATAAAGGTCGTAAAATAAACCATTTAATAAACTCATGAGCCACAGCCGTCCCCATCGTTTACGTCCTCACGCCTTCCTCAAATCTTACAGACAAACTGATTACACGACTGTACACCCCGGGTTTTCATGTTCCGCACCATACACTGGTTCTCAGCCAGCGGATCGTACTCCCAAAAACCGACAATCGGCGCCTTCGGCCGGATGGCCTGGTTCATCGGGTCGTACCAGTGCTTACAAAAAGCACACTTATGTGAAGCGGGATGATTCAAATTCATAAGTTCCATCGTACCTGACCTCCTTAATCCATCTCATCAGGCGATACATTGATGACTTCGACAGCCACTTCCCCATTTTCCATATGCCGGGCTTCCAGAATGAACATTTCCTTGGCCTTATTGCCAATAATCTGCGTCGAATATGCATCGAAACCACCGCCAATCAGACCGCCGACGAGGGGAATGGCCTTCCCTAAATTAATGGCGCTCTTCGTCCCGAAACGCGACAACAAACGCATCGTAACCGTCCGATTGATGCGGTTGAAGAGCACTGCCGACAACCGTTGAATCGCCTTAGCCGTCAACGTCGTCCCCACCTTGATACCAGCCTGTTTCAATACTTCCTTGAGCTGGTTGCCGCAAAGACAGGCGATGACCAGCGTCCGCACGCGGTCGCTCTGCAAATCATAGCCGCCCATATGAGCAATGGCCGCAATCATCTGAAGCTGCATATACAGCACACTGAGGACATTGGCCGGCAAAGCCACGGGCAGCGTAATGGCGCCGCCTAAACTCGTCAAAAAGCCAGAAGCCCCGCACTTGATGACCTGATTGCGGATCAACATATCCACCTGTTTCTCCAAATCACCACCAGTCGCCATATATTCCGCCGCCAGCGCCTCGGCCCCTTTCATCCCGGCGATACCACTGAGGGCTTTATCATAAGACAATGACAAGGCTTTTCCCATAGCAGTTGCATCCATATAATCACCCCATTATAAACTAATTTAGCCCTTCTTCTTATTATATCCGCCAAGAAAGACAAATAATGTCATCTTTATTGAAAATATTTTTCCAAGTCATCTTTTAATATATTCCCTACTTTCACATCCTTTAAATCTTTTGGTACATAAACATTCCCATCAGGAGCTATGAGTAAATAATTCTGACTCATACCATCATAATCAACCACTCTCCAAGGGCATCCAATATCTTGACTTTGCAACTCATTTTTTAACTTTTTAAAATCATGGTTGCTGATTTCAAACTCCGCTTTATTCTGAGCTGCCCGGCTGCGCAAAGGATAAAAGTGGAGAATCCGCAAGAGTATATTTCAGCTTTTTAGTAAAAGGAATCGTAGTTTATAACTTTTTGAACAAATAAACATCGCGTAACCACACTTTGAAGTATAATGAATCTACTACAACACATCATCTCAAAGAAGTTACGCGACGAATTTATTATACTTCGAAAATTCGATAATGGGTAGTCTGTTTCGCTTCTTTTCTCGATATTTTTCTACAGCCACATGGTCAACACAATTTCTGTTGAACTGCCTGGTCATAACCCAGCTGGCATTGCAAGCATTTCCATCTCTTCGGTTTCTTTCACCGTAATTTCTTGTTCCAGGTGACACATTGCTTTTGAATAGTTATTACCGGGCACTCCAGAACGAAACGGTGACAGGCTATCATCTCCGTCTGTAAACTGTGAACTTGGCTTGCAGCTTGATTTCGGCGACCTTATAGAATGAACCTGTATTTCTTAATATCGATGATACGATGGTGCCGAAGTTCAGCAAGAAGTTCGATGCAGTTTCTTTGTTGCATAACCACACCAGCCATTCAGGCAAGCCTTATGTGAACGTCCATTACTTCGTTAGTTTTGCGCTGAGTGTCCCTGTTCTGAGGCGGCGCGAAGGGAAAGTCCTGTCCATCCGCTATCGTGCGATTCCTGTAAGGTACCGGATGGAGACAAAAGAGAGGCCAAACTCGGGTTAGCCGGTAATCTCATCGGCGAGGTGATGCCCTTACTGAAAGGGCAGAAGGTACTGCATTTCTTTAACAGCTGATACGCCCAAAGCTCGCTGATAGAGGGATTTTGCAGTATCGCTTGTCTGGCAATCATCTGTAATGTCCACAGTGATTGGGCGATGTATGGAATTGCCGCCATGGCTCAATAGTAATTCGATACGCCCGAAAAAACGAGGGAAACGGATTCATCCGGACGATTATACACTGAACCTAAGTATCCTGCATATGAGCTGCAACTGGCAGAAACAAAAGATATTACGGAGCGCACCGGTAAAAAGGCATGGCATATGATTCCTAAAAGTTATGCAAGATGCGCTGGACCATCGAGATTAATGACTATGAACAGATTACCTTTTGGTCGTTGAATGGCCTATCGGATTCATCGTCAAAAGGGCATTGAACATAGGTGGTAACTCTGGATATCGTTTATAGCAGATTGAAAATGTTGCCGTATCTAAGTGCTGAATTTAAATTGTAAATACAGTTATTTCAGAAAAATATTTGTACTATCATAATAGGAACACTAATGATAATAGCTGCTACTATTCCACTATTAATAGCCATTTTAAAGTAAGCACTATAGCTTTTATTACCTGAAGCCGTTGTAATAATAATATTTCTGAATCCCCATCTAAATATAATAATAGTTAATGAAATCCATACAATTAATATAATGATAAATAATTCATTCATTTTCATCACTCCGCCAAAATAAATCGCTTTAATAATACAATTACAAATTATACGTATCAGCAGTTTACAACTTTTTGAACAAATAAATATCGCGTAACCACACTTTGAAGTA
>OIWT01003960.1_pt1 | contig 12721 bp, 13 predicted proteins | sample 1587701 | NCBI WGS metagenome assembly OIWT01 (sample SAMEA3888904, study PRJEB22519) | human gut metagenome | biome: human gut; feature: human-associated habitat; material: faeces | place: Denmark | collected 2009 | reverse complement strand
ATCCATTGTGGCCCTTGAGGCATCCACGAAGAGTTACTTGAGCAGACATTTCCTACAAAACAGGGGTAAGCGAATGGAATAGCGAAATGGAAAGCGCATTCGGGAGAGAAGAGAATAGCGAGTGGACTTACAATGAGTATGAAAAGCTATCAAAGTCTATTGAGACAAATGGGAAGGGAATGAAAAGGAGTGGACTCTGCGGTTTGGATGGGGTTGAATTGGTTGAAGAGGGTGATTCTCTGTTTGAAACCGTGATTGAATTGGTGCTCCAATGAGATGCGAGTATTGAAATGAGGGAATGGAGAGTAGATGGAGGGATGTAGAGTGTGGAAGGGTTATTGGGGATGGAGGGGAAGAGAATGGAGAGAATAGAATGAATCGAGTGTGATTGAGGCTATAATTCGTTCAATGTGTTTGTCATATGAATAGGGAGAGATGGGAGTGGAAAATAACGAGAGTGCGAATTGTAGTGATGAATGAGTGGTTGATAATGACTAACCACTGTACGTTTGTCTTTCTGGTGTTGATAAAGTATTGCTGTATTCCTTAAAAGCGAATGGTAAGTAAATGAATGATCGAAGGAAGTGATGAAGAATGAAATGGAAAAGGAGATGGGAGGAAAGGAGTGTCGAGTGTAGTGGAAGTGCTAACGGTGATGGTAGACGAAAGGTACTTCTTCATTTGGTAAGAGACATGATAAGACCCACACGATTTGCAGAAGATGCGGTCGTCGTGCTTATCACATTCAGAAGAGCCGCTGCGGTTCTTGCGGTTACCCTGATGCGAAGATGAGACACTGTAGAATGAAATGGTGTGGTGTTGATGCGTGTAGACAACTGGGCTCTGAAGAGTTCTCGTCGTCGTGGTCAGGGAACGGGTCGCATGAGCTATTTGAAGACGATGACCCGTCGCTTCAAGAACAATTTCCAGGAGGGAAGCGAGGCTCCTGCTCGTAAGCACTAAGTGTGAAGATGGAGGAATCAGCAAATGTGTGTGTTTGTTGTGTACAAATGAGATGGTGTGTTGAGGAAAGAGGGGTAAAGGGATCAGGCATTCTTCAACTCTTGCTTGGCTTCTTGTGTGGTGATGGGAGAGGGTTTGTAGTTGGGATCAATGAAGACATAGGCCTTCTTCCAATCGGGTTGTTTCCTTGTAGTGGAGCGAGTGTATCGATAGCCACTTCCTATGCAATGATAGAGAATGGTTGGATGGAATACCAAGCACATTGGAGGTATTGACGCGAGTGACTCGTACATTGTAGATCTTGTCGAGATATTCCTTGATTTGTGGTTTGGTCATGGACTTGGAGACTCTGAAAATGTAGGGACCTATAGAATGAGAGTGTGTTCAGTAGTGGCTGTTTACCCTCTTTGGTGAAATCGGTAATGTCCTTGGAGAGTAGAATCATGGTTTGAGAAGGAAATCGGACGTGAGTCCACATGGTGAAGAGTAGAATGGGAACAAAGAGTGTTATTCTACATAGTCTTTCAATACTTTTACAATGGGTTGATCACCAAACGGAAGCAATCGCTCCACCTCCTCTTTGGTGATGGTGAGCGTAGCGTTTTGTGAGATGACCTCAGCCACACGAATCAAACACTCTGATTTCAGCGAGGGTTTGATTTGTTTCATCAGCAGATACACTCGCCTCAACACCTTCCCTTCCTCACTCTCCAGCGCTTCCTTCTCTCGCAGCAGCTCGTCTCCACACACCTCCGGCTTCTTCTTCATTCCCTCGAGTCGACGTCGCAACTCCTCACATCGCGCTCGGCTCTTCTCCAGCTGACTGGATGTCTCTGACAGCACCATTCGCGAGAGAGGCGAGTGCGAGGAGGTGGAGGACGGGGTGTAGGCTTCTTGCTCTGTCTATTCATCACGGGAAGAGAGAGAAGAGACGCGAACAGAACACAACTCCTTCATCAGGGATTCACTTCGCAGCTGTTCTTCGGTGATGGTCTTCTCGTCCAATCCAGATGTGAGGAGAGCGGCTTTGGCGTGAAGGGACTCGAGTGTGGAGGAGAGAGACTCCACCTCCTTCTGTAAGCGACTCACTTCTTCTTCCTTCTCCACCTTCCTCTTCTTTGCTTCTAGCATTAGTGATTCGTGCTGATTCTAAATGGAAAGGGAGAATCGGAGAGAATACCTCTTCTTCCTCCATCCCTTTTGAAACGGAATCCTGCGTTGTTGAAGAGAGTCGCTTCTTTTCCACTTGAATTGCGTCTCGTTCTGTTTCCAAATCACGAAGTCTGTGTTTTGCTATGCAAATGAGGTATGGATTATACAGTATACCTTCATCGATACTCTTCTTCACAAATCGAGTGGCCTCTTCCTTGCTTTCCACCTCCTTCCCAAACAAGTCAGTTTCGAGTACAAATGGATGGGAATGAATGGGATTAAGTTTATTGCGTTGTTGTTCAATCTATGGAATGAGAGGGTGGTGAAAGGAGAACAGAGACGGTGATGGGAGCCATTTTGTTACAGGAAGCCACGAGAAGATCGACTGCTTGACATAGAGTATTAGCAGCGTTTGCGAGTGGATAGTAATCGTTCATAGTGATTATGTGAGTTATTATTTAATTGATTTGGGTGTGCGAGATGGGTGTTTGTTGTGATGTGGAATGATGAGTTGGTGCTGTATTGATGAAGTAGTGATGAATGTCCCAATAGTGGTAATCGGGTCGTGCGTCATCGAGATCTGTTGTTAGCGTCAGATGTAACTTACATGATGTATGTGTTGTATGGAATTCTGTTGTTGAGTGTTGCAGTATCGAGTATGCATGTGATATAATGAGTAATTGCTAGAGTGTACGAGTTTGGAAGGTGATTGCTATAATCAAATGGGTATCTCCTGTACTGCTATATATGAGTACTAGCGAAGTTTACTGCTCAGTTCAATGTGAATTGGAAGGGTGTTCCCACTTATGTCGATCAATTGAGTAATGTGTATGGCAATGGTAACAACTGTGCTGTGAGAACCTATACGATGTTATTCCAGTATTCATTGGTGTGTTAATTGAGTTGTAGTAATCGCTTGAGTTGTGAGACGAGTGACAAGAAGACTTTCAACTGCAATTCAACTACTGAAAGTGCCTGGGTGCGAGTTTGGGACACTTCATTCTATCGGGACATCATCGAGAATTGTGGTATGAAATGGCATGAGCAGTATCAGGATGTGATGTACGTGATTCCTACTTTGCTTGATGCATAGGAAAGTTCCTTGTGTCGTCGGTAAAGACGATCAAATGTACTATGTTAAACAAGAGGTGGGTAAAACGTCAAAGCTGACAGTTACGATCAGTGCATGTAGATTGAGATGGTGATGCATAGAAAACAGGAAGCCTGTGGAGTATGGTGGAATGCACGAAGAAGGCGAGTGTGTTTGGGAGTACGAGATTGAGGGATTCTGGTCCACACGTATTATTGAATGAGTGTGTATGATGAATAGTTGTGATCACGATCTTCAGTATAGCGATTGGTGTCGTTTTGATTCTGGTGATCGCTTTGTACATTTACGCGAACAAGCATCGTGCTGAGAAGAGAATGAACCAGTTGAACCGTTCCCTTGTTGAGGGTGATGCGAAGACTCCTGCTGTTTAATCCCGTTTTCTGTCTTATTTGTTTATCAGTATCAGAGTAGTAGTCACAATGGAATCTCGTCCATTCACAAACACACTCTTCTATTTCAGAATTTGATCTTTTGTGCATCCAATCAAACGAATCCACTGGCGAAGAATGCTTCTTCGCCATTCTCCCCAAAGTGGCCTGTCAAAGAAATATACCAAATGGAGCACTTCATTAATCAAATCAATGATGCGAAGCCCATTTCCGTTGGAAAGCTGCGGTCATTGAGAGGAGAAGATAGACTTCAGGCTTTATATGTATTCGTCCTTATTCTCTCAAAGTGTAGAGTATATCGGGTATTCAGCTGTCTTGCTACGCAGAGGAATCATCGGACCATCTCCAACTCCTTGTAAATCTGAAGGAACTACACGTGTTTCAATTGACGTGCAAAGAATTCGAAAGACTACTACTGCATTTGAGAGAAGTGACGTCATTCTGGAGAAGTGGAGAGTATCCGGACTGGGGAATTGAGGCCTTCGTTGTCCGTGGTATTGCTGTCGAAATGGTTGTGATTCTAAGAGTGTCAGACTTCTCCTCTTGTTCGAGATCTCCTGTGCGAGCTCTTCCGCGGAGGAATCCTGAAGAATATCAATATGTTCCACTGGATACCAAGAGAAAAGGACCGATCCACGGAGCTGGGTGAGAAGACATGGACATGCATTTGCAATGCCATTCAGGAAACGCCGCTGATTCGCCTGAACTCTCTATGCATTCCCGGCAATTCGATTGGTGATAGAGGGTGCAGACAGCTCCTGAAGCTGGGCTTTGACCGCTGTTTCAGTGAACTGAGGGAACTGAATCTGGCGAGCAACCGGATTGGGAACACGGCTGTGGTGGAACTGGTGCGAGCGATGAAAGATGCGAAGGTGTGTTCCTGCATTGAGAAGCTGGACGTGTCGAACAACGGCATTACGCAGCGAGGTCTGTTCGAGCAGATAAAGGAGTGTGAGTTTCCCCGACTCAGAGAGCTGCACATGGGAGGTGATGCGAGGGATGAAGCGTGAGATGTAGGGAACGCTCTGCCCATGTTCTCCTTTCTTGATGTGCTCTCCACCCATCCGTTGCCTACGATGCAGACGCTCGACTTGTCGAGTGGGTGTGACCAAGACGAATCATGGAATAGAAACGAGAATGGCGGGAGAAGGCATGGTTGGCTTGGCGCTGTTCCTACGACACGGTGTGGCTCCCCATCTGGAGAGACTCGTGTTGAGTAGCTGCAATCTGGGAGCGAAGGAGCTGGCCCATCTGTCCTACGCGATTCAAGACGGTTGTTGTGCGTCCCTCCAGTTTCTTGACCTCTCCAACAACAACATCAAGAGGGAGGGCGTGGAGCTGATTCGGCGCATGTTCTGCAAGCAGTTCCTCCCTAACCTGTGTGTCCTCGATTTGAGTGACAACAGCCTGGGTGATCAGGGCATTGGAGAGTTTGGAAACGGATCCGATTTACACTGCATGGCGCAAGTCAAGGCGCTGGATCTGAGCAATAATCACATCACAGACGAAGGCGCCAGCATCATCTACCTCTACATCCGCAACCGACAGTGGAGGAGTCTCGAACACCTCTATCTGGATCGTAGAGCAGAACAAGTGGATACAGCGTAGACAACAGCTTCTCAAAGATCACCCTGGTGCATCTCCTCTCCCTCGTTGACATGAACAACCATCTCCAGTGCATATATCTCAACGAAATGGTAAAACAGCGCAGCTCACCGGTTGCCACTCCCTCGAGTCCACAGTTCACGGCAGAAAACAGTTGGCATTCTGTCGTCATATCACGTGCAGGTGAAGAGTCCGATACGGAGTATCTGAAGGAGATCTTCGGCGAACCGACCCAACTCATCATTCCTCCTTGCTCCCTCAGAAGAACGTCCACAGAAGAAGACAACAGCTGGACTCCCGTAGATGCTGCCATGACGCCCATTTCGGGAACAGTGGGGCTCACGATGGACAGCGAGGTCGTCTCGGAAGCAAACACTACTTGTTGCTCTGTTTTCACTACAAATAGAGTAAAAAAGGAATCGCCCACCGGGGGGCTCGAACCCCCGACCACCAGGTTAAGAGCCTGGCGCTCTACCGACTGAGCTAGACGGGCTTGTTTGTTTGCTTCGGGGCGTCCACTTAGGATTCACCTTTTCGTGACTCTCTGCGTTTTGTCGTAGGATCTTATACAAATGGATCTCCCGTGTCTTCCCTTTGTCCCACGATATAAACGTGAGTGAAATGAAATGATTCAAGCCGTAGGATGCGGGTTAGAGAGTGGCGATTTGGTGAGGGACGCATATGAGACGAGTGCCGCTGCGAGCCGACGAAAGATTGCGGCCTTTTTGGAAGCGGAGAGTTATGTTATGCAGAACGAGTTTCCTTCTCCAAATGAGTGTGGTTTCGTAGTATCTTTGACACGATTCTGACCGTAGACAACTCTACCCTACAAGATCGAAATAGAGGAGTACTTATCCGTGACTATTATGAACTTCCTCTTCAAGAACGGGAAGAGCACAACGGACAATATCCTTTGTTTGTACATGAGACGGTGCCTTCATTCAACCCATATACGAGCATCTCCACAATTCGAAACCGTTCACCCTTCGGTATCTCTTCAAAACGTACGACACTGCGAAGATGAGGAGAGACCTGGAAACGTTCCTTCACTTCTTTTGCAAGTTCTACAGCCGCTTTCCCGACAATGTGTTTGACCCTATCACAATCAACAGCCCGTTGCTGGTGTTGGTGTCTCCTTTCGCTTTCATTTGCAGGTGCTCAATAGAGGATGGAAGGAAGATGTGGATTCCCCAAGCCAGCGCGCTCACAACGGAGTTGATCTGCGACATTGCCAAATTAGATGAAATGTACTTTGCGTCCAACTACTTCGATCTCTACCGGCTCGATTTCTGCACAGTCGTTTCCCTCCCTCCTCTTCCCCAGTAGAATCTGATCGAGTCCGCGCAGGAAACGGCCGGCCGCAGACTCTCGCTCTTCATCACCCACGGGACCATGGACCTCAGCTCCATCCCGCGGAAGTACTCCATCTTCGAGCAGTTTTCCCTCCTTCTCTCCCTCCCCCATAGGCGGATGAAACTCCAGGACATGGAGTTCAACCTCTACGTGGTTCGGCGGCTCCTGCGGCGGTAGTGCTCCATGATCGTCTTCACGGTAGCTACGCCAACCCTGCGCACGCCTCCGTGTTCTCCAACCCCTACACCGGCAAGGACGTCGTCTTCCCGCCGTGCTTCGTGCTGCCGGAGACCGCCAATCAAGACTTCGCGCGCGGCAGCAAGATCCACTCCGAGTTTGTGAATCCGTACGTGCCGGACACGGTGTGCTTCGAGAACCTGATTCTGGACGAGCTGGTGCTGTTTCCGGGCATGAGCGCGAAGCTGGTGGACTTGCGCAGTGCGCTGCTGCGGAACCCGTTCATTGTGTGCGACGACCCCACGGCATTGCTTTCCGTGCGGCAGTGAAGAGGGGGTGATGACTAGGCCATCTCCAACGTGCTGTGGTACCACGTGTCCGTGACGCACAAGACCTTCTCCCTGTCGCTGGACAGCAACCAGCAGTACACGCTCGTTCTGTCTTTCCCTGTTTGCAACAAACACTCCAAAAGTCAAGATCCTCGTCGTTTCCCCAGCCGTTCTCGTTCTCATCCGACGAGATCTGCAGCGGCGACGGCTCCTTCATGTGGATGGACGTGGAGGAGGTGCCAATACCCTTCCCCGACTTGCCCACATCGATGCTACGCCTCACGCCTCCTTCCCACACGCACCTCACTCCCAACCCCACCTCCGAGAACAGGTCTTCGCTCCGTCTCTCCGCCGGAACGCTGCTGCCCAAACTCCGCCGGATCGGCAGCGAGTTCCGCTTCTACGCCTCACCCACGCCGCACGCGCCCACCTCGTTCTTCTTCAGCTTCATCCCCACGCCCAGCGCCGACTTCTTCAGCACCGGCTGCGGGATCTCCACCGCGGGCTCCTTCCGCGCCACACCGCACATCGAGCACTTGTCCTCCGCGCCGTGGTTCAGGTACTGGCACACGCCGCACCGCCAGCTCTCCTCCCCGCGCGACTCCACCGCGCCGCCCCACGTCGGCTCCTCCGCCCCACGCGACTGCGACGGCGCGACGCTCTTCGCCAGGAGTGCCTGCTTCTCCGGGTCGGGCAGCTCGCCCACGCGACTACGATGACAGCAGCCAGCCACTCTCACCTCTGACGCTGGGCGCGGTACTGCATGAACTGAAGCGCGCCGATGGCCGCCACGCCCACCAGCAGCAGGAAGCCCACCACGCGGAAGAAGGACACGAGGAAGCTGCGCGTCGTGCGCAGCGTCAGCGCGCCCGTCTGCGCGATCACCTTCGAGTTGTTGTTGGCGTCGGCCGTCGAGAACACCTGGCAGTTCAGCGAGAAGGTGGCGTGCGAGGCCAGCGCCGTGAAGTGCACCACCTCGTTCTTGCCGTAGGGCACCAGGCGGCTGGCGACGAGGTCGCCGTTGGCGTTGGTCAGCGAGCAGCGCGCGTCGCGGCCGAGGTTGCTCTCGAGGCGGAAGGCGAGGGCGGAGGAGGTGGCCTCCTTCATGTGCACCTTGAGCGTGGCTACGGTCAAACGAAGATGGAGTGTCCACTCACGTCGGTGGTGACGAACAACACCTTCTCCTTCGGCTTCTCCTTCATCGGCACGCCGTCCTTCGTCTCGGCGTAGCACCACACGCCGTACTCCGTGGCGGGCAGCAGGTCGCTGAAGAAGAGCGTGACACGCTCGGGCACGTAGCGCTGCTGGCCCGTCTTGATCGCCTCCACCGACAGCTCGCTCTTGGAGTCCTCCAGCTTGCACCACACGCGCGTCTCGATCGTCGTCTTCAAGTAAATCTCGATGCTCACCGGCGTGATCTCAATCGGCTTGATGCTGATCTCGGGGGCCTGCGCCTCCTTCACCTCCACCGGCTGCTCCTTCGGCCCGTAGAAGTGGTACTCGTCCGTCTTGCCGTAGCACAGCACCGACTTCACGGCGTGAATGTCCGACGTCAGCAGCGAGAAGGTGCGCGCGCCCTCCGCCTGCGACAGCGTCTGGCCGATCACGTCCAGCTTGTGCGTGAGCGTGAAGGGCGAGGGCGTGGCCATGTTGTGGAGGATCAGCATGCACACCAGCTTCATGGAGGGCAGGTCGTGCAGGCGCGGCGTCACCACCACGCGGTTGGTGCTCACCTCCAGCGAGAAGGACAGCGGGTAGAACACGGGCTGCAGCGGCGCGTGCATCTCTGTCACCACGTCGGGCTGTGCTTGCGAGTCCTCTTTGGTGTCTTCCTCCTTCTCCTCTTCTTCCTGTTTCTCTTCTTCTTCTTGTTTCTCTTCTTCCTTTTCACTCTCTTCCTCTTCCTTCTTCTTCCTGTGCTTCTTTTCCTTTTCCTTATCTTTCTTCTTGTCCTTCTTGTCCTTCTTCTTATCATCATCATCTTCATCTTCCTCCTCTTCCTTCTCCTCTTCCTCTTCTTTCTTCACATCTTCATCCTTCTTCTCTGTCTTGTCCTCTTCCTTTTCATCCTCATCCTCCTCCTTTTCTTTCTGTTTCTCTTCCTCCTCCTTCTCCTCGCTCTCCTCATCGTCTTCCTCTTCCTTCTTCTCCTTCTCTTCTTCCTTCTCCCCCTTCCTCTCCTCCTTCTTCTTTTCTTCCTTTTCATCATCCTCTTCCTTCTTTTCCTCCTCCTTCTCTTCCTTCTCACTCTCCTCATCATCTTCCTCTTCCTTCTTCTCTTCCTTCTTCTTCTTTTCATCATCCTCTTCCTTCTTCTCTTCCTTCTCCTCCTTCTTGTCGTCATCTTCCTCTTCCTTCTTTTCACTCTCTTCCACCTTGTCATCCTCTTCATCCTCTTCCTTCTCTTCTTGTTTCTCTTTCTCTTCCTTTTCCTTCTTGTCATCCTTATCATCCTCCCCTTCTTCTTCCTTCTCCTTCTTGTCGTCATCTTCCTTCTCCTCCTCCTCATCATCCTCTTCCTCCTCCTTCTTTTCATCCTTATCATCCTCCTTCTCTTTCTTCTCCTGTTTCTCCTCTCCCTCCTCCTTTTTATCCTTTTCTTCTTTCTCCTTATCCTCCTTGTCCTCCTCTTCTTCCTCCTCTTCTGTTTCCTTCTTCTCTTTCTCCTTCTCTTCCTCCTTCTCATCCTCTTCCTCCTTCTCCTTCTCCTCCTTCTCCCCCTTCTTCACAACCAACTTCTCACTCACAGTATCATTCTCATCATAATAAGGGTTCACTTCAACTCCTTCCTGTTTCGCTACTTCAGCTCTCGTAAACTTCTCAAGGCGCTTCTCTATCCGTAATCCCATGTCTCCACACCAACTCAAATCAGCAAGAGAAAGGTCCTTCTTCTTGAATGATCTCTTCTTATGCGACTGCGAATCGCTGTCATCCGAATCATCATCACCACTCAAAACTACACATTAGCGCCAAATCTCTCGTGAAAACTCTTTCCCTTTAAGCGCTTCTTCGCCTCCAGCACTTGGATGATTTCATCCAGCTGCTTCTCTTCGTTCTCGCTCAGTGATGAACGGATTCCCTTATTCCACAGCTTCGGACCCAATCGTCTTGGAGATTCTCCCTCCGTTACGGAATCGCCCCGCTCCATGCCCATACTCACGACACCATCTAGGATATAATAACATCTCTCTCCAAAGAGGCACTCTTCTCTTCCTGCAAAACACTCTCCTCTGTAAACGCAGCTGCGTCATTTCGTGCTCCATGGGGATTGAGTGCAGCGACAGACTCAAGCACAATCACTACCATGATTACACTCCACTCAAATCAAACAAAGGAGCAGCGCAAACAACATAAAATACCTCATTCTTAGAAATACGCAATCCAAAGAACAGATGTATTTGTCTTATGACGGCGTATTCTTCTTTGAATCACTGCACGTTCAGTGGTCAGCACTGCTTTCGAGAATCAAGAGCAACAAACAGATCAAACTGATATCGTGTATAAATAGACGCCTCCATTGTCGCAACCAATCACACAGTTCCCTTCGCTCCCTCCGAAATACTCATCCTCGGAGCGAGTCTCCGTCGGGGACTTCTCCAGAGGGATCCACTCCACGGTCGCTACCTTCCCTCCTATGCGCCACCTGGCCTTCTCTTCCATCACGACCTTCTCTTCTCCCAAGACAACCGTATACGCCTACCCCTTACATCGCCTTCCCGTGCCCACAAGAACAGTGCCGTCCTCCAGTCCCACCACCAGCACGCTCCGATTCAGACCGCATCGACTCGCGCCCACCGCCGTCACAGCGCACTCGCACTGCACGCAGCCCCGTTCCTACACCTCATCCCCACCATCCTCGCCCACGCTCAGCTCCCTCGCTTCCCCATCGTACCTCCACAGCTTCACCGTCGCGTCGCGGCTGCCCGTCGCCAGCCACGCCTCCGCCCCCCGCGCGCCCATGCAGCAGCTGCTCCACACGATGCGCGCGTGCGCCTTGCTGGCCACGGCGTCCGCCTCGTACAGCCCGTCGGTGCCTAGCCGCCACACGCGCAGCTGGCGGTCCTTGCCGGCGGAGAGCAGACAGCGCGCGCCGGCGCAGGCGAAGGGCGTGAGAGTGACCACAGTGCTGCGATGGCCAGCAAGGTACTGCTGGAAGACGAGCGAGCCGTCGGCGCTGGCACGGTTGCTCCACACGGAGAGCACGCTGTCCTCCTCGGTGCTGCCCTGCGCGTGACCGCCACTCCTCACTCCTACCACAGTGGCGGTGACCACCAGGTCGGCGACGTCGTCGCAGCAGACGGCGATGAAGGCGTTGGGCGTGTGCTTGTTGTACAGGTAGCTCAGCTCCGCGAACAGCGTGCCCTTGCACAGCCGGCTCTCGTTCAGCCGGTTGCTCCCCGTGTTCGTCACACGCTGCAACACGTCCAGCGACACCAACAGTTCCAGCTCCCCGTCCGCCGGCTGGAACAGCGCGTCGCCCTCGCCCTCCTCCTTCTCGCCCTCCGGCTCCCGCTCCGCCGCCAGCTCGCCCGCCGCCGTCGCGCCGTCCACGTCCAGCTGGTACTTCCTGAGCGTCGCCCGCGCCTGCTCCAGTGGGATGCCCTTGTTGCTCAGGCCCAGCTCCGGCGCGTAGCTCGACCAGAAGTAGGCGGGCGGCAACGCTACGCGTCAGGCCCGCTCGCCACACCCACTCTCCACGTCCACCGCCCCGGAGAACACGGCGGAATCCGCGGTCTCCACGAGCGTGTTGAGCGTGAGCAGGTTCAGGTAGGTGGCGCCATACACGCGGCTCTTCTTCTCCTCGTTGATCGTCAGAATGCGACCCAGCTCCTTGTTGCCCAGTCTGCTGTTATCCCATTCCTTGTTGCCCAGTCCGCTGTTATCCCATTCCTTGTTGCCCAGTCCGCTATTATCCCATTCCTTGTTATTCACATCCGCCATTGGGGTGTGGTCGCGCAGACACACGGCGTCCAGCACGGGGTAGCCGTGCACCACGGGCCGACTCACCTCGCCCCAGCGCCGGCGGCCGCGCTCGCGTCCCCACACGCGCACGGTGCGGTCGCGCGAGGCGGAGAGAAGGAGGTGCCCGTAGCGAGAGAAGTGCGCGCGGCAGGCGCCGAAGTGCCCGGAGATGAAGGGGAGGAGAGAGAAGCTGCCCAGCGCGGTGGGCTCAGCTCCCGCGGTGAGGGTCTCCTCCCACTTGAACATGGCGCCGTGGTAGCCGTAGGCGAAGAGGCGCCGTGGGCTGCTGCCGACGGACCAGAAGGCGCCCCAGAAGCCCTGCGAGCCGATGAGGTGGGGGTGGAGGGTGGCGAGGGTGGAGAACAGGCCGCCGCCGCGCAGACAGTCTTCAGGGGCGATGATCTTCAGCGTGGCGTCCATGGAGGCGGTGAGGAGGAGGAAGGGCTGAATTAGCCCGGAGGGGGTGCGAAGGGGTGGATGGGGGTGGGCGGAGGAGACGATGGTGGAGGACACCTCGATGACGGATTCCAACGTGATGGCAAAGGGTGATTCCGAATCGGCGTCAGATTCGCTGCTTTCACACACCTTCCACACACGGCAGTAGCCGTCTTGTCCTGCAGCGATGACATGCCAAAACTGAACTGCATTTCCCTCTCCGAAGCAGAAGTGGAGACTGAGGG
>OIWT01003959.1_pt1 | contig 12731 bp, 8 predicted proteins | sample 1587701 | NCBI WGS metagenome assembly OIWT01 (sample SAMEA3888904, study PRJEB22519) | human gut metagenome | biome: human gut; feature: human-associated habitat; material: faeces | place: Denmark | collected 2009 | reverse complement strand
GGAATGAAAGGATATAGGTAGTAATCTTGACTTTTACGGCATTTGAAACGACACCGTCAGGAATACTCGTGCAATATGCATATACCTTGAATGTCAATTCTGCTTCCTTGCCTTCAGTTGCGCCTGCAGCAATTACAGCTTCATTAAGACCGTCAACAGTGGTCCTGTATGATGTTCCGTCAAGGTTTTTGGCAAGTTCCGTTTCTTTGCCGTCACCGCACGTCATGGTAACCTTGTATGTAACGTCCTCACCATACTCAAGTCTGGCAGCATCCCAACCAAGGACCTCGATTTCGTCAGCAGCTTTTTCCTTGTCGAGGACGATCGCTGGTGCAGGTGCACTCAATACAGGTGCGACAGCATCGTCATAGAAGTAAACCTTCACGGCTAATGACGGAGAAGAATACACTTTACCAGCATTGTCAGCAACATTCACGGAGAATGAAAGCTGATGGGTCGCATTCTTTTCCAACTCGAAATTAGTCTTGAGGAAGGTTCTGAGTTCCTCCTTGGAGATGGTGCAGAACGCATCTTTGATTCCCTGTTTGAGGACGGCTTCCTTCTCTCCGCTCTTGACATTCAAGTTATAGAGATATGCATCAGCATCGATGAAGCGCGCAGCTGTCCAGGTAAAAGTCACGGATTCCGCCTTGGTTCCGTTGGTAATGAGGATATCCGAATGTGCATCCATCACCGGAGCGACTGGACTCGTCGAGAAGGTGTCCTCACTTTCTATGGTGCAGGCTACTGCCGCAATAGCTACGGCAGAGGCTGCAAATATATTTCTAATCCATTTCATAAGTCAAACCTGTTTATTGTTTTTCATAAGTCACCACAATCGGTGTCCTGTTGGCGTACAGGCGGACGATATAGTCACCTGTTCCAGGAGCAGGAATGTTCTCACCACCCTTGGTGATTTCAAAGCCGCCGGCAATGTCTGTAGTTGCAACTGCGCTGCCGTACTTGTGTTCCCAACTTCCGTTCAGTCTAAGAAGCCACGCCTTGCCTTCAGTGAAGCTGATGACTGGAGACTCCCAGACATTCTTCGCAACATTGTACGTGAATTCAGGCTCCTCGCTCTCTTTCCATTCGTTAAAATCTCCGATAAGAGCAACTTTGGATACGACCTCCCTTGCAACAGTCTTAGTCTTGGTGTTGATGGTCAGCCACATGATCGGCTCTTCAGCACTCACGGAGAAGTTTCCGTCACCATTTGCAGGATCTGCAACTTCCCAGCCTTCCGGTTTATATCCGTCATTCATTCCGACCCATGACTGATTCTCATCGACAATTTTGAAATAATAAGGAGTCTCAGCCTCGTTGGACACATCCACCAGAATCTTGTAGGTGCTGGTTCCTGCCTCTACTTCTATGATTTCAGTTCCGAACTGACTCCAATCCTGATACTTTCCAGGAAGCCAGATGCTCTTCTTAGGAGGAAGATAGGTATGAACCATGAAAGAAACTTTTTCCGAAGTCAATACCGGTGAGTTCACCACGTCTTTCAGAGTTGCTTCCACATAGGCACTGATGGTAACATCGGAATTCTTTTCACCGTTCAGTGAACTGCATACCATACCTACAAAGTCGCCCTTGTTGACGCTGAGAGAATTCTTGTAGTTCTGTCCTACAAGAACCTTCTCCTTTCCAAGTTCCGCATATACGGAGTAGAGAATTTCAGTCTTTGCTCCAAAATCAGCAGGATCCCATGTGAAGATCACCTGCTCCACCTTGGTGGTGTTCGCATCCGAGAGGACATTGGAAACCGGCCTGAGAACAGGAGCCGTCATATCTGACGAAATCTGTTCCATTGGCAAATCCAAGGTGCAGGATGCAGCCAGAGCCGCAACAGCGGCAATTGCCATATATTTCAATGATTTCATAATATCGATTTTATAATGTTGTCAATCCGATTAATAACCTTCATTCTGGATGAGGTTGCTGTTGGAGCTGAGGTCGCTCTGGATAATCGGGAATATGGTCCTGTATGAAGGAATCGCAATCTTGCCATTCAAGATACCGCCCTTGAGTGTCCAAGGATAGTTCACGTCCGTAAACTTGCCGAAACGGATGAGATCGACACGACGGTGACCTTCCCACATGAACTCGCGGGCCCTTTCATCAAGCAGCCATTCGAGCCTGATCGTCGTCGGCATCGGAACGCCTGCACGGTTGCGAAGTTCCTTTACATATTCCAATGCCTTGGAATCCTTGACTGTACCGCCGTTCAGACGGGCATCTGCCTCAGCATAGTTGAGATACATTTCGGCCAGACGGAAAACAGGCATGTCGGCAGAAGAAAGTTTCCAGTTTCCAGGGACACCGTCCTGCTGGGCGAGTTTGTCTTTGGAATCAAGTCCGCAGAACTTCCAGCACATCCAGCCTGTTGAAACCTTATTTCCATCAAACTCCTTAGTTGAACCGTAATTCGTAAAGAACGCGCGTTTGTCGCTGGTAGCCCTGTCATATCCGAAAACATTGGTCTTGCTGCCCCAGACTACGCCATCGAGATCGAAACGAGCCACATAGTCATCAGGCACATGGTAACCTGCCCAGTTCTCGGCATTGATCTTCGGCAATCCGAACTCAGCTCCGAGCTTGAGGTTCGCGTCCTCGCTGAGGGATGCTGAAGCGAAGGTGGAAGTACCGCCCCAGCTCTGGGTAGAAACTCTGTCGTAAGCAATTGCGAAGATGAACTCTTTCTCTGCAGAACCGTTCTCGGTATTGTCCTGACGGAACATATCTGAATACTTAGGAGCGAGGGTATAGCCCATTTCTATCACCTTCTGCGCAGCATCCTTTGCATCCTGCCATCTTGCTGTTCCAGTATAGACCTCGGCATTGAGATACATACGGCTGAGGAGAGCCCAAACTGAACCCTTGGTAGGACGTGGGTAAGGAACGGCACCTTTTGCAGGCATTGCGCTATTGTCTGAACCAAGGTCAAGAAGCTCTGTTTCAAGCCATTTGAAGAGGTCCGCCCTGGTAATGCGGGATGGATTGTCGCCACCGATGTTCTCAGGCATAGGGAAAGGAGGGTTACCGAATTCGTCCATGAGGACATAGAAGAACATTGCCCTGTGGAAACGTGCTTCTGCCCTGAATCCTGCAATTTCGCCCTTGAGTCCTGACTGTCCGCGGGCGTCGATCTTGCTGTCGGTAGTCTGGAGAAGGAATTCGTTCACAAGAGCGATGGCCTTTACGGCACGGGTATAAACCGCAACCAATGCATCATTGGTACTTGCTCCCCATGAATCGTGCTGAAGTTCAGTAAGATAAGGGTCTCCCCAGACGCACTTGAGACCGTCGCAGGTCATCTCGTTCAGGTTAAACCACTGTCTCAGGAACTCAGACTGTCCCGAATCTGAGAATCCGAGGTCATTGTTGCCCGGATCATCCTGTCCTACAAGCATATAGTATCCGTTGATGTAGGCAAGAGCCTTGAGGTAGCTGCCTTCATCGGCATAAGCGTTTTCCGATGTAAAATCAGTCTTGTTCAAAGGAAGCGTGTCCAGATCCTTCAGACATGATGAAAACAGTATTGCCGCAAATGAAAGTATTAATATTTTGTTTATGATTTTCATATTGTTGGTCCTCCTGCTTAGAATGTGATGTTAAGACGAAGAGTGTAGAGACGAGGACGAGGATATACATAATTATCCACACCGTCGATATTGTTGATTTCCGGATCAAGTCCTGAATATTTCGTGAATGTGCATACATTCTGGACAGAACCTGCAAGACGGATCTTGAGATTGTTCTTCACGTTGAAGGTATATCCGAGATTGATGTCGTCAATCTTGAAGAATGTAGCATCCTCAATCCAAAGGTCTGAGTATTTCTGGTTCTCGCTGTTAGGAGCATGCCAGCCAGGAAGAAGCCACTTTGCACAAAGGTTGTCAATGTAACCCTTGGTCCAGTTGTCACTGTAAGATGAAGAATATCCGAGAGCGACCTTGTTGACGAGCTCAGCACCGATGGAGCCGTGTCCGTTGATACCGAAATCCCAGTTCTTGTATCTCACCTGAGTGCTGATACCGTAGTATGCCCAAGGTGTAGCGCTGCATCCGGTCATGTAACGGTCATCAGCATTGATCTTGCCGTCGCCGTTGCGGTCCACGAAAGCATTCTGGACAGGCTTGCCCTCTGCATCGTAAAGCTGCTGGTACATATAGTATGTATAAGGAGCGAAGCCCTTGCGGTGAAGTGAACTGAAACCGACATTGGCACCCATTGAAGGACCTGTCTCGACTCCGAGGTAGGTTTCATCGCTGTTGGTAAGCTTGGTAATCTTCACGTCCTGGAAAGTGATGTTTCCACCGATTTTCCAGTTCCAGTCCTTGGTCTCTACAGGAACGAAATTAGCTGAAAGCTCTATGCCCTTGTTCACCATGGATCCGATATTGGAAATCACCTGCTTGCCGAAGTTGGAACCGAGAGGAATGGAGATATTGTTCAGGAGGTCGAATGTATTTCTGTAGTAAGCCTCGACCGTACCGGTGATCCTGTCATTGAGGAAGCCGAAATCCAATCCTACATTGTAAGTCTCGGTGGTCTCCCATTTGATGTTAGGGTTGTAGGCCAGAGGTGAAAGAAGGTTGTAAGACTTGCCGTCAGCTCCCATAGGGTACTGCATTGTCACAGACGCTGATTCATAATATCTTGCGATATACGGATAGTAGTCGTCTCCGATATCCTGCTGTCCTGTGCGGCCCCATCCGAGACGGAACTTGAGAGCGGAAACAGTCCTGTTTTCTTTCAGGAATTCCTCATTGGCAATGTTCCATGCAAATGCTGCTGCCGGGAAGAAACCCCAACGGTTCGAAGGAGAGAAACGGCTGGAAGCATCACCACGGGCGGTGAAAGTAAAGAGATATCTCGAATCGTAGTTATAGTTCAGACGTCCGAAGAATGAAATCAGATAATACTCCTTGGCATTGACCGGAGCGATATGGTACTCGGTCTCCCTGTCATTGTTGTAGTACTGGGAGTTCTCATACTTGATGTAGTTGTGCTGCCAGGAATAACCTGCCATCGCATTGAAATTATGCTTTCCCCAAGTCTCGTTGTAGTCGAGGTAGGCCTCCAGAAGCATGTTCTTGTTGAAGTTCTGATACTTCTCATAGAGGTCAGGAGCGCTGGTGAGTGAACCGCGAGTACCGACTTTATTGTACTTGGTACCATTGGTCCTGGCGATATCCATACCCAAGTTCAAGTTTGCTCTCAACGCCTCAAGTCCATGGACCTTGTAGTCGATTTGCAAGTTGCCGACACCACGATAAGTGTGACCGTAGTTCACATAGTCATAAACGGAAGAAAGAGGGTTGGCGGCAGCCATCGTATTAGGCACGCCTGCACTGATCCAGTTCCAGTAACCGTTGGAGATGACAGATTTGTCAATGTTGCCGTCAGCATCCGTGAAATAGATAGGCTTGGTAGGGTCGAATGACAGAGCGCTCTCCACAGGGTTGTTCGCCCAGTTGGTATGCTGGTATACGCCCTTCGCATTGAGATTGATCGACAGATGATCATCGAAGAACTTAGGAGAAAGGCTTACGTCGATGTTGCCTCTCTGGTTGTCACCGACTTTGATGGTAGCCTGGTCGAGGTTGTAGCCCATGCTGACACGGAACGGAACTACCCCCCCCGAGTAAAGGCTGATGTTGTGGTCGGTATTTATGCCGATACGGTAAATCTGTTTCTGCCAGTCAGTATCGTACATCGTACCGTCCACACCGAGGAGGCCGGCAGCTTCAGGACGATATTCCTGGATATAGTTCGTGAACTGCTCGCCGTTCATCATCTTGATGACATCCTTGTTCTGCTTCGCAGAGACACTGCCGCTGTAACTTACATGGATTCCCTTGCCTGAGCCTTTCTTGGTAGTGATGATAATCACTCCGTTGGAAGCGCGGGAACCGTAGATAGCTGTAGCTGAAGCATCCTTGAGGACAGAGTAAGATTCAATGTCATTAGGATTGACAGTAGCCAGAGGGTCGCCCATACCTGCGCCGCCGTCCTTGGTGACAGGCACGCCGTCAATGACGATAAGAGGGTCATTTGACGCGGTAAGTGACGCTGCACCACGGATTCTGATGGTGGAAGAAGATCCAGGCTGGCCGTTTGCAGGAGTGATGTTCAATCCGGAAACCTTACCGAGAAGCATGGAGCTAGGTGAGGTAACCGCACCACGGTTCACTTCTTCTGCATTGATGGCAGTAACGGAACCGGTCATATCGCTTTTCTTGACCGAACCGTAACCGATGACTACCACATCGTCCAGAAACATTGAATCCTCTTCGATGATAGTTTTCGCAGGATTGGTCTTGGCTACGAATGATACGGTCTTATAACCGATACAGCTGATTTCCACGACAGCGTCGGAGAAGACACTTTCAGGGTGTACTGGCCGTCGATATCGGTAGACATGCCATTGGTGGTACCTTTCTCGAGAACAGTCGCGCCGATGACTGGCTGGCCGGTCTTGTCCGTGACGGTACCCCTTACTTCATACCCGCTCTGAGCGGACATGTCAGGGATGATGAGAAGGAATCCCATCAGTCCTACTATAAAAGATAAAAATCTGTTCATAGGGTCCTTATTGTTATTAGTTTGTTAATATTGTATTTCGTGTCAATTTTCTTTCACAAATGCCACTGAAACAGCCGCGAGCAGCATGAAGACACATGCAAGCGCCAGCATCATGACGGCATTGGAGCCGAAACAGTACTTTACAATAACTCCGCCGGTAAGTCCGATGACAATCTGCGGTATAGTGATTGTAAAGTTAAAAATTCCCATGTAAACTCCCATGCGTTTAGGGTCTACCGCCCTGGAAAGGATGGCGTACGGCATGGCGAGGATACCTGCCCAGGCGATACCGATGCACAACATCGGGAGCATGAGCGCGTATTTGTCCTTCAAAAGCACCAGCCCGGCGAAACCCACGGCACCGAAAAGCAGACAGGTAGCGTAGACGGTCTTGTTGCCGAATCTGGAGGCCAATTTCGTCATGAAAAGCGCCGCGATACATGCAGGAATCGGATATACGCCATTGAGCACGCCCACCCAAGTCTGCGTCGCGCCTTCCGAAAGGAGCACACCCCCGTCAGTCACGGAACCTGTGATGGCAGGCTTCAGATATGTCCACATGATGAACAATGCCGCCCAAGAGAAGAACTGGGTGATGCCCAGACGGATCATTGCCGAAGGGGTATTGCGGAGCAATGTCATGAAACCGGTCTTCTCTGCCGGTCCTTCCACTTCTGCCAATCCGTTGTATTCGGCGAATTTCTCAGGAGGATATTCCTTGGTTTTGAATGCGGTGACCAATACGGTAGCGAGCAGGATGGCTCCACCTATATAATATGACCACGCGATGTGGGACGAAACCTGTCCCGGGACTGCCTCGTCGCTCACTCCGGCCCAAGTCATGATCAGCGGCAGCACGGCACCGACCACAGCACCGATATTGATGAGAAATGTCTGTACCACATAGCCTTCCGTCTTCTGCGAATCGTCCAGCATGTCAGCCACGAGCGCCCTGAAAGGCTGCATCGTGACATTGAAGGAGAGGTCCATGAAGAGGAGGATGAACGCGCCCATCGCGAGCGGTGCCAATGCCAGAAGAGTCGGGCAGTTAGGCATCAGCATCAATGCTATTGTCGAAATCAATGCTCCCCCGAGTATGTACGGGATGCGTCTGCCGAATCTGGTCCAGGTACCGTCAGAGAACATGCCTACGATAGGCTGGATGACCATGCCTGCCAACGGGGCAGCGAGCCAGAAATAGCTCAGATGACTTACATCGGCGCCAAGTGACTCGAAGATGGTGGACGTATTGGAATTCTGCAGAGAGTATCCTATCTGGACACCCAGGAACCCGAAGCTGAGGTTCCATATCTGCCAAAAAGATAATTTCGGTTTTTTGCTCATTGGTTTCCGTGTCTTGTTTATGCGGTAACGGAATTATCCGTAATCATTGTTATAAAACGTTTGCAAAATTATTGATTAAATATTCATATTTATTACGGAAACTGACGGACGGGCGGAATTGGCGGACGGACGGGAAAAATCAACCGACGAATAAAAACGATTTTTTCCTAATCCGGTCATTTTTTCATACCTTTACGACAATATGAGAAAACGAATCATGAAGCCGTCAGGCATTGTACACATATTCGCGGCACTTCATGCGGCAGTCACGATAGCCTGCCTCGAAGCGGGCATAGGCGATGAATTGTTCCTCACCATCCTAACGATGGCGATGATAATCCTGGTCTGTCTCAAGAAGAACCTGAACCTGGAATTCACCGCCGGAATAGTCATTGTCATAAACGTGACGGGCTACCTGCTCGGCACCGCCGGCGCGAATCTGATAGGCATGTTTTTCAGCACGGATTGGGTCGTCCACGCATGTTCCACGGCATTCACGACGGAATTGCTGGGCTGGGGAACCATATTGGTCGGCAACATTCTCAGTCGGCTGCACCTGTTATCCGGCACTACGCGCATGCCCCGCATGAGATGGCTGATAGCCGTAGTCTGCACCATCTTTCTTTTCAGGCTTGCCATCATCGCGTTCAGCGACATGAACATCATCTCGGACGGCGGATTGTACAGGAACATGATCAAGCTGCTGTACAACATCCCTGTCTGCATCATTCTGCTTTGCCTTAATATATTATATGTAAGGTTCGCCAGGATGCGACTGTCCGGGAAGCCGTCATACGCCCGTTGGTCCGCGCTCATATGCTTCCAGATCCTGGCCATACTCGGTTCCACTCTTGCGGTCAGCTGCGGCATCCCGTTCTCGATACATCCGCTTCCTTCATTCCATAACATAGCCGAGACTGCCGTAGTGGTCTTCATCGCGGAAATGCTGTTCTACGCATTGACATATATGGCTGATTATGTATGGGTTACGCATCAGGACGTAAAGGCGGAGAAGATGAAACGCCACAAGGCGCAGTTCGAATACCTGAAGCTGAAGCAGCAGGTGAATCCGCATTTCCTGTTCAATTCATTGAACATCCTGGACTGTCTCATCTGCGAAAACAAGAACGAGGACGCGAGCACTTTCGTGCACAAACTGGCCGGTGTCTACCGATACATGCTGAAAAACGGCGTGCTGGAGCTAATCAACCTGCGGGACGAACTGGCATTCACCGGAATGTATGCCGACCTGCTGAAAGTCCGCTTCTCCTCCGGATTTGAGGTCAATGCCGATGTCCCGGAGCAGTTCATGTCGTGCCGCGTCGTGCCATGTTCCATCCAGATGCTTCTGGAAAATGCCATGAAGCACAACCGCGTATCGCAGGAGAATCCGCTTCTGATAACCATCAGCGTACACGACGGCATGATAGTCGTCACGAACAACAAGTCACCTAAGATGACGGCATCGGAAGAGTCCACGAAAGTCGGTCTCAACTATATACGTCAGCAATATATCGACCTGTCAGGCAAGGACATAGAGGTAAACGACAACGGAGACACATACTCCGTATCGCTGCCTCTCCTGCCGGCCCCGAAAACCACATGAAAATATGACAATGAAAGTTTTGATAGTAGAAGACGAGCCGATGGCACAGGCCAATCTGAGCCGCACATTGCAGAAATATTACCCTGACCTGGAAATTGTCGGCATGACAAGTTCCGTCAGCGGCACTGTCGAATGGCTGAAATCCCACAATCCGGATATCATTTTCATGGATGTGGAGCTTTCCGACGGCGACTGCTTCAGCATCTTCCGTCAGATAAACATAGACGCCAAGATAGTGATGACCACGGCGTATGACAGCTATGCCGTGAAAGCATTCGAAGTGAACAGCGTCGACTACCTTCTCAAGCCGATTGAAAAAGAAGACCTGGACAGGGCCGTGCAGCGCTGCCGCAATTCCGCCGGCGTCACCGACATGTCCGCGCTCCTCTCGTCACTCGCAGGAAACCAGCACCAGACCGGCTACCGCCAGAAATTCATGGTCCGCCTGAACGACAAGATTCTCCCTGTTTCCGTCAATGATATCGCATACTTCATTTCAGAAGACAAGGTCACATGGATGTTCACCTCCGACGGTTCCAAATACGTCATGGACCAGTCCCTGGACATCCTGTCCTCACAGCTGGACCCGTCACGTTTCTTCAGAATCTCCCGCGGCTGCATAATTTCCTCAGCCTCAGTCCAGAGCATAATAAAACTGCAAGGCGGCAGACTACGCATCAATGCCAAGCCGCAATGCAGTTTCGAAATCCTGGTCAGCCGTTCCCGCTCCGATGATTTCCTCCAGTGGATGGAGAACACTTCGTGCTGAGAATCAGCGGTTCATCTCGGAAAAAACGCCTTTCATCCGAAAATCCGGACATGTCATTTTCGGATATTGTTAATTGTATGTAATTTTACGGTCGGAAAACCACAAAACCAAACGACATGACACGAAAATTCAAAATCACATATCTGACTTCCTGGGGAGAGGAAATCAAATTCGTATTCGGAGAGGAAAGAGCTGACATGCAATACCTTCCGGGCGGTGTCTGGGAAATCGACATTGACGGCAGCAAGATAAAGGCCGGAACGGAATATCATTATGAATGCTGGAAGGACGGCAGACGTCTCCGCCGCGAATGGAGGGACCATGTCGTGCCTGCAGGAAAAACAGGAACGGTGGAGATCAATGACCAATGGGCCGACACGCCGGCAGATGCGCCGTTCTACACCTCGGCATTCGCCGACAAGGTGTTCAGCATCAATCAGGACGACGCCAAGTTCAGGGTCAATGCTGATGTGACTCCGCAGGAGATGTACCACAGCGGATGGAAATGCGCGGGTACGGCAGTCCCTGTCTTTTCATTGAGGACGGAAGACAGTTTCGGCATCGGCGACTTCCATGACCTGAAGAAGCTTGCGGACTGGGTGGCGGCTACCGGACAGCGTGTAATCCAGCTGCTTCCGGTCAATGACACCACCATGACGGGTACATGGAAAGATTCATATCCATACAGTGCCAATTCCATATATGCATTGCACCCGCAGTTCGTGTATCTTCCGGATGCAGGCGTCCGCAGGGATGCCAAATACAAGGCGTTGAAAGCTGAGCTTGAAGCACTTGCGGAGATTGACTACGAAAGAGTGAACCAGGAGAAAGACAGGCTGATGCGCAAGGCTTTCGCTTCCACATGGGAGAAGATCAGCGGCTCGGCCGAATATAAGGAATTCCTGAAGGACAATGCCGGATGGCTGGATGCCTACTGCGCTTTCAGAATCCTGCTGCACAAGACCGGGACCGGCGATTCCACCAAATGGGGCAAATACGCCACATACAGTGCGAAGAAAGCAGCTGCAGTATTGGCAGAGAACAGGGAAGAAGCTGATTATCAGTCATTCGTACAGTTCCATCTGCACAAGCAACTGGTGGAGGCCAGGGATTATGCGAGGAAACGCGGCGTCGCTTTCAAGGGCGACCTCCCTATCGGTGTCAGCAGGACCAGCGTGGACGCATGGCAGAACCCGTCACAGTTCAACATGAATTCACAGGCGGGCGCACCACCTGACCCATTCTCCGCCGACGGCCAGATGTGGGGATTCCCTACCTATAACTGGGACAAGATGGAGGAGGATAATTTCGCATGGTGGAAAGCCAGGCTGAAGAACATGGAGCAGTACTTCGACTTCTTCCGCATTGACCATATACTCGGATTTTTCAGGATTTGGGAGATTCCGGCGAATGCGAAGAGCGGTCTGCTGGGACATTTCTTCCCTGCGCTGCCGTATAGCGCCAAAGAATTGGCTGACAATGGTTTCGATATCAATTCCGGCTGGTATACTTCCGATGGCGTGGACACGCTTTTCCTGGAAGACCCGCGCAAACCCGGGTATTGGCATCCGCGCATAGCCGGACAGGACACGGAGCATTACCGCCGCCTTCCGGACTGGCAGAAAGATGCGTTCAACAGGCTGCATGATGATTTCTTCTATAGAAGGCACAATGCTTTCTGGCGCGATTCCGCACTCCGCAAGCTGCCTGACCTTCTCGCATGCACACGTATGCTGACCTGCGGCGAAGACCTGGGCATGATTCCGGATTGCGTCCCTGACGTGATGAAGGAACTGCGCATCCTTTCATTGGAAATCCAGCGTATGCCGAAAGACCCCCACAGTGAATTTGCCGACACATGGCATTATCCATATCTCTCAGTATGTGCGACTTCCACACATGACATGAGTCCGCTCAGAGCATGGTGGAGAGAGGACCGCGGTGTGACGCAGCGTTTCTGGAACCAGGTTCTGGGAAGACAGGGCGAGGCTCCTGCCGACTGCAATCCGGAAATTTCACGCAGCATCATAATGATGCATCTCCAGTCAGCGTCAATGCTGGCAATCCTGCCGCTTCAGGATTATCTGTCACTGAAGCCGGAGTTGTGCTTCGACGACACTGACAAGGAGCGGATCAATGTACCTGCCATCTCGCCGTTCTACTGGCGGTTCAGGATGAAGACGACCATCGAGACTCTTATCAATGACGACATCACCGGCTATCTCCGGACGCTGATACGCAACTGCGGCAGAAGATAGGTCGCGCTGTACTTTTCTGATTTAGGTTGACCCGGTTATGGCACCTCCTGAGACCAACTTGTCCGTAAAATATACCCATTTTACGGACAAGTGAATCAAATGAACAAGTTGTATTATACTGAAAAAGGTTGACTCATAAAAACGAGTTAATCAAGATGAAGTT
>OIWT01003958.1_pt1 | contig 12732 bp, 9 predicted proteins | sample 1587701 | NCBI WGS metagenome assembly OIWT01 (sample SAMEA3888904, study PRJEB22519) | human gut metagenome | biome: human gut; feature: human-associated habitat; material: faeces | place: Denmark | collected 2009 | reverse complement strand
CGATGTAGTTCTCGAGGCTGCCCTCAAATGCGGGGGTTGCATCCTCGTACTTCGCGGTGTGGCTTTCGTCTGCGAAGGCTGCGCCGTTTACGCCGTCAACGTACTTGACGGTGTAGGTGTTGCGTTCCCACTGAGCATAAAGCTTAACGGTTTCGAGGTTGTGTGCTGCGGTGAAGGTGTAGGTTGCGCCGGCAGCGTATGCGTCGCCGGTACCGTCAGCCTTGGTGTTCCAGCCGGTGAAGTGCCATCCGGTTCTTGCGAACTCATAATAGCCGGTGTTGCTGCCGAGAACCTTGGTCTGTGCATTGGTGTATTCGCTCCAGAAGGTATCGCCGTTGGAGCGGACGCCTTCGTTACCATAATAGATAACGGTGTTTGCGCCCTTCATTCTCCACTTTGCGGTGTAGGTTACATCCTCGGTTACTTTGTCGGCAACCTTCGGGTTCCAGCCGTTGAATACCCAGCCGATGTAGTTCTCGAGGCTGCCCTCAAATGCGGGGGTTGCATCCTCGTACTTCGCAGTGTGGCTTTCGTCTGCGAAGGCTGCGCCGTTTACGCCGTCGGTATAAGTTACGGTGAAAACGTTTCTGGTATAGGTTACATATACGTTGGTCCAGCCGTTTACGGTGGCGTTTTCAGCTACTTTGTGGCCGTACCAATCCCAGTTGTACCATTTATCAAGGGCGTAGCCCTCAACTTCGCCGACGCCTGCGTTAGCTTCGAGGTATTCGATGACGTTGGTTCCGCGGAGTGCAAGTCCGGAGTAAACGGTTTTGGCGTTTGCCTTATCGCCGTCGTAAACAGCCTTGACAACAACCTTTTCGTAGTCGGTTACGACTGCGATAACATTCTGCCATGCGCCGGTTACGGTGAACTCGGTGGCTTCGGTGTAGTTTTTGCCTGCTTTGTACTGGTTAAAGTTGCCGTCGTTGAACCAGCCTACAAATTCATAGCCGTTTGCGGAAGAATAGTAATCGGCAATGTTCGGGGTGAAGGTGTCGCCATCATAAAGATTGGTGACAGCTTTGGAAACAACGGGTTTAGTGAGGTCGGAAGCCTTGTAGATAACAACATGAATGTTGCTTGCCTTCTTGGCTTCAAAGCGTGCTTCAAGAACAGCGCCGGATTCGGCAAGCTTGAGTGCGCGGAGGTTTCTGAAGTCCTGAACATACAGGGCGTCTTTGGTGCTGATGCACTCGTTCTTTGCTACATCGTACCAGCCGATGAAACGATAGCCCTCTTTTGCGAAAGCCTTTACGGGAGTGTAGCTCGCAGCCGGAACTTTACCGTAAGAGGTACCAACGTTGCCGGTATATGCTTTGAAGGACTGAACGTCGGCTTTGGGTCCCATATATTTTGTAGTATAATTGATATGGTCGCCGCCTTCGCTCATCTGAACGTTCCAGTGAATCCACTCATAGGATTCCCACTCTGCATAGAGAGTTACATCGTAAGCGGGCATTACGAAAGTGCCGTTCATTGCGTAATGGTCGCCGGTGCCGTCGGCCTTGGTGTTCCAGCCGGTCTGACGGTAGTTGGTGGAATAGTCAGCGCTGAGCTCTTTGGTGAACTTCTTGCCGTCCATGGCGGTGTTGAGGTTTACGTTGGTGCCTTCAGCGTATCGGGTCTTAGAGGTGTGGTTTCCGGAAATGGTGCCGGAAAGCTTGTTGGTGCCGTTGCCGTTGAAGGTGAGCTTGTAGGTAGGAAGAAGCTCCCACTGTGCTACATAAGTAACATCTTCGGTTGCTTTTTCCGCAAGCGCGGGCTGCCAGCCAACGAACTTATAGCCTGCACGCTCGGTAGAACCGGTAAATGCAGGAGTTGCGGAACCTGCAACAACTTTGTAGTCCTCTTTTGCGAATACGGTATTGTTAAGACCGTCTTCATAAGTTACATAAACATAAGTAGGCTCAACATATTTGAGGTGAACAGCGGCAGTAGCGCCATTTCCGGCGTAATTTGCCCATTTGGTGAAAGGAACAGGTTTTGCTGCATCATAGCGGGCGCCGCTGTTATCAACAAACCATGCGTTCTCCGCAAGGCTCATTTTCGCGTTAGAAGGAGAAACGTTTGCTCTATAAACAACATCATCGCCAGCAGAGGTTGCGGTATTATTATAAATCTTGCAGCCGGTCTGGTTTACGACAGAAATGTTATTCCAAACAACAATGCCGCCGCCCTCTTTTGCGTTATTTCCTGTGATTTCGCCGCCTGCGAGGACAACTTCAATTGTTTTCTGAACACTAGTTGTGCCTTTTGCAAATTTTGCACAAATTGCACCGCCTTGGTTGGAAGCGGTGTTTCCAGTAAATTTACCGCCGTTAATGACAAGCTTTGCGCAGCCATACTGAGAATCAAAGTTGATTGCGCCGCCGTTTGTGGCGTTACCACCGGTAACAACGCCGGTGCCTACGCTATCATTAAAGGTGACATTCATCATGCTGTCGGAATGGTTCTGTGTCCTCTTAAAAGTGAAAACAGAACCGCTCTTACCGGTAACGGTCTTACCGTTGAGGTCGATGGTAAGGTCATAGTTATAGCTAAGACCCACAGAACCCATCCAATCAACAGTTACGGATTCGTTAACATCTTTAAGAAGAGTTACGGTCTGAGCGCCGTTCTTCATTTCACTCTTTGCAGCATTAAGTGCTTTCTGAAGAGTGTCATACTCTGCTCCGGTGCTTTCAAGGCGTGCTACGGAGTTATCAACTTCCCATTGTGCAACGTAAGTAACGGTTTCGGTTACGGTTGCGGCAACTGCGGGCTGCCAGCCTTTGAAAGTGTAGCCTTCACGGGCGGGTTCGCCATTGAATGCGGGAGTTGCAGAGTCTTTTGCAAGGTCGGTATAAACCTGATCTGCAAAGACTTCCTCGCCATCAACGCCATCGGTATAGGTTACGGTGTAGGTGGAAGGTGCAGCCGCAGTCTGGAAGTTTGCGGTGTAGGTAGCGCCAAGCTGAATGCTGGTGGCGTATTTGATAACAAATTCCGCATTGTTAACCTTGGTGCCGTAAGCGGTAGAATCTCCGGTCATAGTCCATTTGGTGAACTCATGTCCGCAGGTTCCGTTGACGGCTTTAAGGGTTACAGGCTTCTTCTGAGAAGTGGCAGTGCCGTAATCAGCAGAACCTTTGGTAAGAGTGGCTTCTTTGACGCCATTTCTCCAAACTTCAACAGCTACGTCGCAGGCATCGCTTCCGCAGGCGCAAACCGGAGCTTTGATAGTGATGGTTTTGCTTTTATCAAGGCCGCCGGGAGCGTGCGGCTCTGCCGGTTCTTCGACAGGTGCGGTAACTTTGCCGCCTTCGACTACGTCTTCGAGCGGGTTCATGTCAAGGGGCAAAGCCATGGCAGGGGTGACGTAGGTCATCACCATAAGAACCGCAAGAAGAATACTTAACAGTTTCTTAGTCATAAATTTTTCCTCCTGTTATTTTCGTTCGGATTTTTGCGGCTTTTTATGTTCCTATACAATATAATAAAAGCCGTTAAATCTCCATCAAAAATATAGCACAACAGGGGTGGCATTGCAATATTTTTTTTGCAAATTTTACGACTTTTTTACTTTATTTTTCACATAAAATGCATTAAAAAATGAATAAATGCCTGCTTTATAGAAAATTTGTGCGCGTGCGGAAATATCAGCACTCCAAAAACAGAAAAATTCATCACAAATTCGCGGCGCACAGTGCTACTATTTTCTTGCCGGAACAAAAAGAGCCGCTTTTACCCGGCGGAAAGGAACAATATGACAGTTAAAAAGATTTTCACAAGCGCCCTCTCCCTTTGCGGAGAGAGCAACACTGCGCCCTACCTTGCGGATTTTGCTGTGGACTGGGCTAACGCCCTTTTGGCGCAGTTTTTTGAGGCGGAGCGCAGCATCCGCCTTGCAAACGGCAGCAAGCCTTTGAGCACCGTGCCGATGCTCGTCACCGCGGAGGATGAAGTCCCCTATGACGATACGCTTGTCCGCGGCGCGTTTGTCTTTGGCTTTGCGGCGCTTATCTGCGACCTGTGCGACGACCGCGAGCTTGCCGCAAACTTTCGCGCACGCGCCGCCACCGCGGCGGACACCGCCGCAAAGGCGCATGAGCATGCGGTTTTTGACATCTACGCCACGGAGGTGAGCATATGAACACCCCATTTACGACTCGTTTGAGCACCGTGCGCACAAACCGCTTTCGCGGGGTTGATCTTTCAAGTCCGCCGGAAAGCGTTGATCCAACCCGAAGCCCCAGTGCGCCGAACATCATGCCCGGCACGGACAAAAAGCCCACAAAGCGCCCGGGATTTTCTAAGCTAATTCAATTTGACGGCAAAATCAACGGCATTTTTTCGCTGAAAAGCTCCGGCAACGAACACTTTGTGGTACACGCCGGTACGAAAATTTTCGTAGATTCACCTTACAACGCAGTTTACAGCGGCGTATCGGCTTCACCCTCTGTCGCCATACCATACAAGGATAAGCTATACCACCTTGACGGCACCTCTGTAAGAATTATTTCTTACAAAAGCAGCACCGGCGCGGAAGTCACTCCCCTGCGAATGGTTTCGTACACGCCCACCATCACCATAGGGCGAAAGCCCTCCGGCGGCGGCACGCCCTTTGAAGATTTCAACTTGGTAAGCCGAAAGTTCACCGAAGAATTTTCCGGAACCGCAGAGGACACCACCTATCAGCTTTCGTTCACCGGGCTTTACAGCGACCCGGTAACGGTGCAGATTCTTGACAAAGCCTCCAAGCCGGATAAGAAAATTTGGAACAGTCTTGCCTCCGGAACGGACTACACCGCGAACCACACCGACGGCACTGTGACCTTTATAAGCCCGCCCGGTACTTCTCCCATTGAGGGCGAAGACAATGTGCGCATCACCGCAAGCAAAGAAATTGCTGAATATTTTCTGCGCATTAGAGGATGCACCGCGGGCATTGTTTACGGCGTCGGCGGCATACGCAACAGGCTGTTCCTCTCCGGCAACCCGGGCTATCCCGGGCGCGACTGGTACAGCGAAATGGACGATTTTACCTATTTCGGCGAGAGCCACTATTGCGACATCGCGCCCGGATGCCGGATTGTGGGGTACTCCCTGGTAGACGGTCTGCTTGCGGCGCACTGCTCCGGCGAGAGCGACGCGCCCGTTGTGCTGCGCAGCGGCGAAATGCTGAACGGCGAGGCGGTGTTTCCTGTGAAGAATATTCTCCGCGGTGCGGGCGCGTGCTCAAAGCGCGGCTTCGGCGTGCTCGGCGACGAGCCCCTTTTCCTTACGGAAAAGGGCGTGTTCGCCCTCACCGCAAAGGACACCACAGGAGAGCGCTATCTTCAGCGTCGAAGCTGGTTCATCGACAAGGCGCTCTGCGCCGAAGAAGGGCTTGAGCATGCAGTTTTTTGTCCATGGAAGGATTTCATGCTCATTGCGGTAAACGGAAAAGTTTATCTGCTTGACGGCGGTCAAAAAACCTATGAACAGTATGCGCCCTACAGCACTTTTCAGTATGAATGCTACTACTGGACCGGAATTCAGGCGCGCTGCATTGTTGTAATGCAGAATATTCTCTGCTTTGGTGACGAGAGCGGCAACATCTACACTTTCCACGAGCCGGGCGTGCTCACCGCCGGAGCCTACACCGACAATGGCGCCGCAATCGGTGCTCATTGGGATCTTCCCGACATCACCGGCACGAATTTTTACAACAAAAAGGCGCTCCGCGGGGTGTATGCGGAGCTTTCGCCGCAGCCGCGCACCTCGGTAAAAGTGCTGTTCAACTGCAACGGCGTGTGGCAGCCCCTCTGGCATGAGGGCGCGGCGTTCCGCTATTTCCGCTGGTCAGGCATAAAGTGGAGCGAATTTGTGTGGCAGTGTGATGACAAATCCCGCGGCTACGGCCGCCGCCGCTTGGCGCCCGGCATGGGCAGAATCCGCGTGCGGCTTGAAAATTCCGTGGCGGGTGAGCCCTTTGGGCTCAACTCTGCGGCGGTGGAATTCACTGAAATTGGAAAGAAAACTTTCTGATTTTGCCTAAAGCGCAGGCAAAAGCCGACCTGCGTTCCAACGCATTTTAGATGAATCAGCAGAAAAAAGCCTTTCCACCCCAAGTGTGGAAAGGCTTTTCTATTAACTGACCGCTCAAGTGACTGACCGCTCAGGCTGCGTCGGCAATGTATTTACGCCGAGTCAAAACGCAAGTATTCAGTATATTTTCTTGCGCAGAACAGCCCGCACGGCATACACCCGCTTCACTCAAACACATCTATGCACCGGAAACGGTGCGTCGCATCGGCAGCAAAAGCCGCACTTGCCGAACCGTCGGGGCGAAACGCCGCCGCCCTGCGCGCACTGGTAGGAATAATTTTGTCAATCGGCGTTCCGCGCTCGTACTGCGCAATTTCCAGCGAAAGCGACTGCAACCGCGTGTTTATCATCCCTGCGGAAACGTCGAAATGCTCTGCGGCACGGCGCAGGGCGCGCTCCCGATCAGTAAAAAACAGCGAACGAATGTTCTCATAAAAAGGAATAAATTCTTTATACGGCATCAAAAGCTCTGCTGCGCCCTCGTTCGCCTGCCACTCAATGGCGGAAACCTCGTCGTCGCCGGTGCAAAGAAAATTATCACCCTCGTGAAGGAAGTAATGCACCAGTTCGTGAGATGCCGCAAAACGCCGTCCCTCCGGCGGGCGGTTTGCGGAAAGAACAATCAGGCTTTTGTGCTCGCCGCGCATCAAAACCCCTGCAAGCCGTGCGCTGTCAAAGGCATAGACCTCGATTTCTATGCCCAGCGTCCGCGCAAGTGCATAAGGATCAAAGCGTCCCGCCAGGGCGCTTTGCCGAATAAGCTCTATCTTGCGATAGAGCTCTGCTTTATTTAAAAAATTCAATTATTTGTCTCCTGTCTTGAAGCGACGGGCAACTTCCAAAAGCAGGTCGAGGTCCCGCTTGGAAAGGTCAAGCTCTTTTGCTCCACGCAAAAAGCTGAAGTACATTTCCGGGTATTCGGATGCTTCGGTATCCTTGTTGCCAAGAAGATAATCTGCGGTTACGCCGAAATACTGGGCAACACGAAGAATTTTATCACCCGAAGGCATATTTCTGTCCCATTTGATGATGGAGTTTTTAGAAAAACCGCAATCTCTTTCCACCTGTGCAACACTGACGCCTTTTTCGGCTGCGAGCACGCGGATTTTTTTAAGCATTTCCATAAAATCTTCCTTTCCAAAATTATTTTTACGAGGGCAGCGCTTTGAGCCGCATTTGTGCGGTAGTACTGCTCTGTTATTATTGTAGAATATTTTCTGATAAATGTCAATAGCCGCGGGCGACTTTTTTGGAAAAAAATCTGCGTTTTTTGTGCTCAGATCACCCGACTGACAGCTTCGCAAAGCCTTTTAAGCGCCGGGCGAATCGGCGCCGCTGCGACCCAAATCCCAAAAATTCCGCGCCAAAACGCACTTTGCAGGTCGATGGATTTTCCCTTTCGGCGAAACTCGGTTATCTGTGCGACCACCTGGTCAAAGCGGAAAAAGCCGTCCCCCTCCAGCCGCCAGTCGCCGCAGGTGCAGAATCCGAATTTTGTAATTTTTGTTATGCGGTGCATTATATATCTGCCGGAATCGGTGCGTACCACCACCACATCCAACCGCCGGAGTTTTGCTGTATCGCACAGCTCTGCCTTGGCAAAATCGCGTCCGCCCGCCACTGCGGGCAGCATACTGCTTCCCGAAACCGGAAAAACCACCGCTTTTCCGGCTCGCAGCTCCGGCGCAATTTTTGTAAAAAGTTCTTCGGGACTGATTTTTTCTTTTTCCATGGGCGTGCCTCCCTTCGGCGATTATATTATAGTTCTTTTCAGAAAAATGCCAATATTTTCAGCGACAGCGGCGCGCTGCGCCGCAAAACGAGCATACATGCAGGGTGAAAATCTTCCGTGCCGGATGTGAAATATTACAAATATTCTAAAATCACGCGGTACGCCGCCACAAGATCGTCAAGGCGCAGGCGCGCGTTGGCGGGGCTGGTGGAGGGAAGCTCCATGGCCGGCGGGCAGCCCATAGGCTCGCAAAGCCGCTTGTAGAGCCGCGTTGCGGCTTTTCCGGCGGTGAAAACCGCGCGGATTTCGCTGCTGCGAAGCAGCGCCGCAATGTCATTTGGAACGGGGTTTTTTATTGCCGAGTCTGCGGCGCCCTCTATATCGCACTGCGCCAAAACATCCCACAGCGCAATGCGGTGGCGCAGCGCAAAATCGCGGCGCTGCGCGGTTGTTTTGGGAACAGGTTCGCCGAAAAGCGCCGAAAGCACCGGCCAAAATCTGTTCTGCGGATGCGCGTAGTAAAAGCCCGCTTCGCGGCTTTTCGGCGAGGGCATTGTTCCCAAAATGAGCACGGTACTGTGCTCATCAAACACAGGCGGAATTTTGCCGTGCTCAACATGAACAAGCTTGCTCATTTTTGAGCACCGTTTTTCTTTTTCCGCGTGCTCATGCGGTATATCAGCACTGCTGCTGCGGAGATTATCTGTAAAATTGCCGCCGCCATAAGCAGAAAATCGGGCAAATAAACATCAGGCGAGAGCGCCCAAAGCTTTGCTCCGCGAAGGATTGCGGCGGCGACCCCGCAAACGAGCACCATCCAAATCCCCTCAAGGCGTTCCTTGAAAATGAGCACTGCCGCCGCCGCATTCGGCACCGCGCAGGCAAGCAAAAGTATTACCGCGGCGAAAATATAGTTTTTGAAGAGTGCCGCACCGAAAGGCAGATGTTCCAGCGCAGGCAGAAGCTCGCCGATGCCTAAAATCGCGCCGTCAGGCCGGATAAAAAGCGCCATGGCGGAATTCAACGAGGAAAGACCAACGAACGCCGACAGCGCTAAAAACCAAATTTTTGCTCCGCTTATGCTTTTCAGTGTTTTCAAATGGAACACTCCTTTAATAATGTAATAATAGGAGAGGTAAGCCTGTGCGCCGTTGGCGCACACATTGCAAGAGGGAAACGGCTTTGCGCAGCAAAAACGGCGCCACGCTGCTTTTGCTGCCAACAATCCGCCGAAAATAATTAAGTTTGTGTGATTAAATCAGATATCGGCAATATTAAGCCGTTTTTTCAAGCTAAAATATCAATAAATATAATTTTAAGTATAATATTCGTAATTATTAAATGTAATTTGGAGGTAAAACGCACCGAAATCTATCTTTATAGGTTGCCGTAAGCAGGCTTTTAGGCCAAAGTAAAGCTTAGCTTGGCTCCGGCAATTTGTATGTGTGTTGCGCACATTACACGCGAAGTTCGTCAGAAAGGACAAGGCCGGGGTTCTGCTTTTCGATATAATTCAGCGCCCAGATTCCGCTGAAAACGATTACATATTTTCCGCGGTAATCCTCTAAAACCTTGCAGCCGTTCGCCAAGTCAAGCTTCAGCGGGTCGCCGGGGCACTCGATTATGAAGCGCAGATGCTCATACGGCAGCCCGGTCATGACCAGCTCCACGCCGTACTCGTTCAGCATACGGTAGCGGAAAACATCGAATTGCAGCGTGCCGACAACGCCGATGATTGCTTCCTCCATGCCGAGGGCGGGATTTTTGAAAATCTGAATCGCGCCTTCACGTGCGATCTGCTCGATGCCCTTGATAAACTGCTTGCGCTTCATGGTGTCCTTTGGGCGGGCGGTCATAAAGTGTTCCGGCTCGAAGGTCGGAATACCGGAAAAGCAGAATTTTTTCCCCGGTACGGTGATGGTGTCGCCGATGGAAAAAATGCCGGGATCGAATACGCCGATAATGTCGCCGGCGTAGGCTTCCTCGATAATTTCGCGTTCTGCCGCCATAATGTGCTGGGGTTGAGATAAGCGCATTTTCTTATTTCCCTGAACATGGTAAACCTCAGAGTCGCGTTCAAATTTGCCGGAGCAAACCCTCATAAATGCCAAACGGTCGCGATGAGCTTTGTTCATATTTGCCTGAATTTTGAAAACAAAAGCAGAAAAATCCTCCGAGAAGGGGTCGATTTCGCCGCAGTCGGACATACGCGGAGTGGGGGGCGTGGTCATGCGAAGAAACTCGTTGAGGAAGGGCTCGACGCCGAAATTGGTAAGGGCGGAGCCGAAGAAAACCGGGCTGAGAGTGCCCGCGCGCACCGCATCAAGGTCAAGCTCGCGGCCCGCGCCAAGCAGCTCAACATCGTCGCGGAGCTGTTCCCACCGAGCCTGTCCGATGTGCTCGGCAACCGTCGGATCGGACAGCTCAACCTCTTCGGAAAGCGCTTTTCTGCCTCTGCCCTCGCCGGTGAAGAACAAAATTCTGTGCTTTTCGCGGTCGTAAACTCCCTGAAATTCCTTGCCGGAGCCGATGGGCCAGTTGATGGCACAGGTGTCGATTCCAAGCTCGCGCTCAACCTCCTCGCAAAGGTCAAAGGGGTCTTTGGAATCGCGATCCATTTTGTTGATGAAGGTAAAAATAGGAATATGGCGCATTGCACAGACCTTAAAAAGCTTGCGGGTCTGTGCCTCGACGCCCTTACTGCCATCAATTACCATTACCGCGGAATCCGCCGCCATCAGGGTGCGGTAGGTGTCCTCGGAAAAGTCCTGGTGGCCGGGAGTATCAAGAATATTTACGCAAAAGCCGTCATAGACGAACTGCATGACGGATGATGTTACGGAGATTCCGCGCTGCTTTTCAATCTCCATCCAGTCGGAGGTTGCGGCCTTGGCTTTCTTGCCTTTTACCTCGCCCGCCTGGGCGATTGCTCCGCCATAGAGCAGAAATTTTTCTGTAAGCGTGGTTTTACCGGCGTCGGGGTGAGAGATTATCGCGAAGGTTCTTCTGCGCGAAATTTCTTCTTTTAGTGTTGCCATATAGAAAATTCTCCTTTTGAGTGTTCGTGGTTTTGTGGATTTTACGATGGACGAAGCAAAGCTTCGCGGCGGCGCTGCCGCCGTTTTTTGCCGAAAGGCAATTTTCCCGCCGAGGCATATATTAACACTTTATTTTACCACAGTATGCCGCCGTTTACAAGCAAGAGGGCGAAAAAATGGGGTGATTAAGCTAGAATTTTAAGCGAGTCAGCTTGAACATCGGTTGAGCTTTGGGCAAGGCGGCACAGCACGCCGCGGAGCGCACGCCGAAGGCGCCATCGCCGAACACCCACATACAAAAATCGCCTGCCGCAAATGCGGCAGGCGGTTTATTTCGCGGGATTATTCCCTCTTCAGCTTCTGATAATGGCGATGGCGGCGGAGCTTGCGATACTTGCGTATGTTATAGGCGCGGATGCACAGCACAAGCACGGTAAGCGCCAGCAGGATTCCCCCCGGGATGGCGATGAAAATCCACCAACGAAAGGTGCTTTTCTCCTTCTCGATGGAGGCGTCCGCCGCAACAACGCTCGATTCCTTCACGATGTGATATTCCGGACGGATAGAAACGCCGTTGGTCGCCATTTGGCTGCTTTTTTTGTTGAAGGTGACCGCGACTTCAATGCCATCAACGGCAGAAATATCGCAGTATTCCGGCACATTCACCTTGCAGGAAACGTCCTTTTCCGAAAGGTCATCCGTAAGCAGCAGGTTCACCGAAGCCATGGGGTAAACGGTCATTTTGCCGTAGAGGGCTTCGCCGTCGTAAAGGGTGACCTCGGTTTTCTTGAGGGCGATGGGAATTTCCACGGTGCGGAACGCCGCAAAGCAGTAGTCAAACAGGGCGGTAGTGTCCTTGTACTTGGCGTACTTGTTAGTGCTTTTGAGCACAACGCAGATGAGGCGCATTTTGCCGTTGTCTGCGACGGTGACGGCGGTGTGCTTCGCCTCCTCCGTCCAGCCGAGCTTGCCGCCGGTGGCATAGTCATAGCCGTAGGTGGAATTGTTTTCCGAACCGACAATCATCGAATGGTGGGTGCCGAACTTGCGCTCGGTGTTTTTATTAGTGGCGGGAATTGTCCATTCCCAAGCATTGAAATAGGTCTCGAAGCCCTCGACGGAGAGAGCGTAGCGGGTGATGAGCGCCATATCCCGTGCGGTGGTGTAGTGGTTTGCGTCCGGCATTCCGGTGGCGTTGGCAAAATGTGTATTTGTACAGCCGATTTCGGCGACCTTTTCGTTCATCAGTTTTACGAAAGCAAGCTGACTGCCGGCGACGGCATCCGCCAGACCCATGGCACAGTCGTTGGCAGATTCCACCATTGCCCCGTAAAGAAGATCTTCTATTTTGCAGGTTTCGCCCTCGGTGAACGCAAGGTGCGTGCTGCCCTTATCGTAGGTTGCAGCCTCGGCGGAAAAGGTATAGCTGTTTTTCGGCTCAAGTGCCTCCAGCGCCATGGCGCAGGTGAGAATTTTTGTGATACTTGCAGGCTCCATACGCTTATCGGCGCTGCCGCCGATAAGCATTTGCCCGCTGTCGGCATCCATGACGCAGTATGCTTCGGAGATTATTCCGGTGGGGTATTCCGCCGCTTTTGCCGGAACTGCAAGGGGCGCTGCGGCGAGCACTGCCGCAGCCAAAACGGAAAATATTCTTTTAAACTTCATTGTGGAAACTATATCAACTTTCATTTATTATTAGGGAATTTGGTGAATTCGGAATTCGGAATGCGAAATAACGCACAATGGCGAATCTGTGGCGTGCGGCGGCAGCCGCCTCGGCTCCCTCTGAGGAGGGAGCTGGCGCGCCCAAAGGATTTAGAGGCGCGACTGAGGGAGAGAGAACGCACGGCTGCTGCTTGCCTTTCTCGCTGTATCCGCCACTGGCGG
>OIWT01003953.1_pt1 | contig 12749 bp, 10 predicted proteins | sample 1587701 | NCBI WGS metagenome assembly OIWT01 (sample SAMEA3888904, study PRJEB22519) | human gut metagenome | biome: human gut; feature: human-associated habitat; material: faeces | place: Denmark | collected 2009 | reverse complement strand
GCACAAAACGTAAAGGATGTGCTTGCACAAAATGTAAACGATGTTATGCTTGACAGGGCCTGCGTCCCCTACGGTTTTTTTCAGAAGTCTCTCTGTAATCTGGCGGGTCTCCCGGCGGTGAGGCCCCTACGGACCCGTGCATATCCTGCCGTTGCCTGTTGCGGGCGCACCGGGCGGCACGGCTCCGCCGGCCTTGGTGACGCCCCTACGGTTCCGCAATGGATTCTCCAGTCAAACCGGTCCACTCTTCACTCTTTCCTCTGCTCTATCCCCCTTATCCTCTTCCTTTGATCACCCGGACCCGCTGGATGGTGGGATTCCCTTTGCTGTCTTTGGCAATGGTATCCACCCGGATCCGTTCCAGTTCCGGTTCGAATTCGTTGAGGATCCGTTCGCTGAGCCGGGCGCCTTTCTGCATTTCCCGATAGACGATCATGGCGAATTCATACCGGGTCATCATCCGGTCGCCTTTGAATTCTCCATCCGGATACCCTTCCATGATGCCGTTCCCGTAGAGCTGGGCGATTTCGTTGTAGGCCCAGTGGTTCTTTTCCACATCCGGGAACAGTTTGGTCAGAGTGGGATCCAGCTTCCGTCCGGCGGCCACATCGGCCAGGGCGCCCCGGAGGTTTTCCACTTCCTTCCGCAGATCTTTCAGTTCCTTGGCCATGGCCACCCGGCTGTTGGACACATGGTTGTGCTGACCCAGTTTGAAGGTGGCACCCACATTCACCATGTTTTCTCCGCCGCCCACGCTGCCGCCCAGGCTGAACATCACATCCTCATTGGGCCGGTAGAAGGCTCCCAGGGCCACGGCATTGGCCCCGCTGTAGCTGCCGGCCCCCACCGCAAAGTCCAGTTTGTCATCCGGATCGAAATCCAGAGGATGGAGAGCCGCCAGGGCTGCCGCATTGGCCCCCACCCGGTCCACCCGGGCATCCAGTTTGGTGATGGAACGGCTCATGTTCTGGACATCTCCAGAAAGATTCCTGATATCTCCCGTGTTTTTCTCCACCTCTTTCTGGATGCCATAGATCTGGCCCCCATTGACAGCTTCTTTGGAACCTGCTGCAATGGTCCCATCTCCCACATACGCTTTCTGGGCAGTAATGGTGTCCACGGCAATGTCTTTTTTCATCGACACCTGATAATTGGCTGCTTCTCCGGCACCCGCAGTATTCTGCACCTGGATATTGTCCCCTGCCGAAACAGTGGAATGTTTCCCTGCTTCTGCTGCTGCCTGGTTCAGTACCGCGCTGACTTTTTTCAACTGGGCCACATTGACGGCATCCGTATCCTGGGTCCCGGCGGCCACACTGGTGATCTGCCGGGTCAGCTCCGTTCCGCTGCCCACGGCCACTGCGGCTCCCGTCGCCACCCAGGTGGAGGAGGTATCCGTGGAAGCCTGTTTGGTGGAGGGATCATAGCCGGCTTCCCCGGCTCCCACCGATGCCAGGGAACCGCTTCCCAGGGCCACTCCCCCTTCTGCGGTAGCGTTGGCATTGTGCCCCAGGATCACCACATCCTTCTGGTCCGTGGTGGTCATATTATCTGCTGACCCCAGCACAACGCTGTTGGTGGCCCCGGACAAAGTCCTTTTGTCCCCCAGCAGCAACGCCGTATTCGTATCTTTCACCGTATTGCCGGACCCGATTACGGACACATGCTGGACATTGGAAGCGGTATTCTTGTATCCGGATACCATATTGTGGCTGCTGGCGACTGCGCTGGCCCCGGTCACCTTGTTCCCCACCCCGATGATAGCCGTCTTCTGGGTGTAATCTGCCTTGTTCCCACCCCCGATGGCCAGGGTGGCGCCGCCGCTGTCAGAAGCGGCAATGGCGGTCCTCAGTTTTTCCGCAAATTCTTTGGCGGAAGCTCCGCTGTCTGAAGGGACACCACTCAGACTTGTTACCGAATTGGTGATTTCATTCCCTGCCCCATAAATCAAGGCCCCGTTGGAATTGAAAGCCCGGTTGGCCACCCCGCTGATGGTATTGGCAATCCCTGAGTAATAGCTTCCCGTTTTGGATTCAATGCTGTTCAGGGCTCCGTTGATGGTGGCCCCCAGGTTCTTTACCGGATTGGCCAGCCGCCCACCGTTATACTCACTGGAAATAATGTTGTACACACCGGTACTGGTGGTGAACGCACCATTGCTGAAGCTGTTGGCCCCGATGGTGGTGGCATAAACGTTCAGGGCATCAGTCCGGGTGGAAGCACTGTCCACCGTGGTATCTCCCAGCTCTCCCTTGTAATTATGGGACCCGATCATGGTACTGCCGGTACGGGCAAAGGTATTGTCCCCGATGGCGATACTGCCGACGACTTTTGTAGGGTCAGCAGGGATCCGTGGGGAAGAGAACCAGCTGCCGCTGTAGGTGGTCTGCCCGAAGGCAAAACTGGCTTCCCCTCCGCCGGCCATGTTTTCCACTTTGGCATTTTTGCCGATGGCGATGCTGCCCCCCTGGCTGGCATAGTTGTTGATGTTGGCCCCATTGCCCACCACAATATCCCCGGTGGCATTGCTGGCGCCATTGGAATAGGAAATCCCCGCCCCCTTCCCTATGGCCACATTCTCAGCTTTGGGGGCATTGCTCCCTGTGCCATATGCAACACCGTTTCCCGCTCCCGTTGCAGTGTCTGCCGCATAGGTGCAATTGCCAAGAGCCGAAAGGATCAGCAGGGTCAAAGCGGCACTCCGCAGCTTTTTCCCCTTTCCCTCTGGTCCGGCTGCCACCTGTCCCGGGACAACCCCAAGGCCCTTTTCCGTCTGCTTCCGTACTGCCTGATTGATTCTTTTCATAAGTTCTCCTTTTCCCCAGCAAATTTTTCGTTGTTTGCTTTTTTATCCTATCAATCAGGCATTTTATTTACAATATGTATATATTATAAATAAATTATATTGCATTTTGTATATCTTTATTGAACATCAGCCTATATATCAACTACTCTCTACGGTTTGCTGTCTATATTATATTTGTTCTGCTGTTTTTCTTCCGCCCGTCTTTCCTCATTTCATTTCCTCACGCTGTTTTCTTCTATCCAAACAAATACCCTGCTGGCCAGCAGCAGGGTATTTGTTGTCTATGGATTGAGTACCTGTCAGTTCAACAGCTGTTGAACTATTCGGACATTTCATGATGTGAACCATAGGGGATCTTTTCTTTATTCCAACACCCCCAGTTCCTTCAATCCCTCTTCCAGGGCATCCATATCCTCATCATTCCGGGTTTCCACCAGCAGGGTATGACGGCCCTGGGTCAGTGTTACGATCAGAGGACCTTTTTCTTCCCGGAGCCGGTCCATGTACTGCCGCACATCCCGCCGGCTGTACAGTTTCATGGGCACCTGGATCACCCCGTAGACCTCATGGGACAGGACCAGACCATGGACGATGCCCCCATTGTCCACCACCACATTCAGTTCGGCTTCCAGTTCTCCGTCATCCATGGTCCGGCTCTGGCAGTGGATTTCCTGATGGAACCCTTTTTCCTGTGCTTCTCCTGCCAGCTGATACCCCCGGGCAGTGGAAATGATTTTTTTCCCGCTGCTCCGGAGCAGGGCCACATCGCTTACAATAATCTGCCTTGTCACATTCAGGGCTTTGGACAGAACCACTCCGGTCAGGGGTTCTTCCGCATTTTCCAGCATCTCATACAGTTTTTCTCTTCTCATCTGATTGTCCATGTTTTTACCTTTCCTGCTTTCTTTTCCAAGGATCTCGTTTGTTCAGGACGTCCACATTCTCAGCACGGTTTACTGCTTAAGAACATTTATTTTTTACAGGAGAACATTTATGTATTATACCACACTTTTTGATACAAATCATGAATATTTCATTCTTTTTATCTCATAATTATGTAAATACCTTTGTCCATTTTTGTGCTTGCAACTGCCCGTTTTCCTGTTTTCTGGTCCGCATTTGTATAGATACGGGACAGAAACGGCGATATGCAAAAAAATCCATTTCACTGCATCCTTTATCCAACTAAAGGATACCAGTAAAATGGACTTTTTCGAAATATATTTTTATTAAGAGCTATATTTAAAAACTAAAAGGCTTTCTCCTTTACAATCTCCCGGCCATGATTTCCAGCCCTCTCTTTTTCAGCATTTCCATCATCTCCTCCATGTACCGGGGCACTTTTTCCCGGCGGTGGAAGGCGGCCACCACTTTTCGCCGGTGTTCCGGCACGTCCAGCTGATACAGGTTCACCGGTTTGGCATACCGGAAAGTTTTGGTGTAGGCTTCCCGGACCAGGGTGATGCCGAACCCTTCCGCCACCATCTGGAGAATCAGTTCGATGCTCCGGATGGTATAGATCTGACTGGGATGGATCTGGTACTTCCGGAAGATCCTGTCCTGGAGGTCCCGGGAGGACTGTTCCTGGGTGGTGGACAGGATCACCTGGCCATTCAGGGCTTCCGGTGCCAGGATCCCGTAGGGATGACCTTCCCGGAACACCGCCTGGCTGTTGAGAGGATGGCCCTGGGGTACGGCCACCAGGAATTCTTCCTCGAACAGTTCCCGGAACTCCATGGTCCGGTCCCAGTTTTCCCCGTTGACGATGATCATGTCCAGTTCATGGTTGTTCAGCAGTTCATTCAGGAACATGATGTTCCCCTGGCGCAGGGTCAGTTCCACATGGGGCCATTTTTCCCCGAAGGCCTTCAGCACCCGGGGCAGCAGCCAGGGACCCCGGAGCAGGGATATCCCCAGCCGCAGCCGGCCCACTTCATCGCTGAGGATCATGTTCAGTTCTTCGTTGAATTTATTGGATTCTTCCAGGATTTTCCGGGCATGGAGGACGTACCGTTCTCCGGCTTTGGTCAGTTCGAATTTTTTGCCTTCCCGGTCGAAAAGCGGAGTCCCCAGATGTTTTTCCAAATTGCTGATGTAGATGCTCAGGGCCGGCTGGGAAATATACAGCCGGTCCGCCGCCCGGGTCAGGTTTCCGTATTCCGCCAGCGTACACACATACCGCTGTTCTTTCAGTTCCATTGCGTCTCCCACCTTGTGCTGTGTCTCCCTTTTGTTTTCCTCATGAGGAGTACTGGTTTCCTTTATGATTCCATGAGAGCTATTATACAATAAAGCAGGAAATATGGCAAAATTTGTGCAATTTGTTACACATATATAGATATATGTATTGATTTGATGTATGGTGTCTTTACCTGTCGGCTATGATGAGGCGGGTCTCCCGGCGTGAGGCCCCAGGGGACCCGTGCATATCCTGCAGTGGCCTGGTGCGGGCGCACCGGGCGGCACGGCTCCGCCGGCCTTGGTGACGCTCCTACGGACCTGCAATGGTCCCTCCGGTTTCGCCGTTCTCCTCTTCCCTCTTCACTCTGCACTCTTCACTGTCTTCTCCCCCACCTGCCCGGCGATATACCGCTCCAGGGCCTCCACATAGGCCTTTCCCAGGCGGCTGAGATGGGTCTGTTTGTGGGTCAGAAGGCCGATGTGCATGTCCCCTTCTTTCTGGAGGGGTACAGCGATAATGCTGGCTCCGTTCAGTTTCTGGTCGATGACCCCGCTGCACACGGTATAGCCGTTGAGCCCGATCAGCAGGTTGAACAGGGTGGCCCGGTCAGTGACCCGGATGTTTTTGCTGCGGACCAGGGTGCTGAAGATCTCTTCGGAAAAATAGAAGGCGTTGTGGTCTCCCTGGATGTAGGACAGATAGGGATAGGGAGCCAGTTCTTCCATGGAAACGCTGTCCCGTCCCGCCAGGGGGTGGGACGCGTTGAGGAACACATGGGGCCGGGCCACGAACAGTTCCCGGAACACCAGGTCGTTGGCCTTGAAGATTTTCTGGAGGACGGCTTTGTTGAAAGCATTGTAGTACAAGATGCCGATTTCACTGCGCATGTGGGCCACGTCATCGATGATGGTGTAGGTCTGGGTCTCCTGGAGGCTGAAATCGTAGGTATCGCCCCCGTACTGTTTGATCAGATCCACAAAGGCGTTCACCGCAAAGGAATAGTGCTGGGTGGACACGGTGAATTCCTGCTTGCCCCCGGCCTGTTTCTTGTACCGGGATTCCAGGAGATCTGCCTGTTCCAGCACCTGCCGGGCATAGCCCAGGAAGATTTCCCCGTCCCGGGACAGGTGGACTCCCTTGTTGGTCCGTTCAAAGATCTGGATGCCCATTTCCCGTTCCAGTTCCCGTACCATCTTGGTGAGACTGGGCTGGGTGATGAACAGGGTTTTGGCCGCTCCGCTGAAGGTTCCGGCTTCGGCAATGGCCACAATATAGCGCAATTGTTGTAAAGTCATGGTTTTTCCTGCTTTCTTTCGATTTCTTCCGTCCGTATGGTTCTCATTATACCATAGCCCCTCAGAGATACGGGGCAATATCCTTTTTCCGCAGCAGCCACAGGGGGACCAGCCCTCCCAGGGTGCCGGCTCCCAAAAGGAGCGCCGGGGCCAGGAATCCCTGCCACAGGGGAACCCGGCTCATCTGCACCGCAGCCTGCTGCCCGATGCCTTCTGCCGCCAGCAGGCTGCCGCCCCATCCCAGGCACCAGCCCAGGGTGCTGCCCAGAAGGAGCAGCAGGAACTGTTCCAGCAGCAGCAGAGCCTGGGTTTTCCGGCGGCTGGCTCCCAGGGCCCGGAGCAGGGCCCATTCTTCCATCCGGGAAGTCCCGTCCCAATACAGGGCCAGCAGGGTCACCAGGGTGGCCGCCCCCAAAAGGCCCAGGGACAGGGTGATCCAGAACTTCCGGCTCTGGCCCACCATCCCATAGAGAGCGATCAGACTCTGGGCCGGGAACAGCAGCTGGGAGGGGCCGCCTTTTTTCCGCTGCCAGGCGGCCAGCAGCGCCATGGCCTGACCATACCCCTTGGGCCGGACCAGGATGGCAGTCACTTCCCCCTTCTGGCCGGGGACCAGGGCGGCTCCATGACCGGCATGGGCTTCCCAGATGTCTTTCAGAGGAACCAGGATGGCTTTGTCATAGGGTCCCTGGACCGGAGCCAGGATTCCCACCACCCGGTAGGGATGATGGTGGGCTTTTCCTTTGCCAATGAACCCGTGGCTGGACTGGAACACATCTCCCACCTGGAGCCCGGTGAGCCGGGCGGTTTCCGCTCCCAGCACCGCTTCCCCGGTACCGGCAAAGCTCCGTCCCCGGGCAGGCCGCAGCCAGGGCTTGTGTTCCCCGGGCACCACATAGGAAAAGATTTCCGGTTCCGTGCCGCAGAGCCGGAACCCCCGGTAGCTGTCCCCGAAAGCCAGGGGCAGCACCCTGTCGGTTTTGCCGCTCTGCCGCAGGTCATCCACTTCCCCATAAGGGATGTTCCCGATGGGCCGGTCCCGCAAAAATACCGTATTCAGCACCAGCTGGTAGGGGGACCCTTTGGCCCCTGCCAGGATGGGGAAAGGAGCCGCCGCCCGGTTTAGGCCCTGGTACAGGCCCCCGGCCATCTGGATCACAAAAACCGGCAGGGCACAGGCCACCGCCGTCAGAAGGACCAGCAGCCCGTACCGGAGGGGCCGCCGCCACAAAGAAAGAAAAGCCAGACGGAGCATCACGCTTCCTCCTTCCGCAGTTCCAGCTTCCGGGCAAACCGGGCCTGGACCGCCGGATCATGGCTGGCGCACAGGAGCAGACAGCCGCTCTGGGCCTGATACCCCAGGAGCAGCTCCAGGATCCGCCGGCTGTTTTTTACATCCAGACTGGCGGTGGGTTCATCCGCCAGGAGCAGCCGGGGCCGCCGGACAATGGCCCGGACGAAAGCCGCCCGCTGCCGTTCGCCCCCACTGAGCTGCCGGGGAAACCGCCCGGCGAAGTCTGGCAGATCCACCTGGGCCAGAAGTTTCCGGATCTGCCCGGAAGAAACGGTTTGCCCGGCCAGCCGGCCGCTGAGCCGGATATTTTCTTCCAGGGTCAGGAAGGGCAGCAGTTTGGATTCCTGGAACACATAACCCAGGTTCTTTCCCCGCCACCGGGCCCGTTCCGGTTCAGAAAGGCCGGTCAGCTCCACCCCGTCCAGGACGATCCGCCCCCGGGTAGGCGTCAGGAGCCCGGCCAGACAGTGGAACAGGGTGGTCTTGCCGCTGCCGGATGGCCCTTCCACCCCCCAGGCTTCCCCATCGTCCATCTGAAAAGAAGGCAGGGTCAGTCCCCGGACCGTCCTGCCCCCTTCTTCCGGGTAATCATAGATCAGATTTTCCACTTCCAGCATATTTCCATCCTCCTGCGCAAAAAAGGAGGGGCCGGCCGCCGCTGCGGCCGGGAGCCTCCCTTCCTGCCTTATTCATCTATGGAGTCCGCCACGATCCGCAGCTGGCTCACAAATCCTGTTTCTTCATCGGTTTCACTGCCTGCCTCCAGGGTTCCGGTCACCGTAATGGGGGTATCATAGGGCAGGGCCGTTACCGGATCGGACAGTTTCACCACCACAATGTTGTCCGGCCAGTCCGCATCCGTGGAGCAGAAGGGACAGACGGACATGGGCACTTCCGTCAGCACAAAGAACCGGATGGTGGGCGTAAGGGGCGGAGCCATGTAGCCTGTCATGGTTACCGTGCTCCCCGCAAGGTTCTGGACTTTATCCGAAAAGGTCAGTCCTTCGGAGGAATAGCCGCTGTACAGCTCTCCGAAAGACAGCTCCTCCGCTGCAGCCGGCAGGGCCAGGGACAGAGTCAGCACCAGGGCCAGGAGCCCCCGCTTCAGCCAGGCCATGTCACTTCCTGGCCTGGGTCAGGTGAACCTTGGTCTTGTTGCCGTCGATACCCAGGGCCCGCAGCATCCCGAAAAACACTTCCGTGTTGTCCATGGTGCCCTTGAAGTATTCGGAACCGGGACCGCCGGCGTTCAGCAGAATATCATCGGCGCTGTGGCATTCCTGGGGATCGTCCTTGGGAGTGTTTGCAGGCATCAGTTCCGCCGGGTCTCCCGGATGGATCCGGGCCGGGTTGGCCTTGGAGCTGGCCTTGGTCACCTGATGGAATTCCACCTTGTCCCCGATGGCGGACTGTTCCTGTTTGGTTTCCGTTACGGACAGGGCCGGCGGGGTGGGTTTCTTCATGAAGTGGTAGTTTTCGTAGTATTCCGGATGGTTGGCGTACTGGACGGCCAGGGTCACATCCGGATCCGGATTGTCCGGGAATCCGTCATGATTTTCATCCTTGAAGGTGGGGAATACGGAATTCTGGTACACCCGGACGGCTTCCGTGCCTTTCTTCCCATCCCGTTCATGGTAAGTGCCGCTGATGGAGACCCCATGGGCATGGTCGGCCAGAACGATGATCAGGGTATCGTTCCCCCGTTTCCTGTTCCAGTCTTCCGCATACTGGATGGCCTTGTCGAATTCAATGGTATCATAGGCTGCCCGCTGCCAGTCCATCACATGGAGCTGCTTGTCGATGGAAGCCCCTTCGATCATGGCGAAAAAGCCGTTGGGATTCTTGGACAGGATGTCCAGGGATTTTTTGGTCATGTCCATCAGGTTGGGCTGGTCGGTGAACCCTTTCAGCACCTGGGGATCCTTCAGCATTTCCCGGTCCAGGTACACGTTCATGGTACCGGTGTGGAACAGCCCCAGCAGCGGTTTGTCGCTGGGCGCCGCTTTCATTTCTGTGGAAGTGCCCACAAAAGTGTAGCCCAGGTCCTTGAATTCCTGGATCACGTTTTCATCGTCCTTCCGTTTGGATCCCGGGGTGCTCTTGGGCAGGTACCGGGCAGAGCCTCCGCCCATGATCACATCGGGACGGTGGTACTGGTCCAGATAGCTGCTGGCCAGCCAGTCCTGTCTGGCCCGGCGGCGGGTATGGCCGATCATGGCAGCCGGGGTGGCGTCGGTGGATTCGGCCTGGGTGACGACCCCCACGGACATGCCCCGGGTCCGTTTCACGATTTCGGAGATATTTTCCACTTTGGGGTCATCAAAGGGATCCTTGGTGGAATCTTCATAGACCCCCATGGCGTTCACCACGGATTTGTGGCCGGTGGCATAGGCGGAAGCGGAGTTGGCACTGTCGGTGACCAGGGAATCATAGCCGCTGGTGGTGATCACCGCATTGTGCTCCAGTTTTTCCATGGCCAGAAGATCATTGTATTTCCCGTTGGTCAGACCCTTGGACAGGATCCGGGCGATTTCCCGGGCCTGGAGGCTCATGCCGTCCCCCACGAACAGGATCACGTTCTTGGCCCGTTTGGGCGCCTTTTCGCTGACCACGGTATAACCGGCGGCGGAAACCCCTTTGCCGGCCCCGTCCTGGGCGGTGACCTTCACTTCATAAGCACCGGTCTTGGGGAAGGTGACCTGGTCAGCCCGGTAGGAAGTGACCCCGTTGCCCAGATCCTTCTTCACCAGTTTCTGCCCGAAGAATTTGTCCGCAGGCTGGCCGTTGACGGTGATGGCCACGTTCTTCAGCTGCTGGTCCCCTTTCACTTCCACATCGAAGTCAAATTTGGCTCCGGCCCAGAATTTGGCCCGGTCCACCGGCAGGATGCGGACTTCCGCCGCTTCCACAGAGGGCAGCAGGCCCAGGAAGGAACTTCCCAGCACCGCTGACAGGATCGCTCGTTTCAGCCACTTTTTTTCCATGGATATGCCTCCTAAACCTTTCCCTGCTGGTTGGTGCAGGGAAAGCAAAAATGAACTTGTTGTCTGCACAGGTATAACTATAGGCGATCTCTGTCAGATTCCAGTCAACGGTTTGTCAAATTTGTGTCAAATTTTGAGGTTGCTGCTGAAGCAGCCCCCTGGTCACGGGTCGCGACCCGCGACCAAAAAAGGACTGCTGCGCACGCAGCAGTCCTTTTTCCTCAGTCCATCGTAAACCCGTTGTCCCCTTTCAACAGGTTCTTTTTCATGTACAGCACCCAGTTGCCGATGTTGGTGCCGTGGTCGGCGGTCCGTTCCATGTATTTCAGGAGCAGCACGTAATCCACGTAGGAGGCCACATCTGCCGGGTCGTCCTTGATGGCGTCGGTGAGCCGGGGCAGCAGACGCTCGAAATCCGCGTCCACGATATCGTCCTTGTCCCCGATGTACCGGGCCTTTTCGTCGTCCCCTTCCAGGTAGCACCGGAAGCTTTCTTCCAGCAGGGACTGCATATCCTCGTACATCTCTTTAAACCCTTCCGGAGGCTTCACCACCGGATTCCGTTCCAAAATCCGGGCAATGTACAGGGCCATGTCGGAGCAGTGGTCCGCAATCCGTTCCAGTTCGCTGAGCACCCGGAAAGTCCCCATCAGGCTCCGCCAGTCGGAAGCCACCGGAGACTGGAGCACCTGGACGGTCAGGTCCTTCCGCATGATCCCCCGGATCTGTTCGTCGAACTGATCGTCCCCATCCCGGACAATCCGGGCTTTGTCCAGATTCTGGGTGAACAGGGCCGTCTTGGTTTCCTCCAGGGTCTTTTCCAGATTGCCGATGAGCACCCGCACATCGTCCTGGATTTCCACCAGGGTCTTTACATAGGCATCTCTCATAATGGCTCCTCTCTCAGCCGAACCGGCCGGTGATGTAAGATTCCGTCCGAGGTTCGGAAGGATTGGTGAACAGGGTTTCCGTATCGTTCATTTCCACCAGTTCGCCCAGGTAGAAGAAGGCCGTTTTGTCGGAAATCCGGCTGGCCTGCTGCATATTGTGGGTGACGATGACGATGGTGTAGTCCTTTTTCAATTCCAGGGCCAGGTCTTCGATTTTCTGGGTGGAAATGGGATCCAGGGCGGAGGTGGGTTCGTCCATGAGGATCACCGAAGGCTGGGCCGCCAGGGTCCGGGCGATGCACAGACGCTGCTGCTGCCCGCCGGAGAGCCCCAGGGCGCTTTTGTCCAGCCGGTCCTTCAGTTCGTCCCAGATGGCCGCCTGGCGCAGGCTCTTTTCCACGATGTCCGCCAGCTGGGCCTTGTTGGTGATGCCCTGGACCCGGGGCCCGTAGGCCACGTTGTCAAAAATGCTCTTGGGGAAAGGAGAAGGCTGCTGGAACACCATGCCCACCCGATACCGGAGGGCCAGAGGGTCCACTTCCTTGAAAATATCCTTTCCTTCGAACAGGATCTGTCCTTCCACCCGGCACCCGGATACCCAGTCGTTCATCCGGTTCAGGGTCTTGAGCAGGGTACTTTTGCCGCACCCGGAAGGCCCGATCAGGGCGGTGATTTCATTGCGTTTCACTTGCATATTGATATCCTTCAGGGCCTGATGTTTTCCGTAAAACAGGTTCAGGTGCCGGATATCGAAGACCAGGGTTTCCGGAGAAACCGGTCCGTTTCCTTGTTCAGTCATCTGCAGTTCCCTCCATCTTCTTTTCCAGCCGCCAGCTGATATACCGGGCCAGTACGTTGAACAGCACCACCACCAGCATCAGGATGGCAGAGGTGACCCCGGCGATTTTCGCCGCATCCGGGCTCAGGGCTTCCGTCCGCATGACCCACACATGGAGAGCCAGGGTTTCCCCGGGGCGGAAAGGATTCAAAGGACAGGTGGTGGAACTCATATCCCAGTTCCCCCAGTCGATGTCCGTGGACATGCCGGCGGTGAACATCAGCGCGGCAGCTTCCCCGAAGCCCCGGCCGGCAGCCAGGATCAGGCCGGTCATGATCCGGGGCAGACAGGCCGGCAGCAGCACGTTCCAGATGGTCTGCCATTTGGAGGCCCCCAGCCCCAGGCTGCCCAGGGTGTATTCCGGCGGCAGGTCCTTCAGGGCGTTTTCCGTAACGGACACCATAAGGGGCAGGGTCAGGATGGACACGGACAGGGCGCCGGCCATCAGGTTCCACTGGGA
>OIWT01003947.1_pt1 | contig 12774 bp, 9 predicted proteins | sample 1587701 | NCBI WGS metagenome assembly OIWT01 (sample SAMEA3888904, study PRJEB22519) | human gut metagenome | biome: human gut; feature: human-associated habitat; material: faeces | place: Denmark | collected 2009 | reverse complement strand
GCGGACCGCGTCTTTAAAATCGGCGGTGCACAGGCAATTGCAGCCTTTGCTTACGGAACCGAGAGCATTCCGAAAGTCGATAAAATCGTAGGACCTGGAAACATCTACGTTGCCCTTGCAAAGAAAGCGGTATACGGTCATGTAAGCATTGACAGCATTGCAGGACCAAGTGAGATCCTGGTAGTGGCAGATGAAACAGCCAATCCAAGATATGTGGCAGCTGACCTGTTAAGCCAGGCAGAGCATGATGAATTAGCCAGTGCTATTTTAGTTACCACCAGTATGGAACTGGCTGAGAAGGTCTCCAAAGAAGTTGATGGTTTCCTTCAGGTATTATCCAGAAGCGAGATCATCAAGAAATCCCTGGATAACTACGGCTATATCCTGGTAGTGGATACTATGGATGAGGCAGTGGAAGTGGTAAGTAAGACCTGTGCATATACCAACCATACGATTATGTCAGAAGCGCTTGAAAAATGGCCGTTAGAGCTGTTCTCACGTCTTCTCCCTAGAATTTATCAGATCGTTGAAGAGATCAACCGTCGTTTTATTTTAGAAATCCAGTCTGCATATCCGGGAGACTACGGTAAAGTAGAACGCATGGCTATCATTTATGATGGACAGGTTAAGATGGCACACTTGGCAATTGTAGGAAGTTTCTCTGTTAATGGTGTTGCCAGATTACATACAGAAATCTTAAAAAATCAGGAATTAAAAGACTTCTATCTTATGATGCTTGAGAAATTTAACAATAAGACCAATGGAATTACACAGCGTCGTTTCCTTCTTCATGGAAATCCGTTGCTGGCTGATTGGGTTACGAAGAAGATCGGTGATGAGTGGATCACAGATCTGTCTCATATTAATAATCTTGCCGTATATGCAGAGGATGAATTAAGCCGTAAGGAATTCATGAACATTAAGTATCAGAATAAGGTACGTCTTGCAGAGTATATCAAGAAACATAATGGAGTTGAGGTTAATCCACGTTCGATTTTTGATGTACAGGTTAAGAGACTGCATGAGTATAAGAGACAGTTATTAAATATTTTGCATGTAATGTATCTGTACAATGAGTTAAAGAAAAATCCGGATAAGGATTTCTACCCACGTACATTTATCTTTGGTGCTAAGGCGTCTGCAGGTTATCATGTCGCAAAACAGATTATTAAATTGATCAATAGTGTTGCGGATGTGGTAAATAATGATAAGAGTATTCATGATAAGATCAAAGTGGTATTTATCGAAAATTATCGTGTATCGAATGCAGAGATCATTTTCGCAGCTGCAGATGTATCTGAGCAGATTTCCACTGCCAGTAAAGAGGCATCAGGTACCGGTAATATGAAGTTTATGTTAAATGGTGCATTGACACTGGGAACTATGGATGGAGCGAACGTAGAGATTGTCGAGGAAGTTGGAGAGGAAAATGCATTTATCTTTGGTCTGTCCTCAGACGAGGTTATTGCATATGAGCACAACAATGAGTACAATCCAAGAGAAATCTACAACATGGATTCAGACATCCGTGCCGTGCTGACACAGTTAGTTGATGGTACGTATGCACCGGGTAATCCGGAAGAGTTCCGTGATATTTACAATTCTTTGCTCGATGGCAACGGCGGACGTCCGGATATGTACTTTATTTTGAAGGATTTCCGTTCCTATGCGGAGGCACAGCAGCGTGTAGAGGCAGCTTACAGAAATGAAGATGCATGGGCTAAGTCTGCGCTTCTCAATACAGCTAAGAGTGGTAAATTCTCTTCCGACCGTACGATTGAAGAGTATGCAACAGAGTTATGGCACTTGGAGAAAGTTACGGTAGAGTTACCGGAATAATCATATAATTAGAACGTAAGGTATTGCCAGAGGAAAAAAGGATATTTCGTCTGGCAATACTCATATGAATATTAACTACATAAAGGAGGTTAGGACTATGAGCATGTTGGACAGACAGGTTAAAATACCGGCAAAAGCAAATCGAAAGATCGAGTTGAAGGCATATCCTGGTCACTTTGCAACCAATCACTCACACATCAACTATTACCTTGATATCACACCGATAAAGTGTCGCCACACAGAAGCGCAGCTGGTAGCGAAAGAATTTGTGCGGGAATATAAACATACGAAAGCGGTAGATACCATCGTGTGCATGGATGGCTGTGAAGTTATAGGAGCATATTTGGCAGAAGAGCTTACAGACGCAGGGATCATGTCCATGAATACACATGAATGTGTGAATATTGTTACTCCCGAGATCAATACGAGTGGACAGATCATATTTCGCGATAATGTTGAAGCTATGCTTACCAACAAGCATGTCGTACTACTGTTAGCAAGTGCGACTACCGGACAGACAGTTGAGCAGAGCATACAGGCAATTCGATATTATGGCGGTAATGTGCAGGGGGTATCGGCGATCTTTACAGCTGTAGATGAGGTTGAAGGTATTCCGGTTCATTCAATCTACCATGTAGATGATGTTGGCAGTTACAAGAATTATCTGCCAAGTGAATGCCCATACTGCAAAGAGAAACGTAAACTGGATGCTATCGTAAACAGTTATGGATATTCGAAAATTTAACACAATATAGCAGAGAAGTCACCCGATGCAGTGGATGGCTGCGGGCGACTACCACGGAATCTAAACCGGCACGTGATAGTGCCGGTTTTTTCTTTCAGTGATAGGAGAATGCTATATTTAAAAAGTACGGAGAAAGGATAGGAAAAAAGGATGCCTGTTACAGATTTTTTGGAAAGAAATGCAAAACTATATCCGAATGAAGTTGCGTTGGTGGAATTGAATCCGGATGAAAAAGATACAAGGAGAACGAGTTGGAAAGAGTATGAATTGATCCAGCCATCTCGTTTCGAACCGTATCGACGTGAAATTACTTGGGGGGTATTTAACGAAAAGGCAAACCGTTTTGCAAACCTGCTGCTTAGTCGAGGAATAAAAAAGGGCGATAAAGTAGCAATTCTGATGTATAATTGCTTGGAATGGCTGCCTATTTATTTTGGAGTGCTCAAATCAGGAGCAATAGCAGTGCCGTTTAACTTTCGCTATGATGCAGAGGAGATCTTATATTGTGCAGAGCTTGCCGAAGTGGATATAATCGTATTCGGGCCTGCGTTTATCGGACGGATCGAGGCAAATGCAGAAAAACTGAGTAAAGGAAGACTATTGATCTATGTTGGGGACGGCTGTCCGGACTTTGCAGAGAGTTATCATGAACTTGTTGCGGATTGTTCCAGTAAAACACCTGATATCCCGCTGACAGAAGATGATTATGGAGCAATCTACTTTTCTTCGGGAACAACAGGTTTTCCAAAGGCGATCTTACACAAACATCAGAGCTTGACGCAGGCCGCTGAAATGGAACAAAAACATCATAGTACAGGCAGAGATGACGTATTTTTGTGTATTCCGCCATTATATCATACCGGAGCCAAGTTCCATTGGATGGGAAGTTTGGTTGCAGGCAGCAAGGCGGTGTTATTAAAAGGAACGAAGCCGGATACGATCTTATCTGCCGTTTCTAGCGAGAAGTGTACGATTGTCTGGCTGTTAGTACCATGGGCTCAGGATATCTTGGATGCGCTGGATCGTGGAGATCTGAAGCTGGAAGATTATGAGTTATCGCAGTGGCGCTTGATGCATATTGGCGCTCAGCCGGTGCCGCCTTCCTTGATCAAACGTTGGAAAGAATATTTTCCGAATCATGCATATGATACCAATTACGGTTTGTCCGAGTCGACAGGACCGGGTTGTGTGCATCTTGGTGTTGAAAATATACATAAAGTCGGTGCAATCGGTGTGCCGGGATATCGATGGCAGTGCAAAATTGTTGATGAGCAGGGCGTAGAAGTGAAGCAGGGAGAAGTCGGAGAACTATGTGTAAAGGGTCCGGGTGTCATGACCTGTTATTATCACAATGAGAAAGCAACTGCAGAAACCTTAAAAGATGGCTGGTTGTATACCGGAGACATGGCAATGCAGGATGAGGATGGTTTTTATTTCTTAGTTGACCGTAAAAAAGATGTTATCGTTAGTGGCGGTGAGAATATTTATCCGGTACAGATTGAGGATTTCATGCGCAGACACGATAAGATCAAGGATGTAGCGGTGATCGGTCTTCCGGATCGTCGATTAGGGGAGAAGACTGCAGCGATCATTGAAGTAAAGGATGGTATGAGCTGCACAGAGGAGGAAATCGAAGAATTCTGTATGGAATTGCCGCGATATAAGCGACCAAAGGAAATTATCTTTAGTGAGATCCCGCGAAATGCAACCGGGAAGATTGAAAAACCAAAACTACGTAAAATGTATGGTGCAGATCGCCTGGTAGCGCAGGAAAATCAAGCATAAAATAACCAGCATACGCTGTAACAATGCTTAGGAAACTAAGCATAAAACAAATAGCATACGTCGTTATAATGTTTAGAAAACTACCAAATACAAACACGCATAAAAGCAAGGGCATATCACAGTTGATATGCCCTATTACTTATATTTTCACAATATTTTTATAAAATGCAGCTAGCAACTATAATTGCAATAATTTCTTTGCATTATCTCCAAGAATTTTTGCTATGCTTTCTTCTGGAATATTGCAATTTTTTATAGCATTGATAGAGTCTAGCTGATCGCTCCAAGGACTATCGCTGCCCATGACAATGCGGTCAGCACCATGTTTTTGGATCATTACCGTGAACAGATCCATGGACAATGGCGCGCCCTCGCGGGGTGCTGAAGTCGTTGAAAAAGCAGTATCTAAATATACATCTCGTCCAATGATGCGATCCATAACCTGATCCCAACATCCCCAGCCGCCCATATGTGCCAGAACCATGCGGGACGGTTTGATTTCGTCTAGCATATTGCATATGTGTACAGGAAGGGATTGTTCTTCTCCCGGAAAACCAATGTCGTATCCGGCATGTGTAATGGTGACCAAACCGTATTCTTCCGCACAGTCAATGATGCGCAAAAATCGGATATCATCAATCGCCACACCTTGATACACCGGATGGATCTTGATCCCCTTACAGCCATGGCCTGCAAGAAATTGAATGATTTCCCGGTAATTGTCATTATCCGGATGAATGCCGCCGAACGATAACAGTCCGGTTTCCTTGGTGTGTTCGTTGGTTTCCACTGCGACACGATTCACCGTTTCGAATTGATGCGGATTCGTAACCACAGGAAGAATAATAGACAGATCAACACCGCTTTTATCCATGGATGCACGGAGTGACGCCTCAACACCACTTACGTGCGCACGCATCTTTGCTTTTTGTTCCAGACTTGCAATAGCCCGGCTGGCGATTTTTTCTGGAAATATATGTGTATGAAAATCAATAATCATAACAATCCTTCTTTCTGTCATATAATAACTGCTATTGAGAGCATTTTCCATAACCATTAATTTCATGGTAAATCAATAAGTATCTAGTTGCCAGTATAGCATTTCCCATAACCATTAATTTTATGGTAAATCAATAAGTATCTGGTTGCCAGTATAGCATTTCCCGTAGCCGTCAACTTTATTATTCATCCATTAATATCCCACTGCCATTATTTACCTAACGCAGTTTTTTGGGATACTGTATTCTCCTTGTCATAACAAGCAAACGTACTGTCTACCATTGCTTTATCCGGTTTCGGAGTAAACAGACTGACAACCGGCACGATCACAAGTCCGGCCAACATCGCGATAGCACCACAGTTGATCGGTGACTGCATAATTACAGGGAAAGATTCTCTGCAGAAAATATTAGCGATCATCAATACGGAGCTAAAAATAAAGCAGACAAAACAGGACGCTTTGGTGACCCATTTTACGTACAGAGAGTACATAAATGGTGCTAAGAAAGAACCGGCAAGAGCACCCCAAGACACGCCCATCAACTGCGCAATGAATGTTACGGAGCTCTTATACTGGATCAAAGCTAAGACTGAAGATATTGCGATAAATACCACGATCAAAATGCGGATCAGTAATACCTGTTTCTTTTCGCTCATGTTTTTCACAAAGTTATCTTTGATAAAATCAATCGTCAACGTAGAGCTGGACGCAATAACGAGCGAAGATAATGTTGACATCGAAGCAGACAACACTAAGATCACGACTAAGGCGATCAGCACGGATGGCAGCCCGGATAACATGGTTGGGATAATAGAGTCAAAGCCATTTGCCTCCACGTCGATCTGATCCGAGAACAGACGGCTAAATCCACCGAGAAAATAACTTCCACCGGCAACGATCATGGCAAAGATTGTTGAAATAATAGTGCCTGTCTTGATCGAGGACTCATCTTTGATGGCATAAAATTTTTGTACCATCTGTGGCAGCCCCCAGGTACCGAGCGATGTCAAAATAACCACAAACAAAAGACCAAGTGGATCAGGACCAAAGAAAGAGGCGAAAATGCCGGGTGCTTTGGAAACTTCCGGATCGCTTATCTGAGCCAGACCATTCAAGGAAGCCATAAATCCGCCTTTGCTCATCAACACCGCAGCGATGACCGCAACAATGCCGACCAACATTATGATACCCTGAATGAAATCATTGATCGCCGTTGCCATATATCCGCCTGCAATAACATAAATTGCGGTAAGTACAGCCATAATGATGATACATACGGAATAGTCAATATCAAAAGCCATACCAAACAAACGTGATAATCCATTATAAAGAGATGCTGTATAAGGGATCAGGAAAATAAAAATAATGACGGAAGCAGCAATCTTTAGGGCGCGGCTGTTAAAACGTTCTCCAAAAAACTGTGGCATTGTTGCCGAGTCTAAGTGCTGTGTCATTATTCGGGTGCGTCGACCTAGGACAACCCATGCTAACAGCGAGCCGATCAGCGCATTTCCAATACCGGCCCAAGTCGCTGCAATACCATATTTCCAACCAAATTGTCCGGCATAGCCAACAAAGACAACGGCAGAAAAATATGAGGTTCCATAGGCAAAAGCAGTCAGCCAGGGACCAACGGAACGACCACCTAATACAAAACCATTGACATCAGTAGTGTGTTTCCTGCAATACAGCCCGATACCGATCAGGACTGCAAAGTAAAGGATTAAAATTGCTAATTTCATACTTCTTCTCCATTTCTTTAGAATAGTTTATCTGCTGCGTATACATGCTCATATTCACATATAATAGCTTATTTGCTGTGTATACAAACTCATGTTCACAAAAGCATCTATGCAAAAACAGCAACTCCATCATACCATAGGTTGCAAAGCACGCACAATGATTATATCGTTTAATTTTAGGATCGTATCATGTTGTGGCAGAATGGAAAGATCATTGCGCAGGATCAAATGAAAATTGCGTAAGGAAATAGCAAATCTTATCCGATATATTAAATAGCCGATATATTAAATAGCCGAAATATTACATAATGCGATTGGACATTGTGATGCCGTGCAAGATGTGAGACGTTGGCGCAGATGACTCAGAGTGACATACAGTAAATGGAGGTAATGTATGAATCAGGTAGTGACAAATAGTGGTGCAGCAGCACAGTATTATGATGTGGCAAAGACAATGCAGAATAAGAAAGCAGCAAAGGCAGAGAATAATGCAGCCCCTGCAAAAAAAAGCAGCAGTACAGCGGCAGATAAGACGAATACATATGATAATCTTTCGACTAAAGCGAAAGCGTTGTTAGACGAGCTGAAAGATAAATATACCAATATGGATTTTTTTGTGGCAGATTTTAGCAGTGATGAGGAAGCACAGTCGATCATGTCTGCAGGGACTAAAGATTTTTCGGCGTTGTTTACCGGCGATGAACTGGAAAAGATGGCAAACGATGAGAGCTACAAGCAGGAAAGGCTCGACATGATCAATGATGCACTTGAGAAATTCAAGCAGCTTAAAGAACAGCTTGCCAACAAAGAGACAGAAGATGGTCAGAACGGCGCATCTTATGACGATATTGTGAAAGTAGGCATTGCTTTTCATGATGATGGTACAGTGTCATACTTTGCGGAACTGGAGAAGTCTACAGCAAAGCAGAAAGAGCGCATAGAAGATGCAAAGGATGCCAAAGCAGAAGAGAAGAAGAAAGCCGCCAAAAAGGAAAAAGCTGCCGATCAGAAAGAGACCGTGAAGAAAAAGACAAAAGTACAGGCATCATCCTACGAGGAGCTATTAGATAAATTACAGAAGGTTGACTGGAATACGGTGAAAGAAGAGGCCACCCGGTCTGTTGGACAGAAATTTGATCTTTCCGTATAGGAGCAAATTGTCCTGAAAATGGGACATAATAATAAAGGAAACTAGAACGATGACCTTGAATCAATTAAAGTATATTGTGGAATTGTCCAAAGACAGCTCGATCAATGAAGCTGCCAAAAAACTGTTCATTTCGCAGCCGAGCCTGACTGCATCTTTGAAGTCGTTAGAACAGGAAGTTGGATTCGAAATTTTCTCACGAACAAAGAGCGGCATATCTCTTACCGTCAAGGGACGTGAGTTTTTGGGCTACGCAAAGTCAGTGATCGAGCAATATGACATTTTGGATGCTAAATATATATCGCACAAAAATATCAAGCGTACTTTTCATGTCTCTATGCAGCATTACACGTTTGCGGTGAATGCGTTTGTATCAGTGATCGATCAGTATGGCATGGAAGAGTATGAGTTTGAGATCCATGAGACGAAGACGCATGAAGTCATTGAAAACGTCAAAAATCAGATCAGTGAAATAGGTGTGCTCTATTTGAATGCTTATAATCAGGCAGTGTTGCAGAAGATTTTTCGGGAGTCCGGGCTGGTATTTACACCATTGTTTGAATGTGGGATTTATGCCTACATGAGTAAAAACAATCCGCTTGCGGGCAAGTCAAGCGTCACTATGGAAGAGCTGAATGATTATCCGTGTCTTGCCTTTGCACAAGGAGAAAGTAATTCGTTTTATTATGCGGAAGAAGTACTGAGCACCTATGCTTATAAGCAGTTGGTGCGTGCTAATGATAGAGCGACCATGCTTAATCTGATGGTTGGGATCAATGGTTATACATTATGTTCCGGCATTATTTGTGAGGAACTGAACGGTTCTGCGTTTTGTGCAGTTAAATTAGAGACAGACGAGAAAATGACCATTGGCTATATCGCGCGCAAAGCGTCAGTTATGAGTGAAATGGGTAATAAATTCCTTGAAGAGTTAAGCAAATACAAGGATAAGGTATTGGCGTAAATATAATAAAGGCGAGTAAGTATAACAAGTACCGCGTAAATATAATAAAGGCGAGTAAGTATAACAAGTACCGCATAAGTATAATAATGCCGCGTAAGCATAACAGTACTGCGTAAATATAATAATGCTGCGTAAGTATAACAATGCTGCGTAAGTATAACAGTATCGCATAAATATAATAATGTTGCGTAAATATAACGTGTTATAGAAAAAAACTATAACACGTTATATTTTTTTGAGATTATGCAAAGATCGAAAAGAGTAGTATGATTTGAATATAGATAATTCCTATAGAGATAGTAGGAGAAAGGAGCAGCGCTTATGAGTAAAAGAAATTGGATCAAGGCATTTGCACCGTTAGATCGGCAGAGACTTCTCCAGACGGCAGCAGAATCGGTCAATTGGATCGAACAATATGGCCATGTAGATGGTGATGTGGAGAGCTGGGATGTCATGCCGGGCAAACAAGTGGAAAAGGATGCCTTACTTTTAGATGATGCGAGTCTGTATGCGGGCGCAGCAGGAATTGCATTATTATATTTGAAATATTATGTCGCGACAGAGCAAGAGAAATACTTACGCAAGGCGGAGGCAGGTATCCGTTATGTGATCCGTAAATATCGTGGCAAAGAGGATTTTGCGACGGAAGTACCATTTTTGCAGGGGGCCTACATCGGTTATTTGAATGGTCCGGCGGGAGGTGCCTATGTTGCAAAGGAACTCTATAAAATTACAGGAGAGGAACGTTATAAGCAGTTTGCGCTGACAGTTGCCGATGATGCGATCGAGGCAGCAAAAGACGAGCAGGGAGCACTTACTTGGTATGGGTTTTACGGCATATTAGGCGAAGGTGGTTTGATCCTATTTCTGCTCGACGTTTATAATACGTTCGGCGGTGATAAATATCTGGATGCCGCGGCAAAAGCAGCAAAATATATTGCAGACCACAAGGAAGATGCACCGCAGGGTGGATACCGCTGGTACGTAATGGATACAGAGACTTTTCCGACAATTGGCAAAGCGGGTGGCTATTTCCCGGGATTTGAATATGGTGCTGCAGGCTGTGGTTATATTTTGGCAAGCGTATATGAGCAGACGCATCAGGAAGAATATTTAGACATTGCAAAGAAAGCGGCACAGTATATTCAAAATATTGCAGACTACTCCGAAGATGGCGAGGCAGCTTTGGTTAAGTATAACGATACGTATCTGACAGACCTGTATTATCTGGGAGTATGTCAGGGACCGATCGGCACCTCAAGATTGTTTTACAAACTGTATCGGATTACCGGAGACGAATCGTATAAAGATTTTGTCATTAAGTTGACCAATGGTCTGTTGGCAGCCGGTGCGCCAACGAAACATTCGGACGGTTATTGGAGAACGAATTGCTATTGCTGTGGTGCAGCGGGAATGTTAGAACATTTTCTGCATGTACATAAGCTGACAGGTAATTCGGTATATCTGGATGCAGCCTATGAGGCGGCTGAGGCGATCATTGGTGAATCGACCTATCAGCACAAAGTGCGCAATTGGTATACGTCTTGGAACCGGCATGAACCGGACCGATCAGAGGCGTATGTGGGACTGTATCACGGAAGTGGCGGCTGCGCGGCATCGTTGTTGGCGTTGGCGCAGTACATAGAAGATAAGACATATTTACCGGGATACCTAGAAGATCCTTATCAAGATCTGTATGTATCGTAAATTGCAAAAAAGAAAGGAACGAGAATAGTTATGGCAAAGATTGTAAAAAATATTGAAGAATTAGTAGGACGCACACCGTTATTTGAGTTTGAAAAGTTTGAGGAAAAACACGATATCAAAGCACATTTGCTGGGAAAATTGGAGTATTTTAATCCATCGGGTTCCATCAAGGACCGCGCCGCTCTTAACATGATCAAAAAGGCAGAGGAAGATGGTATTCTTCACCCGGGAGATACGATCGTAGAAAATACCTCTGGAAATACCGGAATTGGGTTGGCTGCATTTTCTGCAAGCCGTGGTTACAAGCTGACGGTATTTTTGGAGCCGGGCCAGTCCGAAGAACGCCAAAAGATGCTGCGTGCATATGGCGCTGACTTAAAGAGCATGTTTGATGTGCCGGGCGTGCCGGAAGCCTTTGCGAACGGAACATTCACAACAGGATTTTATCAGGAAGCGATCCAGAAATATTGCGATGCTCAGCCAACGCATCATTATTTCATTAACCAGTTGGCCAATGAGGCCAATCCGGGAGTTCATTATGCGACAACCGGACCGGAGATCTGGGAAGATACAGATGGCAAAGTAGATATTTTAGTAGCAACCAGTGGAACTGCAGGAACAATTACCGGACTTACTAAATATTTCCGTGAAAAAAATCCGGATGTTAAAATTGTTGCCGTACAGGCAGATCCGACCTCAAGACCTGGTGGTTCCGAAGATCCGCAGACCATTGACGGCATTGCGCCATTTGGCGATCCGGGTTTCCCGGATGCTGCAAAGGCACCATTTATTGTCGGATTTGATTACGATGAATATATTGATGTCAAAGGCGAAGATGCGTATGCTCTTGGCCGCGAAATTGCACAGACGGATGGTGTGTTTTTGGGACAGTCTGCCGGTGCAGCACTGCACGCAGCAACTATTGTTGCCCAAAGACCGGAAAATGCCGGCAAAAATATTGTTGTTATTTTGGCAGATAACGGAATGAAATATTTAAGCACCAATATGTATCCACTTGATAAAAAAGTACAGTAATCAGCAGGTGAGATCTCGGTTGTATAATTTTTCCGGATTTCCACATACTAACTCCAAAGTGAATATGCAGCAAAAATGACAATTTGTTATTGCTAAAATATGGAATTGGAGGAAACATTGGTGAAAGCAACAGGAATAATCAGAAAAATTGACGATCTGGGACGAGTCGTAATACCGAAGGAAATTCGTCGTACCTTGCGTATCCGTGAAGGAGACCCGTTAGAAATTTATACAGACAGAGAAGGCGAAGTGATATTAAAGAAATATTCCATGATGGAGGATATGGGAATATTAGCACAGCAGTATGCAGATGCATTAGCGCAGACAACGGGACATCAAGTTGCGGTGACGGACCGGGAGCATATCATAGCTGCATCATCAGGCACGAAAAAATTGCTGTTAGATAAAGCAGTCAGCAGGGATTTGGAGCGTATGATCGACAGAAGAGAGAGTGTGGTCGCCTCCGGAGCAGGCAAAGAGTATCGAAAAGTGTGTGATGAGCCTGAGAACTTTGCATGGGAAGTGATCTGTCCAATCATATCAGAAGGAGATGCGATAGGGGCCGTTGTAATATTTACACGCAGCAAAGAGGTGTCTTTGGGGGATACGGAGCACAAATTAGCTCGCGTGGCAGCAGGTTTTTTGGGAAGACAATTAGAACAGTAATTCAAACTTCGCACATCCGAAGCTGCCATCTGGTCACTTATTGCTTATTATGTCGATAGTTTAATTATATTTTGCAGCCACCATATTGTGGGTTCTGCCATGAAGAAACTATAGCAATTGCCTTGCCGCAATTAGTTTTCACAG
>OIWT01003944.1_pt1 | contig 12782 bp, 7 predicted proteins | sample 1587701 | NCBI WGS metagenome assembly OIWT01 (sample SAMEA3888904, study PRJEB22519) | human gut metagenome | biome: human gut; feature: human-associated habitat; material: faeces | place: Denmark | collected 2009 | reverse complement strand
ATATTCTTCCTGAAGAACAGCCGGAGCCGGAACTCGAATCAGAACCCGCCGAAGAACTCCCGACGGAGCCACAGGCTGTCACTCTTGCGGAAAAAGAATCTGTCCCTGAAGGGAATTTCGAAATTATCTCGGACGATTCTCTCAATGCCGAGGTTACCGAAGAACTGAAGCCTATAGACAACAGACTGGACCCTCCCGACGGACTTCCGAAATATAAATTCCCGACCCTTGATCTTCTGGAGGCTCATGCCAGCGGAAGAAGGGAAGTATCCAGCGAGGAACTTACCCGCAACAACAACAAAATCCGCGCGGCGCTGGCAAATTACAAGATTCAGCTCAATGACGTAAAGGCCCAGGTCGGACCTACCGTCACTCTCTATAAGGTATATCCGGCACCGGGCGTCAAAATCGCAGACATCAAAAAGCTTCAGGAAGACATCGGTATGACCCTCAACGCCAGAGGAGTCAGAGTCATCCAGTTGTCTGACTGCGTGGGCATCGAAGTAGCCAACGACTATTCTTCAATCGTCCCGTTGAAAGCCCTTCTGAATGACACTGCGTTCCGTGAGAGCAAGGCGGAGCTTCCTGTAGCGATAGGATACACCATCACTCAGAAAGTAAAGGTGTTCGACCTTGCGGACGCCCCTCACCTTCTCGTAGCAGGTGCCACCAAACAGGGTAAATCAGTGGGCCTCAACGTAATAGTTTCATCCCTTCTTTACTCCAAGCATCCGTCAGAGTTGAAGTTTGTCTTCATTGATCCGAAGATGGTGGAGTTCTCTTCGTATGCCAAGCTTCTTAAGCACTACCTCGCAGTATTGCCGGATGCAGGCTCGGAAGAGGATGAGGCCAACCGTTCCATCGTCAAGAATCCTAAGGACGCGGAGAAGATTCTGCGTTCCCTCTGTATAGAGATGGATGACCGGTACGAACTTCTCAGCAAGGCCGGAGTCAACAACATCAAGCTGTACAACTCCAGATACAAGGAGCGCAAGCTGCGCCCGGACCATGGACACAGATACCTTCCTTACATAGTGGTAGTGGTGGATGAATACGCAGATCTTACCATGACGATAGGCGGAGCACCGGAAGCAAGAGCGGCAAGCAGAAGCATTACCAACTCCATCATCCGCCTTGCCCAGAAGGGACGTGCCGCCGGTCTGCATGTCATCCTGGCTACACAACGACCATCCGTAGATGTCATCAACGGACTCATCAAGAGCAACTTCCCTATGCGAATTGCGTTCCGCGTGGCTTCCAGAGTGGATTCCACCACTATAATAGACAGCCCGGGTGCGGAGAAACTCATAGGAAAGGGAGATATGCTGTTCTCGGCAGGCATCGAATCCGAACGCATCCAATGCGGATTTGTAAGCGGAGACGAGATTGATTCCATCAATACGTTCATATCCGACCAGCGTGGCTACGGAAAGTGTTACAACACCCCTTACTATCTTCCTGATGTTACCGACACCGGAGCGGAAGGAGGCGGTGCAGGCAGTCTCGACAACAACAATCTTGACGAACGCTTCGCCGAGGCTGCAAGACTTGTGGTAAGCACGCAGAAAGGCTCTACCTCCGACCTTCAGAGAAAGCTCGGAATGGGATATGCAAAGGCTGGACGCGTCATGGATCAACTGGAGGCAGCAGGAATAGTCGGACCTCAGGAAGGCTCGAAGCCAAGGCAGGTGCTACTGTCCTCGCTTGACGAATTGGAGCCGCTTCTGGAAAGCGTAATGAAAGGTTAAAATATGCTCAGGACCCCTCATATTGTTTGTCTGCTGCTGGCGTTTTCCCTTTGCCTGAGCAATGCTGCCGCCATAGGCTCCACTCCCCCGGAGGGCGGGATGAAGGCCGCCAGGGAGATTCTTGACAGACGATTCGATGCGCGCATATCACTGACATACAACTGCTCCATATCAACCAACGGCACTCTTGTCCTCCTGTCAGGCTCACTGGTCCTTCAAGGAGACTGCTATCATGCCAAAGGCAACGGACTTGAAATCTACAGCGACGGTCACACCCGCTGGACAGTTGACAGGGAATCTAAAGAGGTGTATATAGAATCCTCCACGGGAACACCCGAAGTCTTCCGCTACGAAGACTCCGTCAAAGATCTGTCCTTGACCGACATACGTTACTTCCCCGCAAATGTGGACACATCGGAGTTCTTCTTCAACACTGATTCTCTTGGAGACGAATGGATTGTCACCGATCTTCGCGAGGAATGACTATCTCGTAGGTCTTACCGGCCTTGTTGGTAAGTTTACTGTCACGCAGCCACAAATTGGCGCCTTTCAGGGTAGCGTAACGAATGCCGTGTTCTTCCGCAAAGTCCACAAGATTCTCTATCGGGCCGCTCACCGATACTATCTCTTTCGGCTTTGGCTCCACAGGATATTTGTCTTTCTCCCTGACATAGAACCCGAATGATGTCGGGTCCTCAAAAAACATCTTGGCGGTCAGGATTCTGAACATATATCTGGATGTCTCTTCCACCAGCCACAGGTCCATGGCCTTGCGCTGACGCTGGTTCTCGATACGCTTTGAAATGCCGTTCTGTCCTCCATTGTAACTCGCTGCCACAGTCATCCAGTCGCCATATTTGTCGTATGCTTTCAGGAGATACTTGCAGGCCGCAACCGTTTCCTTCTCAATATGATACCTCTCGTCCACCTCGGAAGAGACTTCCAGCCCGTATTCCTTGGCCGTGGATTTCGTGAACTGCCACAATCCGGCCGCTCCCGCTGAAGACAAGGCCTTAGGATCAAAATTGCTTTCTATCGCCATAAGATACTTGAGATCTTCCGGGACCCCGTTCGCACGGAGAATAGGTACCACCTTGGCAAATATCCGCTCGGAGCGCTTGAGCATCAGGGTAGAATTGGTGTGCATATATGTGAAGGAAATCAGTTCCCTGTCCATGCGCTCATATATGTCCTGACGATCAAATCTGATGGTATCCCCCGCGAACACTATCATTTTAGGCACAGACGGTGCCTGAGGATGCTTGTCCGGCCCCGCAGGCATTCCGACAAAAAGCATCACCATCAACAACAAAATTCTCATATCTCTACTGTCTTATCTGATTCCACATACCACACAGTGCCGGACAGCACCTTATATCCCATTGACTTATATATGCCGGCATACCTCTGAACCTGACATATATAATCATCCTTTTCCTCTCCGAACTTGAAATCCACGATTCGCACGCCATCGCTGCTTATAAGCACCCTGTCGGGTCTGCGCTGTGCACCATCCTTACGGAAAACAGTCCTTTCATTCAACACCCTATACTCCCCTGACTCGGGAAACCACTCCGGATGAGCAGCAATCCTTTCCGACAACAATCTCCGGACATCTTCCCGGACATCAGGGGAGATTTCGCCGGACATGACTGCACAATCAACAGCCCTATCCACATCGGAAGCAACGTGCACTGATGCCAATATATCGTGCATGACTATACCTTTGAACCGACGGGAGGCAGAAAAGCCCGCTTCCCCGTCTTCCGCAAAATAATCCTCGGCATCGGTCGATGGCGCAAGTCTTCCCGCAAGGCTGATTGTCTCATACGAAGCCTCGAAAGGCTGTTCGGAAGACTGCGTGCGTTCCATCTTCGAAAAGTCGTACATCTCCCCTATAGTGCAGTCATCCATGGAGTTGACATATTCATAAAGGACATCACTGACCCGTTTGTATTCCGGAGCTCCCTTACTAAGGGACTCCTTGAACGTCTTGGTAGGAAGCTTCGATATTATATGCAAGCCTTTGACCGCCCTCGTAAGGGCCACATAGAAGATATTGAGATTGTCCACCAACTGACGTCCCTGCTCTTCATGGAAATCTTCCGCGAAGAAAGTATTCGCCGAACTTTTACCAAGCCGTACCGGATAAACACCGTCAAACACCTCCGGCAGGCCATATTTCTTCGCATCCAGCCGACACCAGCGAGTCGTGGGGTCCCTGTACAACTCCACCTTGTCCGCATAAGGGAAAATCACATAAGGGAACTCAAGTCCCTTGGCCTTGTGCACGGTTATTATACGCACCGCGGACTCGCTCTCCGGGGAGCCAATCGTAATATCTGATTCTTCCCAATGGTCAAGAAATCCGCTGAGGCTGTTGCCATTGACCCTCGTCCAGTTGTGAAGATCATCCATAAACGCCTGAACAAAAAGAGTTTCCGCCTCAAACGTCTCAGGGTCCATATCCCTCACAGAGCGAAGAAGACTCTCTGCAAAATCCACCAGCGAATAGTAATTGTCAGGGAAACTTACATTCATCGACTCCGCAAGATACTTCGAGACACTGTCCTGAGGATTGTCCGATGCCTTGAAAAGGGCTACGACCTTCCGCACCGTAGAAGAAGCGGAAAGGCTGAGCGAGTCATCCGAAATCACCGGTATTCCATTATCCATCAGGATTCCGGCAATCAGGGCTCCGCTCTGGCGGCCACGTACAAGTATTGCTATATCCTGCCACTCGGCACCGTTTTCCCGGGCTCTTGAGATAGACTCAAGTACCTTGCCCGACTGGTCCTCGCAGAAACTTACCTGCACGGATCCACCCGTCTCCCCGGTAAGCATAGGTGTCTGATTCACATCCGAATACAATGATGAGAGTCCGAGCCTTGAGGCGGCCATCGAGAAAAACGAACTATTGAACTTCACCACCACAGGAGTGCTGCGCCAGTTGCCATTAAGGCTCTTGACGTCAGCACCGGGGAACTGCTGCTGAATCTTGCATCCGAGAAGCTGCCAGTCCGAATCACGGAATCGGTAAATGCTCTGCTTCACGTCTCCCACCACAAGATTGTAGCCTCCGGCAGACTCACTCTCCTTAAGAAGCGGCAGAAAATTATCCCATTGGATATTGGAAGTATCCTGAAATTCATCCAGAAGGAAATTCTCAAACCGGACGCCTATTTTTTCATACACGAACGGAGCGTCCGAACCGTTGATTATGTCCTTGAGTATCACATTGGACTCATCCAGGCACATCAGATTCTTTTCTTTCAGGAGGCTGTCAAAAGCTTCATAGAATTCTCCTGCCAGTCCGAGGCTGAATATAAGCCCTCGAATCATGACTGCCGTATTGTAGCGCTGAAGCACTTCTTCGGCGTATGCTTTCAGCTCCGGATTCTTCTTCAGAAGAAGTTTCTTTCTGGAGAAATCCAGCGGTTTCCCCACTTCATTCTCAAACCCGTATTCTCTAAGCTTGGATGACACGGTCTTTATGATGGAGTCGCATTCCGTGCGCAGAAGAGCGAGCCTCTCCTTGGTATATTGGAGCCGGTCGTCGATTCCAAGCTCCGCGCACAAAGCCCGATGTTCCTCTGATTTGAGTTGCGAGCCTATCTGATAGAGACTACCTTCAATGTCCGCCTTGGCGCCTTGCTCCAACGAGACTCTGACGCTGTCCTTTATCCAGTCCAGAAGTTCCGTCTTGTCTGGAGTGAGGGAATCCAGAATCCTGTCCATTGACTCATTTATCAGGGACTGTCTGTCAAGTTCTATCTGATAATCGGCAAACTGTCCTATCTCTCTGGAGAAGGCTTTCAATGTCTGCTGGAAGAATCTATCTATGGTACTGACCGCAAACGCGCTATAATCGTGGAGCATGCGTACCAGGGCCTTCCCGGAATCGGGATCCGATGCCGAACGGGCCTTAAGGTCCTTAAGAATTCGGCGCTTCATCTCGTCCGTGGCCTTGTTGGTAAAAGTCACTGCCAGAATATGTCTGTAGGCATCTGCATTCTTGGAGCCGAGAAGCAGATCGATATATGTGTGCGACAGACTGTATGTCTTGCCGGAACCCGCACTTGCCTTAAGTATTTTCATCGTCCGCAAAGGTTTTTAAAATTACAATAAGCGCATGCTTTCTCACTCGAAGCACGCCGGAAAGGCACCTGCACATCTGTAATTTCCTTAAGCAGCTCATCAAGAGCGTCATCCATCAGAGAACAGAATTTTCCGCTCAGACGCACGTTTTCCACCTGTTTGGAAAACAGCCTCAAAGGCTGATAAATGGAGTTGACAATGGACTTTCCGCGCATGGCCGCCTCGTCCCTTATGAAACGATCGTAGATATACAGCTGCAAAGCTATCTTGGGACGCTCTTCATTATCATGGGCAAAGATGGCTTCCACCACAGCTTCCGCATTGTCATCATTTATGATGAAATCACTGTCACTCACCTTTCCGGTCTTGTAGTCCACTATGCGCACGACATCTTCCCGTATACTGTCAAGCCTGTCTATGATTCCAAAGAACTTGATTCCACCGATGGTCATGTTCTTCTTCTGTTCGAGTCCAAGTATCCTTATATGGTCCACTCCTTCGGACTTCATCAGCTCAATATCCCTTCTTATGGTCTGATACACATACCGGCAGATCATATCCGAGTAGATAAGGTTGCGTCCGGTGAGTTCAAACGTCTTCAGTTGTTCAAGAATCTTTCTGTCCACGACTTCCGGGACGCGCTTTCCTTTCAGCAGATTCTTCAGATAGTCCCCGGTCAACAATCCCCCTTGAACCGCATATAGTTCCTGCATTGCCGCATGATAGGCATTGCCGAACATTCCGAAATCAAGAGAATCCACAACCTCATCCTGCACGGACAGGCCCTTGACCTTCTCAAAATAGAATCTGGCCGGACATTCAAGATAATCCTGAAGACTGGAAGCAGACATATATTTCTGCTTTATAATCTCAACATCTTCAGGAAGTTTCGGAATATCATCACTCTTGCTTGTCGAAGATATGCCAGATACGAAGGAATGCCGGGTAATATTTGCGCCAAAGTGCAGTTCCAACTGCTTGATATAACGGCTCTCCTCCCCCACATTCACCCCTTCGGTACGAGTGTCATACAGCATCCACACATTCTCGGCCCGCTGAATCATTCTATAGAAATAATAGGCCCAGACGGCGTCCTGATACTCGTATGTAGGCAAAGCGAAGCCTCTTCTAAGTTCCGCCGGAATGAATGACGAGTTTGCGGCACGACGTGGGAAAATCCCCTCGTTGCAATTCAATATCACCACATTCTTGAAATCCAGCGCCCTCGTCTCAAGCGGTCCCATAATCTGAAGCCCGCTCAAAGGTTCTCCGGTAAACGGGACGGCCGTGCGGCTTATCAATTTGTCAAGAAGCTTGAAATAAGTGGCCGGCATCACGGGGAGTTCATAATTGAACAGCCTTCCTACGGCAAGATGATATTCCTTGGCGAAGTCAAGTTCGACTGCCATGTCTTTTCTTCCCCTCAGCCTTGATGCCACCAGCGAAAGCACATCCCTCTGATATTCACCGATACTGCGTATGAGGCGCGCTTCCCGCGATGCCGGATCCGTGACAATCGGCTTGAACATTACATCCAGCACAGGATCGGAGGGCACCTTCTCGGTACATATATAATACAATGATTCCGACTTAAGCTTTTCCAAAGCGCGAGCAGTGTCTTCGTCAAGTATGGCCTTGACGATACCGTTCGAGAACACGGCCCAGAACTGCTTGTGATAGAAATACCATTTGCCGTCTTTCTGACGCATGTGCATCTGCAGTGTGGCCAGGTCGTTCATCAATGTCCACAGGGCACTGGAGCGCATCGGATATCCCATAGTGACATTGATGTCGCTGATATGCTCCGGTATCGAATTGAGCACCGGCACAAGAAGACCTTCGTCAGGAAGGACTACCGCCGTTTCCATCCCTCGCGCATCAAGTCTCTGAAGAATCTGCGGCAGCTGCTTGGCTTGTCCCACGAAGGATGGCACTGCCAGAACATTGAACACAGGCTTTCCCAGTCCATCTGGATCCAAAGAAATATCCTGCCCGAAATCACTCACGTTGGAAGACAGGAAAAAAGAAGATCTGTTGTTCCTGTCCTTTATCCATTCGCTGCTATAGTCCCAGCAGAACTCCGCCACCCGGGCGCTGCGCATCTTGGAGAGCAGTTTCCTCTCACACTCATTGAGGGCATTCAGCCCCACGAACACATATTTGTCCACATAGGGATAGACTTCGGAAAGCATGTCGGTCACCGATTCCGAAGCGAGCCTGTCAGCCACCTTGCGGTATGCCATTCCTTCGTATGAAAGGCCTTTTTCCGCAAGTACGGCATTGAAATCCCTATAGAGCGGCAGCAGCAGGTTCCATATTCTGCGGAACTCGTCCTTATATCTTCCGCCGGTAGTGAAATGCGACACGAACTGTTCTATGGCCTTGAGCTGCTTCTCGTCAAGATAAGAGAACGTATCCTGCATCCTGCGATAGTCCGCCACATTGGCAAACAGAGCTTCAGGCCGCACCAGATACTTGTCCACATCGTTGAAATCCGCCAGAATGACATTTCCCCAGAAGATAAAATCATCCAGGCTCTCAGCCGAAGGATTCAGTTTCTTATATACGCCGTACAATTCAAGCAAAAGATTCACCTGATCCGCAGAAACAGTGGCCGAGAGCCTGTAGAAAAAGTCATTCATCGTCACCATTTCCGGGGTCATCAACGCCCGCGCGTCTTCCGCAGCACATTCACCCAGATACTTCAGGAAAAATGCGGACGAGCGCTTGTTCGGAAGCACGAAACACAGCCGTTCCATGTTTTCCGACTTATAATAATGGCGCACTACCTGCTCCAGAAATGGTCTCATAACAAAGAGGCAGGATTATTCGTCAAGGAACATAGGATCCCATGCAGGAAGTGCTATCGGCTTCTGATTCAGCATCTCCATTATATCCGAAGGCACAAACTGCTTCTCCACCACCAATCTGAACATATACTCGTCAAACCATTCATCGGTCATGATGATATTGCCCTTGTATCCTGCGGTCGGGCCCCAGCTGTTCTCCACCATCCACTTCACCGGCTTGCCTTCTTTCAAATCCACGGCAATCAGAGTCATCGCATGGGAGGAACCGCTTGCATGTGTCATCACCCTCTGCTTCTTATCCATGGAAAAATCCACTCCGAGCAGGGACTCATAGTCAAAATTGGCGAGATCCGCCACTCCCTTCTTTCTGTCAAGGAACTTGTTTACGTCACAGGAGAAGTACATGGCCTTGTTTGCCTTTATAGATGCAATGGCCATCTCCTTGATGCGCTCTACCGGAAGATTGACATGAAGCCAGTTCTGTCCGTCATACAGGTGTCTGTCGTACTGTATCTCATACACCTTGCCATACTCCCGGCAAGGATCATTCATAAGCATCACATAATTGTGCTGAAGATCATACCCCAACAGTTCTTCGTAGAACTGCGTAGGAGTGTATGTCTTTCCGTTCCACTCAAACTCCTTCGGAGGCACGCCGAACGAAAGTGCGAGTACCCTGTATACATCCTTGAGCATCTCAACCTTCATGCTCTCAAGTTTCGCAGGCACGTCTTTCTTTTTGACGCCGGACAGTTCCCCGCGCAATTCAAGTCCGTCCTTGCGAAGAAGAGTCCGCAGTTGCGTCGCCATAGCCGACGTGCTGTTGGCGATATAGCTCTCCGGCATCACGTTCGACGGCACCAGTCCATACTTGGTCACAAGATCAGCCACCCCGGTAAAAGTTCCGCCGTCGCTGATCGGATTGGAGAACAACCAGTCCACTTCGCGGGACTCAAACGGCAAATCTCTCGTGTCAATCACAGCCTGCAAGAACAGATTGGCCTTTTCAAGCTGATCCCAGAAGAAACAGTATGCCTGTGAGAACTGAAAATCGCCCAGATCATATTTGTCTATAGCGGCTGCACGCAGCACGTTCAGGCCGGTAAACAGCCAGCACCTTCCGGATGATTTCTGATCCGTAATTCCTTCTGTACGCACCCGGTCAGAGAAGTTGGTGTCAATCATCGCCGCATTCTCGGCATTTTCGGCCAGAACAGCCATGGATGTAGTATTCAAGGCATTCCTTATTGCCTTATCGGCAGAAGTGCCCTTGTAGGACGATTCAATCTCTTTCAGCATATCACTACTGATGGAGCCTTTTGGCTGCGCATAAGCGCAGATTCCCGCAAGCGAAAGTGCAAGTACGATAATCTTTTTCATATTCAATCTGTTAGTGTCATTATTCATCTTCTTCAGTGTCTCCCAAGGAGAGTTCTTTAGGGATAACCGACTCTGTTCCGGCCACAATCCGCGCGCTCGGATCTATTTTGGATCTGGAACGTTTCGGAGATATTCCAAGCCGCTCCAGTTTGTCTATCTTCTTGATCACGGACTGATTGGAGTCGACAAGTTTTTTCTTGGACTCAAGATATGCTTCAGAGGCCCTGCTCAGGTTCTCCCCTATCTTTACATACGCGTCCATCCATCCTTTGAGTTGGGACATGAGTTCCGAAGCAGCTACATACACCTGTTCGATATTCTGCTGTTTGTCATGCTGCTTCCACATCATCATGATGAGATTAAGCACAATCATAAGATTCATCTGACCCGCGATGAGCACCTTTGAATCCTTGGCAAGCTGCCACAGCGTAGGGGCTTTCTCAAGCATCAGAAGATATGCCCCTTCCACAGGTATGAACATTATGTTGTAGTCTATTTTCTTCTTCCCGTCCGCAATATACGAAGCATAATCCTTGGTTTTGAGTTCGTTGATATGGTTGGTGATGCTCCGTATATGTTCCTGTGCGAATTTTTCCCTTTCAGAAGCATCCGTGGCGTTGACATAATCCACATACGCCTTAAGGCTGAGCTTGGAGTCTATCACCACTTCCGTATCATCAGGATAATACACTATCACGTCAGGAATCATCCTTCCTCCACTATCGTTCTTCACTTCATGTCCATCCTCGTCCCTGATAACTCCCTGCGTACTGAAATGCACCCCTTCCTGCAATCCGGATTTCTTAAGGAGATCCACCAGCAGCATTTCTCCGAAATCGCCCTGCATCTTGGAACGTCCTTTCAATGCTTCCGCCAGATTCCTGGCCTCATCTCCCACACTTTTGGACTGATCAAGAAGCTGCTTGAGAAGCTCCCGCAACGATGCTTCCTGCGCCACCGTCCTCTCCTGGGAACTCTTCACCGTACGGTCAAACTCCCCGAATTTTTCCTGCACAGGCTTGAGAATTTCCGCCAGGGAGTCAGCATTCTGCCGGCGAAGTCCGCTAAGGTTCTGCTCGGACTGAAGCTTGAACGACTCCTCCATCTGCTTCTTCATGGTCTCGAAGGTCTTCTCCCTTTCCTGCGCAAGAGCGGCAAAATTCTCCTCCTTGAGATGCATCCTCGCCTCAAGGACCCTGAACTCTTCATTGCGTTCAGACAACTCCCCTTCCTTGACTTTCAGCGCGGCTTCCATCTCCGAAGCTTTTTTGGTGGCGAAAGACAACTTATACGCAAGCAGGGATACCGCGACCGCCGCCACAAGTATCACGCAGAACAAGACTATGCACAGGACAGTATTCATATCATTTTACTACTATACGCTCTATTCTTCTCGGGACCGAGGTCAGGATTTCATAAGGGATGGTCCCAAGGATTCCCGCCAATTCCGATACCGTGGGATCTTCCCCGAAGATAGTAACGGTATCCCCCACATTCACATCCACTCCGGTAACGTCAAGCATGCACATATCCATACAGATATTCCCGATAGTAGGGACCCGATGCCCGTTGACGCTGAATGAAGCCGCCCCGCAGCCCAGGTGCCTGTCAATGCCGTCGGCATACCCTACAGGTATTGTCGCTATCACGGAGCCCCCCGGAGCCACATGCCCATGCCGGCCATATCCGATGGTGCCGTCCTCGGCGCGCAGATGCTTGACCTGCAACACCTTGACCTTAAGGGAAGCTACAGGCTTCAAATGCACCTCCGGCAACGCGCTGATTCCGTAAATGCCAATCCCGAGCCGCACCATATCATACTGATATTCCGGAAATCTTTCGATTCCGGCCGAGTTAAGTACGTGCCACATAGGTTTATAACCCAGTTCCTTGGTCAATTTCCCGGCATTGTCCGTGTACATTCTCAACTGTCCGCGGGTAAACTCATCTTCCGCCGGGTCTTCAGCAGCCGCGAGATGAGAGTAAATCGATTTTACGCTCACTTCCTTATGGTCGCGCAAGAAACCCGTCAGCTCCTCAAGCTCACTTGTCATAAAACCGAGCCTGTGCATACCGGTGTCAAGTTTAATATGTACAGGGTATCCGGTGATACCTCTTGAGGCCAACTCACTGCAAAACGCCGCAAGCGTGGATATATTAGGAATGCCAGGCTCCAGACGGTTGTCTATAATCTCAGGGAAAAAATCAGTGCCGGCAGTCAGCACCAGGATTGGAAGCGAAATACCGCGACTTCTCAACTCAACGCCCTCTATCGGGAGCGCTACCGCCAGATAATCAGCACCTTCCGCCTGAAGCATGGAAGCAAACTCCACAGCCCCATGTCCATAGGCATTGGCTTTCACCAACACCAGCATCTTAGTTGAAGGCTTAAGCAGGGAGCGGAAATAACGATAGTTGTTTCTGCAGCCCGACAGGCTCAGTTCCAGTCTGGAAAAATCATTCGCTCCGTTCATATCACATACACTATAGTAAAAGTCAAATATACACAATTTCGTCCTATTTTCAGCACCCGCGCGGTACAAAAGCGAAGAGGTGACTCTCTGATCTTTCGACCATCAAGACACCTCTTCGTTTCAAGAGAAACGCTTCTACCAGCGATCCTCTGAAGAAACTGTAAGTTTCTTGCGTCCGTGTGCACGACGTGCAGCAAGCACTCTGCGTCCATTCGGCGTGCTCATACGCTCACGAAAGCCATGCTTGTTGACTCTCTTACGATTTGACGGTT
>OIWT01003943.1_pt1 | contig 12782 bp, 17 predicted proteins | sample 1587701 | NCBI WGS metagenome assembly OIWT01 (sample SAMEA3888904, study PRJEB22519) | human gut metagenome | biome: human gut; feature: human-associated habitat; material: faeces | place: Denmark | collected 2009 | reverse complement strand
CCGCCTGGCGCCGGTACTGCGCGCCGTGCGCGCGTGGCACGCGCGCACGAGCGCAGTGCTGTTCTGCAGCATCGCCGTCAGCGCCGTGTTGCGCTCCGCCAGCTGCTCCGCGTACTCCTTCGCCTCCTTCGGCAGCTTCGCCGCCGCCTCCTTCAGTCCCGCCGCCGAGCACGCGCCCAGCGCCTCCACTTCCATCGCCGGCACGTCGTTCTACGCTGAACCGTCTCCAGCGCGCGTACCAACAGCTGTAACAAACGCAGAACCAGACACACGCCCTCGCGACGCATCGCCTTCTCCACCGCCGCGAACTGCGCCTTCAGCTCCGCCGTCTCCGCCGTCTCGCCCAGCTTCTGTACCGTCTCGAACGCGTGCACGAACTCCACCAGCGCGCCCGCCGTCTCCTTCTGGCTCGCCTTCTTGCTGGCGCCGCCGCTGGCCGCGGCCTCGTGGCGGTGCTGCTCGAACACCTGCTTCTTCCCGTGAAGGATCATTGCACACACAATCAGGATATGCACACAGCCTCCAGCGCGCGCAGGATCGCCGCCGCCGCCTCGCTCGCGCACGCCTCGTCCATCTCCGTCTACGGCTCACGCCCTTCTCTCACCTGCACATGTCGTTCGCTCACCAGCGCCGCCAGCGCCGCCGCGTCGGGGAAGCACGCCTTCGCCTGCGCCTTAGCCACTCATCGCACGACCACCTCGCCCCTGGCCTTCACGGCCTTCTCCACGACGGCCTGCTTGTCGCGCAGCAGCTCGCCCGTCACTTCCTTCAGAATGGCCGTCTGCACCAGATAGTGCTCCAGCGCCGTGTACTGCGTCGGCGCGTCCGGCGAGAACTCCGCCGAGCACTTCTTCGCATCAGCGCCGCCTCACACACCCACCGGCACCTCCGCCACCACACGACTCACATCCCCCGCGGTGAACGGCGCCGGCACCACCATCGCCACCTCCGCGTAGCCCTCCTCATTGCAGAACTCCGCCAGCGTGCTCGCCAAATCACCCAGCAGCTCGCCCGTCACCCACACCGACTCCAGCTCCTTCACCCCACGCACCCCCCGTTTTTCGAAGTACGTCGCCACATCGGCAATCTACCGCTCACTCGCTCGAGTGGTCGCCACCTGGTTGCGACGTAGTTCCTCCTTGGTGATGTACTGGTTCTCCTTCATGTGAACCACCACCGCATCGTTCTGAGCATCACTCATACCCACTCACACCACCTTCTCGTTCTCGTAGTGCTGAGGAATGAAACTCCCGCCCTGCACACGCCCCAGCAGGCGGTGCGACTTGATCAGCGCCGCAGCGGTTTCGCTGAGAAGGGAGTTGCTGATGGCATAACTAGAGTGGAAAGAGGGTGGGGCCCCAACGATTCGCTGAGCTCGGCGAGCTGGGTGGGGTGGTCAATTCCCGTCAAAAAGCCGAGAATGAAACGCTCCTTGCGACGGAGGTAACGCTAGTGGGGAGGGGAGAGGGAGAGGGAGTACCACGGTGAACAACTCTCCGTTTTTGGACTGAATGGAGGAGGAAATCGAGCACATTCCTGGAATCACGGTGTTTGCTAGAATCAAGCAGAACAGGAGAGGGCACTCATGTAGGACATTGGGAGGTTGAAGCGCGTGGACAGGAGACCCGCCTTGATCAGGCCGCTCTCCTCCACGGCGTCGATGCACTTGTGGATGATCATGTCGGTGTAGCTAGCCATGAATGGACGTTACGGAATCGACCGATCATTGATGATCTCCTGGCTGTTCAGCATCACCACGCCGCAGTTCGCATCGCACAGCCGTTTAGCAACCTTCTCGATGTACGTAATATCCACATTGATATCTTCCTACTCATTACTTCGGTACTCCACTCGTTACCTCCAGTTCCGACAGAGTAACACGACCATCATGGGCGTCGATTTCCTGCAATATCTCCGTCTCCAGCTCTCTCCACGTCAAGTACTCGCGAATGCCGGAGCGAGTGCTACGCCCTCAACCCAATTACCCAATTCGACTTGATCACATCGATTTTTCCCCTTTTCATGAGTTTGGAGATGAGCTCGACAGCAGCGCGTTCTGAGAACTTGTGTTTGACATCCGAATTCTGCACCTCCTCCAGTTCCTTCATTAGATCCTCCTACAGGGTATTCCGCCTTCACTCTCCCACAACGTCCATTTGGAAACAATCAACGGTTCTTTCTTGACTCTTTCCTTGTCCATCAAAGCAGCCCTTCATGTAGCCATCCCTTTTGCCATTCTTCGAGGCCTGCTGGTCTAGTGGTATGATTCTCGCTTAGGGTGCGAGAGGTCACGGGTTCGATTCCCGTGTAGGCCCATTTTTCTCTCTTTTTGCCTCCTCATTTTTCACCCCATGTCTCTGATTTCGAAGGCCGAAAGGAAGTTCATCTGTGACGGAGTTGCGCAGGGCATTCGAAACGACGGAAGAAGGAACAACCAGTTCCGGTTGCTCATTTCTCGATTGCACTTATTCGTAGCAAGATCGAAATTGAAACAAACATCGTGATGCAGTCCCACGGCTCAGCGCGCGTTCGATTCGTGGAAGGAGGAACGGACGTGATTACATCCGTGCGCGTTGAAACCCTGAATTCAAAGGAGGTTCCCACGCCTCAGGAGCAGATCGACGTATCACTGTCCTTCATGGCGTCCTCCTCACCCACTTTCATCTCTCGCGAGAAGAGTGTGGAGGGCGACTTGCTTGCAGAAAGCATTTCCAAGTATGAAATTGTCGTTTCCTGACATGGCTAGGGTACTCACGGCTCCTGGCGTTATCGATCTGGGCGAGCTCGCCATCGTGAAGGGTCTTTTCTACTGGAAGATCGGTATCGATATTCAGGTGTTCGGCGATAATGGCAACGTGTACGATCTGGCGATGCTCTCTGTCGTTGCCGCCCTGCACTCCACCCGCATTCCGTGCACGATTCCCGTGAAGAACTACGAGCAAGAAGAGAAGGACTTCGAGATTGATGATGATGCGACCCACTTCCGCCGTATCAACTGCATGGCTGTTCCCATCTCGATTTCCATGAGCAAGGTAGTTGCGTGGAGTGGGTGCGAGTGTAGATTGGCAACTCCATCATCGTCGACGCCACGAAGGAGGAGGAGAACTGCATGGATTCGTGGCTGCTCGTGTGCGTCAACCGACGGAAGGAGATCGTGGGCGTGCAGAACCAGAAGGGGAAGGTGGACAGCGACGTGCTGCTGGGCTCCCTGCAGGTGGCGAGCACGGTGAGCAGCGATCTCTTCAAGTTACTGGACGAGGTGATTGAGGTGGAGTTTTGTGTGGAGAGGTGAGGCGTAGAAGGACGATCAGAAGTGGTCTTCTTGCATCCTGCCGACAAAGCGTGGTCTGTTCGTTTAGTATACCATCAAACACTGTTTCCTCAAAAGACACGTTTACAAGGAAGAGTCCACAGTCATGTCCGTGTCTGTGTCACTCGTCACCTCCTTCGTCAGGTCAAGAACGTCTTCTTCCTCCTCCTCGGAACTCGTCGCCTCACTCTCACTGCTTTCAATCACCTCCATCTCCGATGAGGACGTTGACAGCTCCTCCACCATCTCTGTAACAGGCTTTGATGTTTCTGTTGTTTCTGTCGTGGCTATTTCTGGAGTCTCTCTAGTAACCGTTTCTGGAGTCTCTGTCGTGACCGTTGCTGGAGTTTCTCTAGTAACCGTTGCTGGAGTCTCTGTCGTGGCTGTTTCTGGAGTTTCTCTAGTGACCGTTGCTGGAGTTTCTCTAGTGACCGTCTCCGCCTTCACGGGCTCCTTCTCGAACAGCGCCGCCTCAGCCTCGGCCTGCACCAGCCGCACCAGCGCCGGCATGTCCTCCGCCCGCGCGCGCTTGCCGAAGTACGCCTCGCCCATCTTCGCCAGCCCCTCCAGCTCGGGCAGTCGCACCAGCCGCGGCAGGTCGCCGTCGAGCCGGTGGGTCAGCACGTACCCGCGGAACCGCGCCTGTCGCAGCGGCCGGCCCAGCTCGTCCACGAGTCCCTCGCCGCGCAGCGCGCTGGCCAGATCGGCGCCGATGACGCGGTGGTGCCTCTGCCGCTCCTTCTCCTGCTTGCGGCGCTCCAACTCCTTCTGCCGTGCCTCCTCTTCTCGCGCGCGGTGCTCCTGCGTCCGCCGCAGCTGCTCCTGTGCTATGCCTCACACCCGCGCACGACACCCACCTGCCTTCTCCTGCTGCTCCTGCATCACTGCCAGACGCGACCTCAGCCGCGCGATGCTGCCCGGCAGGATGCGCACGCCCGTGATCAGCAGCGGCTCCTCTGTTGGGGTCTTCGGCTCTGTCTTTATCTCCTTGTCATTCTTCGTCTCCTTTGTTTCCACTTCCGTCTTCACTCCCTTGTCATTCTTCGCCTCGTTCTTAACCTCCACTTCCATCTTCGTTTCCACTTCCGTCTTCACTCCCTTGTCACTCTCCTTGTCATTCTTCGTTTCCACTTCCGTCTTCACTCCCTTGTCACTCTCCTTGTCATTCTTCGCCACCGATTGCGTCGCCGATTGCGCCGCCGACGCCTGGACCTGCACCTGGACCAGCCGCGGCCGCTTGCCGCGCGGCACGCACTCGGTCAGGAAGCCCCACAGCACCACGAACTGCCCGCTGACGATGTTCACCGTCTGCACCGCCTTGCCCACCTCGCAGTTCTCCCGCTTGCACTTCTCGCCGTGGATGCACTGCGTCTGGCTCCGCTGCCACTGCGCCCGCCACAGCTCCTCACCCTTGTTCGTCTCCGTGTACTTCTTCAGGATGTCACCGTAGTACCAAAAGTTGGGGGCCACTCCCGTGCCGGGACGGATCACGTGCAGGCTGGTCTTCTCCTTCCACGCCGAGGGAGGCGTTTCGTCGTTGTATGCAAAAATGACCAGATTCCGACTGCCCTTGAAAAAGCGCCTATTCCTGACACTCCGTCACCGCGCGCACCCGTCCTTGTGCTCCTCCTTCAGCTCCTCCAGCGACATGCTTCGCGACACCAGCACGCGGTAATACAGCGACTGCGTCTTTGTCAGCGGGTCCGTGTAAATCACCTCCGGTGGGGCGGCCAGCGCCACCTTCTTCCCGCTGATCACGTTCAGGCCCCGGTCCAGCACTTCCGTCTGCTGCAGGCGGTAGGTCTCCTTCTCCAGGATCTACGCTTCATCTCCCACGACCACGCCCACCTCGTTCAGGTACCGCACGAAGAGCGTCTGCTGGAAGAGCGGCAGGCCCAGCAGCCGGTTGAAGAAGAAGGCCGTCAGGTCGGTCTTGTCGGGGTGGAAGCCCACCGACTCCAGCCACTGCCGCATGCGGTACAGCCGGCCCGCGCACGCCTCCGTCTTGTACGCCTCGAACGCCTCCTTCTCCGCCGCGTCCATCGCCGGTAGGGCTTCGCTACGCCTCACGTCCGCGCGCCGCGCCCACTCGTAGGTGCCCGGCTCGTACACCTGCTCGCCCTGCACCACCACCTCCTTCGCGTCCTCCTGCGCAGCGAACACCGTGCGCACCATCAGCGCCACCGCCTTCTTGCCGTAGCTCGAGTTGAAGTCGAACTGGTCGAACTGCAGCGCGCCCGTGGCCTTGCGCGAGCCCTGCGTCAGCGCGCCCATCGCCCGCAGGCGCTTGCTGAGCGTGGACACGAAGCGCAGCTCGCCGCCGATGCTGGAGAGAAGGAAGACATAGTCGGGCGGCACGCGCTGGTTGCTGCGGTGGCTGCGCCCGCACTGCTGGATCACCTTCTCCGCCGACCACGGCAGCTCCAGGATGATGTGGATGCGCTTCGCCTGGTTGCGCACGCGCCGGTCGCTGTGCAGCGAGATGCCCGCGCTGGCCGCCTCCGAGATGACCGCCACGCGCTTCTCGCCGCTTTGGAAACGATTCTTCTCCACCATGTTCGCGCCCTCCTCGCTGCCGCGCCGCACGCCGCGCGACTCGTAGTAGAAGTACTCCTCCTCCAGCCGCGCCGCGCCCTTCTCCTCCAGGTACGCCGTGCTGCTGTCGCGCACGCCCGGCCGGTGGTGCAGCACGCGGTGCGTCCGGCCCGTCATCTCCGCCACGCGGCTCTCGCCGCCCAGCCGGTCGATCAGCTCGTCCAGCGGGTTCAGCGGGAACGCCGTCGCCTCGATGCGCTTCACCAGTGCCTCCTTCAGCGCCTCCAGCTTGCTCTGCACCGCGCGCAGCTCCTCCGTCGACGGCGTCTGCGGTGTAGCGCGCGCACTCTGCGGAGAAGTCGCTTCCTCCTCCAGCGGCACGGCCTCCTCTTCGGGCGAGTCCTCGCTGGGCACCACGGCCATCTCCTCGTCGCCGTCGCTGTCCACCAGGAACGTGCGCAGCCGCCTACGCCTCAGCCACAACCCGCAAAAGCACTTCAGGTTCTGCTTGGCCGTCTTGCTCCGCTGCCGCAGCGACGCGAAGCCTACGCCTCACAGCCCCGCCTCACCCCGACGTGGATTGAAAAGCGAGGGGTCCCCCTCCTCGGGCATCACCTCCGCGGGCTGTGCCTCAGGCAGCAGGATCTCGGGGAAGGCGTGATCGAGCAGCTGCAGCAGGACCTCGCGCGGCGAGGAAATGAAGCCGGGCACGAAGCGCAGCGCCTCGTCCTCCTCGTCGTCCTCGGCCCGCCGCTGCACCATCTGCTTGGTGCGCGAGTCGCCCGTGCTCTGCAGGCCGATCACCACGCACTTGCCCTCGCCCAGCGCCTCGTTCGCCACGCGCACGCACTCGTCGATCTAGCGGTGACTCCGCCGTGCGAGCCGCACCTTGGCACTCATCACCATGTGCTTGAAGAAGCGCTGGAAGCAGGAGTAGAAGTACCGCCACGCCATGCTCAGCGGCACGTGCTACGCCTCACGCCGCGCGCACGCCGCCACGCCCTCCACGTCGTCGAAGTCCTCCACATCCACGTCGCGTCGCGAGGACGCCAGGTGCTTCGCGAACGGCGTCGCCATCTGCGCCTCACACACCGCCTCCATCTCAACCTGAATGGCCTCCTCAAAGCCGCGCCGCAGCTCCTGCCAAATCGCCACGCTGGCTCGGTACATCGCCGCCATCTCCGGACTGAGCGCCGCCTCGCGGATGGAGAACGCGCAGCCGTTGAAGCTCAGCTGCCGGCTCACGAAGGCGCCCTTCGCCTTCATGTCACAGCACAGCATCTCCAGGAAGGACAGCCCGCCGCTGCTGAGCTTCGTCGCCAGGTCTGCGAAGGTCTTGTAGCTGGTGCCCGCGCCCCACAGGCCCAGCCGCTGCATGTAGCCCATCTCCTTCTCGTCGCTGCCGCCCGTGGCGCTGCTGTACACCACGCGCGCGTTGGGCAGGCGCTGCTGCAGGTCGCAGATGGCCTGCGCCGTCTTGCTCAGCCCGCCCTTCTTGCTCCGGCCGCTCGCCACCGCCGTCTTCGCGTTGTGGCACTCGTCCAGCACCAGCACGCCGTCGAAGGCGCGGTCGCCGCACCAGTGCAGCAGCTGGTAGAACCGCGACACGGCGGAGGACCGGCTGGAGCCCGCCTTGCGGCTGATCAGCGTGCTGTAGGTCAGGAACAGCACGCCCTCGCGGAAGCGCTCGTGGCTACGCCTCACGTCCCCTACGCGCACGCACGTCTTCGGGTCGATCACAGAGCCGTAGTCCGAGTCGCGCAGGTTCAGCACCTACACTCATCACGCAGCCCTTCCGCCCACCGGGATGCACTCGAAGCCGATGTCCTTCAGGTCGCGCTTGCAGTCGTACACCAGGTCCGCGCTCTCGCTGATCCACACTGCCTTGCGCCGCCCTCTACGCCTCACGCGCCCGCGCCGCGCCCACTGCAGCCAGTTCTCCACGATCACGCCCGCCAGCTGGCGGCCCTTGCCCACGCCCGCGCCGTCTCCCAGCAGGAAGCCGCAGCGGAAGCCGGCGGGGCTGACGAGCTGGTGGCGCTGCGAGGCGTAGATCACCGTCTCCAGCTGCAGTGAGGACAGCAGCCCGCCGTCGATGATTCCCGCTGGGAAGTGCAGGTCGTAGAACACGTCCGGCGGGGCCACGGCGGCGAGCGCGCTAGGCGTGATTCCCGCGGGAGGGCCGCACCTGGTCTCGACGATGGGGTCGGGGTGGAGGCGGCCGATGTGGACCTTCTGCGGCACGTACGTGTGGAAGATGATGGTGCTGTAGGACTCCGCGAAGTCCATCTCGTTGGTCTCTACGCCTCACGCCATGTTGCGGCCTCCACCGGCGATCTCGTCCACGGGCGGCTCCTCGCTCTGCGCGGGGGCGCGCTGTGATTGCAGTTGCGGTTGCAGTTGCGGTTGCAGTTGTGGTTGCAGTTGTGGTTGCAGTTGCGGTTGCAGTTGCGGCTGCGGCTGTGTGAAGGGAGTGGCGAAGGAGGCGGCGGGGAGCTTGTAGGCGCCCTGGCTCTGGCGGACCTGTCCAGGGTAGGCGGGGAGGTAGGCGTACGCCATGGCGGTCAAGTTGGCGCCACCCAGGCCTCCCTTGCTGCCCAGGCCTCCCTTGCTGCCCAGGCTGTTCGTAGGCATGCCGCCCAGACTGCTCGTGGGTCTGCCTCCAATACTGCTTGTGGGTCTGCTGCCCAGACTATTTGCAGGTTTGCCACCCAGAGTGTTCGCGGCACTTGCACCGCTCATGGGATTGGGCATGGCGGGAGGAGGGTTGTGGGGGAGCGCGAGACTGGGCATGAAGGCGCGCTTGATGATCTCCACGTCGCAGAGAATGCCCTTGGTCTCGCCCAGCAGGCGCGTCAGCACGTCGCGCATGTTCATCAGCCGCACGCGCTCCGTCTGCGACGCCACATCCTGCGCCGCCGCGAGGACGCGCGTGATCAGTCGCGACAGGTCCCGGTGCAGCTGGTTGTTCGCCATGTCCAGCACCACCACGCTCCGCAGGTCCTGATCCATCGCGCCCTCCTGCACCTCCTCCATCGCCGCCGCAGTGGCCGCCACGGCCCGGGTCGAGAGCAGCGACCACTTCTGGCACTCCGTGAGGATGTTCAGCTCGCGCTCCACCAGCCGCATGATGCGGTTCGTCGGGAAGAACAGCGCCGACTGCTCCTCCACCAGTGTCGAGGGCTGTAACGGCGTCGAGGATGGGGTGGGCACAGCTGGGTTGGCAGGAGGTGGGTTAGCATGATTGGCAGAAGGCGGCATTGTTGGGTTGGTAGGAGGTGGGACAGGTTGACTAGCAGGAGGTGGGTTAGCTTGATTGACAGGAGGTGGGTTAGCTTGATTGACAGAAGATGACACATCCTGATTGGAAACGAGAGTCGCCTGATGAACAGAAGCCATCGTGGTAGTGGGTGGCGCCTGTGGCGAGGGATTTGACTGCTGCTCCTGCTTTGTTGGCATCACCGAAGGGAGAGGATTGGCGGGAGAGACATCCTTCTTAGGCGCACTCCCCTCTGGACGATGCGAATGGGACAGACTAGGTGCTTCTCTTTGGTAATACGGTAGAGCCATAATGGCACTCATGTCCCCATTCTCACAGATAACCGTATCATGGTGAACATAGGGAGTGCCAAGAACAAACTACAACATGAGAGAATAACAAAGGAGTCACATCCAGCGGATTGTAAGTGGAGGCATAGGACGGATGAACCCGGAACAATGTGCATAGCCTTGGCGAGGAGGTCTTCTTAAACATTTCTATCCAGTCTTCAACGGTCTTTTCAGGAGGAATTGAGGAGACACACATTCCATTCACGGCAATAAAAATGTCGTCCTTCTTAATTTGCTTTGACGCCTCGGTTCCCTCCTTGACGCTGGCCACAACCATGATCTTCATACCCGCTAAAACGATTAAGTGCTGAACACAGAAACATACGGAGATCCGTATACACAGAGTTGATTCCGAGAGAACGAGGATCTTGCGGAAGGACGACCAAGTTCATTGTACTGCCCTTCACGTACAGGTTATAGTAGCATCCGGTCAGACACTTGCCCATGACCCGTTTGGAGGCCGCAATTCTTGAAATCTAGAAAAACAAAAAAGGTGGGCGCTTTCCCTCCAAAACCGACCAAAATTTCGGGTTATTTTGAACGCTGTCGAAAATGATGAGCACGTACCAGCGATTGCAAGGGTTGGGGGCAGACACTCCATCTCATCGCTAGGAAACGGGGAAAGAAGCTGCAGCAGAAACGAAGGAAGGAGAAGATGCGAAGGCGACAATCCCATGATCCGTCATCCATCGATACCTCCCAATTCATGGGCGTGGACTTCGAGGATTCCGTCTTCATTCCCGAAATCGCTCAGGTAGTGTCCAGTGAGCAAGCGGAGGATGGAAATGTGGTCATAGGAGTGAAACATTGAATTCTAGGGGGAACGGTACGTGAAACGCTCCATTCGGAAGTATACAAAAGTGGGAATGGAAGGCGTCAATCATTTCTACGAGGCGGAAGAAGACTCTGAGAATACGGAGGAGGAGCAGGAAATGACAACGAGCGAGAGTTTGAGCGAATCGTCGAGTTCCGTGGATTCTGAATCGGATAGCGACGAAATGCCTCTGCCCACCTTTCTTCTGAACAGACATGATAACGATTACTCGCCTCTCGACATATACAACACGGCTTCGGAGGAGTCCTCCCTTCCTACCAAAACGGCACACCAAACGAAGAAGGGTGCGATTTTCAACGCAGAATCATTCCTAGTCTTCGCCAAGGCAAAGGACAAGGGCATTATGCGTGTATTCAAGTTTCTGATCAACAACGAGTTTATCCAATCCTTTTCCTTCATTCCGATCCCAGTTAGCGCTCAAGATACTCGGATGAAGGTGGCAGTTCAAATACCGTGTTTCCCGTAGATCAATGCATACTGCGAGAAGTTTGACCTGCGGATGAACACGGAGAAGGACGAGGAATGGCTCTACATCACTGTGTCCAAGCCGCAGAATTGGTCGTAGGTGTGGGGAGGGCGTGTGAGTTGAAGGAAACGCAACATCAAGGATGCGGCTAAGAGGAAGAAGCATTCGGCTCCTGCGCCTGTTTCCCAGAAGGCGTCGAAAAACACAATCACCTCGATGAACACGCTCGTTCCACTTCAACAAAAGAATGATATGTAGATGGAGGGATTGAGCACGCCACTGCCCGAAGACAACAAAGGAAACCTCCTGTTGAAGAAGATGGGCTGGGAGGGAGGTGCGCTGGGACAGAATGGATCGGGCATCATGGAGCCTGTCGAAATCCACATCAAGCGGGACAACAAGGGCATTGGGGCGAATTCCGAATCGCAGCAGCCCATCAACACGTCCATGTCCTTTGTGCGCTCCTCCGATCGTTGATTGCTTCTTTGTTTGTGACGCTCGAATCAGAAAGGGTTTGTGTTCTTTCCCTCACCAATCTCTTCTACGAGAACTGCGCGATGGATGGTGAGATGGGGGAGATAAACAAGCCTGGAAATACAAGAAAGAGAAGGGACTGAATGTGTAGCTTGACTATCAAAGGACACACAATCACTGAACATCGGGGCGTTTCACGGATAGTGCTTGTTGTGTGTTTTGTTTTCTGACTTCTATCCCATATTTCTTTTGTCCTCGAAGACAATCGTGATGGAAGAGAGGTAGTCTATCATCCCGTAGAAAGGATGTTCCAAGATCTCAAGTACAAGCTGTCGCCGAGCGATCCCTCGAGCGTTTATCGTTTAGCTGCCATCTGCGCCAAAACGGGGTAGTGCGCACGGTGCTCTCGTGACTCTCGTAGTGTCATTGGCACTATCGCCGCCATGCTCATCCAGGAGTTGATCTACTACCGTCTTGACGGAAACAGTGATTTCACGTCGTGCAGCTTCAGAGAACTGCAGGTACGACCGTTTCCTCGCTTTGAGAATAGGACTTCAATGCGACATGTCTCGACACTCTCTTTTCAAAGAGAGGAGAGCACGCGTGGTTCAGCCAGCTGTCCCATATTGTCTGTAGGCGTCAACGAAGGCACTAACACTGTAGTGGTTCTGTTCGGCTTGCTCACCTGCATTCCCTTCTTCGTACACCTTCCACTCTCCGCTCACAGTGTAGACGATCGATGACCTCTACTCCAGCCACGAAGGAACGGGCTTGATGCGCAATCTGCTCATCGGTGGTCTCGTTCTCGAGTGCATGAAGTCTGCGTTCAACTCTGGAATCCGATCGGTTTGACAGTCCGTGCCGCTTCACGCGTAGGCTGCTGGCGGAACGGCTCACATCTTCCGGCCCAACCCCGACAAGCGCATCAACCCCTACATTTGCATGCAGATTGCCTACATGCTTCTGGAGAGCTGCTTCACCTGGGTCACCTTTCTTCGGGACACCATTCTTGCTGTGGGCGTGTACATGGCCTGCATCTTCGACCAGGAGGACGAGGTCATTGGCAAGACGTGGAGAACCTGCGGATTCACCGCTGCCGCCGTGGGCATGATCACCAGCGTGTGCGAGTTCCTCAAGGTGATCAACTACCGCACCTTCGACAACCTCTCCAACTTCACCTACGTCATTTTCTTTATCCTCTACAACCTCTGGATCTACTACTACGGCATGCATTGCGCCACTCTCGGAAGTGCCGAAGACAAGAAGATGCTCGGCGACGATTCCTCCGCCTCTGAAATCAGCGATGGCGACATTGCCACCGAGGAGCCTGCCGTTATTCCTGCCGAGGCTCCCAAGAAGAAGAGACATCACAAGGAACGAAAGGAGGAATCCGACGACGATGTTTAACTGTATTCTGTTGCTCTTTCGCGCTTTGTTTCACCAAGCCCAAATAGGCTCGGTTTTTGTCACCAGGTCAAAGAACCCATTTCAAGTGATAATGGTCGGAAACAAACCCCTTGCCGAAGTCGGTGCTGTGAATATCAAGGACGTGC
>OIWT01003934.1_pt1 | contig 12807 bp, 20 predicted proteins | sample 1587701 | NCBI WGS metagenome assembly OIWT01 (sample SAMEA3888904, study PRJEB22519) | human gut metagenome | biome: human gut; feature: human-associated habitat; material: faeces | place: Denmark | collected 2009 | reverse complement strand
GGAGGGGAGTGCTAGGGGTGAGAAGCAAGAGGAGGAACCACTCTCGAAGTGAAGGTGGTGAACGTCTCGAAAGGACTTGTGCTTGGTGGTGGGGGACTGAATGGTGGCGAGTTTTGAAAGGTCTGCGAATGAAGAGAAGGGGGAGAAGCTGCTCTTCAGGGTGAGGAAGGAGCTGGCTTCGCTCTCATAAAAACGGAAAGCATCGGGTCCGAGTACAATACTGGACAATTGGGGCAAGTCTATCCATCATAGCAGCCGGAGTCCCTCACTCTCAAAAACAACACTGTTGCATGCATAGAAGGAGTTTTCTCCAAAGAAGACATGTGATAGTTGCGGCAGATCTACTGATGAGGAGCAAACCCGTTTGCAACCCTTCAACTCAAGCGATGAATCGAAGAAGTTGTTGCTCTTCGCTTTCACATCTCCGATCGTGAGTGCCGTCAGGGCAGGCAGATTCTCCAGCTCAATGGCAGAGTAAGAAGAAAACGAGCCGCTGCCAATCTGCAACTCCTTCAGACTCTCGCAATCCCGCAGAATGAAACGGTAATTGCTCCTCCGCCCATTCTCACGTTCCCTCGTAAAGCTATTCCTCCCGATACTCACACGAACCAACTGTTGCAGTCCCACAATTCTCACCTCCTTCACGTTCTTAAAGCATCCGTTGCCAATGCGGAGAACCTCCAGATCGTCGTATTTACTCAAATCCAGGTGGGTAATCGCATACTCATTTCCAGTGTTTGATTCAATAGTTATTGTTTTCATCGTACTCGGGTCCATGGTGATTGGTTCTTGTTCTGGCTCGATGATCGCATCCTCCTGAGTGATGGATTGAGGTTGATTGGTGCGAGAGGGAATAACAACGATAAGCAGGAACACAAATGGGGCGAACAAGCCGATGCGCCAAACCCATTTCTCAGAAGAAGGTTGTTGCTTGTTCTCTGAATCAGTGTCGCTCATTCAGCAGAATTCCTTAGCGTGGAAATGAATGGCACGTGATGATTTGCAAATAAAACAGCGTGTATGTTCCCTGTTGTGACGTACGATTCATTACCATTCAAGGGAGATAGAAAACGCAAGTCCCATGGCTCCAGAAATCGGGCTGAAATGATGCAATCCGTTTATTCAAATTGAAGTGGTGCCCCACCCTACCAAAACAAACGGGAGAAGTGTGAAATACCTAGAATCTCTGTTCACTGTTCCCTTTTCTGTGATAGGATTCCCACACTCTGCATGGAGTTCGATCCGTTCCCTCCCGCTAACTGCGTAGTTTATCCTTACCACCGGAATACAGCGGAAGAAGAACTGCGCAAGAGCAAGACAAATTCCGAACTATGCAAGATCCGATGAATGAATTGGGGGAAAACGCGAGCGAGCCCCCTTCTCTCGTTCGCAACTCCGTCGAGTTGTCGACCCGCACGACGCGGTTTCAGAGCGATGTTCGCAGCGACATTCCGTACCACGACAACCGAAATAACCGTTGGAGTCTGTATTCTGGAGATGTGCACAATTTGTATCAAGACGGATCCCGTAGGAGGCTGTGTGTTTGAATGAGAAATAGAAGAGGGTCTGGATGCCGAGATTATGCATCCCGTTAGCGCGCACTACTATGACAGTCTTTACAACAACACCATGTCTGGGCTTGACGGTCAGCGCGGCTACCAGAGTCGCTACTCCATGCCCATCAGTGTTTCTGGAAAGTCCAGCATTTTAAACGAGAATGACGGCATTTCTCCATCTGCTTACGGTACTTGTCCCTCCCCTGCCTTACCCACAGTTTCCTCCGCCATCTCACCGAACCGCGTTGACAGCTCGGCGCCCGTGCTGGACCCGTCCATCCTCGGCTCCTCGACTCCGGACAGTCCCCTCAACTCCAGCATCGACTACAAGTCCGCCTATCAAGAAGTTCCCGCCATCTTCCATCGCGGCGGTGGCAAACGCGGCGGCATTCGCCTTGGCTCCGGCAGCCTTCAGGACCTCAGCGCCCTCCTCATGTGCGATTCCGCCGTGCCGAAGTCGCCTCTGGCGGCTCACAGCTCGGGTCGCCGTTCCCTTCGCTCCTCGCTTCACAGCGCCTCGCCCGCCCCGTTGCGCGTCCACCATCTCTCTCTCACCAGCGGCGCGCGCAAGGCCAGCCCCTTCGCCGTCACCGACAGCGAGAACGACACGGCGTCGCCGCTGCTCGCCGCCTCCGCCGTCGCCTTCACGCGCTCGGAGCGCTCGTTGCTCCACTCCACGCGCCGAGACTCCGAATCCACCGAATCTTCCCGCACGCCCCCCGAAGCCAATTCGCCGTTTTCGTCGCACGGCGCGGCAATGCCAGCAATGCAAGCCATACACACACCACCGCAAACAGCGATGCAAGTCACACACACACCACCGCAAACAGCCGTGCAGCCCGCCCGCACAGCGCACGCGCAGCCGGTGAACAGCGCGCTGTCGCACTCGGAGGACGTGGGCAACTTGCTGCGCGTGCTGCTGGCGGTGTCGTCCAAGTACGACTTCGCCCACCTGCAGATCCAAATGACGTGTCATTGTGTGGACCTGAACCCCAACGCGCCGCCCGACGCGCGGCTGTGCTATGACTTTTTGAACTCGGGCGTGTGCAGGCGGGAGCAGACCGCGGGGATTTGCCGATTCCGGCACCTGCCGGTGGACCACGTGGAGACGGTGGTGGACAAGATCCGGAATGGGAAGGTGGTGGAGATGGAGAGAAATGAGACATAGGTGCCGGTGATGCTGATTCGACAGTACAAGAACAAGTTCTTCGTGGCGAGTAGGCGGTGGTGGTGGGTGATGAGATAGGCATGCCAAGCGTGCACCCGCGCTACCCTGGCGAGATGAACAAATACGCGCAGCCGGACGCGGAGCTGTGCGTGGAGTTCAACCTGACGGGAAGGTGAGTGTAGGTGAGCGGAGTGAGGGTCAGGTGTCCCAACGAGCTGTGCGGGCGGCACTGTCCTCGCCGCCATCTGGTGGACTGCCATCCGGAGCGTGTGGCGCTGCTGTATCGGTACGGACGGCTGTCGGAGTACGAGGCGAACGCGTGGGCGCTGACGCCGTGCGCGGCGAATGAGATGAATCCCTTCTCCGTGGCGACGGAGAAGCTGTGCTTTGATTTTGTGAATACGCGTGTGTGTAAGAGGAATCAGGAGGGGAAGATCTGCCGATTCCGCCATTGTGTTAATGAAGGATCTAGCGTGTTGTGTGGGTGTTTGTTGTCAGAATTGCGAGTTAGTTCTTTGCTGTGCGGGTCATAACTCCCTCTCCTCAAATGACGAGTACCACTTGGGTGTCTCACAAACACGACAAGTTACAAAGTCGCCATCTGCCACAGCGCCACGTTATCTGTCGGCGTATAGCGGTGGACGGCCCAGATCTTGCTGTACTTCTCTCCGGAGTAGGCGATCGGGGTGTACGACACCTTGTAGTACGGGAACGGCACCAACGTAATTCCCGCGATCTTGGCAATCTGTCCCAAAAACACGTCGTCAAAGTAGATGATCGGGCCGATGTCCACACAGCGTTCCACGATCGTGTGAAGCACATCGCGCGTCATCGCCAAAAAGCAGCCGGACATGTACGGGTCGAAGACCTCTGCAGGAAAGACCGTCTTTGAAAGATAGTAGCGGCTGTAGCCCACGCGGATGGGCTGGCCATGGGCAATCTTGTTCCCCATGAGCGAGTTCGCCCGATCCACCATCAGGAACGATGAGACAAAGCGGTACGGGTTAAACCACATGTCGTTGTCCGAACGAACGTAATACTGGATGTTCGGGCAATACACGTCCGTCCAGTTGTAGGTCAGAATCGCGAGCAGCGTCAAGTTCATAAAGTGGTTCTTCATGTCAAACTGAATGATGTCGTGATAGCGCTCGCTTTCCTCTCGCAGCATCCGGTCTCCAACGGGATTGTTCTCGTCTTGACCCACGAAGAAGAGATGGAGGACTTTGACTCCATCCACCTCCTTCACGCTTCCCCACGACTTGCGCGTGCCCATACGCTCCAAGTACTGCCGAGGACCCACCGGACTTCCAATGACCACGCGCGGATTCCCTGCGCAGGCATCGGGATTGTTGATCAGCAGATTGTATTGGTGCGGATACTTCATCACCATGTCCTCGTCACGGTACTTCGTTTTCGAGTATATCACATCCTTCTTGAAGGAAAAGCACTTCTTCGTGTCGTTCCCCCGATTCACGCAGTCATAAATCTTCTTGCCCTCCTTGAAGAGATACTCGGACGCCAGCCGGTCTCGCGTGTCGTAGTCCAGATCTTCGAATTCCTTCGTCTTCATGAATTTGGGGAAGTCTACATCTTACGTGCAGTGACCAAAACTACCATTCACGTACGATTTGGTGACCGTGGACGAAAGGAGGGTATCTCCCAAAGACGCTGAAAGACCCGTATCGGGTACCAGCGACATGATAGTGAGATAGACCATGTAGTAGGTCACCACAGCAGAGAAAAGGAAGCGTTTCTTGTCCATCGGAGAAGAGAAAGATGTCACCGCCTTGGAATCCTGGATGTACTGCGCTATACGGATTGCCGTGTAGCACTTATTCCTAATAGAAACATCCAATTCTGTTCCCTCAGTGAGAAAGATACCATCCAAGCCATTTCATCTCCACAAAGAGGCACAGCTCCTCACCTTATGCTGAAACAACACAGAGAGAGTGGAAACAAACAAGCCATCACTTAGAGATCACTTCCATAATACTCTACAGATCATCCCCTCGCCTCGCACACACCATCTAAACGATCCTCCACAAAATCGATCAGCGGGAATACGGACACCGGCGCCGTCACGCGAACCGGCTCGCCGTAATTCCCTCCCTTGTAATAAAAGAAGACAGCAGGGAATTGGGTGATCTGGAACGGGTACTATGCATCATGCACACACTTCTCCGCCACGATAAAGTCAGAGTACTTCTCGCCGTTCATCTTCGCGATGATGATTCCCCGTACACCGCGCTTCGACAGCGTCGTCTATGCCTCACGCTCCAGACCGTCGCCTACGAACACCTCCAGCGCCTCCTTGCAGGTGTCGCAGTCCGGACCGAGAACCAGCAGAAGCATGTGATTCCGCTGAATCAGATAGTCGATGTTCCACGGGTGGCACAGCACCAGCTCCTTCCACGTCACGATCTTCTCGAACTGATGCACCACGTTCAGACGGGCGGACAGCGCTTTGTTCCTAACACTGAGTTGACATTGCCAGAATCACTCTTTCGAGCCCACCTCCGCGGACTTCAGCTTCTGCTTCAGAGAGGACAGTTCCTCCATGATGGACGGGTCTCCTCTTTTCATGATGCTCTTCATCATGTTGAAGTAGCGAGATGCCTCCGGATGCGCGTCCACCATGTCCAGAACCGTCTTCATCAGTCCCATACGATACTCCTTGTTATCCTGCACATGATTCTGCCCATATGACCTCACCTTGTTCATGAATTGATGCGCGATTAAGTCCAGCTCGCGAAGCCTGCCGTACATCTCATCGTAGTTCCCATTCACACGATAACGAGTTCCTGGCCGGTCAAGCAGCACCATTGCGCCTACCACACTTCTCATTCATGTACCCGATGATGTTCTCGCCACGGACGCTCTTCAGTCCCTCATCCACCACGTCATCGGACCCGGGGGCGATGTAGCGGAACGCAGGAACATCGGGAATATTGTAGAGCTTGCAGATGTTCTTATTGTTGAAACAGTCCACATAAACGAAAAGCGAATTCTGGGAATGCTACCATGAATCAAAACGAAAACGCCTACCCGGAAAACATAGGCAGAGGTGAGGTATCCGGAAACTAGATTCTGGCACTTCGACGAAGACGCTCTGCAGAAAAGCATCAGAACATGTCTGTCACCGAATTTGGTCTTGAGTTGGCCGAAATTGTGGTCACTTAGGAAAAACACGTACTCCTTGCGGGGAGAGTACCCGGTTACGTCCTTCACCCATTCGAGCTATGCGTAAGGGAAACAACGCGTCGGAAACAGTGGGCTTGTGCTCCGTGTTGGACAATCCCGAAGGGTTGCCCTTCACGAAAACACGGTACTGGGCGTTCCTCGAACTCTCAGCGATGCCATACTTCTCCTCGAACTCCCTGTCAATACCCGTATTCGCAGCAGCCACAATCACCTACGAAGCGTCAACACAACGATGAATAGCGTACTTCCTCCTTGTCGGAAAAACTATACACCATCTTGAAGAGCGTATACAGCTCCATGTCACAATCAACGCAGTCCTTGTTGCTCCACATTGCAATCACAGTCAAATTCGAGGAAAGATAGCTGTCGAGTTTTTCATTTGTTAACGGGTTTACACCGCTACACATCAAACACGAAGCACGAACGGCAACGATTTCGTGTATTGGTCACAACGGACCCACGCGAGCAAAAGAAGGAAAAAGAGACTGTACATAGGCCCCTCCTGCACTTTAGATGATGGTTTGGGCGAGCGGGCAAATTCGACCTGATTTGTTAACAGGAAAACGCTCCCTTTTCGGGAATGCACGTGCAGTGAGTCTTGATCAGCAACACCCCAGATCAATTCGTTCAAACTACTGATTTCTTCACTCACCGAGCTCATGAAGTTTCTTCTCTGCCTCTTCATGGTGCTGGTTTTAACCGCAAGATTGTTATTTCACGTTTATCCGTAGTGTGCCTCACCCGTTTATGAGTTGACAAACGACGACCTGAAGACCTCCTTCTTAGAGACTCCCGTTGTGGTTTTATTCGCTTACAATAGCGTACCTCCCGCATTGACCGATTGAGCGCTAGGATTGCCCGACGTGCGAGAAGGAGATGAAAAGCTACAAGGAAGCGGCCGAAGAAATGGAGTTTTTCATCCAGCCCCGCTTTTTGACAGTGGCGTTGAGAGTGCTCGTTTCCCTCTAGGTGAACTGCACCGTGAATCCGCACATCTGCAACAAGTACAAACTGGACAAGATGCCCACAGTGCTGATCGTGAAGAAGGACAAGACGAGAGTGCGTTTCACCAAGGAGCTGAACTCGATGTGAGCACTGGAAAGCGTGCTTATGTGAATAGTGAGTTCCGGACGTTCCTCAAGAACAACATGCCCCAGATCACCAGCAACACGTCCATCTACATCCGCTTTTCTTTCCTTGTTGTTATTCTTATTGCCATACTGTTCGTCGTTCTGAAGGCCTTCAATCCCTCCACCCGGACGCCGTCGTATGATGTGGAAGAAAACGCTCTCCTCGTGAGTCGTCCGGCTCCCGAAGACAACAAGGAGGATGAAAATCACCACTGTTCTGTTTTCTGAACAAACATCTCACAATTCCTCCTCCATAGGTTCCATAGGTTCCACAGGTTCCTCCTTCCCCTTCATCTGGTCCGCAACCCACGCGATCAGAGCCTACGCTTTATTTCAGCGCTGCACTCCCACCTTCGTTCTCCACACCTTCTTACTCCGCGGGTACTCGATCACCTCCACCTCCTTTCCCTTCCGCACATACAACACGCTGTGGAAGTACTTCACCTACTCTTCACACCTCACTCCATTCCCCACGTAAATCTGCTCCACATCGATTGTGTTCTCACTCGCGTCGAATCGCACAAATCGAATGTTCTTCTGGTCCTTGAAGAATGTCGCCACCTTCTCGAACCGCTTCAGCATCTTCGTGCAGTGATCGCAGTAATTCGAGTACATCTGCACCACCACGTCCTCTTCACTTTTCATCACCAGCTCCTCGAATGTCGTGCCCACCGCCACTGTCACTGGGCCGCTCTGCGTCTTCGGCACGGGCAGCGACGGCAACACCGGCTTTATCGTCTTCGCCAGGCACCCCTCAACGAAGGACCGCCACCCCTCCGGCCCCACCTTTTTGGTGTGCTCGAGGTAGTACTTGAAGTGGTACCCCCGCGTGCGGTGCACTACCATCAGCTGCGGGTACTCCACCTTCGCGTCCTTCACGTAGAACTCGTACACATTCTTCTCGTCGTGCTGGATGTAGTAACACGTCGCGCCCTTCACGCCCTTGCAGAACTACGCTTCAGCCTGCCCGCCTGTCGCCACCTCCACATATTCCGCCGTGAGCGCAGACGGGAATTTGGCGTTCTTGGCGTCGATCAGAAGAACGAGCCACTCGATGCTGCGGTCATAGAACGCGTCCTTGTACTATGAGTGACCCAGGCGTGGCGGACCTGCTCGAGAGTTGTGCGTGGGGTACACCACTGGCTTGCTGTTCTGTTGGAGGAACTGCTGAAGACGAGACGGGTCTGATGCATCGCCATCAAAGACAACGCGGTGCTCATCGTAGGACTTCAGCACCAGAATGACCGGCTTCTCGAGTTTGTTCTACTCATAAGGGTAGAAAGGAATAGGGCACCTCCGTCATGTAATCGGCACGGACGCTCGCAGACAACTTCACGAACAAGACATTTTCCTCACGAAGCACGCAACTCTTAAAGGTCTGGTCCTCGACGGACTAGTCATAAGCACCAGGACGAAGAAGCACGTCATCGTCAAAGAGGCTGACAACGACTGCGTTGCTGTGCTGGTGGAGATACTCCACCGCCTCCACATTGCCGAGATGCAGAATTCCATCCGCAGTACGATTCGCAACAAAGTGGAGAAGATCTCTATTCGTAATGCACGCTACCATCAAGAACCCGGCGTCCTTCTTTCCGTTGAAACGATCATACTTCCCATCGACAAACACTCCGAACTCGGGGAAAGACGTGACTTCGAAACGATCTTTCCACTCCTTATCGTCTCCCAATTCCACCTTAATCGCCTGGAAGGCGTTGTTGCCCTCCACCGCAATGTCGCTCATCAGACTCCAGGTGGGAGCAAAGTCCTTGCAGTAGCTACACCACTAACGTGTCAATCCGGAAATCAACGCCAACCGAAGCGTACCAATGAACGAGGACGAGAGGGTGATTCTTCACAAATTCGTCCACCTTTTCCTTCTCGATATAGTGAACATTCTGCCCCGACACTCCCCAGGAAAGAGCCTACCCCATCAGAAAACAGCAAGGGAAACAACAGTGGCGAGAAGAGCGAGTACCAACAAACAAGTCTTCATTTCCTGCGTGATCGCTGTAGTGAGGTTTTCCTTGAAGTGCGACCCCAAGAAGTGAAGTGCACGTATCACTGGAATCCGTGGGCCCCAAGGCACGCGCAAGGGGCTATTTCACGCCAACAAGGAGATGCGCAAAGATGAATCATATGCGGATGGATTGAGTGACGACGTCAATGTGAAATACACCTATGATACGCATAAATGGAGACGGCAGATGGTATTCATCGCCGAAGTGGTTTGCTCGCCTTTTCTCTCACACGCAGGTCGCGATTGCTATCACATTGTGGTATTCTTTCTCGATTTTGGCCACGATCATCAATAAACGGCTAATCGCCGCTCCGGGAGCCGTAAACCCGCTGACGCTCACCTTCTTTCATGTTCTTGTCAGCTTCATTTGCGATAGTAAAGATTGTGTTCCTCATTCCCCTCTAGCTCTCCGTATGGCGTGGTTTCATAGAAAGGATCTGGAGGCGTACGCAAAGTGTATCTCCTTCAAATCCTCCTTTCGGATCTTCTTCCCTCTGGCTCTCGCCATGATGGCTGCCAAGTTCTTGACCTACACGTCTTACGGAATGATTCCAGTGTCTCTGACGCACACAATCAAAGCATTACAACCCTTCTTCAACGTGGTGATTGTCTTCCTCTGGACTGGAGAAATGGTGGATACGCGCACTCTCCTTACCCTCATCCCGATTGTTTTCGGGGTCATTTACGCTTCTGTGAAGGAGGTCGAGTTCGTATGTGCGTAGATCTTCACCAATAGGTTTGTTTGGATGGGCTTCGGCTGCGCACTCGTTTCAACGATCGTCAGTGTGTGGCAGGGAGTGTACCTGAAGATGCTGATGAAGAGGGGCCTGACAAAGGAATTCGTACTCTTTTTCCTGCTCATCAACCAGTAGATCCATTTATGCAACTGCACGCTGAGCTGTATTCTCCTCCTTCCAGTCATCATCACCATGGAGTTGCGCCGCGAGTCGACGACCTACATCCGCTGGGGAGACATGGTTCTGAGCGCTCTCATTCAGTACGTCAGCTCCGTCTCTTCCTACAAGGTTGCCGTTCATTCGCGTAGTGATGCTTAGGCGATGTTTTTACTCTCCTCCCTATCCTACTCCATCACCAGCACCTTCAAGCGCGTCGCCATCATTGTAGCCACCTCTCTCTTCTTCGGGAAGCGGCTATCCGCGGGAAATGTTCTCGGTGTTGGAATCGCCACAATCGGCGCGATTCTGTACAATATCATGAGCAAGAAGAGAGGACACGTGCAGAAGCTTCCAGTCGTGGAGAGTCCGCATAAGGGTGTTACTGTGAACATGTCCGGATAGCGATTTGTATTGTCTGTTTAGACTCCTGTTTCTTTCCTTATTCAGTGTTCTTGATTAGCATCTTATTGTGTGACACAGCAGGGATTTGGCTTTCATTAATCCCTTCCCTATTCCTTCCCGCCACTCATTCACCTGCCATCGTACACTATGGACAGTGACAATGATTACTGGAACAGTGACGGCTCATCCCGTTGTGCTCTTTGTGCTTTCGTTACATACAGGAGAACTTGGGTACGACGATTCTTCAGATGAATTTGCGCATGTAATATAGTCGCGCTGTTGTATTGGTTTCAGTCCTAGTCAGAATTCTGAATCAGGCCAAAGCAGTGCGGATTTCAATGATATCGACAGTGTTCGAGATGTGGAAGCTCTCGATTATCAGATGCAAGATGCTTTGGAGAATGATGGCTTTGATGACGATGATCTGTCTATCGCTAGCTGGAACGACAACGCCGTAGTTGCGTCCATTCATAATAGTCCTCATGAAGATGAGGATGAGTCCAATCCAGAGCCGCCCACACTCCAAGAGAATGTGATTGCTTCTCATGACTACCTACTCCATTTTCGGGAAGATGAGGAAGAAAACCACCTGGTCCACGACATTGCTGCGGATAATCCTTCTCGTGATGCCAGCGTCTCGAAGGAGTGCAAGGCCTGCATCATTCCGCTGCGTGTAGCCGCCTCTTCTTGTATTCACTGTAGGGCATCATTCCCTTCCCTCATCAGCGCATTCCTTACGTCACCGCAAATCCCAGCATCGTACTGCTTCTCCTCCAGCTCCTCGGACTGCGCACCTCGTCGGAAGAGTCCAAACTCGTCCCCTGCGTGATTGGCTGCTCACCGCCCAATCCCGAAGACGATGACGATGACGATGAGTCTGAGCTTCTTTACGGCTGCACCGTTGCTGTCGAGAAGGCCCACTTCGTACGGCTCGCATTACTCCTTCATCCTAGGACGAGTCCACCTACTGCATCGGAGTGGTGTTCGTGTGCAAGCGACGCTGTGTTGTCAAGTCCGTGAGCGTCTCCATCAACCGCACGATCACCGGCCAAGTGGAGTTATTGGAGGAAGACGGCAGTGTCCCTCACCCCACTCTGCCCCCACAATTTCACGCCTCCGATGAATCCCCTCTCCGTTCTTCCTTACGAACTCTCTCACCACTAGATGCTTATCCTTTTCTCGGCAAGGCTGTTTTTCTTCCTCACATTCTGGACAACAACGAACACGCCATCCAAGAAACGGCCCTTCGTGTCCTCGTCTCGTGCAACCAATTCTATGTTCTTCTTCTTCTCTTCCTTCACTCCAGAGCAGCCAATCCGACGATGCGATCCTCCGCTCCCTCCCTTCCGACACCACCGAGCTGAGTTACCTCCTCAGCAGCCAGCTCCTTGTCAACTACGAGGAAGAGAAGAAGCTGTTTTTGGCCGACGACCCGCTGGAACGGATTACCCTCGCCAACTCTCTCTGCCGAGTGGGTGTAATGGCGTGTAGTGAGGAATAGGAGTCCATTACAGCGAGATGCTTGTGCCGACAGAAACTGATCCACTTTCTGTCCTACCAGCGGCTGAACCTCTTCGGCGGTAATTGCGTTCGCAGCGTCTTCGTGAACCGGTTTGGCATCTCCTTCAGCGTGATCACGTCCAAATCGCTGATGAACTACACAGCGGTAACAGAACCCTCTTCCGAAGATACGTGGTTCCCGGGATACAAATGGGAGATTCTGGTGTGTTCGAGTTGTGGTGGACACATCGGCTGGCGATTCACTGCAGGTGGGTTTGAAGCGTGGTGGTGAATTGTAGAGGATCAGACGCCAAAGGTGTTCTTCGCAATCGCACAGTCATCGATATACTTCACATAACGGGATTTGTTCAAACAAAGAAGCCACAGCAGATTGAGAACGTCGATACTACAGGAGAGAAACAGGTACATGATGAAGGGAGTGAAAAAGCCCCAAACCTTCCACAAGACCATGGCCAGACTACCCATCACACAATCGCTCACCGATCCTACAATAGTACAGATGATGCCATCACAAACGACATGAAGTACATCAGATTCTACACATCAGTTCAGGATTGCAACAGCGACGGGACTCGAAACACTCCATTCCTCGTGGATTCTCTTACAGTACGGTAGATAGATGGAAAAATAAAAGAAAATCGGGAGAAATACGCCCCATAGAAAAGTGACGACATACACTGTACTCCTGCTTGTAATCTCCATCAAAAAGTGCAAACACGCCAAAGAACGAGGATTCGAGCAAGTGCTCCCGGATTTCGCTCTTTAACAGAATCACGACCAGGAAGCACAGTTTCACCCCTTGTGCAAATGAAATCGTCTTCATGGATGACTGGTAATGAAAACGAGTCAATGGAAAACGGAAATGAAACAAACACCCTTACGCACTCTCCTCCTTCGGATTCAGCATGCTCCACTT
>OIWT01003933.1_pt1 | contig 12807 bp, 8 predicted proteins | sample 1587701 | NCBI WGS metagenome assembly OIWT01 (sample SAMEA3888904, study PRJEB22519) | human gut metagenome | biome: human gut; feature: human-associated habitat; material: faeces | place: Denmark | collected 2009 | reverse complement strand
AATTCTATGCAATTTGCTTGATAAAAGAATCTTACAATATTCTCTAAGTTTTTTACCGGGCAGCAATATTTATATTACCATGAATTACCAATGGTCCATGGATCCCTTGGTGTACTTCGGGTGTACTTCCAAAACGAAGTACACCCGACAAGCAACTCCATAACATGCTCATATACAGCGTAAAACAATATTACAAGCTGCAAAAGGTGTACTTATGTACTTTTTTAAAAGAAAACAAAACGTAGATATCTAATGACCGATTTTGGGTAAATGGCATGCTTATGCTGTGGTTTTTGCATCAGGATGCAGTGCGAAGAGTTTTTCTTGGAAGGCGGTTATTAGTAGCCATTGTCCTTGTAGAGGTATATGGTTTCATTCTTCAGATTACTGATTTTGACTCAGCACATTCATCTTTTTTAGAGTCCGTATTTGTCTTGTCCTTAATCAATAAAATCGAAAGGGACTGATTGGAGCGGCGTCACAAGACGGAATGGCGTGAAAAACAGTTGCATACATTTTGCCAATCGGCGCGAAAGTTGTAATTTTGCAGTCGGAAAACAAACACGTTTTAAGTAATATAACAATATGGCAAAGAAAGCTTTACTGATGATTCTCGATGGATGGGGAATCGGCCAACACGGCAATGGAGACGTAATCTACAAGACACCAACTCCTTATCTCGATTATCTCACAGCGGTGAGCGCACACTCACAGCTTCTCGCTTCGGGCGAAGATGTAGGTCTGCCCGACGGACAGATGGGTAACTCGGAGGTGGGTCACCTCAATATCGGTGCAGGACGCATCGTGTATCAGGACCTCGTGAAAATCAACCGCGCCTGCGCTGACGGTTCTATCCTCCAGAACAAGGAGATTGTCAAGGCTTACAGCTACGCCAAGGAGACCGGCAAGAAGCTTCACCTCATGGGCTTGACAAGTACCGGCGGCGTGCACTCTTCGCTCGACCACCTCTTCAAGTTCATTGAGATTGGCAAGGAGTACGGTCTTGACAAAGTGTTTGTACATTGCTTCATGGACGGCCGCGACACCGACCCGAAGTCGGGTAAGGGCTTCATCGAGCAGGTGCAGAAGTGCTGCTCCGACAACGGCGCACACATAGCAAGCATCGTGGGACGCTTCTACGCCATGGACCGCGACAAGCGTTGGAACCGCGTCAAGGAGGCTTACGACCTGCTCGTGGAGGGCAAGGGCAAGCAGAGCGACGATATGGTGAAGGCAATGCAGGAGAGTTACGACGACGGAGTGACCGACGAGTTCGTGCTTCCTATCAACAACTCCACCGTGAACGGAACAATAGAGGAGGGCGATGTGGTGATATTCATCAACTACCGCAACGACCGCGCCAAGGAACTCACCGAAGTCCTCACACAGAAGGAGCACGCCGAGGACGGCATGCACACCATCAAGGATCTGCAATACTTCTGTATGACTCCTTACGACGCATCGTTCACAGGCGTGAACATCATCTTCCCGAAAGAGAATGTGCAGGACACTCTCGGCGAATATCTCTCAAAGAACGGCAAGCGTCAGCTCCACACTGCCGAGACAGAGAAGTATGCTCATGTGACATTCTTCTTCAACGGCGGACGCGAAACACCGTACGAGGGCGAGGACCGCATCCTTGTTCCGTCGCCGAAGGTGGCCACTTACGACCTCAAGCCTGAGATGAGCGCATACGAGGTGAAGGACAAACTCGTGGGAGCCATAAATACACAGGAGTACGACTTCATCGTGGTGAACTTCGCAAACGGCGATATGGTGGGTCACACCGGCATCTACAACGCCATCGCCAAGGCTGTACACGCCATCGACAACTGTGTGAAAGATGTCGTGGAGACAGCCAAAGCCAACGACTATGAGACCATCATCATCGCTGACCACGGCAATGCTGACAACGCAATCAACGAGGACGGCACTCCCAACACCGCACACTCGCTGAACCCTGTTCCCTTCATCTATGTCACCGACAACAATTCGGCAACAGTGAAGGACGGACGCCTTGCCGACGTGGCACCTTCAATCCTCCACATCATGGGATTGGAACAGCCTGCCGACATGACTGGCGAAAACCTCATTTCCGACAACAAGTAATCTGATAAATGCATGTCTGTGACATGCTTTCGGCAGGCAGACTGATGGGTAATGATGGGATTCTTTCTCCCGACTCATGCCTGTTGCCGGCATGACTAACATATAACAACAGAGGCAAGTGTCCGAATATGGATGCTTGCCTCTGTTGTTTTTTCCTCCTTATGTCAATCCTTTGGGAGATTTTGACGGATTGCCAATGAACTTTTCGCGGCTCGCCCGGCCTCTTTTTCCTTATGCTTTCTGCTTCTTCAGAGTGAACTCGAAGCGCAGTCCGCCTTCGATATTGTTGTGTACGCTGATTTTTCCGCCGTGCAGTATTACGGCGTTCTTGACGATGGCAAGTCCCAATCCCGTGCCACCCATCTTGCGGCTGCGCCCTTTGTCCACACGGTAGAAGCGTTCGAAGAGCCGTGGCAGGTGCTCGGAGGGTACTCCCGTACCGTTGTCGCTGAACGTGAAATGCCATGAGTCGGCATCGCTTTCGGCTGTGAGGGTGATGGTGGTGCATTCGCCGGCGTATGCAATTGCGTTGTCGGTGAGGTTGCGGAAGATGCTATATACAAGGCTATGGTTGCCTTTTATGTTTATTCCGTCGGGCAGCGACGAATGGAATGTCATGTTCTTCGCCTTCATCTGCAGGGCGGTCTCCTTCATTATGTTGCTCACAATGGCGTTGATGTCTATCGGTTCGAACGCTACCATTTCCGGTGCGTCGTCCATACGGTTGAGCGTTGATATGTCCTGCAGGAGCGAGGTGAGACGCTGGCTCTGTGCATAGCAGCGTTGCAGGAACTGCGCTTTGGTGGCGTTGTCGGTGTGAGGGTTTTCAAGTATCGTTTCGAGATAGCCCTGTATGCTTGCCACGGGAGTCTTCAGTTCGTGTGCGATGTTCTGTGTCAGCTGCCGTTTCAGTATGTCCTGTTCGCGGCGTGTGTTCTGCAGTCGTTTGTAGATCTTGATGATGCGCTCGGCGATTTCGCCCAGTTCGTCGTCGGGGAATCTTATGAGTTCTTCCGTTTCAAGCGATTCGTTGTGGTCGGCGCGGCTTGCGAATGTGCGCAGACGGTTGATGTTCTCGTCCAGGCGCCTTGTGAATCGGTAGAGGATGATGGTGAGCAGTATGATTGATGTGAGTGCGAACCAGATGTAATGCTGGTCGGCACGGAGCGATTTCGACAGCGTGTTGTTGTATGGCAATGCGCTGCGTATGATGAGGGAGTCGCGGCTGAAGTAGGTGGCGGAGTAGAAAAACTCGCTGTTAAGTGTCGCGCTGTTGCGGTCGACGACGGAGCCTGTGCCGTGGGTTAGGGCGTGGGCTATCTCCGGGCGGCTTGCGTGGTTGTTCATTCCGGAATATTCCTTGAGCCGGTTGTCGTACACTACCTTGCCGTCGGGTGTGATTATGGTCACGCGGAGGTTGGGCATATCGTGCTTGGCGACGTATGCGTTGAGCCACGCTTCGTCCACGGTGCCGTCCTCGCGGAGGCTTTCCTCAAGGTGGGCGTTGTAGTCCTGGAGTTTCATGTTGAGCGTGTCAATCTTGTATTGCTTCTCGCGTGCCTGCTGGAAGACGATGAATGCCACGGCAAACAGCAGGAATACGGCGAGCACACTGAAGTAGAGCTTGTTGCCAACGCTCATTCGTAGAGAGTTCATTTATTTTTTCATTGTGTCAATAGAAGGCAGGTTATGGCTTGTCACCGTTGTGGTGACGGGTGTCTGACGGTGGCTTATGCGTCGAAGTAGTAGCCGAATCCGAGGCGTGTTACGATGCACTTTGCGAAGCGTCCGATTTTCTTTCTGAGTCGGGTGATGTTCACATCCACGGTGCGGTCGAGCACGAGTACATCCTTGGGCCATACCCGTTCGATGAGTTCCTGGCGCGAGAACACACGCCCTTTCTCCTCCAACAGGAGGCGCAGCAGTTCGAACTCGGTCTTTGTGAACGGCACTTCCTCGCCGTCGATGCTCACTGTTTTCTTGTCGAGGTTCACTGTTATGCCCTGATAGCAGAGTGTCTGCGGCTCCTCGTCGTCCTCTTCCGTCTGTGTGCGGCGCAGTACGGCGCGTATTCTCACGAGCACTTCACGGATGGAGAAGGGCTTGGATATGTAGTCGTCGGCACCGAGGTTGAAGCCTGTTATGGTGTCGTTCTCCGTGTCGCGGGCCGTGAGGAAGATGATGGGGACGGTGCCTGTCGCGGCGTTCTCCTTCAGACGGCGTGCCATTGCGAATCCCGACATGCCTCCCATCATTACGTCAAGCAGCAGAAGGTCGTAGCTTGCGATGTCCATTGTCAGGGCTTCTTCTGCCGATGTGGCGGTATCTACGGTGTAACCCTCGGTTTCGAGGTTGAATTTCAGGATTTCAAGCAGGTCCTGCTCGTCGTCCACCACAAGAATTCTGTAATTCTGTTTCATTGCCTTGTCGTTGTTTTATCAAGTGCAAAATTACTTGTTCTTTTCTTCATAGGTGTTGCTTTCGCATTACAATTCGGTTACAACACTCTGTCGGCAAAACTACTCTTTTTCTGCTTATCAGCCAAATAAATGCATCGGAATCGTCGCATTTTTCTTTGACATGGCTGTGTCATGCCGCAAAGGTCCGTGTCTTGTGGTGCCCGGTCTCCTTTGTCCTGCCGTGTAATCACTTGTGGCTGGTTGTAGCTGTTTATCGCTTGTTTTCAGTATGTTAGCTGTGTTTTTACGGAATGGGTGCATCCTTGAAAACGTAGTGAATTTGCCTTCGCAAATCGCGGTGTGCGGGGTGCCTGCGGCCGGGCCGCTTTTGCTCTAATGTTTTGTGCTTTGCCGCTTCATTATGCCGTTGTCGTTGTCTTGCAGACTGATTCGTCTTTCCGCCGTTTTATGCCTGTTCCCACGGCTCAACCGCCATGAAACGTTGAGCGTTATGCAGTTGGCGTTGGCTTTGGAATAGTCTGCTGTGCGCTTGTAGAGATTGCGGTTAAGCAGCTCGTTTTCGTATGTTTTGTAGTTGTTGTCAAACGGATTGGTCCATGTCAGCGACACTTGCCAGTCCTTGTAGCTGTAGGATGCCTGCAGGGCGGAGTAGGCTCCGTTGAAACCCTTGGTTTCTCCTTCCAGAAAGCGGCTGCCGTTGTCGAAATATCCGCGCAGCGTGAAGTTGCCGAGATAGGCTGTAATGCTTCCCGTGCAGAACCACGAGGTGTAGCAGTGTGTATAGTCGTTGCCGAAATTGAAGCATCTGAACAGGCCTCCGTTGGCGGCTATCTGAAGCTTTTCGGGCAGAATCCAACAACCGGCGTATGCCATTACGTTCAATACGTCAATCTCTTTCTGGTTTGTCTGGGTGTAGATGAAGCGGTTGTCGTCGGTGCGTTCGTAGTGTGCCATGTTGGGTTTGAGGCACTGTTTGTAGTAGCCTTGGACGAAAGTCTGCCAGCGGTTGGTGTTGTACGACCACTGCAACTGGTGCTCCCTGTCGCGCGACGGTTTCAGGTCGGGGTTTCCCACCATCCATTCCATGCTGTTTATGCGGATTGTTGCAGCGCTGGTCATGGCGATGAGGGAGGTGCGGTCGCACATCTGAAAGCTGTAGCCCAGTTGCATGCCGTTGTTGAAACCGTATGTGAGCGACACCTTCGGGCGTAGAGTCCAGAAGTCGTAGCTGTGCCCGTTCTGCGTGTAGTGTATGTAGCTTGCGCCGGTTCCCAGTGCGTATCGCAGTTGCCGGAGCGAGCCTTTTATTTCGCCGAAGGCATAGAGGGCGTTGTTGTTCATGGCGGTGAGTGCCGAGGCGTCGCCGTGATAGTCGTTCTTGGTGTGCTTGTAGCTGTAGTTCAAGCCTGCGGAGATGGTGAAAGGCTTCAGCCGGTTCTCGTAGATTACCTCGGAAAGAAGGGATGCCGACTTGCCGTCCACATCATATCTATAGGGCGTTCCCTCGTCGTAGAAGCTGCCCGTGTGGGTGGAAATGTATGTGCCTACGGCGTTGGCGGTGACCGACTGCCTTGGGGTGAACTGGCGGAAGAAGTAGAGGTCGAGCACAGGCGAACTGCCTTTGCTGTCGTCTCTTGTCGTGGCGTTGTAGCGGTGTGAACCGTCGGCGACTTCCTTGATGCTGTAATTGCCGGGCGTCTTGCTGAACGATTCGCTCAAGGACACCTGCAGAACGGTGGCGGTGGAGTCTGCCCAGTTGTAGGAAATCTTTGCGTTGTGGGCGAAAGCCTGTTGCAGCGACTCCACATCGTTGCGCTCAATGGTGTGTATGCTTCCGTCGTTCAGGGTGTAGTCGGCAGTCTGCATGTTTCTTGAGCCGCTCGTCCTGCTGCCGTTCAAGCCGTAGGACAGCGACCATTCGCTTCGTCCTTTGTTCCATTTTCCATAGGCCATGCCGTCGGCTTGCAGCGTGGTGAGTGCCGAAGTGAGGTCGGTGCCGACGGTGTAGCCGCTGTCGGTCCTGCGTGTGAGGATGTTGATGACATAGGCGATACCGTCGCCGTAGCGCACGCCGGGATTGTCGATGAAGTCGATTCTCGTTATGCTCTTCGGGTCGAGCGATACCATTTCCTGCTTGTCGGCGATGATTCCGTTGATTCTTAGTTGTACGGTTCCCTTGTTGTCGATTGCTGAAACGGAGTGAGTGGCGTTGTCGATGCGGAGCTTCGGCAGTGCCAGTTTTTCAAGAATACCGTATCCGTTGCTTGAATTCTTCTTCTGCGTTTCGGTGGGATAGATTGTCATGCCGTCGGGTTTGTTCACCACTTTGGCAGCCTTTACGGTGACTTCATCAAGCACGACGGTTCTGTCCACATCCTGGGCGTAGGCGGGGAATGTGGAGAAGAGGATGAGAGAAAGAGCGATTGAATGTTTCATTATGCACCTTTTTTGATTGTGGTGCAAAGATAAACGGATGGCATGGAAATGCCGTCTGTACTGTCTGACATTTCCCTGACAATTGTCTGACAGTCGGCTTATTGCCTGGTTGTCAGTGTGTAGCTTCTGCCTCTGTCCGATTCTATTTTCAGATTGCTGTTTGCTTCGATGATGGGTTTTATCCGTCGGATAAGGGTATAGAGCGTGTCGCTGGCATCGGGCTTCTTCGGCCAAAGCCTGTCACAGATGTCGTGTTTTGATAAAGAGTGTGTCTCCGAGGTCATAAACATTTCGAGTAAAGCGTGCTGCATGGGGGTGAGGTGTATCTGTCTGCCGGAGATGGTGGCGAACCGCTCGCCGTTGAACACTATGCCTCCGTAGGCAAGACCTTGTGCAAGCAGTTCAGGCCGGTTCCTTTTCATGTACCAGAATGTGCCAAGCAGCCATAATATTCCCACGAAAAGCAGCGAACCGGAAGCCTTCTGGTCGGACAGACGGAATACCGTCATAAACCCACAGTTGGCTTCTGCCACAAGTTCCGTTTCAAGTCTGTTCTCCCGTCGTACTGTCCGTATGGATATGCCGGCAGTGTCTTTCAGTTCGGCAATGGTGAGATGGCTTCTGTAGCATTGTATGGTGTCGGCGGTGACGACATCGCTTGGCATGTTTTTCAGAGTCAGTTCCAGGGCGTTGCTGGCGTCCTTTGCTATCAGTTTTTCGGCATTGCGGTAACTGTTTATGCCTGAACAAACGGCACAAAGCATGATGAAGCAGAAGATTATGAGCGGGAGTTTCTTCATAAGTATTGCTGGTTTGTGTTATGCTTTACTATCGGTTTTCGGCTGTACGGTGCTTGTCTTCCATCGGCCTGATGCTGCAAAGTTATAGAATAAAAGTGTGCCGTGCAAGGAAATATGTGCGCCTTGAATGGCTTTTCCACGTTTTTAACAACAAAAAAAGCGATGTGCCGTAGTGGAAATCATCCATTTCGGCACACCGCTTTTATTTATACGGTGTCATGAAGACAGCTCTTCTGTTTAGAAAACGAATGTGCGGAGAGCCCAGTAGCACACTATTCCGGCGAGGTAACCGATGAAGGCTATCCATGTGATGCGCTTCATGTACCAGCCGAAGGTGATTTTTTCGAGTCCCATAACCACTACACCTGCCGCGCTACCAATGATGAGCATGGAGCCGCCCACGCCTGCACAGTAGGCGAGAAGCTGCCAGAATATGCCATCGACAGCCATGTCTCCGGTCGGCGCAACGGGGTACATGCCCATGCATCCTGCCACGAGCGGCACGTTATCGACAATGCTCGACAGCACACCGATGATACCTGTCACCATGTAGTGGTTGCCGTTGAACACATCGTTGAGTCCGCCTCCGAGAGCGGTGAGAACTCCTACTTCTGCCAGACATGACACAGCCATGAGAATTCCAAGGAAGAAGAGGATGGTGCTCATATCTACACGCGAGAGTATTTTGGTTACGCGCTTCTGCGTTCCTTCATTGTCGTGGCCGCGGTGCAAGTGGCGGTAGAACACTTCTGTTGTTGTCCACAGCAGGCCAAGCACGAGCAAAATGCCTACGAACGGGGGCAGACCGGTGATGCCTTTGAATACGGGTACGAACATAAGTCCGCCTACTCCGATTACGAACACCGCCTTACGCTGGTTGGCAGTGAAGTCGCCCAGCTCTGTATTCTGTGTGCCTGTGGCTTCAGGTATATCGAGTTCGCCCTTGAGCATGTACTGCATTATGAATGCAGGAATTATCATCGACACGAGTGATGGGATGATAAGCTCACTTATTACGCCCACTGCTGTGATGAGACCCTTGTTCCAAAGCATGATGGTGGTGACATCGCCGATGGGAGAGAAGGCTCCGCCAGAGTTGGCAGCGATTATCACGAGCGATGCGTATATCATGCGGTCGGCGTGCGAAGCGACGAGTTTTCGCAGAATCATAATCATCACAATGCTTGTGGTGAGGTTGTCGAGGATGGCTGAGAGGATGAATGTCATGAAGGCAATGCGCCACAGAAGTGCGCGTTTCGACTTCGTTTTCATCACGGAGCGTACCCAGTTGAAGCCTCCGTTCTGATCCACTATCTCTACGATTGTCATTGCTCCCATGAGGAAGAACAATGTTGTGGCGGTGTCGCCGAGGTGTTCCTGCATAATGAGTGTCACCTTTTCGTGAATGCTGCTGCCGTCGCCTATGGCGAAGTCGGGATGCATGAGCTGCAGGAACTGTGTGGGGTCAATCATGTAAAGAGTCCAGCATGCCACAAACATAAGTAAAGCTATGGCCGCTTTGTTCACTTTTGTCAAGCTTTCTGTGGCTATCAGTGCGTAGCCGATGACGAAGGCAATGACAATGATAAGAGTTAAAGTTGTCATGTTTTCTTTTAAGTTTTGTTTGATTATTTGATTTTTATTGTCTTTCTTAACAATTTCTCTTTGCTTACATTTTGCTATGTCTGCATGGCATTTTTGCTTATTTTTGTGGCTTTTGTTGTGTGGTATAAGCCGCTTTGCAGTGCCTTTTGCTTACATTTGCAGTGTTTTGCGAAATAAGAACATGCAAAAGTAGGCAAAATATATATATAAAAGAAATGTAGTTACTTAATAGATGTGAAAATTGTAGAAGCCTTTGTATTTGTGTCGTAAATGGGGGTTGAAAAGCGTGTGTGCCAAGTGTGCGGAGCCGGTGGAGGTGAGCCGGTGGAAGCAGGAAAGGGAGTTGATGGCAGCGTAATGCTTTCCATCAACTCCCTTCCGGTATGTTTCCGTAATGTTTCTTGTCGTTGTCGGCCGCTGACGGGGTGTTGCCGGCGGTGTGGTGTCAATCGTCGGCGTTCTCTTCGAGCGTGTATTTGCTTGACCCGTCGAAGCAGTGTGTGCACACTTGGCACTTTGGAAGCCCGATGGCTTCGATGAGTTGCTCGATGGTGTTGAACTTCAGCGATGTGAGACCGAGCTCACGTCGTATCTCGTCCACCATGCGTTTGTATTGCGGTGAGTCGGTGGTGGCGTATTTGTCGAGGTCCTTGTTGGCGTCGCCTTCAAACTTTTCGATGATGCGTCGTGTGATGAGTTCCATGTCGCTCTTTGCCGATGTGAAGTTGATGAATGGGCATCCATATACCAACGGCGGGCATGCTATGCGCATGTGGAACTCTTTCAGTCCGGCATCGAAGAGTCCTTTCACGTTGTCGCGGAGCTGTGTTCCGCGCACGATGGAGTCGTCGCAGAAGAGGATGCGCTTGCCTTTGAGCATTGCCTTGTTGGGGATGAGCTTCATTTTTGCCACGAGGGAGCGCATCTGTTGGTTGGCAGGGGTGAACGAGCGTGGCCATGTGGGTGTGTATTTGGCTATGCAGCGCTGGTAGGGTACGCCTTTTCCGGCAGCGTATCCCATTGCCATGCCTGTGCCTGAGTCGGGTATTCCTGAGCAGCAGTCCACTTCCACATCGTCGGTTTTGGCGAGGTTGAAGCCGTTGGTGAAGCGTGCTTCCTCCACGTTTTTGCCTTCGTATGACGATGTGGGGAAGCCGTAATACACCCAAAGGAACGAGCACACCTGCATTTTGCGGTTTGCCGGGCGCAGTTGCTTCATGCTGTCGGCGGTGAGCGAGACTATCTCTCCCGGCCCTACATTGTAGCATTCCTCGAAATCGAGGTTGGGGAACGATGTCGATTCGCTTGATGCTGCGTAGGCACCGTCCTTCTTTCCTATTATGATAGGTGTGCGTCCCCATGAGTCGCGTGCGCATATCAGTTCGTTTTCGGTGAGTATGAGCATCGAGCATGAGCCTTTGATGTGGTGGAATACGTTCTCGATGCCTTCCTTGAACGAGTTTGCCTGTATGATGAGGAGTGCTATGAGTTCAGTCTGATTGGTGGAACTTTGCGACAATTCGGCAAAGTGCATGTTCTTGGATAGAAGTTCTTTGGTAAGTTCTTCCATATTGGCTATCTTGGCGACGGTGCAGATGGCGAAGCGTCCCAAGTGTGAATTGATGATGAGCGGTTGTGCGTCGGTGTCGCTGATGACTCCTATTCCGGATGTCGCTCCCTTGAATCTGTCGAGTGTCGGTTCGAATTTTGTGCGGAAATACGAACTTTCGAGGTTGTGTATCGACCGTACGAATCCGCTTTCTTTACTGTACGTTGCCATGCCTCCGCGGCGTGTTCCTAAGTGCGAGTTGTAGTCTGTGCCGTAGAAAAGGTCTGCCACACAACTCTTTTTGGAAATAGTTCCGAAAATGCCTCCCATAAGAATCTGATGTCTTTATTAAAGATTTATGGGTGCAAAGTTACAGATATTTGGCGAGAAAAAAGTGTATTTTTGCCACTCATGCAATATTTTTTTGCAAATATGGGTGTGTGTCTTGATTTATGACTGTCGTCAAAGCAGAATCTTGGTGTTCAAGCTGCAGTCGGAGCAAGAGGTAGGAGGTCGAGCGTCACGCTCGACAACACCACCCAGACAATTCATAATTAAGAATTCATAATTCATAATTGGCTGACTTGCGCTGTGTTGTCGAGCGGGACGCTCGACCTCCTATGGTTTGCACGATAATATAATGCAATATTCGGCGTGGATTGGGCGAGTTGAAAAGAAGCCTTGTTTGCAAAGCAGTAAAGTTGTATGTGAAAACGGGTATTTGCGTACAGCCACTGCCGTTATGCTTTCCTTGTTTGGTGCAGTAGGGTGAAATGTCTGGTTTTCTGCTGGTTATAAACGTTTGGAGGAGAAAGGAAATGAGTGGGAAGCAGGGAGAGAATATGAAAAAAGAGAAGTTAAACAGGTGCGTTTAACTTCTCTTTATCGTTAATTTCGGTTTACTTTATTGCGATTGTAGCTGTTTGTACAGTCTCGTCGTCGAGCACGGCTTTGGCGACATAGATGCCGCTTTGCAGTGCTGATGCATCGATAACATTGGTGTCGAAGTTCATGGCGAGCTGTCGTCCGTCCATTGTGAAGAGGGCGATGTAAGCCACATGGCGGTCGGTATTGATTGCGATGCGGCGGTCGCGCGACACGCTGAATGCCGATTTGCCGTTACCTTTGAGCACGCTGATGCCTGTAACATCGCTGAGATCGAGATATACCGGCACCTTGACAGAGGGTGCGAGCGGGTCGTTGCTGCTGAGTTTGATGACTCCGTCATACACGTTTCCGCCCAGGTTCTCTGCGTTTATGGTGGCCTTTATCTTCGTTTCGCCTCCGGCAGGAATTGTCTCGTTCTTCTTGTCTATTGAGAGCCAGTTTACAGCCGAAGTGCGGTCGCCTGTCACATTGGCGCGGATGAGCACGTTACCGTCGTATCCGAGGTCGGAAAGGGCATACCAGTACTTGTTGTCTTCTACGCTGATGAGGTCGCCGAAACCGGTGACTGAAGGTCCGCGGTCGACTCCCACGAGGTGTTCTACGGCACTGTAATTTTCAAATGCGCATCCTATGAAAAGGTCTTCCTTGCCTATTGTGACAGGTTTTTCGAGCACGATGTGGTTCCAAGAGTTCTCCACAGGGGTAAATTCCTGCATTGTCACGGCGTCGCCGTTCATGAACTGCACGCCGACTCCCTTCCATATTGCCACATACGAAGTGGTGGCTTTGTTAGCGATATATACGTCTATCGACGAAATCTTCATTCCGGCGATGCTCTTCATGGCAGCCCTCGGGTAGAAGTGTGCGTAGTTCACATAGCGGTTGCTGGCTCCTGTGATGGCAGAGTAGTTGCCGGCGTAGGTCAGAACGAGCGGGTCGGTGTCGTCGGCAGCGGGTTCTGCTGCTGCGGCGGGGGCTTTTGCGGGAGCGTAGTTCACCA
>OIWT01003932.1_pt1 | contig 12807 bp, 7 predicted proteins | sample 1587701 | NCBI WGS metagenome assembly OIWT01 (sample SAMEA3888904, study PRJEB22519) | human gut metagenome | biome: human gut; feature: human-associated habitat; material: faeces | place: Denmark | collected 2009 | reverse complement strand
CGGATGAGGTGAACGTGGGACACGCACTGCCCCACCGGCGCCGCCGGAGGAAACCGCACGGCATCCAACAAAAAACACCGTCTCCCAGATGGGAGACGGTGTTTTTGCACGCACTGCGTTTTCACGACCCGCTGCCGGACGTCTGCGTGGGCGCCGTGACCTCCGTGCGCGTGACGCCCTTGGAGAAGGTCAGGCTCTTGAGGATGGCCGAAAAGTCGTTGGACATACTGCGGTAGAGGTCGGCGTTCTCGTTGGCGAACTGCACGTCGGTCGGCAGCTCGGCAATGAGGTTGTAGTTCGCGCCGTCGACGGTCAGGCCGCAGATGGCCTGATACTCCGGCAGCACGGTATAGTCATAATCGGTGGGAAAGACCTCAAGCATGAACAGAAAGCCGCCCAGACCGTTGTCGTAGTCGGTCTTTTCGTAAAAGCCGACGTAATAGCCGCCGTCGTTGGCGCCGCATTCGGTCAGGTAATCGTCGCCCCAGCTGGCCGGCAGCGTGACGGAAAAATAGCCGCCCTTGCCGTCGTCATACGTCGGGCAGAGGGTGATGTTCCCCGCCTTGTCGGCCGCAGCCGTCGGCTGGGCGGACGCGGCGGTCTTCTCGCTGCGGCCGCAGGCGGCCAGAGACAGCGCGAGCGCCAGCGCCAGCACGAGCGCCGGGATGTTTCGTTTCATGCAGATCGCTCCTTTCCGAATCTTCGCACGGGAATATTATACGCCGCCGGCCCGCGTGTGTAAACCCCAGGGCCGGGCGGCGCGCGGCGCGCAAAAAGATGCACGTCAGATACTCTGACGTGCATCCGAGCGAAAGGTTCCGGTTTTTTTACGCGACGGCGGGCTTGCTGTGCTTGCGCAGGACGATCTGCAGCACGATGACGACCACGATGACCGCGACGCCGACGACGTCGGTCATGAACTCCGGGTCGATCAGGCACAGGCCGCCGGCGGCGAGCAGGATGCGCTGCCACCAGGGCGCGCGCGTGACAATATAGCCCTCGAGCGCGGCGGCGATGCCGAAGATGCCGAGGCACGACGTGATGATGACCTGAATGGCGGCGAGCACGCCCTGATCCATGAGCAGCATGGAGGGGTTCATCGCAAAGATGTACGGCACGATGAACGCCGCGATGGCGAGCTTCGTGGCATTGATGCCGGTCTTCATGGGGTCGGACTTGGCGATGGCGGAGCCGGCGTAGGCCGCCAGCGCGACCGGCGGCGTGATATCGGCGACGATGCCGAAGTAGAACACGAAGAAGTGGGCCGCGACCTTCGGGATGCCGAGCGTGATGAGGATCGGCGCGCAGGTGGAGGCCATGATGCAGTAGTTGGCGGTCGTGGGCACGCCCATGCCGAGCACGATGCAGCAGAGCATCGTCAGGAAGAGCGCCAGCAGCAGCGAGAGCGTCGGGTTCGGGATGGCGCTGCTGATCGCAATGACGCCGCTGATGAGCTTGGACGCCAGGCCCGTAACGGTGATGCAGCCCGCGATCATGCCGGCCATGGCGCAGGCCACGGCGACGGTGATGCTGCCCTTGCCGCCGGCCTCGAGTGAGTCGAGGATCATGCGGCCGGTCTTTTTGGCGGTGATGCCGGCGACGCTGCCGGTCTTGGTCTCCCGCACCTCGGCCGAGGCGTCACAGATGGTGCCGACCAGGCTCACGGCGATGGAGATCAGGATGGCGATCGCAGCGGAAAACTGCAGCGAGCGGATGTTCGCCGTGACCATCCAGATCAGGAACACGAGCGGCAGCAGCAGATAGACGTTGCGGATGAGGTACTTGAAGCGGGGCAGCTCCGAGCGCGGGATGCCCTTGAGGCCGAGCTTCTTGGCCTCGAGATGCACGGAGATGAAGATGCCGCCGAAATACAGCACGGCGGGCAGGATCGCCCAGAGCGTGACCTGACCATAGGTCACACCCATGTACTCGGCCATGAGGAACGCGGCCGCGCCCATGATGGGCGGCATGATCTGGCCGCCGGTGGAGGCCGCCGCCTCGACGGCGCCGGCGAACTCCGGCTTGTAGCCGGTCTTTTTCATCATCGGGATCGTGACCGAGCCGGTGGTGACGGTGTTGCCGACGGACGAGCCGGACACCATGCCGCACAGCGCGGACGAGATAACGGCGACCTTGGCCGGGCCGCCGGAGGTCCAGCCGGCGATGGCGTTGGCTGCGTCAATGAAGAAGCTGGCGATGCCGGTTCGCTCAAGGAAGCCGCCGAAGATGATGAACACGGCGATGAACTTCGCGCACACCTGCACGGGCGTGCTCAGCACGCCGGACGTGCCGAAAAAGAGCGTGTAGATCACGCGGCTGAGCACCTGCTGGAACGTCTGCCCGGCGTTGAGCATGCTCACGAACGTGTACACGAGCAGCGCGCCGACGACCACGAGGATCGGCAGGCCGACGCAGCGGCGGCACAGCTCGGCCAGCACGAGGATGCCGGCCACGCCGACGGCGATGAGAAACGGCGTCATCTTGGCGGCGCTGGTGAGCGTCTTGATGAGCACGGAGTAGTTAAAGCAATAGTAGAAAAACGCAGCCGCGCCGATGACCATGATGACGATATCGTACCACGGCAGGCGGTTGGCGTGCACATGCTTCTTGCTGGCGGGGTAGGTCAGGTAGCCCATGATGACGATCAGCCCGAGGAACGCGGTCAGGCGGATCTCGAGCGCGGCCGTGCTGAACAGCGTCGACCAGATGCAGTAGATCGAAAACAGCGCCATGACGACGGAGATGACGATCTTGGGCTTGCCCGCCCAGATGCGGGTGGCGGATTCGCGGTCATACTTGCGCATGACGGCGTCCATTTCCTCCTGCAGCGAAGCGCTTGCCGCGGCGTCCGCGGCCTTTTTGTTGTCAGACATAGAGGGAAACCTCCGTTCCGGTTAGGATGGAAAAGCTACGGCGTCAGGGGTACTGACGCCGTAGCGAACGTTTACGGGATGCAGCGCATCACCGCCTCGGGCATCAATAGGTGCCGGCCTTGATGGTGGCGGCGGTGTAGTACGGGGACGTGGACAGCAGGGACTGCACGTGGCTGTCGTCGAGGCTGACGAGGTAGACACTGCCGGCGGTGGCGAGGTCGGTGATGGCCGTGGTGGGCGCACCGGCGACGATGAACGCGGCGTCGATCTTGCCGTCCTTCAGGCTCTCGGCGCTGTCGCCGAAGCTCTGGTACACAGCGGAGATGTCAGACTCCTTGAGGTCGTAAGCGCTGAGCACGTCAATGGCGTTGAAGTACACGCCCGAGCCGGCTGCGCCGATGGAGACCTTCTTGCCGGCGAGGTCGGCAACGGTCTTGATGTCGGGGTTGGTGGTGACGATCTGCACCTGCTCCTGATACAGCTGAGCCACGACGGAGAAGCCGGTGACGGGGCTGTCAAACAGGCGCTGGCCGTTGTAGGCGTAGTTCATAACGTCGCTCTGCACGAACGCGAGCTGGACGTTGCCGTTGGTCAGATCCTCGACGTTGGCCTGAGAGCCGCCGGAGGTGAGGGCCGTGACCTTGCAGTTGGACTTGCCGGAGACGAAGGAAGCGAGCACGCCGCCGAAGGCGTAGTACGTGCCGGACTCGCCGCCGGTGCCGAAGCTGAGCGCGGAAGCGGTGCCGTTGCCGGCGCCTTCCTTGACCGCGTCGACCTTGAAGCCCTTCTCCTCAAAGTACTTGGCAGCGCCGGGGTGATACGGCACGCCCTTGACGGAGGCGGCAGCCTCGATGCTCAGCTCCGCGCCCTTGGCGTGCTGAGCGGTGATGGCGTCGAGATTGTCAAAGATGGTGGACACGAACGCATAGATCTCGTCGGTCGGGACATCGTCGCGGGCGATGACGATCGCGCCGACGGAGACGGTGTTGGTATCGACCTTGGAAGCGGAACCCGTGTCGTCGGTCTTGGTGTCGGTATTGCCGCCGCCGCAGGCGCACAGCGCAAACACCATGACGAGGGCGAGCGCCAGCGCCACGATTTTGTTGAACTTCATAGTTGATTCTCTCCTTTTTGAAATTTTCCTCTTGCAAAGATTCAATATGCGTTCATTATACCTGCAATTTGTGCAAATTTCAAGCGAAAAATGAAACTCTATGCCTGTTCGTGTGCAAAAACTTTCACACACTAACAGTTTTCTGATACAAATCGCCACATCTTGCGCCGCTTGGGCAAATTTTCCCACTCCGGGCACAAGATGCCTCACACAAGTAAGCAAAAATCCGGCCTGTGCAAAATTTGCACAGGCCGGATCATCGACCGGAATGCGTTATGCGTCCTTGTCCTTGTCCGCGTCCGGGTCGGGCTGCACGAGCACGCGCTCGACGCGGCGGCCGTCCATGGCGAGGACCGTGACGGTGAGGTTTTCGTACCGGAAGCTGTCGCCCACCTTCGGGAACGTGCCGAAGCGCTCGAGCGTCCAGCCGCCGACGGTGGTGCTGTCGGCGTCGTCGAGGGCGTCCTCGTTCCAGTCGAGCAGCTCGAGAAAGTCCGAGAGCGTCATGGCGCCGTCGAGCTCATAGCCGCCGTCGGGCCGCGTGACGACCTCGTTTTCCACCACGTCCTTCTCGTCCCAGATGTCGCCGACAAGCTCCTCGAGCACGTCCTCCATCGTGATGACGCCGAGCGTGCCGCCGAACTCGTCCGTGACGACGGCGAGGTGCTTCTGCTCGCGGCGGAGCTTTGCCAGCACGTCGGGCAGGCGCGTGGTCTTGTAGACGAAGCACGGCGGAATGAGCTGCGCGCGCAGATCGTCCGGCCGGCCGTCCATCATGGCCTTGTAAAAGCGGTTGAGATACAGAAAACCGATGATATTGTCCACGCTGCCGGAGTAGACCGGCAGGCGGGAATACGACGAATCGTTGATGATGCGCACGATCTCGTCCCAGTCGTCGTCGATGTCGATGGCGACCATGTCGACGCGGGCGGTCATGGCCTCGCTCGCGCTGACGTCGGAAAAGTCGAGCGCGGAGCGCAGCAGCTCGCTGCGGTCCTCGTCGAGCACGTCCTCGTCCTCGGCCGTCTCGATGATCGACTGCAGCTCCTGCGAGGCGGCCTCCTCGGGATCGCCGTCACCGGCATCGCCGTGCAGCGGGCGCGTGATGAGGTGCACGAGCCCGACGACGAGCCAGATCACGGGGTAGAGGATGACCGACAGCGCGCGGATGATATAGGCATTGCGCAGGGCGATGCCGTTGGCGTTCTGCTTGGCGACGATCTTCGGCATCGTCTCGCCGAAGATGATGACCAGCAGCGTCAGCACGACGGTGGACACCCACGTCCACTGCTCGCCCGCGAGCAGGATGACGATCACGGAGCCGAGCGACGACGCCGCGATGTTGACGAGGTTGTTGCCGATGAGGATGGCGCTGAGGGTGCGGTCGAAGTGGTCGAGGATGCCGACGGCCGTTTTCGCGCGGCGGTCGCCGTCCTCGGCGGCGTTTTCGAGCCGCAGGCGGTTGGCCGACGAATACGACATTTCCGACGCGGAGAAGAACGCCGACAGCGCGATCAGCACGACGAGCGCGGCAAAATACCACACGATGCTCATGCCGGCTCGCCCCCTTTCTCCGGGGCGGCGTCCGCGGGGGCAGCCTCGTCGGTCTCCTCCGGCAGCAGGCGCACGACGAGCTTGACGATGCGCTTTTGCTTCATGTCGGAAATGCGCACGTCGAGCCGGTGATAGCGGAAGCCCTCCCGCTCGCGCGGGATGTAGGAAAACTGCTCATACGTCCACTCGCCGAGCAGCTTGTAGCGCAGCTCCTCGTCGTCCTCGGGGTCGGTGTAGTCGAGCCGGTCGAACACCTCGCCGACGGTCATCTCGGCATCGACCTCGTAGCGGCCGCCGCCGAGCGGCACGAACGACTCCTCGACCACGTCGTCCTCATCCCAGATCTCGCCGACGAGCTCCTCGACGATGTCCTCCACGGTCACGATGCCGAGCGTGCCGCCGTAGTTGTCGGTGACGATGGCGAGGTTTGCCTTGCGGCTGCTCAGCTCTGGCAGCACCTCGGCGATGAGGGTGCTCTGGTGCACGAACACGGGCTCGTCGAGCAGGGGGCGCACGTCCACGGCCTTGCCGCCGGCGGCAATGCACGCCTTGATGTATTTGCGGATCTGCAGGATGCCGATCACATTGTCAATGCTGTCGGCATACACGGGCAGACGGCTGTGGCGCTGCTCGCGCACGTAGGCGAGGATCTCCTCCGGGGGATCGTCCACGTCCACGGCGGCGACGTCCACGCGCGCCGTGATGACGCTCTCGACCGGCACGTCGGCAAACGACAGGGCCGAGCTCATGAGCTCGCCGCGCTCGGCGGTCAGCTCCCCGTCGTCGGTCATGTTCTCGATGATGTCGGCCAGCTCATCCTCCGTCACGGTCACGGCGGGCTCGCTCTGTACGCGGCGGGCGACGGCGTTGCCGAAGGCGGTGAGCAGGGCCGACAGGGGGTTGAAGAGCACCATGAAAAACCGCAGCGAGCGCGCCGTGCGCATGGCCAGCCGCTCGGCGTATTTCTTGGCGATGCTCTTCGGCAGCATCTCGCCGGCGAAGAACACGACCACGGTCGTGACGAGCGTGCCGGCGGTGACGGCCCACATGCCCCACTGCCGCTGCACGGCCACGGTCACGAGCGTTGCGATCGTCAGGTGCAGAATGTTCGTGCCGATCAGCAGCGTCGTGATCGCCTGATCGAAGTGGTCGAGCACATACAGCGCCTGCTCGGCGCGGCGGTTGCCGTGGTCAGCGGCGGCTTTGAGCCGGATGCGGCTCGCGGATGCAAACGCTGTCTCCATGACGGCGAAATAGGCCGCGCCAAGGAGCAGCACGATGATAACAGGCAAAATATTCCATAAATCCTGCTTAGGGCCAGCGTCCATTGCGGATCATCACACTCCTGAATACCTCCCCCGGCCGATGCCTATCCGGTCGGGAGATAAATTAACGTTCATGATACCATAAAATGCCCGGCGCGTCAACGGCTTTTCTCCTCCGTGACGGCGACGTTGCCCGGCCCTGCCAGCTCGCGCAGCTCCTCGACGAGCGCGGGGTGCACGACGCAGCGGGCCGCGGCGCGCCGGCCCGTGTCCTCAAACACGAGCACGAGCTGCTCGTCGCCGGGGAACATCTCGAGGATGAGCTCGATGCGCTTCACGGCCGGGTGGTCCTTATCCGGCAGCCGCACCCAGAGCCGGTGACGCTTCGGCGGCTCGGGCCGCGGCGGCGGGTCACGGCGCGGCGGCGTGCGCAGGGTCTGAAGTCCCTGCTCCGTCAGCGGCAGGACCTTGTCCGCCACGAGCTGCGGGTCGGATTCATCCCGCGTCGAGATGCGCCCGGCGACGAACAGCGCGGGGGTTTCCTGCGCCAGCAGGTCGCGGCAGGCGTCGAGCGCGGGCGAAAACACGAGCACCTCCATGCTGCCGCTGTCGTCCTCGAGCTGGAGGTAGGCCATGCGGGTGTTCTTGCGCGTGGCGCGCTCGCGGCTGGCGGTGCAGATACCGGCCAGCACGACGCGCTGCCCGTCGCGGTAGCGGTGCGCGGCCGTGGCCGGGGCGTGGAAGCTCGCGAGAATGTCGCCCATGGGCGCGGCCTTGGCCTGCTGCGCGAGCGCGCGGTAGTCGTCCATCGGGTGGCCGGTGAGGTACAGCCCCGTCGTCTCGCGCTCCATGGCTATGAGCTCCGCTCGCGTGAACTCCTCCACGTCCGGCAGCACGAGCTGCGTCGTGTCGGCGGGCGCTCCCCCGTCGTCCGGCGCGCTGAAGAGGTTCATCTGGCCGGTGAGGTTCATGCGGCTCTCGCTCGCCGCGCCGCCCAGCACGCGGTCGACCGACTGCATGAGCGCCTTGCGCTTGTAGCCCATGCGGTCGAAGCACCCGGCGCGGATGAGGCTCTCGACGGCGCGGCGGTTGAGGTCGTGCCCGTTCATGCGGCGGCAGAACTCGTCAAACGCCGTGAACGGCCCGCCGATCTCCCGCTCGCGCATGAGCGCCTGGATGAGTCCGCGCCCCACGCCCTTGATGGCCACAAGGCCGAAGCGCAGATCACCCTCCTCGACGGTGAAGTCGGCGTCGGACGCATTGATGTCCGGCGGCAGCAGGCGGATGCCCAGCTCGCGGCACTCGGCGATGTACTCCGTGACCTTCGGCGTGTTGTCGAGCACGGAGGTCAAAAGCGCTGCCATGTATTCGTGCGGGTAGTTGCGCTTCATGTACGCCGTGCGGTAGGACACGATGGCGTAGGACACGGCGTGCGCCTTGTTGAAGGCGTAGCTTGCAAAGGCGAGGATCTCGTCGTAAATTTCGTTTGCCGTCTGCTCCGGCACGCCGCGCGCCACCGCGCCGGGGATATTCCGCTCCGGGTCGCCGTGCACGAACGCGGCGCGCTCGGCCGTGATGACGGCCTCTTTTTTCTTCGACATGGCGCGGCGGATCATGTCCGCCTGGCCGAGCGAGAACCCGGCCAGCTGCCGGAAGATCTCGATGACCTGCTCCTGATAGACGATGCAGCCGTAGGTCACGGCGAGGATCGGCTCGAGCAGGGGGTGCTTGTAGGTGATGCGCTCCGGGTGCGCCGAGCAGGCGAGAAACCGCGGGATGCTCTCCATCGGCCCGGGGCGGTAGAGCGCGATGACGGCGGTGATGTCCTCGATGCTGCGCGGGCGCAGCCCCATGCACACGGCCGTGATGCCCGCGCTCTCGAGCTGGAACACGCCGACGGTGCGCCCGGCGGCGAGCATGTCAAACGTCTTCTTATCGTCGAGCGGGATGCGCTCGACCTGGAACCCCGGCTCGCGGCGGCGCACCTGCCGCGCCGCGTCCTCGAGCACGGTGAGGTTGCGCAGGCCGAGAAAGTCCATCTTCAGCAGCCCCAGCTCCTCGAGCGTCGTCATCTGGAACTGGCACACGAGCGCGCCGTCGTTGCTCGCCAGCGGCACGTAGGCGTACACCGGCTGCTCCGTGATGACCACGCCCGCCGCGTGCGTGGACGCATGCCGCGGCATGCCCTCGATGGCGCGGGCCGTGTCGATGAGCTGGTGCAGCCGGTCGTCCCCGTCATACATGGCGCGCAGCGTCTGCGACTGCTGCAGCGCCTCGTCGAGCGTGGTGTTGATGCCGCCGGGGATGGCCTTGGCCACAGCGTCCACCTCGGCGTAGGTCATGTTCATGACCCGGCCGACGTCGCGCACTGCCGCGCGCGCGGCCATCGTGCCGAACGTGACGATCTGCGCCACGTGGTCGGCGCCGTATTTGCGGATCACGTAGTCGATCACTTCCCCGCGCCGCTGCACGCAGAAGTCCACGTCGATATCCGGCATGCTTACGCGCTCGGGGTTGAGAAAGCGCTCGAAGTAGAGGTTATACTGCACGGGGTCCACGTCCGTGATGCCGAGGCAGTAGGACACGACGCTGCCGGCAGCGCTGCCGCGCCCCGGCCCGACGGGGATGTGCTGGGCCTTGGCGTAGCCGATGAAATCGCTCACGATGAGAAAGTAGTCCACAAAGCCCATGCGCCGGATCATGTTGAGCTCATAATCCAGCCGCTTTCGCACCTCCGGCCGGTCGCCGTAGCGTTTTTCAAAGCCGCGCGCGCACAGCTTCGTGAGATAGGCGTCCGCGTCCGTCTCCCCCTCCGGCAGCAGAAAGCGCGGCAGGTGGTAGTGACCGAACGTGAAGTCAAAATGACACCGGTCAGCAATGCGCTGCGTGTTTTCCACCGCGTCGGGGTATTCGTCAAAGAGCGCGCGCATCTCGGCCTCGCTCTTGAGGTAAAACTCGTCGTTCGGGAAGCGCAGGCGGTCCGGGCTGTCGAGCGTCTGCCCGGTCTGGATGCACAGCAGCACGTCCTGATCGTAGGCGTCCTGTTTTTTAATATAGTGTACGTCGTTCGTCGCCGCGAGGGGGATGCCCGTCTCGCGGTGGATGCGCAGCAGCGCCGCACGCACGCGCGCCTCGTCGGTCATGTGGTGGTTCTGCAGCTCAAGGTAGAAGTTTCCCTCGCCGAACAGTTCCTGCAGCTCCACGGCGCGTGCCTTGGCCGCCTCATAATCTCCCCGCAGCACCGCGCGCGGAATGTCGCCCGCGACGCAGCCGCTCAGGCAGATGAGGCCGTCTGCATGTTTGTGCAGCAGCGGCCAGTCGATGCGCGGCTTGCCGTAAAACCCGCGCTCGAACGCGGCCGACACGAGATAGCACAGGTTGTGGTAGCCCGTCTCGTCGCGGCAGAGCAGGATCAGGTGCGTGTAGGCATCGTCCACGCCGTGGACGCGGTCGGTCATGCCGCGCGGGGCGACATAGACCTCGCAGCCGATGATCGGCCGGATGCCGGCAGCGACCGCCGCCTTGTAAAAAGCGACCGCGCCGTACATGACACCGTGGTCGGTGATCGCCAGCGCGGTCTGGCCCAGCTCCTTGGCGCGCTCGATGAGCGGCCCGATGCGGCATGCGCCGTCGAGCAGGCTGTATTCACTATGTACGTGCAGGTGTGCAAACCCCATCGTGCGTTCCTTTCAGTCGTCCATGTGAAATTCCATGAGTTTTTTCAGCCGGTAGTTCAGGCAGCTCTTCGTCACCGGCGGATACGAGAGCGTGGCGAGGTCGGCAAGGCTGGCCTCGGGATTGGCAATGCGCAGCAGCGCCGCGCTCTGCAGCTTTTCCGGCAGCACGTCGAGCCCGTAGTCGCGCTCGATGCGGCGGATGGCGTCGATCTGCTCCTGCGCCGCGGCGACGACCTTGTCGGCGTTGGCGGTGTCGCAGTTAACCTTGCGGTTGATGGAGTTGTTCATGGACTTCTCCACCTTGGCGGACATGATGTCCATGGCGGCGCAGGGCGCGCCGATCTTGGTCAGGAAGTCCTCGATGGCCTCGGACTTCTTGAAATAGAGCACGGTGTTCGCGCCGCGGTCGATGCTGCGCGCGGCAAAGCCCAGCTCCGTGAGCAGGGCGGCCGTCTCGCGGCTGACGCTCGCGTGCGCCGTGATGAGCTCGAGGTGGTAGTTCTTGCTCGGGGCGGTCACGCTGCCGCCCGCGAGAAACGCCCCCCGCAGGAACGACGCCTTGCAGCAGTCGTTCTCGAGCACGGCGAGGTTGATGTGGTGCGCGACCGTGCGCGAGAGGTCGGCGCCGAAGGCGGCGAACACCGTCTCGACGGCGGCGCGGTCGGTGATGGTCAGCACGTGGCGGCCGCCGGCCTTTTCCCCGGCCGGCAGGGAAAAGTGCGCGCCGAACGCGCGGCGAAACAGCTTCGGCAGCCGCTCGGCAAAGGCGTCGCACGCCGTGACGATGCGGATCTCCCGCGTCGTGAACGTGTGGCAGTACAGCAGCACGCCGTAGGCCTCGGCCACGGCGCAGCAGTGGCGGCTGACCGGCACGCGGCACAGCTCGTTTTTCACTTCGGATGCAAAGGACATGGCGCGCCTCCGTCAGGTCTTGGGAAAGTCCCGGTTGCGCAGGCGGACGTTGGCGTCGCGCGCGGCGAGGTAGTCCGTCAGTACCTTGGCCACGGCCACGCTGCGGTGCTGCCCGCCCGTGCAGCCGATGCCGATCGTGAGCGCATAGCGCCCCTCGGCGGCGTACTGCGGCAGGAGAAAATCGACCATGTCGGTGAGCTTGGAGAGGAAATTTTTCGCCACGTCGCTGCGCAGGACGTATTCCTGCACCTCGGCGTCCATGCCGCTCATGGGGCGGAGCTTTTCGACGTAAAACGGGTTCGGCAGAAAGCGCACGTCGAACACGAGGTCGGCGTCGATCGGGATGCCGTACTTGAAGCCGAAGGACACGACGTTGACGAGAATGTCGCGCCGCGTGCCGCCGTCGGCAAAATACTCGCAGATGCGCTTTTGCAGCATGGCGAGCGTGAGGCCCGTCGTGTTGATGACGAAGTCTGCGCGCTCGCGCACGGGGGCGAGCAGCTCGCTCTCGCGGCGCACGGCCTCGGGCAGAGAGCAGCCGCTCTCGGCCTGCAGCGGGTGCGGCCGGCGCGACTCCTTGTAGCGGCGCACGATGGCGCTCTCCGACGCCTCGACGAACAGAATGCGGTAGTGCACGCCCATGCTCCCAAGCTCCCCGAGCGCGGCAAACAGCTCGGAAAAGCTCTCCTGACTGCGGATGTCCGTCACGAGCGCGACCTTTTCATACCGTCCGCGCGTGGCAAGGCAGAGCTCTGCAAACTTCGTCAGCAGTGCCGTGGGCATATTGTCCACGCAGTAAAAGTCCAGATCCTCCAGCACGTCGGCCGCGCGGCTCTTGCCACCGCCGGACAGGCCCGATACGATCAGAAATTCCATCCCGTCACCCCCGGATGATCTTCACTTCCGGCTCGAGCTCCACGCCGGACGTGCGCAGCACCTCGCTGCGGATGTGGTCCATGAGCCGCAGCACATCGTCAAACGTGGCCCCGCCGCGGTTGACAACGAAGCCCGCGTGCTTTTCACTCACCTGCGCGCCGCCGACGGCATAGCCCTTGAGGCCGGCCGCGTCGATGAGCGCAGCGGCGTAGCCCCCCGCGGGGCGCTTGAACGTGCTGCCCGCGCTCGGCAGGTCGAGCGGCTGGCGGCTGCGGCGGCGCTCGCTCAGGTCGAGCATACGCACCCGGATCTCCGCCGGGTCGCCCGGCGTGAGCGCGAGCGTGCTGCCGAGCACGACGCAGTCCGTGTCGGAAAACACGCTGTGCCGGTAGCCGAAATCATGCGCCGCGCCCTCTGCCTCGCACAGGTTCAGGTCATGGTCAAGATAGCGCGTGGAGACGACGACGTCCTTCATCTCGCCGCCGTAAGCGCCCGCGTTCATCGACACCGCGCCGCCCAGCGAGCCGGGGATGCCG
>OIWT01003930.1_pt1 | contig 12815 bp, 10 predicted proteins | sample 1587701 | NCBI WGS metagenome assembly OIWT01 (sample SAMEA3888904, study PRJEB22519) | human gut metagenome | biome: human gut; feature: human-associated habitat; material: faeces | place: Denmark | collected 2009 | reverse complement strand
CCATCGGTGAGAAATTCCCCGAGCTCAGCCTCGATTGGCTCATAAACGGGAACGGAAAGATGTTCAAAAACGACGGTATTTCGCCCGACACCACATCATCTCCCGGTTTATTCGATTCTCAGGCGGTCTTCCACTCCCCTAAAAAGGACGAACCGATTGAACTCAAACCAGTTATAAAGGAAAAATCCATTAGCAAGATTATGATTTTCTACACTGACGGGACATTCCAAGACATCTCGGTCAAATAATTTGCTATATTTGCAGCCTATGCTTGAGAAAACTTTAAGTCTTGAAAAGAAAATCGGCGAGATTCTTTCCAAATCCGACACTACCCTTTCCGCTGCGGAATCCTGCACCGGAGGTATGATTTCGCACGTCATAACTTCAGTTCCCGGAGCTTCGAAGTATTATCTGGGCAGCGTAACCTCCTACGCCATTAAAATCAAGGAAAAGGTGCTGGGAGTGCCTGCCGAAGTCATCCGGAGTAAGGGTGTGGTAAGCAGCGAAGTGGCCTGCGCCATGGCCGAGGGCGTGAAGAATCTTATGCAAAGCACCTACGCCGTGGCCACGACGGGATTGGCAGGACCGGGAGGAGACGAATTCAACCCTCAGGGAACGGTCTGGATAGCGGTAAGCGGCCCGCAAGGCACTGTCAGTCATAAATATATAATGAACGGCGAGCGTAAGGAGAATATCGAGCTCTTTACACACGCCGCCATAGAGATGCTTTACGATTATATCCGCGAATCTATTGAAGGTTAAACCATTCCTGGGTCTTGGCATCCAAAGCCTGCTTTAACTCCAGGTATTCCTGCTTCTTGGCCATAATGTCCGTGCCCTCGGGAGGAGCCTCCAGAAGGGTCTCTATCGCCTTTATACTACTCTCCAGACGCTCTATATCCCCTTCCAGCGCCTTAATCTTGTTCTGCTGCGCTCTCTGCTGACGAGAAAGCTCTTTCTGCTGCTGATATGAAAGGGTTTGGACTTGCTTGGCAGGTGCTTCGATCGTCTCCTGCTTTTTTCTGTCGAGTTCATGGAGCGACTCCATCTTCTTGTTCTCCAGGAATTCAGCTATGGCCTCCAGGTGCTCGCGTACCTTTCCGTCGTTAAACTCGTAGAATTTGTCCACCAGACCGTCGAGAAAGTCCCTGTCGTGGGAAACTATGAGCAAAGCCCCGTCGTAGGCCTTAAGAGCCTGTTTCAGGATGTCCTTACTCTTTATGTCCATATGGTTCGTAGGCTCGTCGAGAAGCAGAAAATTGTGGCTTTGAAGCATAAGCTTGGCCATTCCCAGACGCGCACGCTCTCCTCCGCTGAGCACCGCCACCTTTTTGTCGATGTCTTCGCCGCGGAACAGGAATTGGGCCAATATGTCCCTGACCTTCGTGCGTATGTCGCCCACCGCCACGCGATCGAGGGTCTCGAAGACGGTGTCGTTTTTATCTAGCACATCTTCTTGGTTCTGAGCGAAATAGCCTATGTTAACGTTATGTCCGAGACGACTCTCCCCTTTTTCCACGTCGAGTTCGGAGGTGATTACCCTCATAAGGGTGGTCTTACCCTCTCCGTTTCGTCCGACGAGTGCCACCTTCTCCCCTCGCTTTATCTCGATGTCGGCATCGCGAAATACCGTTTTCTGCGGATATGAGACGGTTATGCCCTTCGCCTGGTACACTACGTCGCCAGAACGCGGCGCAGGCGGGAATTTGACGGTCAGACGAGCATTGTCAGTCTCGTCCACCTCTATTCTTTCTATCTTTTCCAGCGCCTTTATGCGACTCTGGACTTGATTGCTCTTAGTGGGCTTGTATCTGAACCGAGCTATGAAATCCTCGGTCTTCTCTATCATCTTCTGCTGGTTCTCGAAAGCGGCCATCTGCCCCTTCATTCTCTCCGCGCGCAGCTCCAAATACTTGGAATAAGGCACTTTATAGTCTTGTACGTGACCCAGCACTATCTCTACGGTGCGGTTCGTCACCCTGTCCAGGAACTTCCTGTCGTGAGACACCAGCATGAGCGAGCCCTTGCGCGACGCCAGATAATCCTCGAGCCATTCGATGGACTCTATGTCGAGATGGTTCGTGGGCTCGTCGAGAAGAAGCACATCATGCTGACGCAGAAGGAGTTTGGCCAATTCTATGCGCATATTCCAGCCCTGTGAGAAAGACTCGGTGGGCCTACCCAGTTCGCTATCCCTGAAGCCCAATCCCAGCAGGGTCTTTCTCGCCTGAACCTCGGGTGGTTCGCTGTGGGTGGCTGCCAAATGCTCATTGAGCTCCGCGAGCCTTTCTGCCAAGTCCAGATAGTCCTGCGATTCATAGTCTTCGCGATGGGCCAATTCGTCCGTCACCCGGCTTATTTCCTCTTCGAGTTCGTTTTCCTTATCGAAGGCAGTCAATGCCTCCTCCAGTACGGTCCTTCCCCTGTGGTGCTCCATAATCTGCGGAAGATAGCCCACGCTTATGTGGGCGGGCATATCTATCTGGCCCGACGTAGGAGACTGAAGACCGCATATCATCTTCATAATAGTGGACTTGCCGGCACCATTCTTACCGACAAGTCCAATTTTATCCGTTTCGCTGATATGGAAGTTTATCCGGTCCAGCAGGACGAATCCTCCATAGGCGACTGTTACATCATCAAGAGAAATCACTACAATGTCTTAAGTGTTGCTTCAAGTGCTTCGATTCGAGCGGTAGCATCGGCCTGTTTCTTTCTCTCCATAGCCACTACCTTCTCCGGTGCGTGGTCTACGAAAGATGGATTAGACAGTTTCTTGTTCACGCTTTCGAGGAAACCTCTCTGATGCTCGAGCTCGGCGAGAATCTTAGCCTTCTCCTCATCGGCATTTACGAATCCGTCCAGGGCGACGCTCATCTTTATGGTACCTACTATGAATGAAACTGCCGTACCTGTGTACTCTCCGCTTACGATTTCGGAAAGATTGGCCGATTTCTGCAGGATAGGGATGAATTCGAGAGCCATTTCCCCGTCTATGTAGAGCTTGAGGCTCTCCTTAGGAGAAATCTGCTTCTGTGCCCTGATGCCACGTATGTTCACGATAGCTTCCTGAATCTTCTCGAAGCCACTGAGGAAGTCTTCGTCGTATGGTCCTGCGACAGGAGTGCGCTCGAACATAATGGTCTGACCCTCACGGCGCTCCGCTATGGTCTGCCACAATTCCTCTGTGATGAAAGGCATAATAGGGTGGATCATCTTCAAGAGCTTTTCGAAGAACTCCATCGTGCTTTCGTAGGTACGTCCGTCGATAGGCTGTCCGAAGGCCGGCTTTACCAGCTCCAAATACCACGCACAGAACTGGTCCCAGAAGAGCTTGTAGATGGTCATAAGAGCATCGGAAATGCGGAACTTGGCATAGTGGTCCTCTACCTGCTCTATAGTCTTCGAAAGGAGGTTGTCGAACCATTTTACGGCTGTCCTGCAATTCTCGCTCTGCTCTGCCTTTTCGTCTACGCTCCAGCTGCTTATGAGTCGATATGCGTTCCATATCTTACCACAGAAATTACGTCCCTGCTCCACCTGTGACTCGTCGTAGAGAATGTCGCTTCCTGCCGAAGAGCAAAGCAACATACCCAGACGCACTGCATCTGCACCGTATTTCTCGATAAGGTCCAGAGGGTTAGGAGAATTTCCCAGGGTCTTGCTCATCTTACGGCCCAGCTTGTCGCGTACGATTCCCGTGAAATATACGTTCCTAAATGGAACTTCGTCCATAAACTCGTCACCTGCCATAATCATTCTGGCTACCCAGAAGAAGATGATGTCCGGACCTGTAACCAAGTCATTAGTAGGATAGTAGTATGACAAATCGGCATTTGGCTTATGCTCCGGAACGCCCGGTCTCTTCGGGTCAAACACGGAAATAGGCCACAGCCAGCTGCTGAACCAAGTATCCAGCACGTCCTCGTCTTGGTGAAGATCTGCTGCAGTGATGTTAGGGTCCAGAAGCTTAGCTGCCTCCAAAGCCTTCTCTGCAGTACTCTCCACTACATATCTTCCGTCCGGAAGGTAATATGCAGGGATGCGCTGTCCCCACCACAACTGACGGCTTATGCACCAGTCGCGTGCATTCTCCATCCAGTGACGGTAGGTGTTACGGTATTTGTCCGGAATGAACTTGATCTCCCCTTCTTCCACTCTGGCCAATGCTGCCGGAGCCAATTCTTCCATCTTCAAGAACCACTGTGCGCTAAGCTTAGGCTCGATCACGGCATTAGTTCTCTCGGAATAGCCTACAGGGGATACATAATCTTCGATTTTCTCGATGTTTCCGGCCTCTTCGAGCATCTTCACGATCTTCTCGCGCGCTACGAACCTGTCTTCGCCCACGAGAATCTGTGCATCTTCGGTAAGACATCCGTTCTCGTCGATGATGTCGATTACCGGAAGGTTATGCCTAAGACCTATCTCGTAGTCGTTAGCGTCGTGTGCCGGAGTCACCTTAAGGCAACCGGTACCGAAGTCCATCTCTACATAGTCGTCCTCGATGATAGGAATCTCCTTATTGATGAGAGGGATGAGTACCTTCTTGCCGTGCATCCACTTGTGTCTCTCGTCATTAGGGTTCACACAGATGGCAGCATCGGCCATAATGGTCTCGGGACGGGTGGTAGCCACTACGATGTAGCGGTCGGTAGGATTACCGTTACCGTCCGAGAGGAAATATCTCATATGATAGAAATGGCTCTTCGTGTCCTTATGGATAACCTCGTCGTCCGACACGGCGGTATGCCCTACCGGATCCCAGTTCACCATTCTGACACCGCGATATATCCATCCCTTCTTGTAGAAATACACGAAAGTATTTATTACGGCCTCGTTAAGTTCCGGCTCCATAGTGAAGCGGGTTCTGTCCCAGTCGCACGAAGCGCCGAGCTTGCGAAGCTGCTGGAGGATAATTCCACCGTGTTCCTCTTTCCACTCCCAGGCGTACTTCAAGAACTCCTCACGAGTGAGGTCCTCTTTCTTTATGCCCATATCGCGGAGTTTCGCCACTACCTTATTCTCGGTGGCGATGCTGGCGTGGTCCGTACCGGGCACCCAGCAAGCGTTCTTTCCGTCCATCCTGGCCTTACGGACGAGCACGTCGTTAAGAGTGTTGTTAAGGACGTGTCCCATATGCAGGATACCTGTCACGTTCGGTGGCGGTATGACTACTGTATAAGGCTCCCTGTTATCGGGTTCCGAATGAAAAAACTTGTATTTGAGCCAATAGGCGTACCATTTATCCTCTACTTCCGAAGGATTGTATTTCTTTGATAATTCCATAGCTTACAAAAATAAGTATTTTTGCTAACTTTGTGAAATAGATTTTTAAAATTTGTAAGAATATGAATGAAAAACCAAACATCAGCATCGAAGTCTCTCCGGAGGTAGCCAGTGGCCACTACTCTAATCTCGCCATCATAAGCCATTCCGGCAGCGAATTCATCCTCGATTTCGCTCAGATGCTCCCAGGTAATAACAATAACGCGAAAATCTGCAGCCGCATCATTATGACACCCGAGCACGCAAAACGCCTTTTGAGCGCCCTCTCGGATAACGTAGAGAAATACGAGTCACAGTTCGGAGCGATAGACTTCAAGCAGGCCAAGCCTTCAGGTACACTGAACATTACCGATTTGATGGGAGGAAATGGCTCTAGATCATAAGATAATCCTGTCGAGCGGCTCCCCCAGAAGAAGCGAATTGCTCCGAGGTGCCGACATAGACTTCACGATAGACACCGAAAACGATTTCGAAGAGATATGCCCGGATGGCATTTCCCCCGAAGAGGTCCCGGCATTCCTCGCCCGTGGTAAATCCTACGGCTTTCACAGGTCATTGGCAGAGGGCGAACTGCTGATAACGGCAGACACCGTGGTCATAGTCGACGGGCAGGTTCTCGGAAAGCCCCACTCCCATAAGCAGGCCGAGGAGATGCTTACTGCCCTTTCGGGACGCGAACACGAAGTAAGGACGGCCGTAATGCTTAGAAGTCAGGACAAGGAAAAGCTCTTTACGGATGTAACGAAAGTGTTATTCTGCGAGCTAAGTCACGAAGAGATAGAGTATTACATAGAAAAGTACAAACCTTTCGACAAGGCCGGTGCCTACGGCATACAGGAATGGATAGGCTACATAGGAATAGAGAGCATAGAGGGCTCTTTCTATAATGTGATGGGACTTCCCATACAGCGCGTCTATAAAGAGATAAAGACATTTTGAATTACCCATTCAGATACGTCCCCGACGAGAGGGTGAAAAGGGCTGCCGAAGCCCTTATGGCTCGCATCGATTCAGATGAGAGCTTGCACTCCCTTTTCGCCGAAGGCAAGATGTTAGGCGTGCTGGTGTGCGAAGATTCCGAGGGTCGCGAAGTGGTGCTGAACGGGTTTTCGGGATTGGCCGGGAAAAAGAGCAGGATAGATGGGTTCGTGCCGCCGGTTTTCGACACCACCGAGGTTAAGGAATTGCAGGACAGGCCGGTGGGCGCAGAGGCTTCCGCAGCCCTGCAGGACTTTCTTTTCGACAGCTATGTAGTCGGAAACGCACTGGGCGAAAGGTTCTCCATTAAGGATGTGTTCTCGCGTAGGGGGCTGGTACCTCCGGGAGGGACCGGAGAATGCGCAGCGCCTAAACTCCTTAACTATGCTTATTCTCAGGGTCTTAAGCCGCTTTGCATAAGCGAATTCTGGTATGGCGCATCCCCTGCGAGCGGACAGGTTCGCGAACACGGCAGGTTCTACCCTTCTTGTACGGGCAAATGCGGCCCGCTTCTAAGCTTTATGATGCAGGGGCTCGACGTCGATGAGAATCCTCTTCAGAGGGTCCCGGACGTGAGCGAAATCAAGATAATCTACGAAGACGAGGCCATTCTCGTAGTGGACAAGCCTTCGGGTATGCTCTGCGCGCCGGGTCTCACGGGCACGGAATCGCTTCAGGAGCACCTCGAAAAGGAAAAGGGCACGCTCTACTCCTGCCACAGGCTTGATATGGACACAAGCGGAGTTATGGTATTCGCGAAGACTCCGCAGTATCAGGCCGCCCTTCAGGGCCAATTCGCCTCGCGCGAAGTACAGAAGAGCTATTTGGCCCATCTGGAGGCCGGCACTCGCCCGTGGAAAGGGAAAAGGCACGGGACCATAGCGTTGGCATTGGCCCCGGACTATTATGACAGGCCGCGTCAGGTCGTGGATAGGGAAAATGGAAAATTGGCCATTACCGAATACGACATTCTCGAAATCTTCCCCGACGGGGAGATGGACGTGAGATTCTTTCCCAAGACCGGGCGCACGCACCAGCTTCGCGTCCACGCAGCATCTTCACTTGGCCTGGGAAGACCGATTAAAGGGGATGCCCTTTACGGCTCCCCTCTCAAATCTCGGCTGATGCTTCACGCAGAATCCATCACCTTTACCCATCCGCAGAGCGGACTTAAGGTCACGTTTACGACTCGCTTACCAGAGCTTCAGACACATTGATGGCATAGTCTCCTATGTTTTCCAAATCGTCCAGAAGGTCGAGGAAAAATACGGATTCGAAATAAGCGTCGCCCTTCTTTTCCATACTGTCGTATTCCTTAAGCTTGCATTCCTTCTTGAATACATCGATGGCGAGCTCGGCATTCTTCGCCTTTTCTATGTCCTTTATCTCGTTGTAGTGCTCGATGTTATAAATCATAGCCTCATAAGCGGCATTAAGCAAGTCGAGCATTCGGTCCAGAGCCTTCTTATGCTCGTCGGATAGGTGTCGAGAGTAATTGATCATAGCCGTGAGGCTCTTACTTACGGATTCTCCGCTATCTCCCATAGATTCGAGTTCCTTAGTGATTCTAAGAAGTGAGCGCACGAGCGAAAGGGAACGATCGCTTATGTGGGCCTTGGCCAGTTCGTTAAGGAAAGAGGCGATCTCGTATTCCATCTTGTCCGAAATCTGCTCGTACTTTACGAGTTTTTCCTTATAAGGCTCGTAATCAGCCATATTGTCGGAGGATTGGACAGCGGAGCGGATGTACTCGAGTCCGTTTTTCATAACTCTCGCGAAGTGAACGGTCTCGCGGCAAGCCTCGCTCAAAGCCAGCTCCGGAGTGTCTATAAGACCGGAATCTAGGTAAACGATCTTCGTCTTGTCCTTAGAAGGCTTGTCCTTGATTACGAATTTGACGATTTTCTCTATTACGGACGTGAACCATATCAGGATGCAGGTGTTTATGAGGTTGAACATCGTGTGGAACATAGAGATGCCGTACACGAGCGAAGTCTGCTCACCCACGTTCATAAGCCCCACGATATTTTGAACCAAGTTCACGAAAGGATGGAAGAAAATCAGTGCCCAGATGACGCCGAACACGTTGAAGAAGGTATGGGCCAATGCTGCCCGCTTGGCATTCACGTTGCCCACGGCGGCGGCGATATTGGCAGTTATGGTGGTTCCGATGTTCTCGCCCAGCACCATCGCTGCGGCCATGTCGAAGTGTATCCACCCCATATTCAGCATTATGAGCGTCAGCGCTACCGTCGCGCTGGAAGACTGCAGAATAAGGGTCATCACCGTGCCCAACAATAGAAATAGAAGCACGGAAATGAACCCTTTTCCGGACCATCCTTGGATAAACGACAAAACTTCAGGTGTAGTACTAAGGTCCGGGATGGAGTTTTTCATCAGCGAAAGTCCTAGGAATAGGAGAGAAAAGCCTATGACGAACTCTCCTATTGATTTCAGCTTGTCCCTTTTGGCATTGGACAGAATAAAGCCGACTGCCATTAGAGGCACGGCCAATATGGAAATGTCGGCCTTGAATCCAAAGATGGAGATAATCCACGCAGTCATGGTGGTACCGATGTTGGCACCCATAATCACGCCTATGGCTTGAGAAAGAGTAAGTAGGCCGGCACTGACGAATCCCACCACCATCACTGTGGTGGCGGAAGATGATTGTATTACAGAGGTGATTCCGAATCCGATAAGTACTCCCTTGAAGGGATTTGAGGTGATTCTCGAAAGCAGGGTGCGGAGTTTGCTTCCCGCGGCTTTCTGTAATCCGGAGCTCATCAAGTTCATTCCGTAAAGGAACATTCCTAAAGCTCCCAGTAGAGTTAACACACTTAATATCATATTCTTTTCATATAATTTCAAGTGCAATTTTAACTCTACTCTCCGGATAATTGTCCTGCCTTATCGAAAACTTAATTGAAACTTAATAATCTTAACGGAATTGTAACATAGCGGGGCTATTTGAAGATCTCCATAAGCACCTTTCCTCCGCTCCCCTCCTTTAGACTTACGTGAAGGCCCATTTCCGAGGCTTTCAATGCCACTATCTGAAAGGCTCTTCCTGCATCGAACTCGCTGTCCATCAGAAGTTCCAGAGCGAGCGAGCCATCGCCGGTGTCGTAGGAAGCTTTCGCCTCAGGGAAAGCGATTCGGAGCGTGCGTATAAGAGCCTCTGCCTGAAGAGGATGCACCTTATAGGAGGCGTCTCTGTCGGTTTCCTCGCATTCTCTTTTAAGCCAAGAATCTATGGAAGGGCGAGTTGAAACTCTCGCCCCTCCATTATTTTCAAACACTTGCGCGTATCTGGTTTCCAAATAATTATCTGCCATAGCTAAATGTGACTTAGTACGCAGAGCACCACGCCGGCGATTAGGAATATCGCGATTATGTAAGGAAGCGGCGACTTTTTCTTAATGGCGAACGGGTCTCCTGTCGTGAGGATCTTAGGATACTTGGCCAGGGAAGTCAAGGTGGCTCCGAAGAGGCTGTTTACCAGCACTGCAGAGTTGATGGCCCAGCCATTGGCATTAAGGATAGGGCCCAGATTACGCTTGCGAAGCTTAAGCCAAGCGAGGAACATCGAAGGTCCGGAAATCACCAGGCACAGCCCGACGATGACTAAAAGCAGTGTGTACCACGGTTTTACGAGCTCAGACACTGCGTTTAGAATCACTCCGGCGCCCACTCCCACACCGGCCGTCAATGCCAGCAGGGTCGTAGGGTCGAAGGCTTTCTTAGGTACTGCGCTCGTCACCTTGCTCTCCTTTTCAGCGGCCTGCTTGTTTATGCGATCGCTTATGGCCTTGGACAACTTCCTGTAAGGGTGGAAGAAAGCCTGGCGGATGCTGGTAGGATTGTCTATTATCTTAGTTACCGTGGCATCGTAGTCGAGCCCGTCCCTGTCGTAGAATACGGCATTCATACCCACGCTGAGGTTATCCGAATTGCCGTCGGTCAGAAGCGCCGCGATGGTGGCCGTCTTTCCCATCTTTTTCGAGATGCAGTCGCAATAAAGTATGTACATTCCGCTCTGTGGGGCCATCATAGTCTGTTTTCCCATATCATTTACCCTTATGCAGAGTTTCAGGCAGCGCTGGTCGATATAGAGCTCGCCCGCATCGAAAACAGACTTCTGCTTACGGTCGTAAAATGCTCCGAAGCGCACGAAATTGTTAAGGAATGCGTAAAGATGGCGATAAACCAGCAGAAGATTATGCACATCGTCTATCGAATCCGCCTCTTCCTTCAGGGACAAGTCCTTTTCTATCAGCGACAAGACTTCGGCCTTTCTGTTTTCGGCACATAGCTGCGCCACCTTTTCCGGGCCCAGAGCCTCTACCTGCTCGCCTGCCTTCGCCGCAAGCCAAGCCAGCAGTGGCGCGAATTTCGCCTTTAGTGCGTTCCAATCGGCCTTAGTGAGCACCTTGACCTCGCTACTTAAGGCCAATTCTCTCAAATCTTCCACCTGCGCAGCCCATTTCGGGTTTATTCTGTCCAAGTGAAGCAGGATGTCGGCATTAGGATGGGACAGCGAATCCGCGCTTTCCTTAGCCTGCTCGCATTCAGGGTCGTATGCGAAGTACTCACACTGAGTGAAATATCCGTCGACAAGACCCTTAAGGGCCTCTACCGATGCGAAAACCTTCTCGCTGTCCGCTCCGAAAGGAGAACACTCTTCGCCCTTAGAGTCATTCCACGCCTTATAGGCTTGAAGTGCAGCATAAAAGGCCTCTACCGTAGCCGCATCCACGCCGCCCTGGCCGCTTCTGTCGAGCGATGCCGGGAAGCATTTGAGCGCGCTTTCTATGGCATCCTTAGACTTGGCGTCATCGCCTGCCGAGAGCGGAGTCACGATGCCGTCGCCGTTAAAGCGCGTTTTCGAGAATATGGCCTTCGAATCGGCCGTATCTTCCATGCTGATAGATTCTTTCGAGGACTTGCCAATGCTTTCCAGCACCCTTCTCGCGCTCTTTTCGAGCCTGCAGCCCTCTACGCTGTTAGTATCGAAGGCGGAAAGAGGCAGGATGTCGCTCGAATTAAGGAGCAAATCCCTATCTTTCAATATGCTGCATATCCATTCGCTGGCTTTCACGACCTCCTTTACACGGATTCTTCCGTCGTGGTCGCTATCGAGATACTCTAAAAATTCACGGTCGAACTCCAGGCCGTCTACCGGGCAACTAAGTGCCGTCCAGAGCTTTTGGTCCAATTCTCCCAAATGGGCGATGTCCTCGCCACTGTCGATACGCACTCTGGTTACGCCTCCCAAGGAACTGAATTTCCACGGATAATTACAGTTGTTCATCGGTTTGTTATTTTTTAAACGATGAACCAAAGTTACAGAAAATAATCGGTATATATTCTTATGACTTTTCCAAATTATTATTGAAAGATTTGGGAGAGTGGTATCGTTACTAGCCACGGTGTTGTTATGGATTGCTTTCCACTCTCTTAAACTGCCGGTTTGTATGCCTTCGTATACTCCGTGTCTCTTCTAATAACAGAGAACATTCGATGAACGATTTTTGCCCGGACGACATTTAGAATACACATTACATGTTTGCCTTCTTTGGTCTTCCGCTCAAAGTAATCTCTATATTCGCTCTCCTTCATATGTGTCGCAGCGCCCACGGCAGCAAGATGAAGTAAGGCCTTCATCGTCTGATTGGCCCGTTTGGATATCTTGGCCTTGGAACGGACTGAGGTTCCGGAGTCATATTTGTATGGCGTAAGGCCGGCAAAGCTGCAGAACTGCCGTGCATTCTGGAAACGTGTAAAGCCGCCTGTAATTGCAATCATATTGATGGCGATCCTGTCTCCAACTCCGTCGATACTGGTAAGTAACTCCTTCTGGCGGGTTAAAACAGGGTTTGCAGCGATGATGCTTTCTATCTCTGCATCAATGTCTTTTATCTGTTCATCGATGGCTTTGATGACTTTCTTCCAGCGAGCGTATTTATGTTTAAAGTCTCCGGGAGCCATATATCTCTTTTGATCGTTTATCTGAGACTGATAACGCTTCTTGTCAACAAGAAGGAACTCTCGGTCGACAAGAAGACTCTTCATAGAAACCAGCTCTGCATCAGGAATACAATAACGGCTAGCCTTGTCACTGTAGCGGTAGGCGTATTCTGCGATCCGGGCAGCATCAATGGCATCGTTCTTACCACGGGTAAGGCCCATAGAATTCTTAATTCTGGTAGGGTCATCCATCCAAAGGAAGATATCCAGCTCCTGACAAGCCACGGTCAGAGGATAGATGTATCGGCCTGTATATTCAGCACATACGAGAACTTCGTCAATAGTAACGCTAAATGTTTTTAAGGCCGCCGTAAGACTCTTTTTGAGAGCTTTTACATCGTTCACACTTTCTTCCTCCAAGACTATCTCCAGCCCATCGCGGTAGCAAAGATTGCACTTTTCTTTGCTAATGTCGATACCAACATAAATTTTTTTCATAACTTGCATTGTTTTTAGTGGACAGTGGACCATCGACCCTTCACCTACAAACCTTATTGAACCTTAGGGATATTCTTATT
>OIWT01003928.1_pt1 | contig 12819 bp, 10 predicted proteins | sample 1587701 | NCBI WGS metagenome assembly OIWT01 (sample SAMEA3888904, study PRJEB22519) | human gut metagenome | biome: human gut; feature: human-associated habitat; material: faeces | place: Denmark | collected 2009 | reverse complement strand
CTGAGATATTTTAAAATATGTCTGACATATTTTGAAATATGTGCCTTGTATTTTTCATTTGCTCCCACATGCGCCGAAACGCCCTTTAACACTACCATCACACGCAACACACAAAAACCACAAAAACACAACCGGTTTTTAACTATTAATTCTTGTCGGAAAATAATCAAAACTACAGGCCGGTTTACACGCCGGGCTGCCTATATTTATAATATGTCATTACCGAACCAGCGGGAGTATGTGCCGTTTCCTCAAATGCGGCACGGATTTTCCCGGAATCCAAGACTCCTCCGTGGTGATTGCGGGCTCGGGTGTTCGTTATGCCGCAAAGTACGCGATACAAAATAGTTACGACTTGGATTTTTTACGAAGTTTTTGGCGTTACAAAATATATTCTCTTAAATAGTTTTTATATATTTGCCTGTGGTTAACGTATAAAAGGCATGGAGGATGGAAGACAATGCTCTTAAACAACGTATTCTGAAAGTTGCGACATTTGAATTCTTTACTACCGGTATCAGGCCCGTAACGATGGACAGCCTTTCGCGCAAGTTGAAAATGTCGAAGCGCACTTTATACGAAATATTCAAGGACAAGGAGGAGCTTTTGTGCGAGAGCCTTGTTTTGCGCAGGAAATTGCTCGATAATTACATACGCCAGAACAGCACCAAGGAGACGAGTTCCCTGGAAATAATATCACTGTTCTTTTATTATATCATCGAAGAGGCCGGGTATATGTCTCCGCGCTTCTGCATGGACCTGATTAGGTATCCGCGCGTGCTGAAGTTCCTTGAAGAGCGTGAAAAGGAGTTGAAAGAGGAGAGGGACATGTTTCTCAAGAACTGCATTATCGACGGTTACTTCCGCCCGGACATAGAATACGGCATAATCGGGGACATGCTTTCGAGGCAGACATTGTATATCCTGACCAACAAGATTTACAGCACGGTAGTGACGAAAGCGTTGCAATCAATGCTATTCGTTTGCATACGAGGTTGCTGCACGCTTAAAGGGCAGGAGAAATTCGACCTGCTGCTGAAAGAATATTCCCGCAACAAGAAGAATGTTACCCGCGAAACCCTTTGGCAAAGGCTTGAAGAGCTTAAATAGCCGTCCTTCCATACAATTTATAAGGAGTTTTGGCCTTTTAATCATAATAATTAGCTAACTTTGCGGCGCATTTGGCGTAACTTCGCATTTATTTCCTTAATATAAAGTAAGAGTATGCGTAATTTTTATGGTATAGCAATTTTAGCGTTTATATTGCTGGGAATCACTTCATGCGGCTCTAACAAGCAAATGATTTATCTGCAAGGTGCAGAAGAGCTTTACAAAAATCCGACCAATATAAATAAGGATTACAAACTCATAATCCAGCCCGACGACCAGCTTGCGATATACGTAAGTTCGAGCGACAAGGAGCTCATACAGCCTTTCAACAACCTTACGCTGATAGGCCAGGGCGAAACGGCGCTGCGTAACGGTACGAACCTCGACAAGACGTCTTACTTTGTAGTAGGCAAGGACGGATATGTGGACTTCCCCATATTCGGCAAGCTGAAAGCGGCCGGCAAGACGGTAAACGAGTTTTCGGAAGACATACAAAACCGCATGATTGCGGAAAAGATGATTACCGACGCGAAAGTCACGACCAAGATAATGAGTTTCAAGGTTACAGTTTTAGGCGACGTCAAGACGCCCGGCACAAAAACCTGCTCGGGCGAGAGGCTCACGCTGCTCGAAGTGCTGGGTATGGCCGGCGACCTTAACAACTCGGCCATACGCAAGAACCTTTTGGTTGTGCGCGAAGAGAACAACGAGCGCGTAACCTATACCGTGGACCTGACCGACCCCGAAAGCGTGTTCAACTCTCCGGCATATTACATGCGCCAGAACGACGTGGTTTACGTGCAATCCAACCGTTCGGTTAAAATCAAAGGAAGTTCGGGTTATCTTTACTGGAGCCTTCTGGGCAGCGGTGTAGGACTTGTAACTTCAATTACATCGTTAGTCTTCGCCATAACAAAATAAGAGTATGGAAGAAAACAAAAACACATCATACAACTCGTACCAGGAAGAGGAAGAAAAGAATACCTGGCTTCCTGTGATAATAAAGGCGTGGAACATATTCATAGCCCACTGGCCGTGGTTCCTACTGTCGGTAATAGTATGCACGTTCCTGGCATACCTGTACCAGGCACAACTTCCCCGGATATACCAGAGGACCTCTACCATTCTCATAAAGGACGATTCCGGAAAAGGGAAATACAGAGGAACGCAAAACAGCAACATCGATGCCCTTATGGCGCTCAACGGAATCAGCGTGGGCAACAACCTGCAAAACGAAATTTTCGTGCTGCAGTCGCACAGGCTGTTAAGCAAAGTAGTGCACGAGCTTAACCTCAACGTAAGCTATCAGGTAAACGAAGGACTTCAGACTGTATCGCTGTACAAGGAGAGCCCTATAAAAGTAACTTTCTTCGCCGAAGCTGACGACCCGCAGGTATTCGACATCGAAATAAAGTCGGCGGAAAGCTACAGGATACATAACATAAAGATTGACGACGAAGCGGTGTCCTACGACAAAGCCGCAAAATTCGGCCAACCCATAAAAACGCCTATGGGCGCAATAATCGTTGAAAAAAACAACGAGACTTTTGCCGACTACTTAAAAAGCACAATCAAAGTAACGCACCGTAACGAAGTGGACGCAACGCTTCATTTCGGAAAGAACATAAAAGCGTCGTTAGCCGACAAGGAAAGCACCCTGATAAACATAGAATGCCGTGACACTAACGCAGAACGTGCCGACGACATACTGGCGTGCCTGCTTGAGATGTACAAAAAGGACATAATCGACGACAAGAACCGCATGGCCACAAGCGCCGACCGCTTCCTGAACCAAAGAATCCAACTCATCGGAAGCGACCTGAGCAGCGCAGAGAACCAAATGGCCACATTCAAGGAAAACAACAAGATACTGAACTTCGATTCCAACGCCGAACTGTTCCTAAAACAGAGTGACAACGCAAGGAACAACAGCATACAGCTGCAGAGCGAGAAAAACGTGGCCGAATTCCTGCGCGATTACCTCAGGCAAACCGACGGAAAGTACGAAGCCGTACCTTCGCTGGGAATAATCAACAACCAGGGAATAACCGACAACATAGCAAAATACAACGAGCTTGTGCTTGCCTACAACCGTTTGTCGAAAAACGCAAGCGAAGCGTCGCCCGTAGTGCGCGAAACGTTAGACCAACTCAAGACAATGCACACGGTAATTTCGAAATCTCTCGACAGCCATATCGAAGCCACGGACCTCAAGCTGAAACAAGCCCTGGCGATAGAGAAAGGGCTGCTATCAAGCATTTCCTCGGTACCGCAAAAAGAGAAGTCGGCAAGCGAGATTGAGCGCCAGCGCATGATAAAGGAATCAATCTACGTATACCTCCTTAACAAGCGCGAGGAAGTAGCATTGCAGCTTGCCGTAACCGAAGCCAACGTAACCACGGTCGACACGCCTTTCGGCAAAGCCCTGCCCGTATCTCCTAAAAGCATTTACATCCTGTTCGGCGGGTTCATACTCGGCCTTCTTATCCCAAGCGCGATATTCTGGCTCCGCATAACAATCGACACCAAGATACGCAACCGCAAGGAAATAGAAGACGCATGCAGCGTGCCCATTTTAGGCGTAATACCCTTCTGGAAAGAAGAGGAGGAGCAAAACAAGTTCCTCAGCCGCGGCCATGGCGGAATGAACTTCAATTCCGTTAGCGAGGCTTTCCGCCTTGTGCGCTACAACCTCAACTTCATGAAAAAACGCTCGGGCGTAATGATGTTCACTTCTTCCACACCGGGACAGGGAAAATCGTTCGTCTCGCGCAACCTTGCGCTCATACTCGGCGTAGCCGGCAAGAGGGTAATACTCATAGACGGCGACATACGCAAGCGCACACAGTCGAAGCTTATCAGCTCCACGGGAGGACTTACGGCTTACCTGAGCGACGACACAACCGACCTCGACAGCATTATCCTGCGCGACTCCATTGGCAAGAACGTCGACTTCCTGCCTGCCGGAATGACGCCGCCCAACCCAACCGAGCTGCTCATGAGCTCAAGGCTCGAAGAACTCACCGACGAGCTCAAGGCGCGCTACGACTACGTTATCTACGACTCTACGCCGGCGTTCTCAGTGGCCGACGCAGGAATCATAAACCGTGTTGTAGAACTGACAATATACGTTGTGCGCATTGGGGTTGAAGACAAGCGCTCGCTGCCCGACATTGAACGCATGTACAAGGAAAAGAAATTCCGCAACATGTGTATCGTCGTCAACGGCAGCGTACCCGACAAATATGGCTACGGATACGGTTACGGCTATGGGTACGGATACGGTTACGGCTATGGATACGGATATGGAGATTCGCGCGAAAGCAGGCAAGGCAGCAGGTTCTCACTGCGCTTCCTCAAGAAGAACGGCAACTCCGACGATTATGACGAATCCGGCAAAAACAGCAGGCGTGGAGAAAACAAACGAATCGATGTAAACAGCCTGCACAAAGCCAATAAAGACTCCGACAAATAACGCCGCCGCTGCGGCAAACAAGCATAAGTCCCGCATGTAAGGAAACATGCGGGACTTTTTCATACCACGTCTGGGCGAATTCCTCCTTGGCCCCAACGCACGACACGAAAATAACGGAATAGGCAGACGCATATCCACCCGCGGCACATACCGCCGCGTCCTTTTTATGCAGACATAAACGGAAGGCAAAAACATGACCGAAAAAGCGGCCCGCGAATACAAAAAAGTGAAAACTGATTTTCAGCACTTTCTACCCACATGGGAGAAAAGAAAAAATACAAGGCACATATTTCAAAATATGTCCGACTAATTTTAAAATATCTCAGACCTTTTTTTCGCCCCCTGAAAACCCGCCTTGAAACCGGGGCAAAAATGCAGACAGGAAACAGACGCGCAAGCAATCACCCGAACCGATAAACGTCTTCTGCTCTTCCCTGATAACAAAACAGGCACATCGTCACAACGTCGTTCCATGTCTCACAGAAAGATACCGTACCAATACCTGGCAACTTGCTCAGGCAATAATAAAAATACCGCACCCGCACGGTATTGCAACCTTGAACAAAACCACTGTATGCGGTTCTTTCCGCTTTGCTTGCAACATGGCGCAGATTAAGCACACGCAGCCTGCAATCCGAAACTTACCGACTGAAAACATTTCGGGGAAAAGGTAATTTTACCCTTTCCCCGAAACATATTTTAGCTTATTATTTATTACCTGCAAGCGTAAACCCACTTGCTTACTGGTCTTTCAGTTTCTTTTTCTCCACCATTGCGTCTATCACAGCCACGGCCGTAAGGTTCACAATGTCGCGCACGGAGCAGTCTGCGTCGGTGAAATGCACAGGCTTGTTCAAACCCATCTGCACCGGGCCTATTACCTCCACGTCGGGATTCATCATCTTTATCATCTGGTAAGCCGTGCAAGCGGCGTTCAGGCACTGGAACACCAGCGTGTTTACTTCCTTGCCCTTAATCTTGGTAAAGGGGAACTTCTCGTCGCGCAGCTCGCGGTTTAGGGCGTAATTCACCTGCATTTCCCCGTCAACGAGCAGCGAAGGATGTTTTTCGTGCAGTATGTCGACTGCGCGGTGCATTTTCTCGGGTCCTTCCTCATGGTCGGTGCCGAAATTGGAGTACGAAACCATTGCTATCACCGGCGTGCGGTTGAAGAACCTTACGGTATGCGCGCTCAGCAGAGCCAAGTCGACCATAGTCTCGGCGCTGGGGTGGCGGTTTATGAGCGTATCGGCCAGGAACAGCGTGCCCTGCTTTGTGTTTATAAGGTGCATTGTACCGAAATGGTTGAACTTTGGATTGATTCCAATTACTTCCTTTGCCACATCGGTAGCGTTCCAGTGCTTGCGCGACAGGCTTGTTATCAAAGCGTCGGCGTCGCCGGTTTCCACCATCATCATGCCGAAATAATTGCGCTCATACATCTTGTCGTTAGCCTCCTGGAGCGTGCAGCCTTCGCGTTGTTTTTTAGCGGCAAATATGGCAGCATACCTTTCGCGGCGCTCCACCTGGTCGTCGTTGCGCAGGTTCAGAACTTCTATCCCGTCGAGGTCGAGTTCCATTTCCTTTGCAATCTCGTATATCTTCTTGTCGTTGCCGAGCAGTATGGGGTGGCAAATGCCTTCTTTCTTTGCCTGCACGGCGGCATTCATTATCGTGGGATTCGTTCCGTCGGTAAACACCACGCGCTGCGGGTCGCGGCTGGCCGTCTCGTAAAGCGAGCGTGTAAACTTGCTTTCCTGCCCCATAAGCTCCTTAAGCCGTATCCTGTATGCCTTCCAGTCGGCGATGGGACGGCGCGCCACGCCGCTGTCCATGGCTGCTTTGGCCACGGCCATAGACACCTCGGTGATAAGGCGCGGGTCGACAGGTTTGGGTATAAAGTATTCCGGGCCGAAGGTAAAGTTGTTTACGGCGTATTCACGGTTCACGATGTCGGGCACGGGACGCTTGGCCAAATCGGCAAGTGCGTGCACGGCAGCGAGTTTCATTTCCTCGTTAATACACGTTGCGGCCGTATCAAGCGCACCGCGGAACAGATAGGGGAAACAAAGCACGTTGTTTATCTGGTTGGGGTAATCGCTGCGCCCGGTGCTTATCAGGCAGTCGGGGCATGCCTCGCGTGCGTCCTCGTATGATATTTCGGGTATCGGGTTGGCGAGCGCAAAGATTATGGGGCGTTTGTTCATGTTCCGAACCATATCCTTGCTCAGCACATTGCCTTTCGAAAGGCCGAGGAACACGTCGGCGCCGCAAATGGCTTCCTCGAGTGTATGTATGTCCCTGCGGTCGGTAGCAAAAAGGCGTTTCTGTTCGGTAAGGTTTGGACGGTCGGAGGTTATTACCCCGTGGCTGTCGAGCATTACGATGTTTTCCTTGAGTGCGCCTAAGGCCATGTACATCTTGGTACACGAAATGGCAGCCGCTCCTGCACCGCTTACCACTATTTTCACCTCTTCGATTTTCTTTCCGGCCACCTCGAGCGCGTTGAGCAGTCCGGCAGCCGATATGATTGCCGTGCCGTGCTGGTCGTCGTGCATTACCGGTATGTCGAGTTCCTCTTTCAGGCGTCGTTCTATCTCAAAACACTCGGGAGCCTTGATGTCCTCGAGGTTAATGCCGCCGAACGTAGGGGCTATTGCCTTTACGGCTTCGATGAATTTGTCGGGGTCTTTCTCGTTTACTTCTATGTCGAAAGCGTCCACGCCGCCGTAAATTTTGAACAGCAGTCCTTTGCCCTCCATAACGGGCTTGCCGCTCATGGCACCTATGTCGCCCAAGCCGAGCACTGCCGTGCCGTTGGAGATTACGGCCACAAGGTTGCCCTTGTTTGTGTACTTATAAGCGTCGTTGGCGTTTTTCTGTATCTCGAGGCACGGCTCGGCCACGCCAGGCGAATATGCAAGCGACAGGTCATACTGGGTGTGATAGGGTTTGGTGGGAACTACCTCTATTTTTCCGGGTCTGCCCTCGGAATGGTAGTTCAATGCAGCTTCTCTTGTTACCTTTACCATACGTTTTTTGTTATGTCTTCTAATTCCTCCGCAAAGATACATCATTGAAAAAAACGTTTTTTGCGCGGAGGCCCTTTTTACTGCTAAAAAATGTTATTGCACCCCATATGTAAACTTTTATTAGCGAAAACGCCGCTTTTGCAGCGTCCACATGGCAAATTGCACGCCGTCTGGGGCGTTTCCGCAACCGCCGCGGCGTAGCGCGAATGCAGACATAAAAAACAAGAAAATAAGGTCGGGAAAAAGCATTACCGGACACTCGAAAAATGAAAACTGATTTTCAGCACTTTTTACCTACATGGGAGCAAATAAAAAATACAAGGTAAATCCGGCAAAACGAAATGTACATGTTTGGAAAAACGAAACGTACTAAAATCGGGAAAAACGAAGCGTTCAAAAAAAAAAAAACGCGCACAACACTAAAAAATGCAACCTGAAAAGGCTGCATTTTTAATATTTGCAATGTCTTCAAATAGTCTTAAACCGCTTTAAAATAGTCATAAATCAAAATATTCGACTTTCTGTTTGCACCGTTTCCGGCTCTATCTCCGCACTCCTTTTCAATAGGTTGTACATTGTACGCTCCGTTATTCCATAAACAGGATATATGTAACGCCGCCAAATATCGCGGTTGCTTATGCCTTTATGCTTGCGGCTGCATTCGTCGTACAATGCCGTTACAGCCAACACACGCTTTTTATGGCTTAATTCGTTCCGTTTGTGCATAGTGATTTTTATTATTAATGCGGTATAACATTACTTTCTTCAAAGTTACATATTAAGCTCCGTTTTATCAATCTGTTTCAATAAAAAAACCAAACTCGTATAGATGTTTGCCAATAAAACAAAGGCGCATATCGGTAAAATACGCGCCTTTGCAATAACATACGTAATGAATATGAAGATTTTTAAGCTGCCGTTGCGCTCACTATCGCGCCAATGCCTTTGCCCCTTATCGGCAAAGCAATGAAACGTTTGTCAAATCCTACAATCGTGGCGCGCTCCTCCGGGTCGTTTTCACGTGAATACATAAAAATTTCCCCGTCGGCTTTCATTACCTCGCTGCCACAAAAAGCCACGCTCGCAAACTGTGCCGAACTACCTTTGCCGTATTCCTCTTTCGTCAACACGCTTTCAACGGTGCTATATGTAGGCATGTACGGGAACTGGTAACAGTCAAAGCCCGCAAACGTGAACGGCTTGCCCTCTTTGAGGTTGGTTAAGTCTTTAAACAGTTTTATGTCTTCAAGCAATAAATCTGTAACGTGTTTTGGGTGTAACACAATACACCTATCCTCTAACGGTATTTGCGCGTCGTCAAAACGTTCTTTTAATACTAAAAAATCCTCGTAACACATGCGCTTGCGCCCGTCTTTTGTCTCGCCGGTGGTCAATATTACCGGGGTGTCCGTCGTGTCCCCGGCCGGGGCGTATGCGTGTATCGCCTTTTTGCTTACCGCCGTCCGTAATGTCGCCCTGTGCTGACGTATCACGCTTTCCAACTGGTCGTAACTGTATTCTATCACCTCGGGGCGGCGCACAACGGTGTTTTCCGTCTCGAACTTGTCAAGCTCCGCCGTATAGTCCTTGTCTTCGCGTTTGACTGTCTTTATAGGGTATGTTGTATTGTTGATTAATACCACCGGGTCAACGCCTGCCGAAGCAAGGTGTATGATATTGTTTTCGGTGAGTTCCGAATAATCCACTGCGCGCTTTAAAAAACTCGTGTCCGGGTAAAAACCTTCCTTAATCTGGTCTACCCATACTTCTTTTGCTAATGCCATACTTATATAATTTTTAATTTTTGTTTCTCAACTTCTCGTAAACGTCCGGGTGTGTGCGCAAAAAATCCGGGTCGTGCTTGCGGTAATATTCCAGCGTCCTTGTTTCCCCCGTTTTCTTTAAATGCTGTTCTTGCAACGCTGCATACAAGGCCGGATTATTACGCAATTCGTCCGGCGCGTAACGCCTGTAGTCGGTAAGATTCCAATTTTCCCTACTAAGCTTGTGTATCCCGTCGTCTATACAATCCATTACACGCAGCGACCGCGGTATGTATTCTATAAGCCGTGAAAGTTTTTCCACACCAAGGCAAAGCCCTACCTCTTTCATCAAGTCCGCCGTGTTATAGTGCAGGCGGCCCGATTTAGTCCCTTGCTCCACTATGTCGCAAATCTTTCTCTCGTATTCCTTCCCTTTGCTTTCCATAAAAGAATTGAATACCGCCGGGCTTGTGCGTGCCAACCGTAAAACGTCCCTCTTTTCCTTTTTCTTTAACAAACCGGCCTGTATAAACTTGTCCGTTAAACCTTCGGACGTGTCGTTTAGCGTTTGCAGCATTTCCAACTCAAAAAATATTACACTGTCCGGCGCGTCCGCCGGTAGTCCCAGGGCTTTTATTACGGCGTTGCGCAAATCGTCTTTCCCCTCCGGAACTGCAAGCCGCAACAACCTGCGCCCGTTTTCCTTGCAAAGTTTCATGGCGTTTGAGTTTGCCGGTATGTCAACAATCGACACTTCCAGCAACTCGCATTTTGTCACCACTTCAACCCCTTTTACGTCCTTTGTCTCCTTAATCTCAACCCCTATCGACGCGGAGCGCAAGAAGCCTTTTTCCACTTGCCTTTTTACCGTAGCTCCCAACTCTGTGCCGTCATCAAACACCGCGTCGGCCAAAAGCTTTTTGCCCTCCTTGCGCATGTTTTCCCAACGCCCGACCACCGTCTTGCGCTCGTGCATGTACAGCATTACCGGGTTTTTCTCGAATTGGGTCGTGTCTATGCCGTCCGTCAATATCACTTGCCCGTAGCAATTCTTGCTCTCGTCCGATACTACAAACGTATTATCCATTCTTGTTTATTTTGCCTTGTCATCAATCAAATACAAAAGTAAACGTGTAATTTTTTCACACCAAAAAGGTATGAAAAAATTGCACGCGAAAATTCATCCGCCCTTGCTGCAAGCCCCGTGCAGCCGTTTCCCGCACCTCTGCGCCCCTGTCGGGCACGAACGCAACCGCACTGTATCGCCTTTGCTGCAAGCCCCGTACGGCCGTATTTCCGCGCCTTTTTGCCCCTGTGCGAATACGGACGCAACCGCACTGTATCGCCCTTGCTGCAAGCCTCGTGCAGCCGTTTTTCGCGCGCTTTTCGCCCCTGTGCGAATACGGACGCAACTGCACTGTATCGCCTTTGCTGCAAGCACCGTACAGCCGTATTTCCGCACATCTGCGCCCCTGTGCGGGCACGGACGCAACCGCACTGTATCGCCTTTGCCGCAAGCCCCTTACAGCCGTATTTCCGCACCTCTGCGCCCCTGTGCGGGCACGAACGCAACCGCACTGTATCGCCTTTGCCGCAAGCCCCTTACAGCCGTATTTCCGCACCTCTGCGCCCCTGTGCGGGCACGAACGCAACCGCACTGTATCGCCTTTGCCGCAAGCTCCGTGCAGCCGTTTTTCCCGCGCCTCTGCGCCCCTGTGCGGTCACGAACGCGGCCGCACTGTATCGCCTTTGCTGCAAGCCCCGTGCAGCCGTTTCCCTGCCTCTGCGCCCCTGTGCGGGCACGAATGCAACCGCACTGTATTACCCTTTGCTGCAAGTCCCTTACAGCCGTTTTCCGCGCCTTTGCGCCCCTGTGCGGGCACGAACGCAACCGTTGTGATACATCCGCTTTGCCGCAAGCCCCTTACAGCCGTATTTCCACATTTTTTGCGCCGCACTCGCAATTTTTCCGCCCCGCCGCTTTGCCGTTACAAAACTGCATGCTATATTTGCAACATCCTAACATTACTACAATGACAACCAAACATTTTGTTACTAAAGGAATATCCATAACGCACGCTAAGGTGTGGCAAGCGGAAACGCCCCAATACCCCGTAGTAAGGTATAGGACACCTAAGGCGTGCATTTTGTCAAACCCTAAAAATTACTACAATCATGATTGCAAAACTGAAAATCGACGGCCGGGAACACATGGCCGTGGTGTTCGACGAATGTTACGACACCGCCACGGTGCTTGAAATCAAACACGCCCTGAACTCTTTCATGCAGGCGTTTGCCGCAATGGACGAAAACCAAAACTTCCAAACCTCCGACGAAACCTACAACCTCCACCGCCTTTTGGGCGAAATGGAGTTTACCGAACAACAGGCAAACAACATCCTTGCGCTTTATTTCGGTGATAAGCACTTTAACGGCCAACCCGCACAAAAGAAAGACTGCGAAATTTACATTTAAAGAGTAAAAAACAAAACCTGCATGTATTTCAAGTAATACGCCGCTGCAAGTTCATTGCAGCGGCGTACGTTTTTAGCCTCCGTATAACGGACGTTTTGCAAACACTGCAAAACAATAAGCAACCACCCAATATCATACTAATGTATTCAGCCGTCCCTCTCACGTATCTTGCGGCGGATTATCGCCAAAATCCGCTCCTCTGATATAAAAAACTCTTCCTTCGACAATATGCGCAACACGTCGTCAAACCTCCGTCTTTTTCCCTCCGTCCAATAAATATAACGTTTGAATAATGCCTCGTCGCGTAAACTTATCAATTCTTTATTCCTGCCTTTTCCCATAATGGCAAAAGTATAAAAATAACCGTTTCGCCGCCCCGCAAAATTTTCACAACCTGCGTATCTCAAAACAAAAAAACTTACTAATTAAAACGTCCCCCCCTCTTTAATACATTACAACCCGTATACACCATTACGTTAACATTTTCCGCCGGTATAAAACATGTACCGCTTACATACACACCTGTAACATCTGCCCGCCTCTTATATGATATAAACACCAACCTGTATCACACCAGCAACATCGATACTTACTACCCGCATTAACCATAATCTCCATATACCGCCCACTATTACCACCAATAAGAAGAACCTACGATATTATAATACTACTTAATCACATACATACCGCGCCGCACCCCGCACCCGCAAAACGCGTCGCGCACACATATATAATATGCGCAGAAAGCTCGCGCTTTGTTAAGGTATTGGCAAACAGCTATTTACCACAACATACACAAACCCGGAACAAACAACCGCGCGGGATTATCCCCCCCCCTAAAACGCCAAAAAACGGCACAAACCCCGTTTTTTTGGGAAACATGCAGGGTTTAATCCTATGCTTCTCATATTAAAAGTGTCAACCTAAATGTCAAGCTAAACTGAACGTTTCGTTTTTCCATGTC
>OIWT01003924.1_pt1 | contig 12834 bp, 2 predicted proteins | sample 1587701 | NCBI WGS metagenome assembly OIWT01 (sample SAMEA3888904, study PRJEB22519) | human gut metagenome | biome: human gut; feature: human-associated habitat; material: faeces | place: Denmark | collected 2009 | reverse complement strand
CAATCTTGTCCTCAACCTCTTTGGCTGCCTTCTTGTCTGCGTCCTCTTTAACGAGTTTCTTGTACTCGTTTTCGGCGGCGACAAGCTTTCCTTCGGTTTCGGGGTCAAGCAGCTTCTTCTGCTCCGGAGTAAGAGCATCGAATGCCTTTCTCGCGGCTTTGACAGCATTGCCGCTTTCGAGGGTAACGGGAGCGAGCTTCGCAACCGCTTCGTCAACGGCTTTTGCTGCGGCTTTGTCCTCGGCTTCTTTTACAAGGCGGGCATACTCGGCTTCCGCATCGGTAAGAACCTTGAGGTTCTTTACAAGCTTCTTCTGTGCATCGGTGAGCTTATCATAAGCAGCTCTTGCGGCATCAATCTTAGCTTTGCACTCGTCGGTAAATTCAACCTTTCCGATAGCATTGATAAGGTCTTCAACTGCTTTTGCCGCTGCTTCGTCGGCTTTATGCTGGTCAAGGAGCCTCTGATACTCCGCTTCCGCGTCTGTGAGAACCTTTTCGTTCTTCACAAAAGCTTTCTGCTCGGGAGTAAGGGCATTGAAAGCTTTTCTTGCGGCTTTAATCTTTGCATCACATTCCTCGGTGAGCTTAACCTCGCCGATTGCCGCGATAAGATCGTCAACCGCCTTTGCGGCTGCTTTGTCCTCGGCTTCCTTTACAAGGCGGGCATACTCGGCTTCCGCTGCGGTGAGAACTTCATAGTTGCCTACAAGCTCCTGCTGTTCGATGGGAAGAGCATTATATGCCGCTCTTGCGGCGGCTATGGCCTCCTCGCTTTCGAGAGTTACCTCTCCGATGGAGTCAATAAGCTTTTCTGCATATTCAACATCGTTCAGCCAATGTGCATAGAGCTTGCAGCTTTCGGTAAAGATGGTTTCAAGGCTTATCTGAGTACCGCCGTCTTTTTCGGTGTACCAACCGTCAAAGTGGTAATTTTCCTTAGTCGTTCCGGGGAGAACGGCGAGCTTTCCGTCTTTCTGTGTAAAGAGCAACTTCGTGTTCTCTTTGCCGCCTTGGTAATCGAAGTAAATCTTCTGCTGACCCAGGAGAGAGAGGAGTTTATTGGTATAAACGCTCTTTACATCCTTTTGAAGCTCCTCGCCGAGAGCGTCAAATGCGTCTTTTGCCTCATTGACTTTTACTTTTTCCTCATCGGAAATCGGGAGCTTCGCCGGAAGTGCAGCGATAAGCTCTTCAACTGCGTTCACTCTTTCAAGCTCAGCCATTCTTTCAATGCACTTTCTCAGTTTAGCTTTGAGCTGTTCGTCGAGCTTCGCTTGTTCGTCTTCTCCGAGAGCGTCAAAGAGGCGTTCTGCGTTCTCAACGTCGCCCTTGTCGGAATATTCGAGCTTTTCGGGTGCCGGCAGAGCCTTTATGAGCTTTTCAACTGCGCCGCTGCTGCCCACAACGGTGATTTCATAAACATGAGGAATAATTTTCAGTGCATCGTTGCCCGCCATGGACGGCCATGCCGGATCGCCGCAGGAAACATAGATTATATCGCCCTCTTTTACGGATATGGTTTCGCCGCAGGCATAATAATCATCGGAGGAAGGAGTGTACCGGTTAAGATAGGTTCTTACCTGGAACGCTTTGTTGTTTGCGGTGTAGTTAAGGGTTACTGTGTGCTTGCCCTCGTCCATGGTGAGAAGATAGCTCGTGGTTTCCTTATCGAAGGCGGGAGCAAGGGTTCCGTTGGTGGCGGAAAGTGCTTTCAGTGAGGTATCGGTGTTGCCCTCTACCGCGCCGCCGATATCGGAACCGAGGGTTTGAGTGTAAAGAACGCTTATGCGGTCGCCTGCTTTAAGAGTTCCGTTTGCAACGCTGAATTCGCCGAAGCCTAAGTTCGTGAACCAATCGTTGAGCGTGCCCATCCAGCCGGAGCCGGAGCCGCCGCCGAACTCACCGAGTCCGTTTATGCTGGAAATGTAGTTGCTCTCTGCGCCGACTGCAACATAGCCGTGGTTTCCGAGAGCCTTAACAATGCAGCTCATCATAGTGGAATCTTCATCGATGTCAACCCATTCCGCAACAAGGGTTCCCGTCCAAGGCGGAGTTATCGTGTTGCCGTCGTCATCCACATAGGATTCGGTGAAGGTTTCGTTCTTGACCTCAACGTAGACCTGTGCCTTCTGCGGAACAGCCTTCATTGCTTCAAGAGCAATGTTGAAGTAGTTTACAACCGCGGTAACGGTTTTTGCTTTGTTAATATTGGTTATGCCGTCCTCTTTTGCATAGCGGAGGGTGGTATAATTTTCTGCGGTGTATCTGTCCTTGTCGTATGCGGCAAATGCTTCCTCAAGGGCTGCCTTATATGCCGCCTGTGCTTCCTCAAGGGCGACTTGCGGAGTTTCCGCCTCAAGCCTCATCTTCTCGTATTCGGCTTTGGAAATCATCTTGAGTGCAAATACAAGAGTATCCGCATCGGTTTCGGGCATGGTGAAGTCTGCGACGAACATTCCTTCGCCGCCGTCAACCTTTGTGGAAAGGTTCCAAGTGTTTCCGCCGTCATAGGAAAATACCATCCAGTATGCGTCGTCGCTTGTTGCAACAAGTCTTCTTGCATGAACAATGTCGCCGGGATATGCGGTCATGCCCTCATCGGAAGGCTCGGAAGCGGTTCCGGTAGTCCATTTATAATATTTCTGTGATTTGCCATAGCCTACAATAAATTTATATACGCAGTTTTCGTTCGGTGCGGAAGCAAGCCAGCCGTAGCCGCCCGCAAGAACCATATTTGCGTCCTTTTGAACATCAATGGCAACCTTTTTGCCGGTGGGCAGGTTGTTTGCGTCAAGAAGCATAAGCTTTTCGACAAGCTCTCTCTCCTTTTCGGAAAGGAGGCTCTTTTCGTAATCGTTCATTCCGCCGTAGATGCTCTTGATTCCTCTTATAACATTCTCGTAAGAATAGTTTATCTCGGAAAGATCCTCGGGGATATAGCGGAAATAGCTGCGCAGCTCCGCAACAATCGCCTCGTGGTCGCGAAGGTTTTTGTTTATTGCATCCTGAAGTGCGACAAAGTCGCTGTTATAGCTGTTTACAAGCTCTTTAAAGGTCTTTGCGTTCTTCTGATTTTCAACAAGGGCTTTGTACATCGGGAGCAGAGTGTCCTCATAATATCCGTCGTTGAAATCATAGTACTTTAACTGCTCGAAATACGCCTTTGCTTCGGCAAGGTTCTTTTCACGCTGTTTTGCAACAAGTGCGTCGGGGTCGTCCGCCGGAGCAATATACACGGTGGTAAAGTCGCCTATCATAAGAGTATTGTATGTACCGATTGTGGTAACGGCATAAATACTGGTAACGGTAGGCTCGTCGTACTTGTTGTTCACAATCGCAACGGTGTAATAGCCCGGCTCTGCAAATACATAGTCAACGCTGCCGTTTACATTTGTGGTAAATACAGTTTTTTGCCAGTTCTGAGAAATCTCGTTCTCCTCGGAAGGTTCGCTGACGAGGAGAGTAAGTCCCTCTGCGTTCATCTTTTTGTTAAGGTTGGAGGGATATGCGGTTTTTGCGTTTGCCTTAATGGTAACGCTGTCGCCGACCTTCGCATTCTGGGTTACGGAAGTGATACTGATAAGTCCGGCGCTGTTTTCAATGCCTTCGGGCTTTGTTGCGGTGCTGAAGCCCCATCTGGTGGAGTCATAGCCGCTGCTGTATTCATATCCGGTGTACTGGGAAGTAATACGGGCAAGAACTACCTTGTCTCCGTTGTGGAGCTGATAGCCGCTTATATTTGCGCCGGTTCCGCCCTTCTTCATGGAACCGGTATTAACATAAATGCCATTGATAAACAATGCATAAAGAGGGGTATCGCCAAGGGCTCCTGACCAACTGGTCATTCCCTCTTTTACCTGTGCCATTGCGGAGGTAAAGGTATAGAGGGTGCTTCCGCTTGCGTTAAGCGCATCCATAACGGTGGTTTCGCCGGCTTTAAGGGTCATTGCGGCGTTGTAATAACCGTCGGTGCCTGCGGTTGCAGCTTCATAACGGAAGTGCATATTTTCGATGTACTTAAAGCTTACGGTTATGTCAACCGCACTTACAAGCGCATTGAATTTTTCCGGAAGAGCCTTCATATGCTTCTCAAAGTTATTAAGCATATTCCATTCACGGGTGGTGCCGCTTTCTTCGTCGAACACGAAGTCAACATCGGCTTTAAGGTCGTTCCACGCGGAAACAAATGCCTTCCAGGAATCCGCGGTGTAGTCGCTTTCGGTGTATTTTTCGGGGTTATAAAGCTTGAGGAGCTTTTCTGCCTCGTCCTTGTTCTTTTGGTAATTCTCAAAAGCCTTTTTGTATGCGTCGCTCTTTACGAGGGCGTTTACACGCTCTTTCAGGGCGGCGGCAACGCTTTCAATCTCTGCCTGCTTCGCTTCGGAATAGGGTTCATAGGCTATTGCGCCGTCTGCGAACAGTGTCATTGCAGTGTTGTACGCATCCTCAAAGCCGATTTTCGACATTTCGGTGTAAATGTCGATCTCTTTCATAGCAGCTTTGCCGCTGTTTACCGCATAGTAAAGATCCGTTGCATTTACTCTGCTCTTCGGAATAAGGTTTCTGAAAGCATCGGACAGCTCACCATACCAATAGCCACTGTCGCCGCTCTTTTTATACCAGTTATATCTGTCAAGGAACCATTTATAGAGTCCGCCCGCCATGCCTTTTTTGCCGTTCCACTCGTCGCCTTCGGTCCAGTAGTCACTGGGGTCTGCAACGACTTTGTCAATAAGGCTGAAGAAGTAGGTACGCGGAACGGAAACCTTTACAATGTAGCTGCCGCCGTCGGTTTTGCCGTCGTTGGCGGTGAAACAAAGGGTTGCGCTGGAATCCCAGCTTTCGGCGGTGTAGGTATAAACGCTGCCCTCGAAGGGAACGTACTCGCCTTCTTCGCCGACGCGCACTTTATAGGTCAGTGCGTCGCCGTCAGCATCATAGAACACATCGGAAAGATCTACGGTGTATTGAAGCTTTTCATCAACGCTTACCGTAATGCTTGCGGCAACATTGTTTTTGCGAACAGGGGGAGTGTTCTCTCCGCTTTCGCCGTCGCCGCCGATTTGGACGAGAATCATTGCCTGATATTTGGGATTTGAATCACCGTCAGGATCAACAAAGCCGATAGTGATTTCCGCCCACTGATATTTGCTGTCAAGCTCTCCATAGGGGTTCATCCAGTCTGCAATGCCGTTGGGATATGTAAATTTTTCAAGAGGAAGAGTGAACCAACCGTCCTCGTATGCGTCAAGCACGGAATTATTTATTAAACCATCTCTTAACACCGGAATAGGAGGATACTTTGCAAGCCTATTATCAAGTACGGTCTGCGTACAATAATAAGGTGTTCCAGCGTTAAGCTCATATCTAAATGTTCCATCGCTTTGTCCGGAACCGGAATTGTTTCCATGTCCGCCAAGCAAGCAGTGCTCGTCAAGAACAAGTCCTTCGGTAATGCTTAAATTATCAAGCTTTACCTTGATGTTCTTGGTACCTTCCGGAACTGTGATTTTCCAGTGTCCGTCTTTATCGTCAAAGGTATAGGTGCTGCCTTTATAATCAAAGGTTTCCGGAACTGCAAGCTTTTCCGGATAAACCTCCGTGCCGTCCTCAAGCTGCACGGTGAATATGCCGTTGTTCTTCGGCTTCTCTTTCACGCCGCCGATTTGGACGAGGATTTGGCAGTCATAGCCGTTAGCCATTTTACCTTTTGTAAATGTGCCTACAAAAATCGAAGCATATTTATAATCGGTATTAACTTTTGCTCCCTCAAAGTCGTTAAGATAGCCATAATATTCCGCATCCATCTGCGCATACTCCGCATCGTATGCAAAATCTTCAAGCGGAATGGTATAAAAGCCGTTTTCGTACTTTGTTTCAAGCTGGCGTTCGATATTCGCTTCCGAACCTTCGTAAGAAATATTTCCGTAGAAGCAATATTTGCCGTCTTTCTGTATAAAGCTCGGGTCAAACTCATAGGAGTCCGCATCGTAATAATTATACTGCGTTCTACATTCGCCACGCGCAAAGAAAGCATAAGGCTCTGCTTTTTCTCCGGCGGTGTTTTTAAGATTATCAAGAGAAATTTTGAGTGCGGTTGTTCCCTCCGGAACAATTACCCTCCAAAATCCGTCAACATAATCCACTTTATAGTTTGTGCCGTCTTCATCCGGGTCGACAGTAGCCGCACCGTGCAGCTCCTGCGGATAAATTTCCGTGCCGTTTTCAAGCTGCACCGTGAAAATGCCGTTGTTCTTGCCGGTGGTGGGTTGGGTGGGCTGCTCGGGCTGCTCGCCGCCGCTCTGTTCGGTTCTCGGCATACGAACAAAAGCGATCGTAGAGCCTTTTACCGGGTAGAAAGAACGACCCTCCAAAACAAAGCCCTTCATATTATCGGTCTCAAAGGCGCTTTCGTTCCATGTAATTGAGGAAACAAGGCTGCTTACGGCATCCGCAAGAAGCAGCTCCGCTTCCTTAAAATATTTGTCCTCTGCGGAAACATTTTCGTCGTTAATGGCAACGGCGGAGCTGCTTGCCGCAGTATAAACCAGCTTTTGCGCATAGCTGGAGCCGTCTGCCACGGTAACGGATGTAACTGCTGCGCCGTATGGCAGCACGACATCATATACCTTGCCCGTACCTGCATTGTAGGTGTTCGAGCCTGCTTCGGTTACGGTGCCATCCGCCGCCGCTTTATAGTTGATACGAAAATCTCCCGCACTCAGCGTCCGCTCTACAGCTTCGCCCGCCGTTTCGGCAAGAGGTTCGGCAACTTCCTGCTGCTCTTCCTGCGCTTCAACCTGCTGAAGCTCAATCGGGTTAACTTCATCCGCCAGCGCCGTAACAGGGCAAAGGCTGATTACCATCATCACCGCCAATAGCAGCGATAACACTTTTTTCATAATTAACACTTCTCCTTTCGGAAATTTTTTTATTACAATCGGTCTTGCGACCGTGATTGCCGCTTGTCAGGGCTTATCATTCTTTACAAAGTAAAGAATGGGAGCGGTACCGCTCCCGCCGGTTTCTGCAATAAAAAAGCACCAAAGTTTTTTCAAGCCTTGGTGCAAACGTTTTTATGCACTCGCATACTGCTCCTTTGGGAAAGCCAAAAGCGGAGATTGGAACCGAATATCCTGACTTGGTGCGTGGGCTTTCGCCCGTTCTTTCCGCAAAGCCTTCCCCGGTTTCACCCGAGTGACCGCGCCGCCGCGCCAATCGGAAAGAACATACACCTTACAGTGCCGTTCTGCGTCGGGGATTCACACCCCGTTTCTCTGTGCTTCGCGCCGCAGCGCAAAGCCGTGTTCCTGAATATGCCTATATTTACTTGTAAACTTATTATGAACCTTTTTGTTCGTTTTGTCAATATATTCACGCAAAAAATAGTAAAAACAGCAAGAACGGAAGCGTGCCGCACCGTGCCCATTTTGAGCGCTGCTTTTTGCCTCGTGCTCAAGGTGCTCGGGCAAAATGCGATCTTTGAGCACGAAATGAGCACCGTGCTCAATGGCAAAACCGTATATAAAAGACAAGGGCGCAGAATGCGCCCTTGTCTTTTATAATTCTTCATCAAGCAGCTCTATTTCCGCATCAATAAGCTTTTTAAGCGCCCGCAGCTCGGTTTCCGTCATGGTTATTCCTTTACCGATTTTCTCATGATCCGGTGCCCAGTCGCGAAGGTCATACTTTGGTTCGCCGCCGTTCCAGCTTACACGGTTCAGTTCCTTTTTCCAGCCGCGGCTCCCTTCACCTATAACGCCTATACTGTTTATAATTTCATACTTAAATTCCTTTTTAGCGTCCATTTTGTCCTCCTATATCATTACACGCCACGCCGGGTGATTATTTGTAGCAATTGCACCGCGTTTTTCCAGCGTAAATTTGTAGTTATACTTGCTGATAACCTTTTCAATCTTTTCGCGCTTTTCTCTATCATAAATGACCCAAACTATATTAGATTGCTTTCGATTATCAACAAATTCCGCTCCGAAATCCACCAGTTCCCTGACAAACCCATCGCCCCTTGCACTTTTGGCTGACGCCGCGGTGGAAGCAGACACTGCATGGGACAAATTCCTAATCGGAATAGTTTTCGCTTCGCCTACAATGCTCCTCCTTTGCTGTTCAGCGGTAAAAGTCGCCTTTGGCTTTCCTTCCGGAGCTTTGTTTTCAGCTTTTTTCGCCGATTCTTCGGTCACTTTAGGCAAAGTTGGCTTCGTAGAAACATTCGACGCATTATGTACAGTTGCTTTTGTCGACTGTAAATCTTTGTTGCCGAATTCGACTTCGGTTGCCACAGCCTTAATAAGCTTTTCACCCGGTACAATTTCATTAGGATCAAGCGCCGCAGCTATAGTAGCTTCATCTGTTCCTTCATTGTCGGCTTCACCGTTCAGAATGGCATTTGCCCTCGTCTTTATCCGGCGAAGCAGCTCGGTTTCCCGCTCTGTGCTCTTTGTTTCAGCGGCGTCTTCCGGCTCAATCCCGAATGCTGAAAGCTCGGCAATAACACGCTTTATCGTCTTTTCGCCGTCACTGTAAAATTCGCTGCCACGTATGCGTATAAACCGCCAGCCAAGGCGTTCCAAAATAGTTTGGCGCTCCATATCCTCGCGAATTTTTTCTTCTCCGCTGTGCCAACGCTCGCCGTCACATTCGATGGCAACCTTCTTTTTTCCGCACACTGCGACAATATCAAGCCGATAGCTGCCAATGGGATATTGCTGAACTAAGTGATAACCCCTCTCCGTAAGCATAGAAGCCACCGAAACTTCGAACGGAGAATCTGCTTTCTTTTCTATCTCCTCGCGAACCGTTTCTCCTCTCTTTGGGTCTATCGAATACTCAATGAGCCTTTTTCTTATGTCGTCGGGCTTCAAATCGTTCACCGGGTCAAGCGAATCCACGACCCAGAGCTGATCCTTTGCACGGCTGACAGCAACATTATAGCGCTTGCGATAAGCGTCATCCACGCCAAACTCCATCTTGAAAAGTGGGCCCGCTCCCGTGGCACTGTCAACAAGGCTGAGAAATATAACGTCTCTTTCGTCGCCCTGAAAATCGCCGGGTTTTCCGCAAAGAATACTTCTTCGCTTGATTTCACGCGGGTCTATATTCTTTTCAATCTCCTGCTGAATACGCTTTACCTGTTCGTCGCCAAGCATCGAAATTACGCCGAATGTTTTTCCGGCGTACTCCGGCTGCTCAAAGCAAGCTCGCATCAGTGCAGCTATTGTTTCCGCCTCTTTTGGATTCGTTTTGCCGATACGCTGCCCGTCTACGCGATAGTTTATTACCGACGGAAGCAGCACACTATTGCTTGCGTCACGCAAAGGTTCTATTTTGCCATCATACGAAAGCCTATTGCTGAATTCTATTATTTCTGGCACACAGCGGAAGTGTTCCCTGAGCATCAGCGGCTGAAAGGTCGTTTTTGCTATATCGTAAATCGACGTCTTTGCGGTATAGAGATGAGCATTCGGAATTTTCCCGCTTATGTATTGTTCCTGAAGAGAATTGATTTTCTTATCCTCCGTTCCAATTCCCATAGGGCTGACCTGCTTATCATCGCCAACGATTATAAGCTTTTTGCCCATATACAATATTGCAAGCGACGATACATCCGATTGGCTTGCCTCGTCAATTATAATAACATCAAATTTATTTACGCGTGGGTCAAGACTTTCTAGCGCCTTATTTATAGGCATAATCCAACAAGGAACTGCCTTTTGGCATTGTGCCATAAGCTCCCTTGCCTCTGCTTTAAGCTTCGGTGCGCTTTTTCCGGTACCCTTACCTATCTTTTTGACCGTTTGCCGCCAGCCTTCAAGGTTCTGCTTCATGGTTATATCGGCTTCCGTTCGCCGCAGCAAATGATACCAGCCGCATTTTTCGGCATATTCAGCGGTAATGTCACGATATTCGCGGCTTAGGCGCAAGCTCTCCGCCTGAAGCTCTTCAAAAGGCTTTTTTACAATTTCCTCAATGATGCCGCTAAGCTGCTTCCATTTCCACGCATCGTATATATCACTCGGTACAGTGCATGCTCCGTGTATGCCTTGCCTATTGCGCACCGCTTCTGCCCACTGCGGAGCAATGGGTTCAAGCGTTGCCAAAATCTCGTTACGTTTTCTTTGAAGCTCGTATTTTTCATACATCTTTTCAAGTTCGGCATATACCCCGGCATATTTCTGAACATCCATATCGTTTATTGCCGCTACCATTGCTTTGCATATACGGCTGTTGCCACGCTTGCCTGCACTAAGCTCAGCTTTTTGCAAGTTAAAAGCAGAATTGTACGCTTCAGATTTAATTATGGCAACACACGTATCGCAAATTTGGGGGATTGTTTTCTCTACGCTTGTAAGTATCTTATCCGTTGCCGTAATTTCAGAATCAATAATGCTCTTTTGAAACACTGTCTCGCCGGGGATTCCGAGCGCCTTAAGCTTATTCAAAAGCAGATTATAGCTGCTTCCATACCAATTAAGGTACTTTTCTATAAGCGGAATCCAGTTCGCCGCTATTCTCTCCGGCTCAGCGTTGTCAAGCTCCTCAAAAGCGGGAGTTCCGTTAGGTGTAAGCAGCTCGTTCCATATAGCACCGCATAGCTGCCGTGCTTTTTGCAATTCAATGCTTTTAATTACAAATTCACAGTCCTCTGCTGAATTAGGCGTCGCTCCGTTAATGGTTACTGACGCAAGCGCCTGCTTATAATCCTTATGACATGCCAAAATAAGTTTGTTTATTTTCCCCTTTTCGGCAAAAATCATTTGCATTTCTTCAAGCGCAGATTTTATTACATCAAGCGAAACGGCTTCATCTATAAACAACTTTTTTCCGAGGGATTTGGTTAAAATATCATCTGCACAGTCATTGGTGTGCTTTATATTATCAATTAAAATCTGCCAGCGCCGGCTGCGTGCTCCGCCATTTTTTCCGTCAACCGCTACTGCTTTCATCCATTTATCAATTTTCCCGAAAGAAGTTGCGTACATTTTCAGATCTTCAATCGCATCTAATGACGGATAGGGTATAGTGAGTTCTCCAAAATCGCCTGAAAAACGAATTGTGCGTTCCATACTATTGCTTCTTATAAACCATGCGTTTTTTATTTGAATATCATTAACCTGAGCAGTTGCAGCTTTGAACTTATCAACTGCATTGCCAAAATCCCCCGGCACAGTAATTTTCTTTGGATTAGGGAGTACTGCTTCTAATTCTTCTTCATCCGAAGCCGTTATTTCAACATTGCTTTTGTAAAGCGCATTAAGCTGCTCAAACGTCAACGGCATCGCAAAATTCAAGCGCACTTTGCCGGGAATATATGATAAATCATGTGCGTGTTCTACAACAAAGGCCGCTGCTTTTGACGGTGAAATATCTTCGCCATCTAAAACAATGCAGTTACATTCTTTGTTAATAATTGCATATATTTTTTTACGAACTTCTGCAAGTTTCTTTATAATTTCTTTTCGCTCGGCAGCAAAACTGTCCATCTCGCGTTTCACTTCAAAGGACGTAGTTCTTGAAGTATAGCTTGTGATTCCGTCAACCGAGCGTTCCATATCAACGTTGGAGTCATCAAGCATTGAGACACAAAGATTTTGCAGTCCCGGAGCTACTTTGTCTTTCAATACGCTCAACGCTTTTTTAGTATAGCTTGTTACCAGAATGCTTTTTCCCTGTGCAAGAAAATGCCCCATAAGGTTTGCAATCGTGTGAGTTTTGCCTGTTCCGGGAGGGCCCTGTACCAAAACAGCATTATATCGCTCAATTCTTCTCGCAATATCAAGTTGCTCTTTATTTGCTTCTTTGGAAAGTAAAATGTCAACGCTTTCCCCACCCACTGCGGCAAGTCGTTCTTCAATTGTGCTTTCGCCCATGTCCTCCGGGATATCTATAATTCCGCCGGAAACTATATCAACAATGGGATTTGGAATGTCGCTGCCCGTTTTAACATCTTCAATTATTCGCTCAATCGCTTTAAGCGTTCCGTCAAGACGTTTTCTGACTATAAAGCAAGGGCTAAGGCAAAGCTGTATCCGGCTATGTGCTTTTTCATCAAGAGAGGCTAAATGTTCCAAAAACAGGCTGTCAGATGATAGCTGGTGCGTTAAAGCTTTCAAAAACAGCGGAGTGTCGTTTCTGTCAAGCGGATGATAATCGTTCCTTTGCAGTTCCTCCAACATAGTATTTATGCCGCTGAGATTAACATCATCCATAACTTGAAACACCGCAGAATACAGTTCAGATACAGTGTCTGTATCTATAATACTAACAACATTATTATCTGCGTCATATTCCATTTTAACGCGTCGAGTGAGAACCGGGTGGCAAATTTCAGGACTTTCCCTGTCCATAAGTATTCCGTTGGCCACGACTATCTCTTTTGTTTCCGCCTCTCGCTGTAAATCGAAATAGTAATCATACAGTAAAGAAAATAATTTCCTGGTTTGCTCTGATATTTTCTGTTTTTCTGCCCATTCAGAGCGAATTGTAACCCACTTTTTATAGTCATTAACTCGTTTTTCACTGTCTTCGAAGTATTCCCGCAGCGCTTCCTCTTCCGAAGTTGCTGATTTATAATCAAACAAGCTATGAATATTCTCTTCTTTTTTGTTTTTAGGCTCTATAACCTTTTTTACGCCGGGCTCGTTTTGAAAATTGTTCCATCCAAACAAGAGCCACTCTCTGAATGAATCATCCGGCTCGGGACATTTTTGAAATTTCGGTTTACGAACCGACAGCAATACTCTTTCCTGCTCGTCATGCTCGTTTTCGTCTTCGGATTCTAATCTATCACAATAATTTATTGTTATATTATTCG
>OIWT01003919.1_pt1 | contig 12842 bp, 13 predicted proteins | sample 1587701 | NCBI WGS metagenome assembly OIWT01 (sample SAMEA3888904, study PRJEB22519) | human gut metagenome | biome: human gut; feature: human-associated habitat; material: faeces | place: Denmark | collected 2009 | reverse complement strand
AATTAGGAGAACAATTAACATTTATGAGTATAGACTAATTTATGGGTAGCAAGTAATAATCTTTTTGCAAGCATCAGACCGTATCAGCCTCCTTTAGAGGCGGCTAGTAGTACAAGGGCTTCGCCCGTTAAAGAATTACCCACAGCTAGGCTGGGGGATGCTTATTAAAGCCACATCAACACCTACAGTTTTTGACTGAACAGATCCAAGTTCATTAAAATTTTTTTCTATACACCACATTAAAATTAGCTTTGAACAGTTTTGTTCAATTTCTCCACTATCTCTCAAATCACATGGTGACAGTCTTTTTTCTTCATCATTAGTGCGATTAAGTTGGGATAAACACAAGATTGGAACCCCCAGCTCAGACGCTAAAATTTTAAGTTCTCGGCTTATTGCTCCGACTTCTTGATTTCGGTTATCGTGCTTTATAGTGGACTTCATGATTTGCATGTAATCAACGACTATTACTCCTAAGTTTTTAATCATCCGGCACTGAGTTCTAATTTCATTCACTGAAATATTTGGTTTATCATTGATTTTTATTGGTAAATTTTTTAAGTGCTGAATTGCTTTTTCGATTCTTGATAGTTCCTCGTTTCTGACAGACTCCGGCCTTTTTTATCTTGAAAATGTATGTTAACGAGCGTATTCATCGGGATTTTGACCATGCTTGAAGGTAATCTTTCGTAAATTTCAGAGCTTTCTATTTCCATGCTGTAAAAATAGACTGTTTTGCCCGACTTTGCCACATTCAAGGCTAGCGATAGAGCAAAAGCGGTTTTACCTATTTTTGGACGTGCTGCCAAAATTATAAGATTGCCCGCTGACATTCCCTTCAAAATTTCATCAAGTTTAGGAAAGCCCGTATAAGAGCGGTTTTCTAAATCTTTATCAGTATTTATATAACTTTCTAAAACCTGAAAACCAACATCTTCCATGCTTTGAAGTTGCTTCTTATTTTGCTCGGAAAGCAGTTCATAAAGCTCTCCCATAACCCTATCCGCGACTTCATTTGCGTTTTCTGCGTAAGCACCGTCAAAAGCAAGCCGAGTTCCGATTTGCTGAAGTTTTCTTGCTTTTGAGCTGTCAATTACAGTTTCAGCATAATTTTTAATTTGGCTGACAGAAGGAACAAGCTCAGCACAATTAAGAAGCAACCTCTTTGTTTGTGCTTCGTCAAAATTTCCTTTAGCTGTAAGTTTTTTCAGCATCGAAACAAAATCAATGTGTTTCCCTTCACTCGACAGTTCCAAAATCACCTTGTAACTGTCTTTCAGCTTATCAAAATAAAAATGCTCCGGCTTTAATGTGTCTATCACATTTACCAGAGCTTTCTCATCAATTAATATTGAACCCACAACACACATCTCTGCACTTTGGGCTATTTCATTTTCAGTATTCATATTACACCTCAAAAAAATTTTTTAAAAAAGTATTGACTATGACACAATGTCATAGTTTATTATATAAATAGAGCTCAAGAATACTCGACTAAAAGATTAATGCCGGCATGATTTTTAGCCTTGATTCGACAGCTCAGAATAAATAATTATCAAAAGTTGGGAGAATTGCTTTATGAAAACAGTAAAACAGGTTTCAGATCTGACTGGATTGACTGTTCGTATGCTTCATCATTATGATAAAATAGGCTTGTTTAAACCAAGCAAGATTTCTGAATCAGGTTATAGATTGTATAGTGATGAAGACTTAGAAATTTTACAGCAGATTTTATTTTTTAAAGAATTAGACTTTCCATTAAAAGAAATAAAAGCTATAATAGAGAGCCCATCTTTTGATAGGAAAAAAGCATTAGTAAATCACAAAGATTTATTAATTTTGAAACGTAATCGATTAAATAAATTAATAAAACTTGTTGATAAAACATTGAAAGGGGAAACTAAAATGAGTTTTAAAGAATTTGATTTTTCTGAAATTGAAAAAATACAAAAGCAATACCAGCAAGAGGCTAAAGAATTATATTCTAATACAGATGCGTATAAAGAATACGAGATAAAAACCGCAAAATATAACAAAGATGACTGGGAAAAAATTGGTGAAGAAATTAATAAAATTTTCAAAAAATTTGCCGATGCAATGGATAAGGGAGCAGATTCTGGGGAAGTTCAGGCAATTGTAAAATGTTGGCAAGACTTTATATCTGAGCACTTTTATAATTGCACTAACAACACCCTCATAGGACTGTCGAAAATGTATATCGAAGATGAACGTTTTGCTAAAAATATTGACAAATATGAAAAAGGGCTAACTGAATTTATAAGCCAAGCAATTAAAATTTATTGTAAATAATGAAAAATACCATCGAGTAATATCTCGGTGGTATTTTTAAAATGTAGAATTCATTTTCATTTTGAGCTGCTGGTATTTTTCTCTGAGTTTCTTGCCTGACAAAATATTGCTTCGCCAAAAACTATCTTTCTGACACCACTCAATTATCTCAGCAATATCATCAGCATCAATTTTGTCCCTGCGAATCATCAAATCGAAATCTTTAGCCCAACGATGGCACTGTGCTTCACTCTGAGGAAACTTCGGATTGTTTTCTGCAATATTCTTTTCTAAAAATCAAGCCAATAAATATGGGCACTGTCAGCACTAAAAATCTTTTTAGTATGAACTTCGTTATCATTGATTTTTGTTTTTAGCGAAACTTTGTTATCCTGAAGGTCGAAATCGCAGGATGTGAAATTTTGATTTAGCTGTTGATTTTATGTGCGAATTGTCTCTGTGACGACTCGCCACCAAAAATCTGCGACGAAGATAACTATCAAAAAGCTTGTACGAACTGTAAATCACATAAAATAACCATTTATGAGTGTTTTTATAATTTGTTATTCTTACACAAACGTACCATCTGCTGCAACCTTGTAAATACAACATTTTAAAAATTGGAATCTAAAAATTCCAATGTATTTCAATAGGGACATCTCTTGAATCCTCAACACGCTTTCCGATACAAATATAATCAACAAGTTTTTGTACGGTTTCTCTGTCTAAACAATCAATATCTGTATATTTTTTAATAATCTCTTGAAGACTATTATTACCATTCATTCTTTCGTTGATTTTGTTCATGCTTTTTCGATGCTGCCGAAATAAAGTCTCAAGTCGTTTTTTCTCACTTACAAAATCACGAGAAAAATTTACATATTCTGATTCTGTAATTATGCCTTTGACTTTATCAAAATATAAATCTTTTGAGTACTCAGCTGTTTTTTTATTACATAATGCAATTTTTTTCTAAATTTTGTTTTTGATTTTTTAACACATCGGAAATAACTATATTATTCTCTAAATTTTCTTTATCGAGAAATTCATTTGACATTTTTTTAAGTTCATCTATAACTGCTTTTTTTCAATCTTTCGACTGAGATAAAAGAGCCTATACAAGAATCTTTAGATACATACCCATTTGAACATCCGAAATAAAGCACTTAGATGACATCATAGTGCATCTACAGTGCATGCATTTTACTTTCTTGGCAAATAAATCCTATTGTTCCTACTACAAATGGTTTTGCTCGTTCTTGTACCATAGTTTTAACTTTATCCCAAAGCCCGCTATCTATAATAGCATCATGTGTTCCTTTTACGATAAACCATTCTTCTTTGTGTCTCGGTTTATTTTGCTTGGTTTTGTAAGAAATACTCCCATATTTTCCCTGAACCATATTACCAATATAAATTTCATTTACAAGCATATCTGAAATAGCAAAATATTTCTAAAGTATACTGTTTTTTCTCTTAGGCTGTTTGTATCTTAGTCCGTGTAGCCTCTTATATTCAGTTGGATTAGGTATTCCTTTGTCATTCAACATTCTGGCAATCACTGTTTTGCCATATCCCTTTGAAAATAAAGTAAACACTTCTCTTACTATATTAGCTGCCTCTTCATCAATAATAAGATGACCTTTTTGATTAGGGCCCTTTTTATAACCGCACAGTGCAAAAGCACCTATATGAAATCCATTTTTTCTTTTGCTTGTAATTACATTTTTATATTATCAGACATATCTTCAAGATACCGTTCATTCACAAGGCCATTGATTTGTCTTGATTTTTTGTTACCCTTGTTAGCCGTATCTGCATTATCGCCTATACTTATGAATCTTATACCCCAAATAGGAAACAAGTCATGAATATATTTTTCAACAATCTCAAGTTCTCCTGTAAATCTTGATTGAGTTTTACAAAGTTATAATATCAAACTTTTTTTCTTTGGCATCTTCAAGTAATTTATTAAACTGCGGACACCTTCTGTCGGCACCTGCATAATCGTCATCGTTATAAATATTCCAACTATGTTCCAAGGCATACTCACACAACATTTATTTTTGATTTTGTATACTTCCACTATCATCTAATTCACATCTTTTATCTCTGTTCCTCCTCCGAAAGTCTGCAATATATTGCAACTTTTGTCATGTTTTTATTCTCCTTCTTATACGAAGTGATAAAAACAAATTAGCCCTATTTTTTAGTTGTAACAAATGTAGAGCTAGTTTATAAATATTATCTTTATGTTAATTTTGGATTACTAATTTGTTTTTTGCATTCATTAATATGCTTGGCCTACTTTTTGTTAAACTCTTCTTTTAATTTTTGTTCTTCCGAATTTTTAAAAATGTTTGTACAGATAATTTTATCTTTTGTCATTTAATCACCTCGAAAATTTCATGTTATATAAGTATGAATTCTGGCCTGTACAATATTATTTATTTTTTAATCTCAGCCTAATCGTAAAATGTCACACAAATTTCACGTCCTCGCAAATTGCGAGACCACTCTCATTGCCTGCGACGGTTTTTTGACGCTCGGACTGTGACTGAGTGTAAGTAGCTTTAATCGTTACTAAGGTTCTTTTTATTCAATTTTCAAAGTGCTTATTTCCCATCCACCTATATAAGTGGTTTTTGGGGTTATTTTTTATGCTCAAAACTTGTCGAAATTAAAAATTATTTTTTGAACAACAAATTTTTTAAAATTCTGAGTATCTTACTTAAACAATTTTTTACACTTAATAGATTAATTCCGTACTTTGAAGCAAGCTCTTGTTGAGTTTTACAATCTTTAACTATGTAATTGATGAATATTTAGTATTTGGTGGATAAACTTTTAACCGCTTTGTGAAGATTTTCGTTTTCAATCAACTCTATCCAACCAAATAAACTATTTTCGGTAACTTGCTTGTCCACATCAAAATCATCTGAAAAATTATCATATACAATTTTTTAAGAAAAATTTCATATTCTCTTATTTTTAATATTGTCCTTTGAATCCATATTTTTTATTACTTTATAGAAATAAGCTATTTCATTTTTTATATCGTCACGATGATTTTTCACAACCGATAACCTCCAAATTATTTAATTTTTTTCAAACAATTCGAGTAACCATAGATATTTTGCAAAGTAGAGAAACCACCGTTTCATAGGCTTGTTCTCAATACAACTTAAAAAAAAGTGCAGAGCTTTACATCGGAAATGTAAAACTATGCTCGTAAAATCAGATATTAAAAAATACTCTGCATAAGAGCGAAACTAATTGCAAAGTATTTATGTATCAAAATTTATTTTTTGCAAAACATTTAAAATGTCACGTTACAAATTTTCCTTTTAAAGCGTCAACACCTAATTTTTTTATAAATTATGCACTTTTTTTGATTATTTTTTAGCAAAAAAGTACTTAGTCTACTTGGCTAAATTTCAGATCATATAGTAATGTAAACTGTATCGCAGTATATCTGAGATTTTCGGAAAATTTATTTACTGTTGTTTGTAATTTTTAAAAATATTTAAGATTAAAAAGCAAAAATAAGTACAAAAAATGAAACCTTGCTATTTAAGATTTCATTTCTTCACGAATTATTTTAACGAAGACACATACTTTCACACGATTAAAACATACAAATTTATTTTAATCAATTATGTAATGCGTGAATTTGGATTAAATTGTTTTGAAGAAACCATTTATCAAAAACGGTCATCAATACTGAATGAAGAGAGTCGAGAAATAAGAGTGATACATTACCACAAAAATCTCTGATTTTGTGAAATATCTCAAAGATATAAAACGATACAACGAGTAAATAAGCTTAAAACTTTTTTAGATACAATGATATAGTTGCAATCATGCAATTTTATACACACAAAAATACACTCTCACTCTTTGAAGGTAAACTTATTTTGATATTTTCAAAGAACTCATACCGAATCTATTGACTACTGGCAGGAAGTCGCATGTAATGTACATATACATAAGTTCCTACTAAAACTACCAACACTATTACGATCCCAGTCACCATGCCTTTATAAAACCTTTTACTACGTAAAGTAGAACTTGATGGTATCCGATTAACGTCACCCCTTATAAACGATCTGGCTTCGTCAACAGGATTTCGAAAACATATGCAGTCTGTACATAGTACATCATCTATCCATTTTTTAAGTTCTCCGTGCGCCTCATCTACCTGAATTCTGGCGATGTCACGTTCTCTAATAGCGTCGCATAACATTTGGTTTATTCTATCTAACTCGTCTTTATTTCTTGCATAAATAGTTCTTAGTTCTATAATTTCAGCATCAGATCTCCTAAGTTGCTCGCGTAACTGCTGTAATTTTTGTGTGCTTCGCTCTACATCTGCTATGTCTGTATCTAAATCACCACAATATGGGTCTCGGTCCGGAAGTACAATGTTACTTAGTGAATCTTCAGAGTCATAATCTGAATTCGAAAACATAGCCGAACAATCACCTTTTGAACTAATGACGATTACAAATGTTAACAAAGTTGAAATTAATTTTTTTATTTTCATATCTTTATCTCCATTATTTTTGAAATTATCTATTTTTAGTTATTCGTTTACAACGCGCGTATTATATACACATATATATTTTTGCTCCTACGCAACTATCGCCGATATTAGTATCCTCCCTCACAGTCGGTGCACATTCATATAGTTTCTTACTTTGGGAAACAGGATAAAGGAGCGAAGAATTAGTTCCATCTCTATATCTTTTTAATATTTTATTTGTAGTGTCTAACTGAAGTTTGAAATCACTACGCTCCCTCATTAAATTACATAACATCCGATTCATCCTACATAACTTGCTCTGATTTTTTACATAAATATTTCTTGTGTCTGCAATTTTTCAGCACCAGATCTCCCAAATTGTTGGCATAATTGACATAATTACCTTAAACTTCGTCGTAAATTCGCTACATTTTTTTTAGTTTAGGGTCTCATCAGATCAAAACAGTTACCATTCAAATTCATAGTAAGTACAAGTGCTAACAACGGTGAAGTCAATTTTTTTATTCTAACATCCTTATCCTAATTTATCTCTTTAATTTTAATTCGTCCTTTATGAATGGAAACATTGTACGTAATCTCATTTTTCCAAACCACCCAGATTGTTGATATTGTTCCCAAATAAAACCCTTAGTCTTGCCTTCAGATATCGCTTCCAAGTGTTGTTCGTCTCTCTTAAGGCTGTCCGCAAATTTATCAATTTCTATTGCACGATTTTCCCATTTTACTCTATCAGCTATAAGCAACTCATGGAGTGTCTTCTCCTCATCCATATAAGTTTTTAACCCTTTTGTAAGTGCTTTTAGGCCATTCACATCTTCTATGTTTTCCGCAAGACGCCTTTTCATTTCTATCATGTGCCTGCGTAAATTTTTCATCTCATCATCTGCACAAGGTTCGTTGGTTGACCATTCTTCTTGAGGTATATTCAAATTGCTGATGCTAGCATTTACTCTTGCAAGAACACGTTCGCTTTCATCAGAATTAAATGTGCCTGTTGCAGACATTGTGCGAATAAAAAAACTCAATTCCGTTAAAGCTTGCATAAATTCGTTCATCTGATTTTGTTCGTACTTTACACGTCTTAATTCATCAACGGTTAATTTCAAACCTTCTACGTCGCTTCTTATGCTAGCCACATCTGTTTTTACAACAGTCATATCTCGTTCTAAAGATGTAGTGCGCCGTTCAAAATCTGTCACATGCTGCTCAATGAATATTCTGGCGTTGTCTTGCCTTATCATTTCTGATATCAAAGATTTTCCGTCAAGTTGATCTGACTCCATCATTCTGAGCATACCTAACCTATTGATGATATTGACATTACTCTCTACTGAAGGTGATAATCTTCTCCAATCTATCATTCTGTCTGTTACTTCAAAGAATTTTTTTCTGAAAATCTCGTTCTCTTCATCATATGAAGTCAGTACGTAATCAAAATTGTTTTTACCATAACCAATACGTGCACTATCGAGTTTTTTTAGATCACTCTCGGGCAAATAGCTCGTATTCATAGCTATTAGGATAATTTGTTTTCCGTCCGAAACATCTCGTATTTCTCCAAAATTTTTTATAAGTACATCATTTAAATTTACTTTTGGTGATGAAAAATCAACAACCATAAAAATCAAACCACATTCATGTAATGCTGTATCTCTGAGTCGGCTTGGGTTCAAAGCTCCTGTACTGAATTTATACAGTATCGAGTCTATGGGAGTCGTAAATCTAATTCCACACACGCTAGAAGCATCTTCAAAAACTCTGTGACTTTCATCAAATATTTTTCCGATTACGAGATCTTTTAAACAGAGATCACCTACAAAAGCTGTTTTCATAACATAAGTCTGGGCATAAACTTCGTTAGAAATCAAAAGTGAACTTGCAAAAGTAATTACATACACTAAAAATTTTCTAAAAAACTTAATCATATAATACACCGTCCTAACATGTCAAAGGAAAGTACAACCACTATTGGCATCACTGCTGTGCTTTGGGCAATATTTCTTACCGGTTTTTTTGTTGGTAAAAAAATCTACACCATCTCTACCATCTTCTACTACGAATCTTTCATGACAGTCCTTATTATCACACACCGTACCTTCGGCACGTTTATAGCATATTTGATTGCAATACATTCTATCCGTATGTCGGCTGACGAATCCTTGATGTTCGTCTCTTAGATACCTTTCACTACATCTACACGAGCAACACCCACAAGGTTCACCTACATCTAGTTGATAACACCTATGGCTACAATACATTTTGTTCGTTTTTGGATCTACAAAACCTTCGGTTCTAACTCTTAAAAACTTATCTTTACTTGTACAATCTGAGCGTGAACAAGGCTCCGCTTCTGCAGATCTGAGACATGCCTCGGTACAATAAAAATCACCTCTATAACCTTTGACACACTTATCCTTGCATTGAGTATGCCCACACACACAATCTCTGAACTCATCGCTAAAAGCACTTAGTTTGGTCTTATCTGCAATTCTGAGTAAACCGACTATTTTTTTTTCCAAATCAGGAATACCTTCACCCGTTTTTGCTGAAACTAATATACTATCGGCTCTATAATTGCTATAGATACACTGTAAACTAGCTATTAACTTTTTATAATCATCTAGTTTTTTCAGATCTGTTACTGTGTCTATCCTACTTGCTACTACAATGACTTTGCAATCAGGGTTCACTGTAAATACATGATCTACATGTCTTGCAAATGCTTCATGAAGGCTATGTGTAAATCTTTTTTGTAAACCAAATTTTTGCTGAGGATCGACAACAATAAGAGCAATACTGGCACCTTTTAAGACCTTACTTTCGATTTGCTGATCAAGAGATACGTCAGCATCTCGAAGATACCCCGGTGCATCATAGTATTTGCATTCAAACACATCACCATCAATATGATATTCTTTTCTTCTTCCATATGCACCGCATGTCCAATCTGACGGTTTGGGAACTTCTTGAAATGAATGGCCAAAAATACGTCTTATAATTTGAGTTTTTCCATTTTGCTTGTCACCTAAAACGACAATATTAACTTTGTAATTATCCGCAAATACATTACTCCCGATAAATATAGACGCTCCAATTACAAAAATTGAAAATAAAACCTTTTTGAATAATTTCATCATACGTTTTTCACTACCCATTAATTTTTGTTTTTCGATTTTTAATTATAAATAAAATCTGTTTTGAATGCCCATAGTCTTCACCGTACTTGTTTAAATGTCCTTACTGATTCAAACAGTCAGAATCGTGCGTCTCTTCCTTTGCAACCATGACTTTACCTGACATCACTGTGGCACTACCATTTTTATCAAATTTTATATTAGTACTTCTCAATGCATTTACTATTTGATCAGATGTAACACCTTCTCTGTCACACTTTTTAAATTGTTTTATAAACGAATCACAAACGACACAATTTGAAAAAATATCACTATATGCATCTTCTGGTGAAGAGTATTTTTTGCCGCGATCAGCTCCAAAAATTTTAAATTTTGCTTGAAAACAAACACCACCAAATTTTATTTTTTTAAGTCTTATTCCTTTAAAGCCCTCTATTATTTCACGACTGTGGTATTGACAATTCATGAGCTCTACTAATATTACTTCGAAGGTTTCCGCCAATGATTGTGGCCCACGTAATTCGAAGCAATCCATATACAGCCTATCGCAATCAATGCCACTGCTACTGCTCCTGTCACTATCGTCGCAACTCGGCATTTGTTCAGATTTTTTTTTTGACTCCTCCGTGAATTCACTTCTCGGAGCGATTGATGTCGAAGTCGGCATTACCGATGTCGAAATTGGCACTACTGGTACCGGAGTTGACACTATTGGTGGAGCAGACACTGAATGTCCTTCTCCTTCTTGAAAGAAAAAAGGTTGCATTTCTGGATAATATGTTATCGTTGGAAAACTTTTACCTATGTGTTGTTTAAGTAGACTCTCTCTACTGCCTCCCCATGTTACGAATAAATTAAGAAGACTTCGACAATTTTTTGGTGGGTCAACAGTAGATATCCAAAAGGTGTTTAAAGTTTGTTGAAATGGATAAATGTCAAGATCTTTACAGACAATTTGTTGTATGCGCTCACTATATTTCGCAATTTCTTCAGTGTAATCTCCGTTTATAATGCTAAGGAACCTAAGATCACACAACTCATTTCCGGCTTTTACAAAATCCCTGAGCCGTGTCATATGTGTTGCCCAAGCTTCATAGTTTTCGGATGGATTAAGCGTGTAGGGGCAAAGAGCAAATGGGCATTCTCTTATTACCTCGGGACCGTATAGATTTGCCACATCATAGAAACAAAATATTGCATTTCGTTCGGGGAATACTATACTGGCTCTTGGTAGTTCCCGCCCTGCGAAAGATATTTTGCCACCATCCAAAATACCAACTTCAGAAAAGTTTTCCAACTTTATACCTACTCTACATAAATCATCTATAACATTTCTGTTAAAGCCGGGTGATTCTTCAATAACTCTACCAGAATCAACGTCACTGCCTATAATTGCCACATTATAGATTCTATATATACCCTTGGGGAACGGTACTCCGCAAGCTTTCGCAAAAAAGCCAAAATTACTGATGACTATTGCAAGTATAAAAGCTGTTACCTTTAAAAATATTTTTTGACTAGTCTTTTTCATGTGTTCTTACCTCCAAAAATTAAACAATATTATTTTTCACTACAAAAAGGTGTTGACTTTTACGCATTTTGTGCTAGAATGCAACTGCAAGAATAACTTGATTGTTGAATTTTGATTTAATAACTTTGCATTTGTCAAATTTTGGTATATATGGGTTTCATTGTAACACATGGAATCATTAAACCGCAATGTGAATTATTAATTTCTATTTGTAAAACAATTTTTTTAGTTCTTTGTATATGAAATAAGTCGTATTTACACAGTTTATTTACGGTTATGTGACTGAATTAACGCTTAATATAAATTTAAAATATATTACAAATAAATATTTAGAAATTTGGCAAAAATTAATTATCAAATATTTTAAAATTGTACCTGTAAAAATATTGGGAAATTCGATAATTTTTATCAATATAACAATTATTGATTTTTATATTATTTTTTTGCATATTCTAAAGTTTTATAAGTGCATCCTCAATTATGCTCTACATCAACAATTAAAAAATCAGACTTATTAGTTATCCACTCATTTTAATTGATTATAGCAAATTTGGGTGAAAATTTTTTTATTCTGGATTATAAAATATCATTAAATTTCTTATAAAAATTCTCATAAAATTGATTTTTTCAGAAATATAAACCAAAATTAATTACAACTTTGTAAATGGACTTTTGGAAACTTTTTGCGTCCAACTCAAAATTGTTGCATAGTGAGATTTGTATTTTTTACCGCTCGATGCAATATAACTTGGTAGCCGCTCGATATAATTTTCTGTTTCTGCTCCAAGTTTTGATTTTAACTTTTGGAGTTCATCAGCCGACAAAAGCACATTTTCAAACTCGCCAAATTTTTATTTAACTATTTCTTTTTTATTTTTGGTTTTTAGTATGTTCACACTTTGTGTCACACATTTTGTACCAATTTGTATATCAGTTTGTGTCATACTTTGTGTATTCATTTGTGTACCGTATAGGGAAACAACAGAATTCATTTTATAGAGTGTAGCTCTGTTTCCACCACGTTCTTTAAACTCTAAAAGACCAAATTGTTTTAATTTGTTTCTTGACTTGTAAAATTCATTTTTAGTGAGCTTTGATCCCGATAGAAGCGTTAAAATTTGGGCATTAAATTCACGCCATGAAAATCTATTTGCCATGCTCATGAGCCCATGCCATAAACAAATGTCAGATTTACTAATTCCTGAATTGTAACGAATCCAATTGTTAAACGCCAGTATCTCTGCTAAATAGTTCACCTTTTTCACCTCGATTTTTTAAAATGGTAGGTCATCAAGTAAATCCTCACTTGCTTTTTCTATTTCTTGTTCCGTGATAATTTCAC
>OIWT01003917.1_pt1 | contig 12850 bp, 16 predicted proteins | sample 1587701 | NCBI WGS metagenome assembly OIWT01 (sample SAMEA3888904, study PRJEB22519) | human gut metagenome | biome: human gut; feature: human-associated habitat; material: faeces | place: Denmark | collected 2009 | reverse complement strand
AACGACAACAACGGTTTCAACAGACCTGGAGGGAACAATGGCGGATTTGGTGGGAACAGAAACGGATTCGGTGGGAACAGAAACGGGTTTGGAGGGAACAACACATTTGGAGGGAATAACGGGGGGTTTGGCGGGAACAACAACGGTTTCAACGGATCTGGTGGGAAGGAAAGCGGGTTTAGCGCGGGTCAGAATGCAGGACAGAGAAGTGGGTTCTCGGTGTGGAGATGATGCGTAGGACTTGGGAGGAGGATCAAGAAGCACAATTGAGATTGGCAATCACTTTATGTGGGTTGTTTGTTGTTGAGGAGTGTGGAGCGCAATAAACACAAGCAAACGTGCGGCGAGAAAGCGCCAGAAAAGGAGCCAGGAGGAAGATAGCAGAAGGGGCTGTAGGGAGGCTGCGCGGGAGGAATGGGCGACTGCGGAAGGTGAAGCATAATGGACGCCACTTTCCGAATTGCAGATGCGGTGGACAACGCCTTCCGTGATGCCATTTCCTTCTTGTAGTACTGGCCCTGCGTCAAATTGTGCTTCATTAGCCACACGTAGTGCACAAGAAACGACCCCTAGGCATAATGAAGACGGGCATGAACGCACGGTCCAGATTGACAAGGAAAGGGTTCCCACGTTTACAAGAAGCATCTATGGTTATGGGAAGCAGGATATGTAAAGAAAGGATATCAAAGAAGCAAATGCGACATGAAACGAAACGATTGCCAGATGAAGAAGGAGAATGCAGACTGCGATCGATACAACAATGATGCACCGAATCTTTCCAGTATAGCTACGCGATGGAGACAAAAGGAGGGTGATCAGAATCACTCCAGCCGCAATGCCATCAAATGCGTTCATATTCTGCCGAATGACCGACAATCCATCATTTTGTAAAAAGAACTGGTAAGCAATCTGACCCTCACGAAGGAATGCCAACGCAGCTCCAATGCATCTATTGATTATGGAAATGAGCGTGTAAAACGTATAAAAGAGCAGCCAGAAAAAGTAGTGGATATTGCGTGAAGCGATGCAATTGTTCAGCCATCTAGGGGGTTATCGAAGAAGGACGGATGGACCCGCAGTGATGATCGAAGCCGACAACACAGCAGTTGCAAACACTGCAATGATGAACGGTAGGGGGTCTACAGCTCACAAATGGAGAGAATAGCCACTTGTAGAAGTGGCACGTTCGACACCACGAAGAGACAATCATTCCATCCGCTGTTTGATACTGGATGACGGGAATCACTTGAAACCCGCTTTCGACAGAAACACTTGGAAGAGGAGAGAGAATCCCAGGGTTTGCTACAATGAAGGCGAGGAAACGTTCGTACAACCCATGCTCATAAACAGGTAATAAAGGATAGCGATTCCAATACAGCGAACGAAGATGCCATACAGATTCATAGGGAAAAAGACTATTGGAGTGAGAGGATGACAGTCGTCTCACCAAAGAACAGGGACACTTCACCAATGCCAATCACTAGTGTCATATACTTCAGTTCTCCTTTGTCTTTGCGTTGCAAGCATGCTCTCTTCAGAATCTCCAGAAACGAGTTATCCGTCTACTGAATGATAGCCTGTAATGAAGTCTATACATTGGTGTGTACTGGCGGTTCTTCTGATGTGTACATTCTCAGAACAACCGAAGAATGTGAAAACCGCGGGATTCGTTTCTTGCTCATTCTCTTTCCTGCAAATGACTGGTCAAGCATGAAACGAATCTTACTCGAACTGACATGTGTATATCTTGCAATTGCGTAGTAGAATAGTGGTAAGGAGAAGTGATGATTGTGAGTGTGGAAGAGAAGAATCTTGTGTCACGAATGTTGTGGCATTGAGAGATACTATCTTCCGAAAGTGAGAGAATGCTTTTTCCTTTGAATTAGTTTGAGTATGATCCGCTGTGATTATCGTTTCCTTATCTGATTTGTCATGATGTAGTTTGCAAAGACGGTGAGATTTGTCTATGCAAAGAGGCATTCTAACAGGTTGTAGGTGATTCATGTTTGGATGAAGGGAGTGATTATGCTATGTTGTATGTATAGTGATGAAGGAGTGGATGACATGGAAATGGGCTGTTTTCACGTTTCATTGTAGATTTCTGGTTAGTAGGACTATTTCGTGCTTGTCAGTGCAGTGCTATGCCTTTGAAGTGTTCGTGAAGTTGTTCTATTTGTTCTTGAGGATACGGATTGTGATTTGCTTGTTTGTGATAGAAACAGTTCATATGATCATCATATGTACCAATGAATAGGATAGAAACTGATAGAACTCTTGGAATGGCTTGTTTGTAATCATGAGAGCCACACTCATCAATAGCCATTCCTAATGGAAAACTGCATTGTAATAATCAATCTCAGAGGGTATGGAAGCCAATGATGACAATCAACAGAGAATGCGCAAAACGCTCAAAAACTACTTCCATCCCATTAAACACCGATTAATCTCACACATAGAAGGACCAATAGAACGGAATCATCACAAGCCATCCTCGAAGAAACACCCTCCACTATGATGCCTAGCATCTGCCCATCCCATTTCTTGTACAAAAAGGTCGTTCCTTTCAAAAACAAATCACTCACCAAAATACCCCCAATTTCCTCCACTTTTCCCGCTCTTTTCCGTTCTCTCACATTTCGATTTCCTTATGAGCGAAGACTCGTCCGATTTACCCGTTGGTTTTATTGTATCCGATGATGACGGTGATGAAAGCGTTGGCTTGGACGATGATGTCGGTCTCTCCTTTCGTGCCACTGACCTATAGGATGACTTTGACGAGGGAGAAGTGAAGGAGAGCAGGAAGCGAGCGAGTCCAAAGAAGGCCGATGAAGCCAAATCCCCAAAGAAGAGCAAGAAGACGCCTGCAACGGAGGGAAAGAGTAAGCATGGATGCTACTAGTGAATACATAGAAACGGCGGTGAAGAAACCAAAAGGTGGCTCCTCTTCGCCATTCTGACAACTAGAGAAGGCGGCTCCAAAGAAGGAGCTGACAGAAAGTGAAGGATACGATGTCATCCTAAAGTACCTGAATGAGCAGAACAAGCCCTTCAATGCACAAACCATTTTCGATAACCTGCACAAAGAGGTGAAGAAGCCATATGTGGTTCGGATTTTGTCCAAGCTGGCGCAGGAGTGATGCTCTTCTGGAATTCTCACAATCAGAGGGAAAATCATTGAGAAGGAGTACGGCAAGAGCAAGGTCTACTTTGCGGACCAGAACCAGTTCCCCAGTGTGAGCGATCAAGAGTTGAAGGAGATGGACAACGAGATTAACGCGCTGACGACGGAGTCGTCTTCCCTGCAGGAGGAGCTCACGCGGCTGCGAAATGGTGAGAAATGGCTGTTGGAGTGAGAAGCAGAAATGAAGGAATTGAGTTCCTCCCTCACGGACGAGGATTTGGAGAAGGGAATTGCGACGATGACGGAGGAGACGAAGCAAATGAAGGAGCGAGTGGAGAAGCTGAAGGGGTGTGATGTCCATTTCCGCGATGAGGTGTAGATCGGAGACCATCGATCCGAAGGAGCTTGAGTCCCTCCGAACAGAAGTTACTCGCGTGCAGAAGATTTGGAGACAGCGGCGGAATCAGTGTCGCGAGATGGTGGGCAATCTGGCAGAGGGCATGGACAAGAAGGATAGTGAGGTGAACGTGAGTTCTTTCGTGTTTTCTGAGGAGTAGGAGATGGTGGGATTGGAGACGGAGGAGGAGCTGGGAATCCCGCTGCCGTTCAAGCGCTGCTCTGTTTGTTGCAACAAACCACGCACTAGGTCTTGCTGTCCAAGTGCCACAGTCGTCGGAAGGTTCCCATGCGAATGGCTCCCGCCTTCTTCAGCACGCCGCCCTCCTTCGGCTCCTCCTTCCCCGCGCCTGCCACTGCGTTCACCGGATTCCCCGGGTTCATCGGACGCACGGGGGTTGCAAGTCCCGCTGTCCGCACGAACCCCGCGGGTGCTGAAGGTCCTGAAGGTGTCACAGACCGCAGAGCGGTTGCCCCGACCGGTTCAGCCATCACTTCACCACTCCGCGCAAAGCCACTCCCTTGCGAACCCATCAACGCTGGCCTCGCCACCTCCGGAGCCACAGGCGACCCCACTTGCACTGCCTGCGTTGCCTCCATGGCTTGCACGGCTTGAGAGGCGGGCCTTAGAAGATCCTTGCGGAGATGGCCAGCGGCGTCGACGCAGTGCTTGGGCAGACAGGTGGGGTTGTGCGCGATGGACTCGTTCATCCAGTCATAGACGCCGTCGTTCTCCAACTGCTATGACTGACCGTTGATTATCAAGGACCACTTTGCGCTTCATGAGATCACTGAACAGCTGTCGAAGATACGAATAATTGGGGGCGTCCTCGAAGCGCAACGCGCGACAATACTCTAAATAGACCTTGAATTCGTCGGGGTAGCCAGCGCAGAGCGTTTCAATGGGCATCTAGCGAGTGAGCGGCGTGAGAAAAAACGACTCCAATTTTGGATTCCATGATCTTGCGGTATTTGTCCTTTTTGTTGTCGGCTCGAAGTCCCTGCCAGGGCAGCTTGCCCTTCAGAAAATACACAAAGATGTAGCCAAGGGACTCGAGGTCGTCACGACGACTCTGCTCCATTCCCAAGTGATTGCCCAGGGAAGCGTAACGAGGCGTTCCCGTCAAACTCTTGTTCTCACGGTAACTACGGTGAAAGCGGAGGGAAAGGCGTACGGAATGTGCGTCTTCGTGAGAGGATTGCGATAGCGCTTGCTGAGGCCGAAGTCGATCACGTGGATGACGTTCGCCTTCTTTCCCAAACCCACCGCGAAATTGTCGGGCTTGATATCGCGGTGGATGAAGTTCTTGCTGTGGATGTACTCGATGCGCTGGATGAGCTCGATGGCTAGCATGCACACTGTCTTTATTGAAAACCGACGATTGCAGTAGTTGAACAGGTCCTCCAGACTCGGGCCGAGCAACTCCATCACCATCACGTTGTAGGCGCCCTCGACTCCATAGTAATACACGGAGGGAATGCCAACTCCCCCCTTGAGGACGCGATACACCTTGTACTCAAATCCGAGCTGTTGGTTCTTGGAAGTCCCGGATTCCAACTTGATCGCCACCTCTTCACCTATGCACATGACTCACTTCGCGGAATAGCCCACAGGTGGTAATATCGGTTCCGAGGTAGATGTCACCGAAAGCGCCGCTTCCAATCTTCCTCCCAAGTCTGTAGTTGTAACCAACGCGAAAATCCATTCCCTTTTCGTTCAAAGCGGGACGAGGGAATCAACAGGGGAACACGCAATAACACCGAGCAGAAGATGAAAAGCACTTGCTTCCGAGCAAAGCAGTCGCTCCCTGTCGCTTTAACTCCGTTCTCCGCATGTTCAGTCATCCTTGATAATCAAGCAGTGGCTCTGGATTGACAGCGCGTTGCTTGTATCTTCCTTCTGCTTGCTCATCCTGCATATTATAGTGTCTATACACACCCCACAGCAAAGGAACGCGGTTGGGTGAATCACACCCAATGACTATGATTTCAGTGCAATCCAACAGGACGATTCCACCCAAGGCAAACGGGAGGGGAAGAGGGAGAATCAGTTTTTGACCGAACCATGAACGACATTCAGCAGGAGCAAGTCCTCTCCATGTGCGAAATGTGCGGGTGCGATTTCGACATCGCCCTTCCGTATCTTCAGTGTAGTGACTGGTCGTTGGAGGCGGGTATGCATTTGCGTTAAGAAGATAAATGCGTAGCCATTTCCATGTTTTTTGAGAAGTATATCCTCGTCCCCTTCCAAATCATCCCCTAGTGGAGGCGCGCCGCTGGAAATGCCTGCAACTACTACAAATAATGAAACATCAATTCAGCTGCCTTCGCTTTGCGAGCATTGCTCTCCCTCCGTTCGTCCTGGGATGTACGGCTGAGGCATAGGATGGACAGCTTACGGCCTCTACCCTCGTCTACAAGGAGGAGTGCATGTACTGTTTCGACACCTGGGTAGTCAACGGGAGGCGAATCTCACGCCTAGGAGGACCATAAGGGAATCGACGTGTGCCTCACGTGCTTCCTCGGCTTCTGCACGGGACCAAAGCAGCATACGCTCCTTCACAGCGAAAAGACGGGCCATCATCTCTTCCTTCGCCTCTTCCATCACGACAGCCAACCAGCGGAGCCGCAGCCTCTCACCACGCTGGGAATCGGCGTGGAGGGCGGCTGCCAAAACACCACCTCGCCCGGCGAGACGACAATGACCGTGTTCTGCTCCGCATGCAACCGGGAGTTCGAAGCCACCGGCGCCGTCTTTTTCTCACCACACGCTCACGCCTAGTACAGAGAGCTGGGCGAGCGTCTGCTGCTGCACGCGACGGCGGAGAAGGAGACGGAGATGGCGGCGTGGGAGGCGGAGAACCTGAAGCCCTGCCCCCACAGCGAGGCGTACGCCTGTCCCTCTCCCTGTCCGGCGGTGGACGTGATGACGATGCGATGCGCGGACTGCGAGCTGGCGGAGAACCTGTGGCTGTGTCTGGAGTGCGGACAGTTCCACTGCGGGCGCAAACAGTGGGAGGCGGGCGCGCTGCCAGGCAACGGCCACGCGCTGGAACACTTCCAGCAGACGGGCCACGCGCTGGCGGTGAAGGTGGCGTCACTGCAGGAGGTGAGCGTGGGGGCGTGCGGTGACGGTCAGAACCGCGCGGACGTGCACTGCTACAAGTGCGACGACTGCGCCGCGTACAACTTCGGCGATGTGGCGTTGCCGCGCGTGCTGGAGGTGTTGGAGCGCTTCGGCGTGGTGGCGGACGGCAAGGTGGTGGGGCTGGACGAGGCGCGGCGCGAGAAGACGCTGACGGAGCTGAACCTGATCGCCAACCGCGACTTCGAGTTCTCCACTGTGGGCCTCCTCCACCCCCGTCACCCGTAGCGAGACGCCGACGGGAAGGAGCTCGCGCCGCACTGCGGGCCGGGCGCCTGCGGCCTGGACAACCTGGGCAACTCGTGTTATCTGAACGCCGTGATGCAAGTGCTCCTGCACCTGCGGCCCGTGCTGCGCCTGCTGGAGACGCGGCCGGCGGAGCACAGGAAGACGTGTGCGAAGGACCCGAGCAAGTGTGTGATGTGTCAGTTCGAGAAGGTGGCAGAGGCGATGCATGAGGGCGGGTGTGGGCGGAGCGTGGCGCCGCGGCTGCTGAAGCAGGCAATCGGGAAGAAGAACGCGACGTTCGCATCGAACAAGCAGCAGGGTGACGATGGAGGGAGCATGCGATGATTAGACTGCTACGAGTTCTTCACCGTGATAAACGACCTCCTGTCCCCGTTCCTTCCCGTCGACAAGGAATTCATGCTTTCCTCCCACTTTGTGATGCGCGTTGGGGCACCCCCCATTTTTGAGTCCATAGTGCACGGAGTGCGAAAACCGGAAGGAGGCCCCCTCCGACGTGTCCAACTGTCTCACCGTGCAGCTTCCGAGTGGAGACGATTCCTCCCCGGCACAGAGTCTGCAGCACCTGCTGGATTCGAGCAATGAGGAGGAGACCTTCCAGCGGCAGTGCGACTGCTGCAGAAGAGAGACCACATGGATCCGGAAAGAGGTGCTCGACAGAATGCCGGACGTGCTGTGCATTCGCGTGAATCGCTTCATTGTGGATATGACGACTTTTTCGGTGAAGAAGAACACAGTAGAGATGCAGAGTTCTGGATAATGGATAGACGCCTGTGAACTTGGAGGATGAGATCGAATTGGGAGGGAGCAAGTTCCAGCTCCGCTCGGCGTGCCTGCACCGCGGAAGCAAGGCGGACTTTGGGCACTACGTCGCGGTTTACAAGGATGAGGGATGGGTGTTGTGCAACGACTCCAAAGTGGTGGACATCACGGACGTACCGACGGGAGAGAGTTACCTCGTGTTCTATGAGAAGGAATGGTTTGTTTGTTCGGGACTCCACAAATCGGGGCGTTTCGTGGAGCAAAACGCCCACCCTTCGTTCGCGATTTCTTCATGTTTATTCAGTAGAACTCCCGTTTTGTGAGGAAAGTCAACATGGTATTGTGCGAGTGGGCTGTTGTGATGCGCGTAGCCACAGAACGAGCATATTGAGTTGCATCAGAAGAGACACGGAGTTCGTCTGGACCATTTTGAGAAGAAGTGCGTTCTGAAGGCGATGAGTGATGGAATAGGAGAAAGAAGGAAGCCCGTGCTGCGCACGATCACTCCCGTCTTGTTAGGAAGATGCACGGTCTTCGCGCCATCATGCACAACGCCAAGAGATACAAGGAGAAGTCGGCCATGCGTAAGGAGTGGGCGTTGGAGAGAGAGGTGATGCGTAGGATCAAGATGCACGAGGAGAGAACAAACAAGCACGCCACGACGGACGCCACTCCCGAGGGCGCTCTGCCTACGTACTTGCTCGATCGTGAGGGCGTTTCGCGCTCGAAGATTCTGAGCAACACGGTGAAGCAGAAGAGAAAGGAGAAGGCTGGCAAGTGGACGGTTCCCGTGCCGAAGGTCAGTCCCATTGCGGATGCGGAGATGTTCCGCGTGCTGTCCACGGGCAAGCGCAAGCAGAACCAGTGGAAGCGTGTGATCACGAAGGCGACCTTCGTCGGCGAGGGCTTCACGCGCAAGCCGCCAAAGTACGAGCGCTTCATCCGTCCGACGGGTCTGCGTTACAAGAAGGCGCACGTGACGCACCCGGAGCTGCAGACCACCTTCTACCTGGACATTCTGGGAGTGAAGAAGAATCCGCAGAGCAAATTGTACTCGGAGCTGGGCGTGATCACGAAGGGTACGATTATCGAGGTGAACGTGAGCGAGCTGGGTCTGGTGACGGAATCGGGAAAGGTCGTGTGGGGTAGGTGAGGCGGATTGCGATGATGCGTAGGCAAGTATGCTCAGGTGACGAACAACCCTGAGAACGATGGTTGCATTAACGCCGTACTTCTTGTATAGTCTTGTGCTTTAGCGTCTGTTTGTTGGCTCCAATGCGCGTGTGTGCAGGAAACAGGCGTTGAAAAGCGAGACTAATGTGCGTTCCCATTATGGAACACAACAGAGAGATAAGATGGACTTGGTTGACCAATGCGATCGAAGGAGTCAACCAGAGGAACTGAAATATCTGGGTTCTTCCGCGCGCCAGATGCGAAGGAGTCACAGACGATCTCGCCCATTACCAGGGGATGATAAACTAAATGAGCTTCAAATGGGGTTACAGACCGGGTCTGTGAAAGGACCCACTTGGAATGGGGAATCGAGGGCTTGGCGGGGCGGCGGCGCTTGGATCGATCCTCATCACACAGCTGTCGGAACCGATTCACGATGGACCGCCTCCGTGAGATGTGGACGGTTTCGATAAAAGAGAAGAAGGCGTCGGAGCTGTCCTGTTTATCAGAGGTTGAGGCTGCTAGGAGTCACAGAAACGCACTAGTTCTACAGGACGGCATGCTGGGGATCGTGTCCGAAAGCTCGTTTGAGGCGCTACTAAAGGAAACGCTTTCATCACATCGCCCTTCTCGGTTTTGAAGGGATTCCGTCTCCATAGAAATCGGATGCTCCAGTTGGCGGGTGAGCGTTAACACGACACAAAAGTGGAAGAATGCACGAGAAACCAAACCGTCCTTCTCCAGTAGTTTGTGCGGCGGTGCTGATTGGTCCAATTGAGTTCATCCAATCAGGATTTCCATCCTTTCTTATTCCCGATTTACACGCTCCCTGCTGCTGGGAGATGTCGCATACAAGTGTACTGTCCAGTTTCTTTCCACTGTGCCTGTTTGTGAAGAGGGGCGTAGGATACTCAAGTGCCTTCTGATAGCGTTCTGGGATTGTTTTCATGAAATGGAGAGCATGGATACTACTGGAGACTGCTGATGCACTCATTGACCACACTCTCTGAAAGAGCACGGGTATAGTATTGTAAGGATTAGTGTTAAAAAATGGACGTTGCCACTCCTCGCCATTCTTTCATTCTCCTCTCATTGCTGTCTACTGCTGTAAGTGACTCTGGCCGCCTTCCCGATTAGGTTGGACGTTTTCAAGGGAGATGCTCAACGCTATTCGTCGATCCGCTCAGAAGAGCATTATGACCGTCACATCGTGGTATCGCATTCCTGAGAAGGTAAATCCATGTTATCATATAGTGAAATTCAGGGTATGGACCGATTTGAGGTTCTGGCAATGTCTTCGTGTTTGCCTCTCGTTGCCAGTAAGCAGTACGAGTACAAGTACCATTTCGTCTGCCCGTTTCACGTGATTGCCCCCTATCTGTTCAAATCCTACTTCCCCGGTTCAAGTGGCGATTCTGATTCACCAATAGATAGTACCTTCCCATGGCTGCAGGATGTGCATGAGGAGAACGTAATCGTCACTGCCGAGTTCCGCGATGTGATGTCCTAACTTTACTATTCATGGATAGGAGCAGGGACGTGTGACCAATCGCATTGGTGTGAACAACAAGCTGATCATGCACGAGTGGAGGTCACTGCGTCTTTCCAGCGTCATTCCTAGAGATTTGTGTTGCTTCCATTTACACAAGGAGGAAGAGGCCCTTATCACACTAAAGATGTATGGCATGGACTCGGTTACAGAGGAAGCGAAGGTGGAACCCAAGGACGCACTTCCTTCTTCGCTCGAGGAAATGGATTCGTTCATTCAGAAGGCGACCACGGAAGCTCCGCCTCCAAGGAAGAATACACAGAGGAGACTTCGCAAGGAGGGTGAGCCCTACAATGCTATTTACGCGTGTGAGATTGACGAAGTCAGCCCCCAGCGAGGAGAGGTGGAGTGTGATTCGCGATGTTGACGCCTAGCCCATTCTTCTCGCGGGTCATCAGCGGATTGTGCAGAACGACAAGGATGGACGCGATATATCTCTCATGCGCCCCTGCGTAAGCGCTGTGGAATGGCATCAGGAGTAGTCGTTTGAAGGCAGAGCCCTGCGCTCGGAGAATGGCCGTTCGATGGTCTCCTCCACGGGGATCCTGCCCCCGGGAATGGTCGGCGGAGGCGCCTTCGACATTCACGGGAATTGTAAGGGAATGATCGAAGGCGTGGTGCAGAAGCCGGGATCGACGATTGTGAGTGTAAAGCAGTGTTGTGATGAGGTAGAATGGACACTTTGTGAAGAACACCCATGCGCAGAATGTGTATGAGAATTGCGCTGCGGTGATCAATGCCGATGTGCTGTCGGATTTCGTGGGGAATGTGGAGCTGGGCCTGCTGGACGACATGCAGGAGGAGGTGAAGGAGTTGCGGAAGAAGATGGGCGAGGAGGCGATTCAGGAGGAGCAGAAGAAGATCCTGAAGCCGATGATGGAATCGTTCACAAAGAAGTGGGAGTGCTTGTTAACAAACGCAGATAACGGAATCTAAAGTACAACACGATGATCACAAACAAGGCCAGGGCCACCAGCGGCATGTACTTCTTGATCAGCGTCTAGGTGGAAATGAATAGGTAAGGGCGTACCACGTAGTTCAGCTTCTTCGCGCCCCACTTGAACTTCTTGGAATCATCAATCATCTTTTCACTCGCGCTCGTTACATCTATGCATTAATCTTGTTTTGTGACACTACGGTCAATCTTCTCCACGCGCTGCACCACCTCGTTGATGTTCTTTCGCATGATGTTCTGGATGTCAATCAGGCTTTCGTTGATCTGTCCGTAGCTGTCCGTGCTAGATCCCTGCTGGTCGTACTGTTTGCGCTTCATCTGGATTTCACGATCTACGTGTCACCCAGGAGAACGAGAAGCACCGAAGCGAGCGTAGGCGTAAGGACGAGCCATGGTTGCCAGAGCCGTTCTCCAGCTATGGGTGAAGAGAGAGGAATGGAATGACTCTTCCTTGTTCTCATTCTGGAGATAGGCAATGAACGTGTTCTTGATGTCCTCCAGATAGGAGAAGATGATGCGCTTCGACATGTTCTTTTCCGTCAGTGTCAAGAAGCACATGTTCTCATCGATAATGTAGCTAGGCCATGATTCGCTGTTCGCATCCACTACCTAAAGCACAGATCTCCGGACATGAGCTGCATCTGGGCTGCACTGTTGCTAGATAAGGACTTCAGCACGCGCTTCGACTATCGCTAAGCAAATGGATTGACAGGTACTTCGTCCTTGTAGCTGTCGATATCCCGTCCCGCTTCCACTGTAGACAGCATGGATGTCACCTATTCATGACCCTTCGCAGAAACAGCGACAAAGATGAGTCCATCCGTGACTCTTCCGATTGACGTTAAAAAGAACATGAATGATTGTGTGAAATGAAGAATGGGTTGTACAGAGGATTTGAAAGCGTGGGATGTGGGGGGATGGCATGTGTTGGTTTTGGGGATGATTTGGGTGCTTTAAGGGGAGGAGGATGTGGAATGGGGTTGAAAAGGAGGATGAAAGGAGGGGCAAAGAAATGGTGAATCAACGACGTAGTTGATGGATTTGGAATGGTGATGCGTAGAAGAATCGAGAGAGGAATTGATGAAGAGGGTCATGATGGATGGATACGTTACTGAGGGCAATGAGAAGAGGGTTGTGGATGGTGTGGAAGTTGAGATTGTGACGTATCAAGGAGAGCATTGCGATGAGTATTTGGTGAGAGAAGTGGAGAGTGGACGATGTTCGTTGTTTTATAAGGGAATCATCCAGTTAAGTTGGAAGGAGAATAGTGGAGTTCGGGTGGGTGGATTCACAATGTATGAGAAAGGAAAGGCACTGAGGAGTGAAGATTGGAAGGGGATGAATGAAACGGAGCATCGTTCTATTGAGAATTGCAAGAATGGATTGGAGTTGGTGATTGAGGGAAATGGAGTGGTTTACAGAGGCGGTTTTGATGATGTGGAATCGAAGAAGAGAGAAGGAAGAGGAATGGAGTTTGATGAGAAGAGTGGAAGAGTGTTGCGA
>OIWT01003916.1_pt1 | contig 12850 bp, 9 predicted proteins | sample 1587701 | NCBI WGS metagenome assembly OIWT01 (sample SAMEA3888904, study PRJEB22519) | human gut metagenome | biome: human gut; feature: human-associated habitat; material: faeces | place: Denmark | collected 2009 | reverse complement strand
TATTATGATGAAGAAACAGAATTATATTATTGTAATACAAGATATTATAGTCCTGAACTCGGACGTTTTCTACAAGTATCCGATGTAAGTGAATTAAATCCACATTCTATCAATGGATTAAATCTATATGCATATGCAAATAATAATCCAATATCTTATTCTTACAACAATGTAAGTAAAAAAATTGTCCCAACATTAAGTAGTTCTGCTATGTCAACCAATATGAATGTTGTTTTAATTCCGAGTACTATAGGTGGTTCTGCTAATAAAACATCAACTAATCCATTGAGTTTCTCTGTTGGATTATTAACTCCAGAAAAATATGAAATGCCTTCTTGGATGTCGGTTTATGCTTTTTATGCTAAAGGAACATTAGGTTGGGGATATACATTTGGAGATGGTTAATCACTAGCTTCGTTTAGTACAGGAGTATTAGACGCAACTTTTCATATACCAAAATGGTTTAGTTCACTTCCAAATGATCATTGGGCTAATCCAAATATTTATTTAGGATTTGGAACTTGGAATGTAAATGCGTCTGTAGGTGCTGGTATTTCTGGTACTGCTGAGATAATTTCTGGAACAGTTGGACTTCAGTTTGGAGATGCTATAAGCATTGATGTTAAAGGATATATCGGGATTGGATTTACAATTGATTTTACTAATGGTATTAAATTTGGCATAGGTTTGGGATTAGGATATGAAATATCTTTAAATATCGACTGGTATGAGTTATTTCATTAATCGGAGGAAAAATAAATGAATAAAAAAATTAATTGTTTAGCTATTATACCTATTTTTGGAACTGTAATTTTATTTTTTTGGTTATTTATAAAAATGACAAAACAAAAAATTAATAAGAATAAATTTAATGCATATTTTATTAGTAGCGCTTTATTTGGCTTCTTATCCATTTTGATAACAATCTTGTTTTTAAATTTTATAAATTCATTAGTAGATATATCTAATTTTATAAATAGTTATGGAATATTAGTCGCATATATTGTAGGTGGTTATTTAATGAATCTATTTACATTTACTCTAATTAATAAAAAATGGAATGATTTAGAAAAATTTTAATTGTAATTGGACTTAGACAAAATATAAAATAGAGGCGATCTTACTTAATAGTGCTCTGTAAAAAATTCTACTGATAAAAACCCCTATCAACTTCAAAGTTGGTAGGGGTTTTGTCAAACAATGTAAATCTTACTTTTTAGTAATTATAATTTTATAATTCAGCATATTACTGCCGACTTAATTTATAACATAAATGATATTTTTTATAGCTGTTAAATAGTCTACTGATATCAGTAAATTATTTATATTACTACAGTATTTTCGAAAGTTGTTTTTACATTTTTGCAAATTAAGCTAAAATCTCATAGAAATTATTGCAATAAAAAAAGATATATGTTAGAATGTAAATATATGGAGTAAATCTAAAGTCATACTAGTAATAAAAATTGTAGATTAAGATACAAATTATTAAAAGTCTAAAAGTACTAATGGATTGTACTTATATTAATACTGTGAAAATGATCCAATCAACAAGTAAAATCCATCTGGGCACTTTGCAATATTATTGTTAGTGGGATTAGCAGCTATTGCAATTAATCAGTATGTTCAATATGGGGATGTAAATTCTCTTGCAAAATCTATTTCTCATAATTTTACAAAAATGTGCATTAATTCTTTGGTGCACAACAACAACATTGGATTAAGTTATGGCTTAGGACAAATTGATTGGTGATTCTAGGAGGAATAATATGAAATTGTTATATTTAGTTGGAACTATATGGTCAATTTTATTAATATCATTCGCTATGTGTCTTGATACTAGAAGACCAATGTCAACGAAATTAAAATATAAATATAAAGTTAAGGATGATTCGATTTTTAGAAAAATAATAAAATTTAAAGATAAAGAACATTATCCTTGCAATTATTTTAAAATAGTTCCATTTTATGTATTTCTAGTATTAGCAATTCTAAGTTTAATCTTATTACTTGTAGATATATTTGCTAATGGAGTTATTACAAACGTTGTTTCAGCAAAAGTGTTTATAATCACAATGTTATGCGTTTTTGGTATTAGTATTATATATTTCCTTGTTATTGTTGTTTGGTGGGAAATTGTTGATTATAACGAGTTTAAATTCACTAAAGAAGAAAAGGAAGAACTAAAACAACTAAGAAAATTTAGAAAAGAAAATAAAAAGAATAAATAATAGCAAATTCCTTTTACAAGCAAAACTAGGTGAGTTTACTCTATGAGTAAACTGGGTTTGTAAAAAAGTCTGGGGAAAAATAGGCAATTAATTTTGATAAAATCAGACTTGTAAAAAAGTAGGTGGAATAGGTTTAACAGCCGATGTTATTCGAAATAGGATCAATAAAAGAAAACAAATGAATAATTTGTCCTATATGTATAGTTATGGATTCTAAAGTTTAGGAGAAAGACAAAATGAAAAATAAAGTTTATTCATCAAAATTTGCAGCAATTTTTTATTTAATTTCTATGAGTTTATTTATTGTTATCGAGTTGATAAATGTTTATTTATTAATTAACAATATAATTTATAAAAATGATATATTGATTGAAATAATAATGACAATTGGATTTTTACCATTTATTATTTTATCTGGATTAGTTGCGAATAGATTTGGTTACTTGGTTATTTATGACAGCGTTAATAACACATTATCTCGAAGAGGATTAATATGTGGATATAAATTAACAATTAAAATCGATGATATTCAAGACATTATTATTGCAACCTTTTCAAGGGAAACAATTTATTATGTTTTTATAGAATCACAAAGCACAAAATATGATGGCGGTTCAAAAAAATCATTTATTAGAATTGAAAAAAACAAAGAAAATTTAAAGTTTATTGAACAATTTTGGGATAAGCCGATTAAAAATAATTAACACAAACTTGCAGGGGTGTAGCTATCCATTTAGATAGTTGCACTCTTTTTTATGACTAGATAGAAAATCTTATGGTCTAAAACAAAAATGAAAAGCGATAATAGATTTATGATATGATGTCTCTAAAGTGGACGGTGAATAAAAAATAAAATTTTAAAATGTTTTTCTTGCAAATAAAAAACTATAAATTTATAGATGTAACTCAACTCACAATGAGTTTATATGATTATATAAAATTATAAAGCACTTTACTATTGACAAACTGTTAAAAAAGGTTATAATATAATTAGCACTTATAATTTAAGAGTGCTAAAAGGAGTGCTGAATATGAGTGAAATAAAAGAATTTAAAACTGAATCAAAACGTTTATTAGACTTGATGATTCATTCAATCTATACAAATCAAGAAATATTTTTAAGAGAATTATTATCTAATGCATCAGATGCTATTGATAAATATCACTATTTGTCATTAACAGATGATAAATTAGCAAAGCGTAATGACTATGAAATTCATCTAGATGTCGATAAAAACAATCGTACATTAACAATAACTGATAATGGTATTGGTATGACATATGATGAAGTAAATGATAATTTAGGTACCATTGCTAAATCAGGAACTCTTGCTTTTGTTAAAAAATTAGAAGAAGCAAAAGAAAATGCTGAAGCTGCACCTGAAACTATTGGACAATTCGGTGTTGGTTTTTACTCAGCATTTATGGTAGCTAAGAAAGTAGTTGTAGAAACTAAATCTCCATATAGCGAAAAAGCCTATAAGTTTACATCAACTGGTGAAGATACTTATGAAATAGAAGAAAGTAGTAAAACAACTGATGGTACAAGTATCACATTGTATTTGAAAGAAAATCAAAAATCAGAAGATGGTAAAACTGAAGTTGATTATGATCAATACTTAGATGAGTATACATTACAATATTTGGTTAAAAAATATTCTGATTATATCCGCTACCCAATTACTTTATATATGACAAAAGAAGAACCTAAACTAGATGAAAATGGTAAAGTAATTGAAGATGAGTACGATGAAATAAGAGAACTTACAACCCTTAACTCAATGGTTCCAATTTGGAAGAAGAATAAAAATGATGTAACAGATGAAATGTTAGATAATTTTTATATGGATAAGTTCTATGACTATGAAAAACCAATGTTACATTTAATGTTTAATGTTGAAGGAAATGTAAATTATAGCACTTTATTGTTCATACCTAACTTGCCTCCAAGAAATTTACATTCAATCGATTATGAAAAAGGTCTTCAACTTTATTCAAAGGGTGTATTCATTATGGATAAATGCAAGGAGTTAATCCCAGACTATTTAAGATTTGTTAAAGGTGTTGTTGATTCAAGTGACTTATCTTTAAACATTAGTAGGGAAATGTTGCAACAAAATAAAGTATTATTGTTAATGCAAAAGAATATTGAGAAAAAGATTATTAATAGATTACAAACTTTACAAAAAGAAGATTTTGCAAAGTATAAAGAATTCTTCAAAAACTATGGTATTAATTTGAAATTTGGCGCATATGAAAACTATGGTTCAAAGAAAGAATTATTACAAGATTTATTAATATATCAAGACACTAATACTGATGACATGATTAGCCTAAAGACATATGTTGAAAATATGAAGGAAGGTCAAAAAGATATTTACTTCGCTTCAGGTAAAACTAAAGATGAAGTACTTGCAATGCCTCAAATGGATATTATCAAGAAATATGGTTATGATGTTCTAATCTTAACTGATGATGTCGATGAATTCTTATTTAAGATAATTAATAAATATCAAGAACATGAATTTAAGTCAGTTAACCAAGCAACACTAGACGACTTATCAACTGAAGAAGAAAAAGCAAAGATAAATGAACAAAAAGAAACAAATAAAGATTTACTAGAAGCCATGAAAGAAGCTTTAAAAGATGAAGTAAAAGATGTTGTATTATCAACTAGATTAGTTGATTCTCCAGTATGCTTAGTATCTGGTGATGGCATTTCATTTGAAATGGAAAAAGTTATTGACGCAATGCCTACTAATGATAAGATTAAAGCCGATCGTATATTAGAAGTAAATCCTAATCATGATTTGTTCAAAGCATTATCAAAAGTTTATTCTGAAGATCCTAGTGAAATTAAAGAATATGCTAAATTGCTTTATAATCAAGCATTATTAATGGAAGGCTTCAAACTTCCAAATAATGTGGAATTTTCTAATATGATGTGCAAATTGATGATTAAGAGCGCTAAATAAAAAGGATGCATTTGCATCCTTTTTTGCTTTTTATTTTTCTTTTCTTCTAGTACCAACAATGTTTTCAAGTGATTCAATAAAGTTACCACCATCAACATTAATGTTACCAACTTTATCAAAGATACGTTCTAACATTTCTAATTCTTTTAAACGATATAATACATCGTTTTCTTCCATTAATTTAGCGGTATTTAACAAACTTCTAGTTGAGGCTGTTTCTTCACGTCTTGTTATAACATTTGCTTGAGCTTGTTTTTCCGCAATCAATACAGTGTTTAGAATATCTTTGATTTCACCAGGAAGAATGATGTCTTTTATGCCGGCATCTTCGAAAGAAACAAAGTATTTAGATTCATATGATTTAAGATAACTTAAAATGTCTTTAGAAATCTTTTCTTTTTCTAGTAATATTTCATCAAGTGTCTTGTCACATATAACTGAACGAAGAGCCATTTGTACTAAATTATATAGATGGTCATAATATGATTCACCAATTGTTGTAACAAGTTTTTCTAAATCAGTGATTAAATAATCTACCCAAAAGTTAATTCGTAGATTAACTTTATCTTTTGTTAAAAGTTCTTGGTTTTGTGATAATATAGTAGTAATATTACTTGGATATGCTTTTACTGATAATGCAATGTTTAGATTATTTAAATAATATTCACCTGGTTCAATTATTTTATGGAATTTATTATTAATAAATAATGCTCCTTTTTCATTTGGACCAACGATAGCACGTGTCGCAATTTCTTTCTTTATTAAATCTGTGGCAATTCTATTGGGAAGATCCTTAATAAGAAGAACATTTTTATCGAAAGTTTTAACTACCTTAGCTGAACTACTTTTTAAAAAGTGGTAAGTGCCAGGTTTGTATGAACCAGTATATACATCATCTACAAATCTAATTGCGAACTCTCCTTCTTTTACTACTAATGTTTCAGTGTTATCTACTAACTTTTTAGAACAAGAATAGTTATCGAATAAGAAAGCACTTTCTTCGTAGCTAAGCTTGTCATTTACAATTATTAAATTCTTCCAAGGGGCAATGTGACGTGCACCTGGAAGTAGCGATTTTGCTTTGCAATTTTTAGTGATAACTCCCATTTGATTATTGTTGATATAAATTTTCATATATATTTTCCTCCTAAAAGTAATAAACTAAGTGATGGGGGTAAAGAATTAAGTTAGTTAAGATAAATAATGGGTTTTATACCTAAATATAAAAATGACTATTTAGTTAAAAAACGGTATCCTTCCTTACACAAGCACATTTCCCTAGGCATAGCATTAACTTAATAATGCTATACAATAAATAATTCATTGATTTAAAGTTCCTCTTTTACAGGATAGGTTATACTTAACTATTAAGTATTATAAAAAAATGTTGAGTGTGGAATCGAACCACAAAAAAGCCATATTGCCAAATCTATCTCACATAAAGGCGAATGAAATTATTTATTAATAAATCATGCTTACTATTAATGCTTACGTTAAAATAAGACAATGAAATAGTACAATAATATTATACTAAAATTATGGTAAAAGTCAACTGTAAGTATAAAATATTGAAAATGTTTTCATTTTTATAAATTATTGACAAAAGAATTTAAATATTGTATACTAATATTGTTAAGAACTTAACAATATATGGAGGTATTATGAATTGTGAATATGAGACAATAATCCAAATTTATAAAATGAATAAATATATTGAAGAAATAACTTCAAAGGCTTGTCACCAATTGAAAATCAATCATTTAGAACTGATGATAATAGGACTATCTAGTATTGATAAAATGAATGTATCTAAACTATCGCAAGAATTAAAGGTATCTAAATCAGCAATTTCTCAAGCACTAGTATGTTTACAACTCAAAAGATTAATAACTAGACAACAAGTAGAAGAAAATAAAAAGAGTTTTATTATTGTCCCTACTGAAAAAGCAATTCAAGTATGTAAAGATATTTTTAAGGTTCATAAAGAACAAGCAAAACTATTAAAAGAGGAAATTGGTGATGAAAAATACCAAGCTTTCTTTTCAACTATTAAACAAATAAACACTATATTAAATAAAAGGGAGGTAGAATAATGTTAAAACTGGTTAATATCAAGAAAGATTACATTATGGGGGACACTAAAGTTGAAGCTTTAAAGGGTATAAATTTAAACTTTCGAAAAAATGAATTTGTTTCAATTTTAGGACCTTCTGGCTGTGGTAAAACAACACTATTGAATATAATTGGTGGACTTGATAAATACACTGATGGAGATTTAGTAATAAATGGCGTTTCAACTAAGGAATTTACCGATCGCGATTGGGACGTTTATCGTAATCATCGTATTGGCTTCATTTTTCAAAGTTATAATTTAATTCCCCATCAAACAATTTTGGAAAATGTTGAACTTGCGTTAACGATTGCGGGGATGGAAAAAAATGAAAGAGTAGAAAAAGCTAAAAATGCTCTTGATAAGGTTGGATTAAAAGGCCAATATAATAAAAAACCTAATCAATTATCTGGTGGTCAATGTCAAAGAGTAGCTATCGCAAGAGCTTTAGTAAATGAACCTGAAATACTATTAGCTGATGAGCCAACTGGTGCTCTTGATACAACAACTTCTATACAAATTATGGATTTAATAAAAGAAATATCAAAAGAAAAATTGGTAATAATGGTAACTCATAATCCAGACCTTGCGGAAAAATACTCAACAAGAATAGTTAAACTATTAGATGGTGAAGTATCAAGTGATAGCATGGTTTGTTCAAACGAAGAAGAACAAAAAGAAAAGTTTGCCAATTCAGCAACTCCTGAAAAAGCTAAAATGTCATTTTGGACTGCCTTTAGACTTTCAGCGCGTAACTTAATGTGCAAGTTAAAAAGAACTTTGATGGTTGGCTTTGCGGGATCAATTGGTATTATTGGTGTATCAGTAGTTTTAGCTTTATCATCGGGTATAACAGATTACATAAATAGTATGCAAGAAGATATGTTGTCCGGTAATCCAATTACAATTACTGAACAAGCATACGATATAAATGCTATGATGAATTCAATGACACGAAGTGAGAAAAAAGAAATCTTAAAAGAATCTAATTATATTTATGTTGATTCAATTTTAGAAAAACTTGCAAAAAGAGCTGAAAAAATGAATTCAATTTTAGTTACTAATGAAATAAATGAAGACTACGTTGCGTATTTGAAAAATATGCCAAGTTCTTATTTAGAATCACTAGCATTTGATTATGGTGTTGATTTATCATTTAGTATCTATACTGATTTTACGGTTAATAATAAAACAAGAAGTACGTCAATTGCTACTATTAAGAATATATATGCATCGTTATTAGAAGAAACTGAATTTAAAGAATCTTCATCTGCAGTATCAACCCTTTCACAAGCATTTACTCAACTATTACCTAATAAAGAATATTTGTTATCACAATACGATTTAGTCGATGGTAAAATGGCTACTGAAAAGAATGAAATAATGTTAGTAGTTGATCGAAACAGTGAAGTTTCTGATTTAATTTTGGCCCAACTTGGTTATTACACTGAAGAAGAATTTTTAAATGCAGCATATAAAGCTTTTGATAAAAATAATGCAAAATATAACCCAGCTTTGGATAAAGAAAAATTTTCTTACCAAGAACTTAAAAATAAAAAATTCTATTGGTATCCTAATAACTCAATATATACTAAAAATGAAGACAACAATATTTTAAAACCTGCTTCTGCATACCCATTCTTCTATAACCCGTATATGGATAATGAATATAGTTCAACATCGAATGCGGTAGAACTTCAAGTTGTTGGTATTCTATGTCCTAAAGAAAATGTTAATTATGGATCATTAACTAGTGGATTCTTTTATACAGAAGCCTTAACTAATCATATATTAGCAGTAAATAAGAATTCACAAATTGCTGAAGAATTAAGAAAAATTGATGGCAATAAATTTACTAGTATATATACAGTAAATTATGATTCTGAAACTGGCACTTCTACTCCAGGAATCAAAGCAGGTATCGTTTATGAATATGATTACTATTTTAACGGTGATAAAAAAGGCATTGGATTAGTAGGCAGCACATCTTTACAATCTAGATTTGCAAGTATGATGGGTTCTATTATGGGCGGTGGTAGTGGTTCATCATCTTCAACTACAATGTGCACATTATCACTAAATGAAGTAGGCGGAAGTAATATTCCAACTGGCATATCGATATATCCTGTTGATTTTGATACTAAAGATTTAGTACTAAAATATTTAGATGCATGGAATAATGAGGAAACTATTGTTGTAAATGGTAAAACCTTAACCAAAGCAGATCGCTCAACTATCACTTACACTGATAATTTATCACTTGTAATTTCAATGATTAATACCCTAATTACAGTTGTTACAACTTCTTTAATCGTCTTTACTGCCATATCGTTAGTTGTTTCAACGGTTATGATCGGTATCATTACATATGTATCGGTTGTTGAACGTACAAAAGAAATAGGTGTTATTAGATCGCTTGGTGGCCGTAAAAAAGATGTTGGACATCTATTCAACGCCGAAACATTTATTATTGGAGCAGTAGCTGGTATAATAGGTATAATTATTACTTTAATTTTAGAAATAATTGGTAATTTAATAATAGGTCATTTTACCGGCATATATTCTTTAGTTTCATTGAAGTGGTATCATGCTATAATTATGATTAGTTTAAGTATTTTCTTAACACTATTCTCGGGATTAATACCTTCTCGTGCAGCTGCTAAAATGGATCCTGTTAATGCTTTACGTTCTGAATAAAAGAATAAATAAAGACTTCTATTTCTCAAAAATAGAAGTTTTTTAAATTATTTTAATTTTTTTAAATAAAGTATTGACAAATGTAAAAAAAAGGGTATAATAATATTAGCACACAAGGTATGAGAGTGCTAAAAGGAGTGAGATATATGGAAATGCAAGATTACTCTAAAGATGAAAATATCCTTGAAAAATTTGGTAGAGATGTAACTGAAGATGTAAAGGCCGGTAAAATCGACCCCGTAATCGGACGTGAAGAAGAAATATTGCGTATTGTAAAAATCCTTGCGCGTAAAACAAAAAATAACCCAATATTAATTGGTCAACCTGGTGTTGGTAAAACTGCCATTATTGAAGGTTTAGCAACTCGTATAGTTAAAGAAGATGTTCCTGAAAACTTAAAGGGTTGTCATATATATGAACTAGATATGGGTGCGCTTGTTGCTGGTGCAAAATATCGTGGTGAATTTGAGGAAAGATTAAAAGCTGTTCTTAATAAGATAAAGGAAAAGAATGGTGAATTAATCCTATTTATTGATGAAATTCACTTGATTGTTGGTGCCGGTCGTGCCGATGGTGCCCTTGATGCTGGTAACATGTTAAAACCAATGCTTGCTCGTGGTGAGTTACATTGTATTGGTGCAACTACTTTAAATGAATATCGTAATTATATTGAAAAAGATTCAGCCCTTGAAAGACGTTTTGAAAAAGTATATATCAATGAACCTACTGTAGAAGATACAATAAGTATATTGAGAGGTTTGAAGAATCGTTTTGAAGTGTTCCATGGTGTAAGAATTTCCGACCCTGCAATTATTGCTGCAGCAACACTTTCTAACCGATACATAACCGATCGTTTCTTACCTGATAAAGCAATTGACTTAATTGATGAAGCATGTGCTTCAATTAGAACAGAAATGAATTCAATGCCTAATGAACTTGATTTGTTACAAAGACAAATTCTTCAATTACAAATTGAAAAGACTGCTCTAGAAAAAGAAAAAGATGCATTATCAAAAGATCGTTTACAAAAAATCAGTGCAGAATTAGATACAAAACAAACTAATTTCAACACAATGATGGAAAAATGGAAGAAAGAAAAAGCCGAACTTGCAAGTGTTAAGGAAAAACAAAAAGAAGTAGAAAATTACCGTAAAGAATATGAAGATGCTTTGTTAAAGGCAGATTATAATCGTGCAGGTGAATTAATCTACAAGACTATCCCTGAACTTGAAAAAGAAATTAACGAATATGAAACAAGAACTGGTAATGATAAGATGATTTCAGAAGTAGTAACTGAAAATGATATTGCGGAAATCATTTCTAAATCTACTGGTATCCCTGTTTCAAAGTTAGTACAAGGCGATAAAGAAAAGTTGCTTAACTTAAAAGATACTCTTGCAAAGCGAGTAATAGGTCAAGATCAAGCTCTAGAATTAGTAAGCGATGCAATTATTCGTCAACGTTCTGGTATAAAGGATGAAAATAGACCAATTGGTTCATTCTTATTCTTAGGCCCAACTGGTGTTGGTAAAACTGAAGTATGTAAGAGTTTAGCGGAAGCTCTATTTGATAGCGAATGTCATATTGTTCGTTTCGATATGAGTGAATATATGGAGCCACATTCAGTCTCTAGATTAATCGGTGCTCCTCCAGGATATGTTGGCTACGATGAAGGTGGTCAATTAACTGAAGCAATAAGAAGAAAACCATATTCAATTGTATTGTTTGATGAAGTTGAAAAAGCTCATCGTGATATCTTTAATCTATTGTTACAAATACTAGACGATGGTAGATTAACTGATTCACAAGGTCGTACTGTAGACTTTAAGAATACAATAATTATTATGACATCTAACTTAGGTAGTGAATACTTGTTAAATCATGACCCTAATGCAAATGAATTAGTAATGAATGAGGTACATGCTCATTTCAGACCTGAATTCTTAAACCGTATAGATGAAATAGTTATGTTTAACCCTCTATCAAGAGAAGTTCAAATCAAGATTGTCGATAAATTATTAAATGATTTACGCAACAGACTTGAAAAGAACAACATAAATGTTGAATTTACTGATGGCGTAAGAAAGTATGTAATTGATAATAGTTATAATACTACTTATGGCGCAAGACCAATTAAACGATTCATCCAAAAGAATATTGAAACTGAAATAGCTAAAAAGATTATATCTTCTGAGGTTCAACCTACAAAATCATACACTATAGATTATCAAGGAAAATTAATCGTAAGAGAAAACTAGAATGTCAACTGACATTCTAGTTTATTTTTTAAAGAAATATTTTTGGACAAATAAACAAATATATAGTATAATATACTGGTTAGTAACAAATGTCCTTGTAGCTCAGTAGGATAGAGCACCAACCTCCTAAGTTGGGTGTCGGACGTTCGAATCGTCTCAGGGACGCCATATGAATAAAAAAAGTAGTAATCTATAATTTGATTACTACTTTTTTACAATACAAATATTTCCTACTTTGCAAAAGCACTTGCTATATCTGTTGTTCCTAAGTATGCACATTTGTTAGATACTTTAAATGTATAGTTTTTTAAATTTCTAATAGCTTTTGAATATTTTTTGTACTCGTCACTATCTTCAGATGATGTCTCTTTAATGACATTTCTTTGTTCTTCTAAGTCTTTAACAATTAAATTAACGGCCTTTTGTGCTCCAGTTAAGAAATCTTCAGCGTCAGTTTTTGATTGAAAATACAATACAAATAGATGCTCTGTTCTAAATGTTTCTAGTGTATAGCCAGTAAAGCCATTATCGTTATTGTTGAAAAAATAAATATAATTAGCGTTTCTGATGTTCTTTCCA
>OIWT01003899.1_pt1 | contig 12891 bp, 12 predicted proteins | sample 1587701 | NCBI WGS metagenome assembly OIWT01 (sample SAMEA3888904, study PRJEB22519) | human gut metagenome | biome: human gut; feature: human-associated habitat; material: faeces | place: Denmark | collected 2009 | reverse complement strand
CGAATAGCCGAAGCACGAGCGGAGAACGGCGAGGGGGCAAAGCTGGCGCGCCCAAAGGATTTAGAGGCGCGACTGAGGGAGAGAGAACGCGAGGCTGTTGTTTATACAAAGGTGTAGACGTACACAAAGTGATACAGGTATCATTATAGTTTAGTTCCCATCTATACCTACCGCTTTCGCACATACTCGGTGTATCTCTCCTTCCGTCTTTTTGCCCCTAAAGGGGCAAAAATCCACCTCCCTCCTCAGAGGGAGGCGAGGGCGCTCCCGCGCCGTGCTCAGATTCGGTACACAGAGAAGCCCCCAAACAGCTCTATTTCCCCTCGTTTTACACATTCACTTCGGCTTTTTCGCCGAGGAGGGACTTGTTATCCTCAAGAATCGGGCGGACAACGTTAGTCAGATATTCTTCCGTCTGCTGCGGTGCCATTCCGATAAAGGTAGTCGGGTCGCAAAGGGAGTCAAGCTCCTCTGCGGAGAGATTGAAGGTCGGGTCTGCCTTTATGCGGTCAAGCAGGTCGTTCCGCCTGCCGTAAAGCTTCACCTGCTCCGCCGCCGCAACGGAGTGCTGACGGATGGCCTCGTGAAGCGTCTGGCGGTCGCCGCCCTTGTTTTTCACGCAGTACATAAGAATGTTTTCCGTCGCCATAAAGGGCATTTCTTCAAGCAAATGCTTTTTCATAACGGCGGGATAAACCTTCATGCCGGAAATTACGTTTAGATAGAGGTTCAAAATTCCGTCGGCGGCAAGGAATGCCTCCGGCAGAGAAATACGGCGGTTCGCGGAGTCGTCAAGGGTGCGCTCCAGCCACTGTGAAGCGGCGGTGACGGCGGGATTTGTCAAATCGCAGATGACATAGCGCGAAAGCGAAGCGATTCGCTCGCTGCGCATGGGATTGCGCTTGTACGCCATGGCGGAGGAGCCGATTTGTTTCGCCTCGAAAGGCTCGTCCACCTCCTTGAGATGGGAGAGCAGGCGAATGTCCCCCGCGAACTTGGACGCGCTTTGGGCAATTCCCGAAAGCGCCTGCAAAACGAAGAAGTCAAGCTTGCGGGTATAGGTCTGCCCGCTTACGGCGAAGCAGGCTTCAAAACCCATTTTTTCGGCGATTTTCTTTTCAAGCAGTTTAACCTTTTCGGCGTCGCCGTCGAACAGCTCAAGGAAGGACGCACCGGTTCCGGTGGTTCCCTTGCAGCCCAGCAGCTTGAGGCTTTTTATCTGGAAATCCACGTTGTCCAAATCCATCAGAATGTCCTGAAGCCACAGGGTTGCACGCTTGCCCACGGTGGTGGGCTGCGCCGCCTGGAAATGCGTGTACGCAAGGGTGGGCACATCCTTGTTAGCTTCGGCAAAGGCGCAAAGCGCCGCCGCAACGTTAATAAGGCGGGCTCGGATAATATTCAGCGCCTCGCGCATCAGGATAACGTCGGTATTATCACCCACATAGCATGAGGTCGCCCCCAAGTGAATTATGGGCTTCGCCTTGGGGCAACACTCGCCGAAGGTGAGCACATGCGCCATAACATCATGGCGAACCTCGTGCTCGTGCGCGGCGGCAGCGGTATAGTCAATGTCGTTTATGTGCGCGCGCATTTCGGCGATTTGCTCCTCGGTTATGGGAATGCCAAGCTCGCGCTCGCCCTCCGCAAGGGCAATCCAAAGCCTTCTCCATGTAGAGAACTTGCTGTCGTCGGAAAAAACGCGTTTCATCTCCTCGCCGGAGTAGCGGGTACAAAGTGGGTTGACATAAAATTCATGATCGGACATATAAAAAACCTCGAAAGATTATTTGGATATTTTAGGACTTGCGGAATCTACGGTATGCGGCAAAGCCGCCTCGGCTTTTCTGTGCCGCACTGCGGCTGCGGTGAGCGTTCTCGGCTCCCTCTGAGGAGGGAGCTGGCTGACCGTATTATAGGATTAAAACGGTCAGACTGAGGGAGAGATACACTGAGCCTGCTGCTTACACCAAGGTGTAGGCGTGCACAAATGTAACTTGAAACAGCTGCCCCACAACGCACCTTTCAGTGCCCGTCAATTGGGCGATATTTACCCCTTTTCTTTTGTAACCGAAAAGAAAAGCGGTAAAACCGTAAAAGAAAAGTTTCGCCCCCTACCCTCACGCTCCCGCGTGAGACTCCCCCCTCCGGGGGGAATAAACGCTCCACCGGAGACTGTATGGTTTCTAATCTCAACCGCCTCCCTGACCGGGTCCCGGGCGGTTTTTCAGTTTCCCTCGGATGCTCGACCGCCTGAGGCACTTCGTGCCAGCCGAGGTTATTATTCTCAATAGCCCGGTACAAGGCGCACACTTTGCAAGGCGGCTGAGCCGCGGTTGGCTCGGCGGTTTGCTCTCTGACACTTCCGTAACATTAACCACATCAGAATGTGTCGCACCCCGTAGTATATTTTCATTCTTAAATAATCAGTATTAATTAAGGAGAAGGCTCCGTCTTTCTTTGAGCACGCTGTATTTTTTTGAGCACGCGCCGTGCTCAAAAAACGAGCACGAGCCGAAAAAAGCTCATGCTCAAGCGGTTTTATTCCTTGTAGAGATAGTTTAAAAAGCCATCTGAATATACCTCTGTTCCGTCGGAGAGAACCCACATAGCCTCGGTATTTTCAAGGGAGGCGATAAGCGCCTGCCCTGCTTCCAGCGAAAGATTGAAGCAGGCGGTGGAAAGTGCGTCCGCCACTCCGGAATCCGGCGTAATTATGGAAACGGAATCAAAGTTGTTCTTCGGCATAAGGGTTTCCGGGTCAATTATATGGTGATATTTTACATCTCCCACATAATAATAGCGCTGATATGTTCCGCTGGTGACAAGGGCGGTATCCGCCACCGCAACCTTGAGCAGGTACTTGTCCTCGCTGAAAATGTCGGGGTTCTGTATTCCTGCAACCCAGCCCTTTCCGTCCGCCTTTGTGCCTATGGTGCGAATGTTTCCGCCTATGTTCAGCGTATAATTATTCACTCCCTTTGCAATAAGCTCCTGCGCTATGCGTTCCACGGCGTAGCCCTTTGCAACGGCGCCCACATCTATGCTCATCTTGGGGTCAGCAAGAAAAACTGTGCTTTTTTCTTCATCTATAACAATGTCATCGATATTGCAGTGCTCCGCCGCGGCTTGAAGATCCTCAATCGGAGGGACTTTCGCGTTCGCCGGGTCATAAATGCCGTCCTCACGGTATTCATGCCAAATTGAGAGCACGCTTCCCATGGCGATATTGGTCATGCCCTCGGTAAAGGCATACATTTCCTTTGCAAATTTAAGCATTTTGATAATATCCGCGTCCACGGTGACGGGCGCCTTTGCGCCGTCCTCATTTATGTTGTAGAGGTTGGTCACGCCCTCGTATTTGTAGTAAATATCATAGAGCTTATTGTACCGCGCCAGCTCGGACTCCACAAAATCGCAGACGGCGTTAAATTCCGCCTCGTTTTCCTCATAGCCTACCACCACGGAAACGGTGTCGAAATAATCAAGGTATTGCTTTGAATATCTTGTCTTTTTTGTGGCGTTGCAGCCGGCAAAGCCGCACAAAAGGCAAAGTATTAACATTGCGGAAACGCTCCGCAGCAGAATTTTTTTCATAGGTTTTCCTCCGTGGCAGAATTTGAGGGTGCGGCGGTTCGCGCCGAAAAGAATTTCTATAAAAATATGAGGGGGACTTGTCCCCCTTCGCTTGCTTTGCAAGCGAAGTTTGATTCCTAATGAAGGACACCCCTGCCGGGTTTCCTTCATCCTTTCTTCCTCCCCGAGGCGGCATAACCCGTTCCTCGGCATAAATTTCATCTATAAAAATATGAGGGGGACTTGTCCCCCTCATATTATACGCTTTTCAGCAGTGTTTGCAAATTATTGTGCGTTGGCCATAGCCTTGGCGACGCTCTCCATGTAGCCGGTTATCTGCATGGTGCAGCCTGCGAGGAGTGCTTCATCGGTGGGAACCATGTGGTTGTTGGACTCTACGGTTTCGATAGCCTTAACTTCGTCAGCGGTTTTGCCGATAACATAAGCTTCAAATGCGGAAGCCTGCTCGAACCACTCTTTAGCGATGGAGGAAGAGTTTCTCATGCCATAGCCGTCTTTGAGCTCTCTCTTGGTGCCGTCGAACTTAGCTTCAACGATTTCACCCTTGGCGTCGAAGGTGATCTTCGGCTGGATGGTGTCGATAACGTCAGCAAGAAGCTTGCCGTCCTTGTCAACAGCAACAGCTGCGAACTCGGTGTACATATTGGCTTTGCCGTCTTCTTCAGCAGTAGCGGAAGTAGCTTCGCTTACGGTAGAGATAGCGCTGAGGCCGAGCTTGAACTCGTCAGCGGTGAACTCTCTTGCACCGTCATCGTTGCAAGCTTTGGAGAAAGCGTCAACGAAAGCGGTGATGTCCATGGTGCAGCCTGCATAAAGAGTTTCGTCAACAGCTACGTTGTGACCGTTCTCTTCTTTGGTTTCAAGAGCAGCGACTTCAGCGCCGGTCTTGCCGATTACGAACTGGCAGAAAGCTTCAGCCTGCTCATACCACTCTTTGCCGATAGGGGATACGCCCTTCATGCCATAGTCTTCTTTTTTCTCTTTCTTGGTGCGAGCATCGAAGGTTGCACCGTCTACAACGCCGTCGGCGATGGAAAGGCTGTTCTGTGCAACATCGAGGTCAGCGGCAACGATTTTGCCCTCTGCGTCGAGAACGACAGCAGCAACGGTTGCGTCAACCTGTGCTTTGCCTGCTTTAGAGGATTTGGTGCTTACGGAAACACCCATGCCGAGCTTGTAGGAAGCGGCAGTGGTTTCGGGTTCAGAGGCTTCGCTCTGAGATTCGGATTCGGATTCGCTCTGGGATTCGCTCTGATCGTCAGCAGGCTGATTGTTGCATGCTGCGAAGGAAAGAACCATTACGAGAGCGAGGAGAAGTGCAAGAAGTTTTTTCATAATAATACTCCCAACTTTCTTTTTCTTTGTTGTTTTGTCGGACAGAGGAATTGGCCCCCTTCCGACTCAGTTACACATTATAGCCTCAAACACTGCAAATGTCAATAGCCTTTGTTAAGAAATTATCGTATTCACCAATCTATTTTACCGATATCCTCACAATTTCATACAAAATTCATCACATTTCGCCGTAAACTGTTCGCCGGAGAAGGATTTTGTGTCATTCGGAAACATTTTTTTCGGCGAATTTCCTCCGGCAAAAGCAAGATTTTCCCTTCTGTGAGCTTATTTTGCAGTTTTTTCACTTTTGCGAACGCAAATTTTGTTCGCAAACGGCGAAAGCGCCCTGCCGCAGGGAAGTTTTTTCCGTTCTGCGGAAAAGCTGCCGTCCGTCCCCCGGGGATTTTTCTATCTTTTCGTTAAACCGTTGACTTCATTATTATGTTGTATTATAATATGTAATGGTTTTCTGTTGGCTATATTTTGTCAAAAAATAAACGAAACCAAACGCAGAAATAGAAAAGAGGTTTTTATCCATGTCTATTTTCGGCATCCGCGGAGTACACGTTCCGCACCACAAGCACACTGAAAAGCTTGCGGCAGTGCGTATGCCCGTACCGAAAACAGTAGTGCTCCCCATGAATATGCACATCGGCGCACCTGCAAAGCCCGTTGTCAAAGTCGGGGACACTGTCGGCGTTGGCCAGCTCATCGCCGAAGCGGGCGGATTTATATCCTCCCCTGTTCACGCTTCCGTTTCGGGAACCGTCAAGAAAATTGACTTCATCCCCGGCGGAAACGGAAACCCCGTTGCCGCAATCACCATCGAATCCGACGGTGAAATGCGTCCCTATGAAGGAATCACTCCTCCCACCGTCACAAACTACGACGAATTCGTAGCTGCCGTTCGTGCAAGCGGCATTGTAGGTCTGGGCGGTGCAGGCTTCCCCACCTTTGTAAAGCTCTCCGTCAAGGATCTTTCCAAGGTTTCCGAGGTCATTCTGAACGGCGCGGAGTGCGAGCCCTACATAACCAGCGACACCCGCACCATGATCGACCGCGCGGACGATATTTTTGAGGGAATTCAGCTTCTTGAAAAATATCTCGGCGTAAAGCGCATTATCATCGGCATTGAGGATAATAAGCCGGAGGCAATCGCAAAAATGAAGGAGCTTTCCAAGAAGGATTCCGCCATTGAAGTAAAGTCTCTGCCCGCTTCTTACCCCCAGGGCGGCGAAAAAGTGCTTATCTTCAACACCACCGGCAAGGTTGTTCCGGAAGGAAAACTTCCGCTTGACGTGGGTTCCATCGTTATGAACGTCACCACCCTTGCCTGCATTGCGGAATACTGCCGCACCGGTATGCCCCTTATTGAAAAATGCTGCACCGTTGACGGCTCCGCCGTTGCCGAGGCAAAGAACGTAATCGTTCCCATCGGAACCTCCATGAAGGATGTATTCGACTTCTGCGGCGGCTTCAAGGAGGAACCTAAGAAGGTAATCTACGGCGGACCAATGATGGGCATTGCCGTTCCGAACCTTGACCAGCCCATTGTTAAGAGCACCAACGCCATTTTGGCGTTCAACGCAAAGGACGCCGAGGATCCGAAAGAGACCCCCTGCATCCACTGCGGCAACTGCATCAACCATTGCCCAATGCGTCTTAACCCGCCGGCAATCGCTGCGGCTCTTGAGCGCAAGGACGGTGCGGCTCTTGCCGATTTGAAGGTAAACCTTTGCATGGAATGCGGCGCCTGCGTATTCGTATGCCCTGCAAGACGTCTTATTGTTCACCGCCACAAGCTTGCCAAGCAGGAGCTTCGCGCCTATCAGGCAAAGCTTGCGGAGGAAAAGAAAAAAGCGGAGGAGGCAAATAAATAATGGATAATAAATTTATTGTTTCCGTCAACCCTCATGTTTATGGAAAAAGAAACACCACCGGCGTTATGCTTGACGTAATAATCGCCCTTTTGCCCGCTGTTGTTGCTTCCGTAGTGCTTTTCGGAGCTAAAGCGGCAATGGTAATCGGCGTTTGCGTTGCTTCCTGCGTGATTTTTGAGTATCTGTTCACTCTTATCTGCAAGCGCCCCACCTCCATCGGCGATCTTTCCGCCGTTGTTACCGGTATTCTGCTTGCGCTTAACATTCCGTCCACCATTCCGCTTTGGCAGGCTGTTGTGGGCGCATTCGTCGCAATTGTTATCACCAAATGCCTTTTCGGCGGCATCGGCTTTAACTTTGCGAACCCCGCCATCACTGCCCGCGTTGTAATGCTTATTGCGTTCACCGGAACCATGACCGACGTTGTTTTCCCCGTTCAAAAGGTTGACACCGTCGCGTCCGCCACTCCCCTTTCCGCACTGCCCATGGGCGGCGTTGAAGCGGTTGACGCTTCCCTGCTTGATATGTTCCTCGGCGTGCGCGGCGGTGCTCTGGGCGAAACCTCCGCTGCGGCTCTGCTGCTGGGCTTCGTTTACCTGCTGGTTCGCGGAATTATCACCTGGCACACTCCCGTTGTTTTCATCGGAACAGTTTTCCTCGGCTCTCTTGCAATCACCGGCGACGTTACCACCGCACTTTACTACACCCTTTCCGGCGGTCTTTTCATCGGCGCCATCTTTATGGCAACCGACTATGTTACCAGTCCCTGCACTCCTTGGGGCAAGGTCATTTTCGGCGTCGGCTGCGGAATTATCACTCTGCTCATCCGTTTCTACGGAAGTTATCCGGAGGGTGTTTCCTTCTCCATTCTCTTTATGAACATTCTTAATCCTTATATTGAGAAATGGACTATGCTCAAACCGTTGGGAGGTGTTAAAGCATGAAAGAGAACATCAAAAGCGTAGTTGTTCTTACCGCAATCTGCCTTGTTGTAGCGGCTCTTCTTGCTGTTACCAACTTCTACACCGCTCCTATTATTGAAGCGAACAAGGCCGCCGCCGCAACCGGCTCCCTTGCCGAGGTTATTCCCGGTGCGGCCGGCTTTGAAGAAGTCGAGCTTCCCGCGGACGCTCCCGCAACCGTAAAGAACCTCTATAAAGAAACTTCCGGACTTGGATATGTAATGCTGCTTGAAACCAGCTCAAATTACAGCGCAAGCCCCATGGCAATCACCGTCGGCTTTGGCGCGGACAGCAAGATTTCCGGCATTCTGCTTACAAACTATCAGGAATCCAAGGACTTCGGTGCGGATTATCCCGCAACTTATGTGGGTCAGGATTCCGCTTTGGGCGGAGTCGACACCGTTGCAGGCGTCACTTATTCTTCCAAAGCCTTCAAAGACGCTATCACCGACGCTTTCAATACTCTTATTAACTCCGGTCTGCTTGCAGCCGGCGAAAAGAGCGAAGAACAGCTTATCGGCGAGGTTATGCCTCTTGCACTGCCCGGCTGCGTAAACGGCACCGGCACCTGCGTTGTCGAAGAAGCCGAAGCTTCCGACGCTTCCATCACCGCAGCATACAAAGCAAAGAACGGCTGCGGCTATATTGCCGTTGTTTCCGGCGCAAACGGAACTCTTGTCTGCGGCATGAACGCCTTCGGCGAAGTAAAGTGCTTCGACCTTGATGGCAACGACGTTACCGATGCAAATGCGGACGCTGTTACTGCCGTTCAGGGCGCATTTGCTCCTCTTGCCACCGAAAACCTTGAAGCCAATACCGCCACTGCGCTCCGCGCATTTGATGAGGGTATCGATGTTGAACTCACTCCTGTTGAGGCGACCGGCTCCTTCGGAATTGCCGTTGCGGCGTTCAAGGCAGACCTCGGCGAGGAGATTCAGTATGTAATCCTCACTCAGCCCTTCGGCTTCGGCGACAAGACCATGAAGATGCTTCATGTCATCAACGCAAACGGCGAAATCGTGCTCTACAAGTCCTCCGAGCTTATCATTGACGGCGAATACTACTCCGCCCATGAGCTTACCGACGAAGCCGCTTACAGAGCACAGTTCACCGGTCTTACCGAAGCGACCTATTCCGACGATATGACCATTGTTGCCGGAGCAACCATCACCTCCAATGCAGTTGCAGCATCTCACCGCGCCGCATTTGAAGTATTTAACAATATAAAGGAGGCGGCATAATCTTATGAAGAACAGCAAAGCTTCAATTTTTCTTAACGGCATAATCAAAGAAAACCCGGTGCTTGTGCTTCTTCTTGGCACCTGCCCCACCCTTGCCACCACCGGCAGCGTAGTTTCCGCATTTGCCATGGGCGTTGCCGCCACTGCAGTTCTTTTCTGCTCCAACATGGTAATTTCCGCACTGCGCAAAGCAATCCCCGACAAAGTTCGTATTCCCTGCTACATAGTTGTTATTGCAGGCTTTGTCACCATAGTTCAGATGCTTATGGAAGCATATCTGCCCGACCTTTACAATATGCTCGGCATTTATCTTGCCCTTATTGTTGTAAACTGCATCATTCTCGGCAGAGCTGAAATGTTCGCACGCAAAAACAACGTTTTCGATTCCGCTCTCGACGGACTTGGCATGGGCATTGGCTTTACTCTTGCGCTTGTTCTTATGGCAAGCTTCCGCGAGGTTTTGGGCGCAGGCTCCTGGGCAGGCAACGAGATTGCTTTCCTTAAAAACTACACCATTCCGATTCTTACCGCGGCTCCCGGCGGCTTCTTCACCTTCGGCATTATGATCGCCCTGATGAACAAGCTTACCAGCGGCAAAGCCCCGGTAAGAAAGAGCTTCTCCTGCGAGGGCTGCCCCAACGCCGCCTCCTGCGGAAAAGCTTCCTGCGATGAAGTAAAGGAGGAGAATACCAATGCTTAAACCTCTGCTTATAATCCTTTTGTCCTCCGTTCTGGTCAACAACTATGTTCTCAACAAGTTTTTGGGAATCTGCCCCTTCCTCGGCGTTTCCAAAAAGGTTGACCAAGCGACCGGCATGGGTCTTGCGGTTATCTTCGTAATGCTCGTTTCCACCGCCGCAACATGGCCCATCCAGACCTATCTGCTCGACCCCAACGGTCTTGGCTATCTCCAGACCATAGTGTTCATCCTTGTTATCGCCGCATTGGTTCAGTTCGTTGAAATCGTGCTCAAAAGATACATCCCCGCTCTTTATAAATCCCTCGGCGTGTATCTTCCCCTTATCACCACCAACTGCGCGGTGCTTGGAGTTACCATCAACAACATCAAGGATCAATACGGCTTCCTTGAATCCATGGTAAGCTCCCTCGGCTGCGGACTCGGCTTCCTTCTTGCAATGGTGCTCTTCGCCGGAGTGAGAAGCAAGGTTGAGGAGGCGCTTCCGCCCAAGAGCTTCTCCGGTATTCCGATAACCCTCATTTCCGCTTCCATCGTTTCCGTTGCCTTCTACGGCTTCGGCGGCGTTATCGAAAAGCTGTTTGCGTAAGGAGGTAGTAAAATGACACAAGCTATTATCAATGCCGTCCTGCTCGTTGCGGGAATAGGTCTTGTCGCTTCCGTTCTCATTTCCATAGCCTCCACCTTTATGAGCGTGAAGGTAAACGAAAAGGAAACTGCGGTTCGTGATTGTCTTCCCGGCGCAAACTGCGGCGCCTGCGGCTATTCCGGCTGCGACGCCTACGCAAAGGCCGTTGCGGAGGATTCCTCCGTTCCCGCAAATCTCTGCCGTCCCGGCGGAGCCTCCGTCGCAAAGAGCGTTGCGGAGGTTATGGGCGTTGAGGTTGCCGAAACCAAGCCCATGACCGCTTTCGTTCACTGCCACGGCGACTGCAACAACAACGGCGAAAAGGAGATCTACTACGGTCTTGAATCCTGCGCCGCCGCAAAGATGCTCTATGGCGGAAAAGGCGCCTGCACCGCAGGCTGCCTCGGCTGCGGCGACTGCGCCAAGGTCTGTCAGTACGACGCCATCTGCATTGAGAACGGCATTGCCCATGTTGACCCCAGAAACTGCGTCGCCTGCGGTATGTGCGTAAAGGAATGTCCCAATCACCTCATCTCCATCATCCCTGCCGATGAAGTAAAAGCCGTTATGACCTGCTCCAACCATGAAAAAGGCGCGGTTGTCCGCAAGGAGTGCAAAAACGGCTGCATCGGCTGCATGAAGTGTCAGAAGAGCTGCCCGGCGGATGCCATTCATGTGGTTGACAACCTTGCCGTTATCGACTATGATAAGTGCACCGGCTGCGGAACCTGCGTTGCAGGCTGCCCCGTGGGCTGCCTTGAGCTTCTTTCCGTCAAGCATGCCTGATTTTTGACTTAACCGAAAAAAGGGCACGCCTATGGCGTGCCCTTTTACGGGAATGCGTAAGCGCTTCTTTGACCGCAGCTTGCCAAAACTGCGGCGAAAGAAGAATTTAAGCACTGTTTTTACTGAAAGGAATGCGGCTTTCGCCGCAATATTATAATTATGAGCATTTTCAAAGACAAAAAGGCAAGGAACGATATTCTGCTTGCAGCAGCGTTGCTGCTCATCGCGGGCGGAGCGTGGCTTTTCACCACCCTAAATAAAGCACCGGGCGAATACGCTGCCGTTATTGTAAACGGCGAAGAAACCGCGCGCTATCCCCTTGATACCGACGCAGAAATCCGCCTTGAAAGCGAAAACGGCGGCTACAACATTCTCGTTATAAAGGACGGCGCGGCGGACGTTACCGAGGCTTCCTGCCCGGACAAAATCTGCGTAAATCAGCACGCCGTGAGCAAAACCGGTGAGGCGATTACCTGCCTGCCCAATAAAACCGTCATAGAAATCGTCGGCGGAGAGCAGGAGGTGGATATAGTATCATGAAAGTAAAGAAGGTTGCGACCCTCGGACTTTGCGTGGCTCTCGCCATGATAATGTCCTACATCGAAAGCCTTTTTCCCCTGAACTTTGCCGTTCCGGGAATCAAAATGGGTCTTGCGAACATAGTGATAATCTTCCTGCTGTACCGGGTGGGCTTCGGAGCCGCCTGTGCGGTTTCGCTTATCAGAGTATTTTTGGTGTCCCTCCTTTTCGGCAACGTGATGATGATGGCATACAGCATAGCCGGAGCGGTGCTCTCTTTGGGGCTTATGTTTCTGCTCAAAAAGAGCGGCAAATTCTCCGTCGTGGGCGTGAGCATTGCCGGGGGCGTTGCTCACAACGCCGGACAGATTATCATGGCGATAATACTCCTCGGCGCAAAGCAGATTGCATACTATCTGCCCGTGCTCGCCGTAACGGGAACCGTCACCGGCGTGCTCATCGGCATTGCCGCCTCCATAGTAATAAAGCGCGTCAAGCGCATATGAAAACAGTCCCGGCGCAGCAAATGTCTGTGCCGGGACTGTTTTTTAGCGTAAAAAAGCTACGATACCGCCGCATTGTGATAATTGTGTGATTAACTTGTGAAATTTAGGTAATCTGCTGTTTCCTTTTAAGAAAGCCGCTCAAATATTCGCTTATATGCATTCTTCAGCAATAAAGTATGCGTAATTCAATTTAATTTTTTTTACTCTTAAAAGGTAAAAAAGCTTAGAAAATAAAGGAATTTGTTCACATTGAACAAAGAAACTGTGTTGATTTTGTGAAAAGTAACGAAGAGCATATTCTTGAGACATATACCATATTGTGATAAAATATGCCTGTTGTTCACAGCACAGCTTTTCAAAAGCGAGCGACAAAATATTTTGAAGAGGGGGCCAAAAAATGGCGGAAGAAATCAGGACTGAATACCGTATCACCGAATTTTGCGGCGGAGGTGAGAAAGCGTTTGGTATTATCGGGAAAAACATTCTTACCGATGAAACCTTCGAAATTAAAAGGGTAAGTCCGGATCAAAAGATTGTTGCATCTCTTGTGGATAAGCTTAATAAAAATATGGTTTCGCTTTTGCACTTTTATGATGTTGTCAGAGATTTGATATATGAAATATCACTGCTCGCAATTAAATGCAATTAAATAATGTATTATAATATTATATTGCCGCAAAAAAAATCTCCGTCTGCAAAAGCATACGGAGATTTCAGCTTTTCGCTAAAGTATAATCTTA
>OIWT01003898.1_pt1 | contig 12898 bp, 6 predicted proteins | sample 1587701 | NCBI WGS metagenome assembly OIWT01 (sample SAMEA3888904, study PRJEB22519) | human gut metagenome | biome: human gut; feature: human-associated habitat; material: faeces | place: Denmark | collected 2009 | reverse complement strand
GCCCCGTCGGGCCGAGCGCCAGCACCGATTCCCAGTCGGGGCACACATGGCTCGTGTCGAGGCAGGCGTGGTACGCGCCGTGCGTGTCGCCCCTCAGGACGTCCGTGCCGCCGCCCGTCGCGGCGAACTCGGGGCGCCCCCGCGCGAAGGCCGCGACGCGCGGGCCGCGCAGCCCGGTCAGCAGCCACGTGTCGGGGAACCAGTCGATGAACACGTCGTCCGCCCGTACCGCCAGCCGCGCATGCGCGAAGACGGCGACGAGCTGCTTCGTGCGCGTGACGAGGTAGGGGCGGCCCTTCGTCTCCTCGGCGATGCGCAGAAGGAGGGCGCGCAGCTCCCGGCCCGGAAGTCCCGATTCGCCCACGACCTCGGCGGCGCGGTCAAACGGATTCGCGGCCCTCTTCCCCTTCGGTGCCTGGGCGCGGGCCAGACCGCCCGCAAACAGGGCAAACGCCGTCGATCCCAAGACAAATTCACGTCGCTTCATCGCGTCTCCTCCTCATCTGAAGATGAACACCGTGCCGCCCCGGCGGACCATCAGCGCGCGCACCGCGCAGACCATATGCGAACAGATCTTCATGACGTGGAGATTATCGCATAAGATTCCACGGGAGACTTGCACAATCGGGCTAAGAAAATGTACAATCGGACCACGCGCGCCCGGCGGCGCCCTCATCGCGGCGTCACGATCTTGATTGAATCGAACGCGGCCTCGTAGACCGCTGCGGGGGTGTTGCGGACATCGACGCGCAGCATCATGTAGTCGATCGTCTTGCCGACGCTCCCCGTCAGCCGGACGCGGACCTCGGCCCACTCGCCTTTCCGCAGCGGCCGGGAGGGCCATGACGGATACGGGGAGGTGCGCATGAGCGAGCCGTCCGTGAAATGGAAGTCGAAGGCAATGCGCTGCGCGGAATCGACGGCATCCGTCAGGGGCCGGATGCGGTACGAAACGAACGTGTTCTCGTAGACCGGGATCGCGAGGCCCTTGAGGAACTCGGCATAGGCGTTTGAATGCGGCACGCCCTTGAGGGCCGCGCGGAAGCGGTAGGTCTTCCCGAAGACGTGCGTACACCACGACGAGACGTCGCGGATCGAGCCGTACTTCCCGACGACATGCTCGCTGGGGCGCACCTTCTCGAAGTCGACCACCAGATCGACGGGCGGCTGCGACGGCCGGGGCAGCCTGGGATAGGCATACGCGCCCGAGTCGACAAGCTCCACCTTCGCCATGTCCCCGATGCGGAAGCACTCCTCCCCCAAGACGTGCGCGAACCGGAAATCGGCGAAGCGGAAGCGCCCGCTCCTGAGATCCGCCCCTTCGGAAAGCGAATTCGCCATCATGAAGTCCGCCACGCCCTTCCCCTCGCCGATCACCGAGGGCTTCGCCACCCAGAACTGGCAGACGCCGAACATCGACCGCCCGGCATCCTCCTTCGCGAAATGGACGCCGGCGCTCTCAAGCCCCGCGTGCGTCTCGAACGGCGTCAGCTGACAAAGCGCCGCCCTCAGTTCCGAGTCCTTCTCCTGCGCGATCTCCATGCAGCGCCCCCCCGTGTCCGTGCCGTGGATGACAAGCGAGGCCCGGTTCTTCCCGAAGAACGAGATGCCGTCCCGCGCGGCGTAGACGAAGGTGCTGAGGATCCGCTCGTCGGCGCAGTCGCGGAACACATGCGCCTCAAGCCGCCTGCGCATCCACTGGCTGCCCGGCGTGTAGGCAGGGCGGGGCTTTCCGAAGCCGGCGGGAATCTCCCCGTCGACGCGCGGGAGATCCCTGGGCAGGCGCGAAGAATAATGGGGGTTCAGCTGGGTGTTCTCCACCCATCCAGCCGTCCGGCAGTTGCCCACGAAGAGCCCGCGGCGCAGCGCGTTCCCCGAAAGGTAGGCGATGCGGTGGCCGTCCGACGGGAAGCTCGCGAAGTCGACCGCCTGCCAGGCGTTGGCGATGTTCACGTCGGCGATCCAGCACGCCGGCCCCAGCGAGCGGACCGTCCACGGATAGGGGAGCGGATCGTACCGGGGGTTCTCGGGATACCAGACCGACAGCCCGCGGAGGCCGGCCCCCGGCTCAAGCCGGACAAACGGCGTTCCCGCCTCGTCGCCCTTGCCGCAGCACACGAGAAGCATCGTGCCGCCCGACACGGTATGGTGCGGCGTCGCGCAGTTGCCGCGCAACTCCACGCCCGTCGGCACCGTCACGCCGCGCCGGAAGGCGTACTGGCCGCCGGGCAGGTACACGGTCCCCCCACCGGCGACCCGCGCGGCATCCAAGGCCCGTTGAAGCGCGCCCGCGTTGTCCCGATTCGTCGCCGCCACGCCATAGTCCGTCGCGACGAAAAGCCGGTCCGAATCGGGACGGGGCCAGACCATCGGCCGGTGGCGCACAGGCGCCCCCTCCCCGTCCCGCACAAGGAACGTCGAGAGGGGCGAGCCGTCGTTGACGGGCGCCTTCCCCCCGAAATCGCACGCGAGGAGCTGCACGACCGAATGGAAATTCGTGAGGGCGTGGACAGACGCGCCGCAGTCGCGGAACGTCGCGTCGTACACCCCCACGCCGACCTCGTTGAGTTCGTCGACCTCAAGCCCCGTCCCGCAGCGCAGGAACGAGCACTCCGCCATCACCGCGTTGGAAAGCCCCCGCCGGACGCCCCTCGTGAACCGGCAGCCGACCTTGTAGTCCTCGACGGAAAGCCGCCACACGTTCTCCCAGTCGCTGCGCCCGACGTGGAAGCCGACCGTATCGCGGCCTTTCAGGTACGCGCGGAGGTCCGCCTCGGCCGGCGCGCCGGGGAGCCCGCTCGCGGACCAGAACCGCGGGGCGATCCGCACGTCCTCCGTGCGCCCCGTGTCGCTCGTCGCGTCGATGAGCACGCCGCGCTTCAGGGCGCAGATGCGGACGTTCATGAACGTGTGGAGTTCGTTCCAATGCGGGCCGATCGAGATCGCCTGCCAGGCGTTGACGAACGTGCAGTCCCGGATGGTCTGGTGCTCGGGGACTGCCGCAGGCTTCAGGGCGTTCATGACCGTCCAGGGATACGGCTTCGGGTCGGCAAGCGTCTGCTCGGGGTAGAAGAAGCAGAGCCCCTGGAGGCCCGACGCCGCGTTGAGCTGGAAGGCGGGCGTCCCGCCTTCATCTCCTTTCCCGAACAGGATGTCGAAGCGCGTGGACGCCTTCACGTCGCCGGGGAGGTAGTCGCCCTTCAGGGTGACATTGGGCGGCAGGATCAGCGGCGTGGCGATGCGGTAGACGCCCGCCTTCAGGAACAGCGTGCCGCCCTCGGCCTTTCCAAGCGCGTCCATCCGCCTCTGGATCTCGGGCGCGGCGTCCATTTCCGCCGCCGGAGGCCCCATCACATCGTCGGCGACGACGACTTCCCAGGTCGGATGCGCCGTCCTGACGACCGTCGCGACGGCCAGCATCAGCAGGTTCATGCCCATTCTCCATTCCTCCCCGTCATTCCGCCGCACCCGTTTCCGCCCGCGTCGCCATCTCGACCCGCACCGTCGCGCCGCGCACGATGTCCTCGTGGCGCAGCGGCTGGAGGGCGCCCTTCGTGCGCCGCCCGTTCACGGAAATGCTTCGGATGTATTTTGCGTCAGGCGACGCCGCCGGCGCCTCCAGGACGAAGTCGTTCCCGTTCTCATGATGGATCGTGACCTTCTTGAAGACGGGCGACCCCCATTGGTACTCGGGCAGCCCGGGCGTGACCGGGTAGAAGCCCATCATCGAGAAGACCGCGTACGCGCTCATGCCGCCGCCGTCCTCGTCGCCGCACATGCCCATGCGGTCGTTGCGGAACCAGGCTTCCAGCGTCTTGCGGACGAGCTTCTGCGTCTTGTCGGGGCGGCCGCAGAAGTTGTAGAGGTAGGGGATGTGGAAGCTCGGCTCGTTGGCCATCGTGAAGACGCCCATGAGCCCCGTGCAGCTGTCGGGCATCTGGCCCGCGAAACGCCACCGCGAGCCAACGGACGTGTTCAGCATCTTGTCGAGCTTCGCCTCCATCGCCCTCTGGCCGCCAAACAGGGCGAGAAGGCCGGGCAGATCATGCTGGACGTCCCAGACGTAGGTCCACGCATTGTTTTCCGTGTAGTAGTGGCGCGCGCCGTCCCCGCCGCAGAGCATGTAGTCGAAAGGTTCGATGAACCGTCCGTCCTTGTCCCTGGGGTGGAAGAACTGCGTTTTGGGGTTCCAGAGCTTCGCATATCCCCTGGCGCGGGCGTCGTACTTGTCCAGCCGCGCGCCCGGAATGCCGAGCTCGCGCCCGTATTCGGCGATCGCCCAGGCGTCGAGCGACGCGCCCAGGGTGAGCGAGACGCACTGGCGATGCTCCCAGCGCCGATCCACGCCCTCCACCCATTCCGGCTGGTTGGTCGGAAGCCCCGGATAGTAGCCGTTCGCCTTGTAGAACCGGTCGAGTTCGGTCAGGGGGCCGCGGTACCAGGGGACCAGCGACTCCGTCTCCTCGGTATGGTCGATGATCTCAAACGCCTTCTCCGCGTCGAAGTTGCGGATCCCCTTCCGCCAGGCGTCGAGGATCATCACCGACGGGTGGCGGTTCACCATCGAATGGCGGTCGCCGGCGATGCAGGGGAAGACGGGCATCCACCCCTCCTTGTTTTCGAGGCCCATGCGCACATAGCTCTGCAGCTTGTCGCCTTCGGCCCGCGGCCGGAGGATCGTCATCAGCGGATGCGCCGCTCGGTAGGTGTCCCACGACCAGTCGTCGACGTAGTAGTCCGAGCCGTCGGCGTCGTGGACCTTCCCGTCGAAGCCCCGGTAGCGGCCTTCCTCCGTCACGTTCACCATGCGCTCGTAGGTCCGCCAGAGCGCGGTGTAGAAGACCACCCGCTCGTCGGCGCTGCCGCCTTCGACCTCGATCTGCCCGAGCGTCCGGTTCCAGACGGCCTTCGCCTCCGCCGCGACACGGCCCAGATCGTGGTCCTTCTGCTCCGCCTCAAGGTTCCGCGCCGCCTGGTCGGACGACAGATAGGAGAACGCAAGGCGCAGGCGCACCGTCGCGGGGCGCTCGGGGAACGAAACGACCGTCTTCCCCGCCACCGTCTCGACGGCGGACGGCAGGGTGTCGAACTCGCCTCGCAGGAACACGTCCGCATGGATGTCGCCGCGGTAGTTGCCGTAGACGTCCATCGCCTCCAGCGTCCGCCCCGAGACCTTCACGTGCCCGTGTTTGCGGTCCTTGGTCCAGAGCACGAGCGCATGCGGCCCCGGGCGCTCGAAGCTGAAGGCGAAGACGCCGCTCTTCTCGCCCGGCGCGACGGACATCTCCACCCCTTCGCCGTCGAAGAAGACGTTGTAGGAATAGGGCGTCGCGTGTTCCTGGTCCCACGTCCCGAGCCAAGGGGCCTTCACGTTGCCGCTCTTCGGATAGAACGGGAACACGCCGGGGTCGCGATGGCCCGGCACGAAGAAATGGCAGGCCGCGAGCCGGTCCTCGGTAAACAGCCCCGCCGGGCCGTTGAAGCGGAACATCCCGTTCGGGCGCTGGACCGTCCGAAACGTCGGCACCAGCATGTGGCTGATGCTGCCGATGCCGGCATTGACGTATTCGACCGGCCCGGCGGCGGCGGCGGACAGCGCGAGCAGCGCGAAGGCTTTGGCAAGTGTGTGGCGCATCGTTCTCTCATTCCTTTGTGCTTGATGTTTCCGGGGCGGCCGTCCGGCCCTACTTCAGGATGATGTACAGCCCCCGCGCCAGGAACGTCGCGCGAAGGGCCTGGCGGCCATTCGGCAGCGTCACCACGGAAAGGGCCGCCGCGCCGGACGGATGCGGATTCCCCAAGGCGTCCCTGAAGGCGACCGGCGCCCAACGGGCGGCGCTGCCGGCAACCGCGTCCGCCGTGAAGAGGTCGACGAAGGCCCCCTTCGGCGGCTTCAGCGACGCATCGACCGCGAGGACGACCGAGGCCGCCGCCGGCAGCGTCAACGTGCCGGCGACGTCGACCGCCGTGGCGCCGTCCGCGCCACGGTAGGCCGCGTCGACGACCGCGTTCTCCGCGAGGCGGAGGCCGCCTTCGACCGCGCCCGCGCCCGACGCGGCGAAATGCCCGACGGCAGCGACGGGCCCAAGCGCGACGGCCGCGCGGTCGCCGAGGGTCAGCGACGCGAGCGTCGGCGGCGCGGCGGCGCCGATGTCCGCCGTGTTCCACTTGCGCACGAGGGCCTGCCGCACGGCAGCCCGTTCATCCGCGCCGAGGGAGCGGTCGAAAAGGACGACCTCGCCGTATTTCTTTCCGCCGGCCACGTAGGCGCGGTCCGCGCACAGCGTCTGGACGCGCGCGCAGTTCACGCCCGGCCTGACCGTCGAGAAGTCGTTCGTGATCGCGAACGAAATGACATGGTAGCCCGTCCCCGTCGCCGCGTAGTCGGCCCACGTGTAGGTCCAGATGTCGATCGGGTCATCGTCGACGCGCCACGCGCACGCGCGCTTCAGGCAGGACAGCGAGTGGTCGATGTCCTGTGAGACGTTGATGAGGTGGGTTGCGTCGGGATGGAAGTGCCAGACGTCCCAGCCGCCGAGGATCGGCGAGTAGGCGCTGCTCTTCAGGACGAGGAAGCCCTCGCGCACCAGCAGATCCCGGTCGAAGCAGAGCGCCTTGCCGGCGTTGGGGTAGTTGTCGTACGCCGTCTTGTCCCCGTCGGCGACGCCCCAGGTCGTCGTCGCGCCGAAGTCGACGACCGGCAGGCCGTTCTGCGCCCCGTCGAGCCGCGTCGGCGCGTCCGCATAGCGGGCGAGGTCCCTCTCGGCGCAGGGATGGCCCGCGCCGCGCACGTCCTTCCAGCGGACGACCTTCGCCGGGTCCGAGGCGTCGTACTCGAACGTCGAGCCGTCTGCGGCATCGAGGTGGACGAGCGCCTGCGACATCGTCATCGACGCGCGCGGCGCAAGCACGCAGGCACCCTCGGCGACGGTGAGCGCGGTCGCGTTCGGGGGCAGGACGGTCGTCAGCCGCCCCGCGCCGGCCTTGGTCAGGCCGGAAGACGCGGCCGCCACGTCCGGGACGGAGAGGTCGACGTCGGTTTCAAGGCGCGCGTCCACGCCCGCCGCGAAGCGGACCGACGCGATCTGCGGCTCCCGAGCGTACGGATGGTCGGCATTGAGCCACTTCTTCATGAGATAGGCTTCCGTATCGCGGCGCTCCTGCTCGGAGAGCCGGCGGTCGTAGACGATCCATTCGCCGAACTCCACGCCGCCGATGCCGTGGGGATGGGCGTCCTGGATGCCGATGGCGTTCACGTGCGTGCGGTCCGTCGCCGAGAACCTCAGGACGACGAACGCGCCGTACGTCCCTGCGGTGTCGAACGCATATTCAAACGGGTTGACGGGGAGGCCGTTGACCGTCCATTCGCCCGAGCGCATCTGCAGGGAAAAGCGGCGGTGCAGGATATGGTAACGGTCCGGGTAGATGGTCGTCGCGATCGTCGAGCCGAAAGGGTAGATGCAGTACTTCCCCTTGACGACGGCAAAGCCCTCAAAGACATTGCCGCTGCCCGGCGTCGCGTCAGCGGATGGCAGGACGAGCGCCGCCGCCGAACCATAGCCGCCATTTGTGATGGCGTTTGGATCCAGCCGCTCGCCAAGGGAAAGAACCGGGCGCCCGTTCAGGGTTCCCGAAAGGAACGGCCGCGCGGGAGACGTCGGGACGGGAGGTTCGGCGTTTCGCTCCCTGAGTTCAAGCCGGTCCGCCGTCATCGGCACGGCGGCATGCGTGCCGTCGTTCTGGTCCCTTATCTCCGTCACGAAGTTGGTGCCGCCCTCGTTCACGACCGTCAGCGAGGCCGCGTCGCCGACGTCGAAGTGGTAGAGCGGGTTCGGTGCCGGGGCGGCATCCGCGGCGGGCGCCGGGCCCTTGCGGAAGGCGACCGCGCCCTCCTGCACGTCGACCGAGACGGCCCCCGTCGCGGCACGCCCGCAGATGCCCAGCACGTCGAGCCTTCCGGCGCCTGTCTTGGCCAGCCTGGCCCCCGTCGTCAGCTGGTTGACCTTCACGTTCTCCCCTTCGGGGACGGAGAGGGCGGTCTCGTCCGAGAGGGCGAGGTGGTTGAGGTCCGGGTCCGCGCATGCGTCGCGGCCGAGCCATTTCCGCATCAGGTAGGTGTTGACGCATTGCCGCTCGGCATCGGCGAGAGGGCTTGTGAAGCCGATGAACTCCGCGACGACGACGCCCCCGATGTGCGTCCTGCCACGCCGAGCGAACGCGCCGATCGTCGATTCGGGGCTCTGGGCGTTGCCGTCCTTGGCGCAGTCGATCGAGACGACCTTCAGGTTCTTCCCGCCGACGGGGAACGTCGAAGGCACGAGGCGCCCGTTGACGCGCACGTCCCGTGCGCCGCGGGTTACCGCGCCGGAGTTGAGGATCGCCCCCGTGCGGGGGATGAGGTTCCTGCCCCCGTCATAGCTCTTCGCCCTGTTGTAGTCGCCGCGGGGGAAGCTGTCGTTATGGCTCTCGGAGAAGACGCACTGGCGGCAAAGGGGGTCGTTGTCGCCGAAGACGATGAACGCCTCCGCGAAATTGGCACGGGCCTCCACGAACTGGAGCGCGGCCGCGCCGCTCGTCTCCAGGTCGGCGTCGGTCGTCGCGCGGTAGGGGCCGAAGTCGACGACGCCGAGCTTCGTCCGGCTGTACGACGCCACGTAGCGCGGCAACGGCGCGTTCGCGCCGTCGAGGCCGGTCGCGCTTCCGTATTTGTTCGTCGTGAACACCGTCGCGCTGTAATGGGCGTTGGGGGCCGACGCCTTCCACTTCGAGATGCGCCCCGCCGCGTCGAACTCGAAGTTGCCGGGGTCCGACGCGTCGAAGCGGACCCTCGCCCGGGCCAGCACCGCGTCGAGATCGATCCCGGCGCCCTTTTCCTGTTCGTGCAGGACGACCGTGCCGCCCCCCTGCGCCTCCAGGTTCACGAACGCGCCGCCGGTCCGGACGACTTCGAGGTCTCCCGCCCCAACCTTGCGGACCGTCCCCGCGCCGAAGAGATTCGAGACCACCAGCTCCTTGCCGGCGTCGACATGCAGCATGACGCGCCCTAACGCCTCAAGGCGCTGGACGATGGCCGTCGTGTCCGTCCCCGCCGGCGCGAAGGTCACCGTGTCGGCGCGGCAAAAGCGCCACCAGCCGAAGAAGTGCGGCGAGCTGAGGAACGTATACGCCTTCTCGTCAGAGGCCAAGTTCCTCACCTCGTGGACCCACGTCGCGTCGCCGACGAGCCCGAAGCCCGCGCCCCCCAGGCCCGCGCCCACGTTGCCGGGCCAGTTCATGCACAGGAACTTGAGGTGCCGAGGAAGCACGGCGTGCCCTTCGGCCGAGAGCGTCACGACATCGCCGGCTGCGGGCAGGTGCCCATCAACGAAGTTCGCCGCGGATGCGGATTCCGTCCAGCCATTCCACTCTTCCTGGTTGCCGGCCGGCCGGAAGGTCACGTCCTTCGCCGACGCCAGCGCGGACAACAGGGCGAGGGGCAAGGCAATTGTCTTCGAGCGTTTCATGCGCTGCTTCTCCTATGGCGGTTCTTCCGCGCACATTGTACGGGACGCCCCTGCGGCCTGTCAACCAATTGCGGGAACTTTGCGCAATCTATATTAAGGAAGAACGCGCAATCAATGCGTCTGCCGCCAGATGCGCATCGAAACGCCGACGGCCTTCCGGAACGCCTTTCGCAGCGTGGAGACCTCGCCGTAGCCGCACCGGGCCGCGATCTCGGCAATCGATTCGCCGCCCGCGCGCAGCAGCGCCTTGGCGCGCTCAAGGCGCGCGAGGTCGATGGCCCCCTTGATCGTTCCGCCCGTGACCTCCCGGTAGCGGAGTTCGGCGAGCCGCCGCGAACATCCCATGAACGAAACGGCGTCCGAGACGGAGATCCCCTCGCACGCATGCTGCCGGATGAAGTCAAGGACGCCCATCACCCGCGCGTCCCGGCGGCTGTAATGGCTGGTGGACTGCCGATGGACGACGCCGCTCGTGCCGAAGACGCGCTCCTGGCGCCCCAGCCTCGGGTTCTTCAGCCGCGCCGCCAGCAGCTCGGCGGCGAGATACCCCGCCCGTTCAAAGTCCTGGCCGATGCTGGACAACGTCGGCCTGGAGTGTTCGCAGATCTCCTCGTCGTTGTCGACGCCGAGGACCATCACCTCTCCGGGCACGGACAGCTTGAGATTCCGGCAGATGCCGACGACTTCCTCCGAAACAGGGTCCATCGACGTGAAGATCGCGCAGGGCTTCGGAATCCCGGAGAGCCAGCGGCGGAGTTGCGTCGCGCGCTTGACGCGATCCCCTGCCGAACGGTCGTGGAACGCCCAATGGGACTTGCCGTTGATCTTGACCGCCTCGGCAAAGGCGCTCGCGCGCTCGACCTGCCAGAAGAACGGCCTCGTGAACCCCACGAAGCCGAAATTGTCCAGCCCGAGCTTCAACAGCTCCCTTGCCGCAAGCTCCCCCACCGCGCGGGAGTCGGAATGGACAAAATACCGCACGGACTTCGCGGCCTCGGGGTCGAGGTCGATGTAGACGACCGGGATCCTTCTAAAGGCCGACGGGCGAAGCTCGTCGGCCCCGCTCCCGCACTCGGCGATGCAGCCTGCCGGCTTCCAGAAGTCAAGGATCCGCTTCACGGGGACCGACTCGTACATCCGCTCAACGATCTGGATGCGGTAGTTCGTGCCCTTGAAGAAGCGGAACGCCCCGTTCAGGCGCTTGCGGCAGGAGTGCCGCGTCGCGCTCACGAAGAAAAGGACCGTCTTCATCTTCCTCCACGCCGGAAGGGCTGTCGCGCCTTCGCCGCGCCAGCCACCTCCGCCCTCAGAACCAGATCGAGAAGAGCTCGGCGTCCATCGACGCGGGCATGTCCGTGCCGCTCTGGTAGTCGCAGACGTTCACGCGGATCGTCTCGCAGCCCGGCTTGGAAAGCTCCAGCCGCCAGCAACCCCAGGTCATGCCGTCGCCCTTGAGCGGCGTCACGCGCGCGGCATACCCCTTGCCGTTGATGCTCGCCTCGGTGAACATCTCGGCGCGCGTGGCGCCGACGAGACGCGACTTCGCGAGGAGGAGCGGCCCGTGCATCACGTAGGCCGCCGGCGTCGTGCGGAACATCGGGACGAGGTCCGGGTTGTCCTTCCCGTGCAGGTAGCGGTCGTAGATCCAGTGCTTCGGATCGCGCGTGGAGAGCGCGGCCACCGTCTCAAGGCGGTCGACGACGCGCGTGTTCATGTCGAAGTCGAGCGTCCAGGTGCAGCCGTCGGCGGCGACGGCCACGTCCATCTTCGGACACCACGACGGCCGGCGGAAGATCGGCTTCACCGGCTTCGACGTCCGCACGGTGACGCGGCTGCCGACGGGGTAGTTCCCGGAAATCTCGAACGCCACGCCGTCGAGCGTGACCGACGCGTCCTGGTAGACGTTGACGTGGAAGCCGCCCGCGCGGTCGCGCGTCACCGTCACGCTCGCGATGTCCATGAACGTGCGCGGCAGGTTGTTCACGCAGCAGTGGTTGTACGCATAGCCGCACGAGCCGCGGCCGCCGTCGTTCCGGCCCTGCCCGCGCAGGAAGAACGGGCCGTCCGCGCCGCCGCGCCAGATGCCGGCCAGGTAGCCGTTGAAGTAGGCGCGCTCCACGCGGTCGACGTATTTCTCCTCGCCCGTGACGAGGTACAGGTCGATGTTCAGGCGGATCCAGTGGATGATGTCGCACACCTCGTTGTAGGCGGCGCAGAGGCGCGGCGCGCCCCACAGCTTGTCCGCCGCGCCGACGCCGCCGAAGACGTTGGAGTCCGTCCGGTAGAGCGTCTCCGCGATCGCGCGCGCCGTCGCGAGGCAGCGCGCGTCGCCGGTGGCGCGGTGGTACTCGACGAGGCCGGCGAGGCAGCTCATGAACTCGTATGCCTTGGGCCACTGGGAGAGCTTGAGTTCGGGGTACCAGTCGTAGACCGGCCCCGGCCGGAAGGCGTTCCGGAAGAGGTTCGGGCAGGCGTTGTCGTCGCGGTCCCAGTCCTTCAGCGTGTCGGCCGCGAAGGCGAGGTAGTCGGCCTTGCCCGTCTCGGCGTAGAGCATGACGAGCGGCTTGAGGATCGACATCGAGGGCAGGCCGTTCATCTGCGGCGTGCCCGTGTCGCGCAGGCGCAGGTTGCGCCCCTTGAGCATCGCGATGAGCTGGTCCATCTGCCGGACGACCGAATCGAGGATCGCCCTGTCTCCCGTCGCCCTGTAGGCCATGAGCATGCCCCACATCGCGTACTTGCGGTTCCAGATGTTCCACACGGGGTCCCAGCCGTAGACCTTCTTCGTCGCGGCCATGTTGGTGATCGAGACGAGCCCCTTGTCCGCATAGCTGCCGAGATAGCCGTCCGCGTCCTGGTACGCCATCGCGCGGTGGCACTCGTCCCGGACGAAGGCCAGCAGCGCGGGGTCCTGGAGGTAGTCCGCGACGCGGGCGGCGCCCAGCATGAGCTTCCCCCAGAACTCGCCGCGCCACTTGCCGCCCCAGCCGAGGATGTCGTCGTCGCGCTCCCTGAACGCGCGGCGCGCCTCGCCGAAGATGTTCTTCTGCGCGAAGGGCCCCGCGATGCGCTCGCGGATCAGGTCCCGCAGCTTCTCGCCGGGGACGCCCTTGATGCGCACGTCGCGGAGCGGCGGCGTGCGCATCGCGTCCTCGACGCCCCCCGCCGGCAGGAGGCCGGCGGCCGCGAGGCCCGCCAGCGCGACAATCCAGAAACGAACCGATCCGCTTTTCACCGTCACTTCTCCTTCCGCGCGCCGCACGCCGCGCGCTTCGCGTCTTCGAACAGGCCCGGCTTCGGGACGATCTGCCCGTGTTCGGCCAGGACCCTCTTGAGCGCCTCCACGTCGAGCGCCGACGGCGCGATCCGCGCGCGCGCGGCCAGCGCGGCGGCCG
>OIWT01003897.1_pt1 | contig 12900 bp, 9 predicted proteins | sample 1587701 | NCBI WGS metagenome assembly OIWT01 (sample SAMEA3888904, study PRJEB22519) | human gut metagenome | biome: human gut; feature: human-associated habitat; material: faeces | place: Denmark | collected 2009 | reverse complement strand
CGTGGATCTTCTCGCACGAGTCGATGAAGTACTCCAGACGCTTCTGGAACTCCTCCGAGTTCACATCGCGGGACGTGCACTTCATCTTTTCATCTCACTTGCGCAGATAACTCAGATAACCAGCCTGATCGCAGGTGAAGTCAGAACCCTTGGTGGTGGGGTCAGCAGGGTAGGCGGGCTTGCCGGTAATGGGCTTGCTCTTGTCGAAGTCGGGCTTGTTGGCGCCCGAAGGAACGGTGGTCCACTCCTCCTTGATCTGATCCAGTTTCAACACCTTGTAGTAGGGAGAAGCGGTCAGGTCGTGATCCTTCTCGTAGGTCAGGTACTTCACGTTCACCACAGCGGGACCATTGCAACCCACGTAGTAGTAGCCAGGATTCAGACAGTAGGCCTTGGGCAGGGCAGTGAACTTCTCCACCAACACCAAACCGTCCGTTTTCATCATCTCATCACTCAGACGCACCTGACAAATAGCATCGCCAGACACTCTGGAGAAATGGACCTCCATGAAACCCTCATCACACCCACTGTATCCCAACACACTTGCTACTCGTCATTCGCTCCATTATTCATCACAAATCACAAACAAGAAAAGCACAATGCATAAAGGACACGCCATGTTACGTAAAGAAAGATTCTGACCATCAGTTACTTCTGACACAATTCCTACCGATTTTGGTTGTGACTGGAATTCCATTCCAACTGCTTCCACTATCAAGCCTATTCTATGATATAGACGATGAGAATACCAGAGTGATCATTCTGTCAACACACGGACTCTTCATTAACACTCCTTCCAATAGTCGATTTCATCTCCACACATCACCCACAAGTCATTTCACAACAAACAAGTACACAATTCGTAACGAAGATATCAACGCGAAGAGGCTTCTTGTGGGAGGCAATACAACGACTATTCCATCCAGTATCCCATCAGCATTTCAATGTGTCGTTTCTGTGACAAGAGTGATTCTCACATCAGTGCATGTGATTCATCATCCAATTCATTCTATATTCTGTGATAAAGTGAATGGATGTTATTCCATACTCAACAACACACTTCACATACTATTCCTTCTTTCATGTTTGATTGATAAAGCATGATGGGATGGAGTGAACAACACATTCCTACTTCACAGAACACTCAGAGAGTGAATGGAGATCCATAACTCACGCTTTCCATCTGAATTCTTCTATTCCACTCTATAGAGATGAAATTCACTCCCCTTTCCTCAAAACACACTCTCACAAACCAATCCCATTCATAACCACTCCATTTCACTACACATTCTTATCCTATTCTATTCATCATCCCATCAACAGGAATGGAATCCCATACAACGAAACACTCACTTTCTTTCTCCCCATTCTTCATAACAAGTTAGTATGGCGAGATCACAGGAGAAGGCGCACAATCTGATGAACAAATGGATAACGGCGAAGCACAGGATGCGTTTGGGCCAGACTGCGTATTTCCCCTCGGTATTTCTTCACGAATAGTCACCGACCGTTGTCTGCTTATGAGTGTAAAACGGCATCGGAATGTCTATACTGGCGTCAAGATGTGGTGAAAGAGTTGGAGAAGAAGTTGAGTCAAATCCAAAATCGTATGTGGTGGTGTTGTGTGAGTAATGAGTAGCCAATCTTCCTGAAAACACAATTCGTGATTTGAACGATGAAGTGAACCGATTGGTTCGTTCACGAGGTCACTGGGAGCACCGTATTCGTGAGTTGGGTGGAGTGATATTGGACGCGGCCGATCAGAACACTGGTGACGATGATCCTGGTTCTGCGTTGTTTATCGGCGGAAGTAATACATATAAGTGATGTTTACACCTCAAGCATAATGAATAGATACTATGGAGCGGCGAAGAACTTGCCCGAAGTGAAGTTGTTGTTGAAGAAGGAGCCTGAAGATGTGGGAGTGGTTGGTGGATGTGAGGAGTAGATTCCGAAGAAGGGACGGTATGAGCTGTACGATAGCATCACTCCCGCATACTATGGGTTTGGTGACGAAGAAGATGGTCGTTTGTTGTTGGAGGAAGCGGAGGCAGAAGCGGAGGCAATCGAGAAGGAGGTGAGTGAGTGGAAGAAGATCCAAGCATTGAAAATGGAGAATGGTGGTTGTGATGTTTGTTGGAGAGAACTTGAAATGGCGCCAAATCTGCCGCGCTTTTGATTCTCCTCTCCATACTTTTCCTTTTTCACACTTCTATTTCTACCCTCTTGTAGGTGATTGGATGCTTCGTCTCCCAGCAAACTCTCCCTCTCACAGCGTGTAGAGAAAGGATGTTCGAGGCCAGACTGACCCAGGGCAGTGTTCTCAAGCTGATTGTGGACGCGATGAAGGACCTTGTGAGTGATGCGAATTTCGAGTGCACTGGTTCGGAGATTAGCGTTCAGGTGTTGTATGAAGTTTGTGGGTAATGGAGTAGGCGATGGACTCTTCCCATGTGACTCTGATCACGTTGGTGTTGCGTAAGGAGGGATTTGCCCACTTCCGTTGTGATAAGGCGTTGACGATGGGATTGAAGATGGGTTCGTTGGCGAAGATCCTGAAGTGTGCTGACGGTAACGATACGATAACGCTGAAGGCGGAGGACGAGGGTGACGTGATTAACCTGGTGTTCGAGAACGAGAATGCGGATCGCATCAGTGACTTTGAGTTGAAGTTGATCGAGTTGGAGGCGGAGCACTTGGAGATTCCCGAGGAGGAGTGTCAAGCGACGTTGAGTATGAGTTCTGGCGAGTTCCAGCGTCTGTGTCGTGACTTGAGTGTGTTGGGCGATTCGTGTGCGATAAGTGTGACGAAGGAGGGAGTTCGGTTTAGTGTGGAGGGCGATGTGGGTAAGGGAAGTGTGATGCTCCGTCCGAGCGAGAGTGTGGATGGAAAGAACGATGTGAAGATCGACATGAAGCAGGTGATCGAGCAGAAGTTTGCTCTTCGGTATTTGTCGATGTTCACGAAGGCGACGTCGTTGTCGAACAGTGTGAAGCTGACACTGACGAATGATATGCCTCTGAAGGTTGATTATGAGATTGAGGGTTTGGGTGCTCTGTGCTTCTATCTTGCTCCGAAGATGGAGGATGATGAGTGAGTGTATTCTAGATGATACATTTGTTTGTTTGCTGAACGTCACTTTTCTCTCCGTTTTTGGGAGTCGTGTCGTTGACACTTTTCGGAACTGTCATGACACATGGAGCCGTAAGTATTGAAAAGGACGTTGCTTTGGCGACAGAGAATGCCGTTACTTGTATCCGGAGGTGGAATTCGCTTTTGCTGCTGTTGGATCATTCTGCGTCCATCAATGTGATTATGGATCATTGTGCTCACTACTAGTGTATTGATTTGGACACAGGAGCTGTGTCTTCTCTATTTCACTCTTCCTCTGGTGTTTTTACAAGCATGTTCGTGTTCTCAGAGTGGTTGATATGCTCAACGAGTGAAAATATCATTTGTGTTCGTGCTCCTTCTGGTTTTGAGCATAGGTGTATGATATCGGGACGAAGGATGTGTTTTGCGAATTTCGGGCGAGTGTGAAATCAAGGATCACACTCGCTTATCTGCTGAATTACAATGTGCTGTGTATAACTGAGGATAATGTTCTTTATGCAATCCTTTCCATTGTATGTTATGTGTAGATCTATGATATTGCGGGGAAGCTGATATTGGACCCGTATTTGCTCGGATTTCCAGTTGTCGGTGTGTTTCTCATTGACGACTTCCTTACCATCGTGGGTACATCTGGAGACATTTATGTTGTAACAGCGATTCTGTTTAACAGTAGTTGTTCTCCTTCCGTGATTCCTCTAAGGAGTCGATGAAGATTGAGAGCATTCAGCGCTTTTCTGTTGGAGATGCATGTGTTCGGTGTTTTGCACATGGCAGCCTTCTATATCTCGTTCTCCATTCCAACGATGGCTACCTTCTTTCCGTTTGCCCATCGTCCTCTTTTCATTGTAGGTGTTCGATTATCACAGCCAGTCCATCGTTGCCTCCTTGAGTCACATCGCATCCTGCATCACGAATCTCGTCCTTTTTCATTCCTTTATCTGTGCTGTGACGGACTCAAATGACTTCATCGTCTGGGACCCTCGCTCGTTCGAGCAGTTGGTTCACACTCGCATGCCCTTTCCTCTATCCACTCTCTATTCCATTGACGAGTGCCTCGTCGCAGCACGCAGCGGCCATCTCCTCTTCCTCCTCCCCTCGTCGAGCGATGCGCCATCATTGGAGGAGAAGGCGTCGTCGCCGTGTCACGAGAAGAGAGATGAATGTCAGCCGCGTGTTGTTGTGAAGGAGGTGCCAAAAGAAGCAAAGGAGACAATGAAAGAAGAAGTGAAGGTAGGGAAGAAGGAAGAACCGACGATCACAAACAAGAACACAGCTGCCACTACCGAACATACCGCTGAGACGTCCATTCCCACCCACCTAACAGAGACCACCTCCGCCCTCCTTGTGCGCGAGAGTGACAAGGGCCGCGAGGTGGAGGGCTCGCTCCTCGGCCGCCGCTCGCTCGTCTACTCGCAGCACCTGTCGTCGCTGCGCATCTCGCCCTCCGCGCGGTGCTCGTCGCTCACACGCGAGTGCCGCGAGTACCTGAAGAAGCTGCCGCCGCGCAGCATCGAGGCGGAGAACACGGAGGAGTACCTGCTGTCGAATCGCATGCTGGGGCTGGCGCTGTTCAACGAGGAGGACATCGAGAAGTACGACCGGCTGGCGCGGCAGCGGAGGCAGGAGAGCGTGGCGGCGGAGCAGGAGATCAGCGCGACGCTGCGGCAGAAGTTGAGTCAGCTAACACACACCTGCGTGATCGACGACGCGGAGCACGCGCTGATGGGGTCCGACCGACCGGGCTCCTGCGAGTTCAAAATTGGGGGGAAGGGGGACATCCCGCCACCCGTGCCAAGGAGGGAGTCTGTGCGGGAAGCGAATGACGGCAGTGTGGTGGCGAACCCGTTGCTGAAGACGCTGTTCTCACAGGGCAAGGAGCAGCGCAAGAGTCGGACGCCGTCGGAGGAGGACTTGGGCCTATTCGATGTGACGAACTACTATTCTATCGACGAAATCGCTGAACTGTGCGAGCATTCCGCGAAGAATCAGAGGAGGAAGGATCTGCCGGAATTACCTGTATCTCGATCGCAGAAGCCTGTGGATGGGTACTCGAGGCTATGCCTAACAACGCGAAGACAGTCTTTACTCAAGAAGCTGTTTTTGAATACCATGACAGATAATGAGGAGTATCGCTGCGTGGCGCGAATGGTGTCGAGGCTGATGCGGAAGAGGAAGGGATACGAGGACCTATCCGATTCGCTGAATACGCCAGAGAACCTGGCGAAGCTACGTTCCTGTCTGCAGAGTCTGAACATGACTTTTGAGGAAATTGACCAGATACTGGGTGATGAGTCTGATTAGGATTGTTTGTTGCGAACAAGAAGCAGGACTATATAAATTGCATTTGACGAATCACAAAACTGTTTCGGATATCGAGGCTCCCGCAATCTAACGATAAGCCAAGTGCCGTGAGGAATACGAGCAGGACGCCCTGTCATTAGTTCTCCAGCTTCTTCTGAGCTTTATCCCGGGCCCAGCTCATGATGCTAGTATTCTTCTGCGCCCACAGGCCGACGACACCCATAACGATACCACCGACCATAAACACGTACACGGGGATTTCCCACTCCTCTCTGGGGTGCTTTCCCTACGAATTACGTAACGGCGTGCGCTCAAACTCCAAACATCTTGGGAGCGGCCTCAGCGGCAGCAGCCTCCTCATGGACAAGTCTGGTGAGTCTCTGAGCGGGGAACTTGCGAATAATTCTAGCAAACATCTGCGTATATTGCGTTTCTGAAGGGCGAAGGAGAAGAAAGCAAATCGGAGAATTCCCGCGGTTCCCTTCAATCGGTCCATTGTCTTCAACAAACAAGCGTTCCACTATAAAATAGGAGTATTCCATACACAGTAATAGATATCAAAGAATACCAATGGCACCATTGAATGACATACATCCAGTACGGAGAAACACAACATCCTTGTCAAAGTGACAGTTAATTGCAGACAGTGCACTTCTCATTATAGTAGTGAGGAGAGCAGGGATTGACAGTAATCGGATAGGGGTAAAGAGAGGGGATGATAGGAATACAAACGGCGGGGAGCAGGGGCTTAACTGGCATACAATAACAAGGGATGCAATTCGATTGAGGAACGGTATTCCAGCTGCTGGGAGAGTAATGGATAGAAGTGGGCGAATAAGAGGAAGAAGTCCACTGAGGCGATAAGTCCATGCTGCAGGGTGTGTAATCGTCAGTGGAGTCGCGAACTGAGTAGTAGTAGGAATTAGGCGATACTGCCGTAATGGGGTAAAAAGGAACACTTGCCATAGCGATAGGAACAGGCATGGCAAATTGAGTCTGAAAATGCTTTTGATGGCTGTACTGGGTGCAATGAGCCGCATCACGAGATGAAGACAGATAGGATAGGGAACATCCATTCCTGTCTTCACGAATATCCAGCGGAGGCAAATAGCTTCCCTCTAGGAGTGACGCACAACAGGAGGAGGAACGTATTGCAGAAAAAGAAGCATTGAGTACAACACACAAGTTGTTGTAAAACTGTGCATATTCCGTAGCCGGCACGTAGAGAGAATAATCGATACACCGAAGAAAGTCTTCTTCAAGACAACTTACCTCAGCAGGTGATAAACTATCCAGCTTTGCGTAGAAATCATTCTTGTAGCAAGATTCATCATGAAACTTTTGTGCCACAATAACACTACGTGTGAATGACAGTAAGAAGCGCTACGAAGCAAGGACGACCTGTTTTATAGAGTACACGTTCACAAATTTTAGATGGTGCTTGCAGAATCTCTCGATATACAATAGAGAGAGTACATACACCTCTAAGCTGCAATTCATTTGCGTAAAGAGACTACGTGTTAATGTTACTAATTTCACGGAACCCGTTAAGGAATAATGAAAAGGGCACACAACTATGATTCGTAGCAGAAAAGACCGAATTGATGCTGTTAGGATAATACTACGTTTTGACTCTCTTCACCCGATGGACACCTGCTGACTCAAAGTGAGGGTAGAAGAAATGGCCATATTGTAGACTTGTTGAACATCAAAAGCAAATAATTGCTCCATGACAATTGGCCACGTTCAACGGACAGGGAAACCGCGTTCCTACCCCAATGAGTTCACGGACAAGAAGTGTACGAGAGTCAAATGAATCCACAGAAGAGGCTCTAGTTCTCTTATTAACGAGTACGCTTCTCTTTGTCGTGAATAGTAAAAGATGAATTGAAAAGAGGATCTGATACATTACCGCGGTTTTCCATGCAGTTGCCCGCGCAGTTGTTCTTTGATATCAAACACTTTACTTTGAAAAGAGCAATTCTAGGGTCCAGGGATTATCCGTGTTATCCTTGCAGATGACGGATTTCACTGTGGCTTTCACATGGAACAACACCTTGGAGCGATTTCTATCCTTGATTGTGAAGTAGGAGTCGATGAGCGAGGTCACGTAGGGACCCTCTCGATTCACGGCCTATGGATGACTCCGAATCTGTAGGGGCACATCGAAGACGGTGGGGATTGTGTCCGTAACGTCGATGCGGATTGGGTTCTTTGAGGCTGCGCACTGCTCGGGCATAATCATGACCAGGTTGCTCTGGTTGAGTAGTGCATTGAGTGCATCGAAGCAGTCGCCGCCGGTTTGACTACGGTAGGTGTGGAGCAGCACCTCGCGCGCGAAGCGGATCAGATCGGACGCCATCAGCCGGTCGTTCTTCCGCCGAATGCTCTCCATCAGCAGGAACAGGATCTTGGAGGGAAATCCGTACGTGTCACTGTCGCCGAGCGTGGCCTGGAAGGTGCGCTCGCCCAGCACCACAGTCTCGCGGTTGAGGTCGCGCATCACCTGCGTGAGCTGCGGATCGTGCGAGGGTCCGCGGCAGCCCTGCGAGATGCTCTGGATGAAGTACACGGGGATGCACAGCGGCACGTCCACGATGGTGCCCAGGATGCGCTGCACCTCGTCGACGGTCTTCGCGCGGCCCATCAGGTTGCGCACGGCGGAGAAGGTGTGCTGGCTGAACCACATGGTGGGGTCGTTGTACCGGCCGAGGCGTGCCTGCCGGATGGCGCGCAGCCAGCTGTCGCGCTCCTCGTCGCTCTGGCACATGAAGTGCTTCTCGATCACCGTCTCCGGCCCTGCCGTTTCCACCTCCGCCGCCGCTGGTGCCGTCTGAGCAATGGCTTGGGAAGTGGCGGACTGAGTAATGGCTTGGGAAGTGGAGGAGGCGGTGGAGGAGGCAACGGCCTTGACGTAGGCCTCGAGACGCTCGATGGAGTTGAGGTCGAGCGGCGCGCGGGAGGTCCGCTTGTAAATGACGTCGAACACGTGGTTCACGTTCTTCTTGCGGTTGAGGCTGCAGCGCGGCTCCGTGTTCTCGTCCAGGACTACGGCTGAGGAGTCGGCGAAGCGGCCACTCATGCAGTGCTGCTTCTTGCGCATGCGATCGGTGATGGTGATGTCGCCCTTCTCGCGCATGCCCGAGGAGATGGGCAGCCAGATCAGCTTGCCGATGGTGATGATCACGTACTTCTCCTTCCAATGCATCACCGGATTCTTCGAAGCCTTCTTCTTGAGGATGCCACACTTCAAAATCTCCGCTCCTTCTTCGAAACGGGCGGGTGCAGATTCTTTGTCTACTCTGAAGCGGTAATGCCGTCACTACCCAGCAGGTCCAGCAATTCCAACGCGCAGTTGCGGAACAGATCACGCTCATCGCGCAGGAGAATAGAGGCCTCGATATAGGAACTGGCTGAGTCACGAAGTGAGTAATCCACATCGCGCAGCTCCCGAGCAGGCTGAGACGCCTATCCATGAGTTAGATCACCAGCAACCACTCGGCTCTTGTGGTAGGAGTCTCTATCACAAGTTCGCTTCTCAACAACGCTGGAAAACACATCCACTCTCGGTGTAACGGACGAGAGTTCGTTCTAGCGATGAATAGGGGAAAAAAGCAGAACCCCTCCGGATCCAGTTGTCAGCACGATTCCAGATCCCTCCTCCTTGGTCAGGCTCGAATTCCGTAACTTTAGGCTCCTTTTCCGCTATGATCATGACGAGAAAGCAACAAATGACCAACATCTTGAGTGGCATCGTTGGCAGGGATTTCGATGAACAGATGTTGTTGTACTCCCTCCCTCTTATGAACTTGCTTTGGATTTGACACAGGAGACACTTGCTCGCTGAACGATTCTTCCCTCCCCCTTTCGACGCAGTCGTCACTATGCTGCTCACTACCGTCCATTGTAGGTGCAAAGGAACAGCGTTATAGTGTTAGATAAGGAGAGTTATGGTTTGGAGCTGCTTCATCTCAATCCTCCTCTTTCTGTGAAATTCAGTGACAACAAACAGATTATGTGGGTTCCACGTCCATATCCAGATTATCCTGATTGTCCGGATGGGTCGTCTCGGGATGCTCCCTCCTCTCCTCCAACTCAATTTCGCTGTTCTTGATTTCCTCCTTCCAGATTTCTCTCATACTGCTGTAATCAGCATAGTCCTTCCCAAGGGCATTCAAATCGGCCACAACGTGTGCCCTTCCCTGCAACTCGCCATGCTCCGAATTATAGTTCTAGGCATGAACAAAAGGGGAAGAAGCAACGGTGAGAAGCGTTTCCAATTCCCTTGCTTCTTTCTGTATCTCCTTCTTCTCCTCTTCAGACAGGGACTCGGCCGTGTCCAGAAGAGAAATGGCTTTCTTATAGCTGTCTATCGCCAAATGCACTTCGCCCATCTCGCGTTGCGCTCGTGCCAGCGTAATATACCCCTCGCACCAATCCGGTTTCAACCCGATACTCCGCATAGCAAACTACGGTCATAATCACCCAGGAAATCAACTTTTATAGCGCCGAAGGGTCTTCCCTGGATGAGGTGAATCTAGCAAATCACTCATTCATCCAATCGCGTACTTGGGCAATCATCTCAAACAGCTTGTAATCCTGTGCGTTAATATCAGCAGCATGGGAGAGAAGGGATAACGCCTTTCCGAAATTGCCTGCTTCCGCTTCCTTCATGCCGTCCCTTTTCAAATCCTCAAAAGACTCCTCTATCCATTATGCCAATCACCAGTCATTACGTTTCTTCTCTTCGTCATTGCTCATAAATAGGGGAAGCGGAATCTACGCATTGCGTTGTCCCCCTGAATCTACGTGTTTCTCCTGTTTCTGGTTCACGACAAAGGAATTGATTTGTATCTTTTCCATAGCGATAATGCCTGTATTTGGCAAACTGCGGAAATACCCCTTCTTTTTGGATTCAGCCATTCTCCACCAATATGCTGTTCCTTCCACATCTGTTGTTGTTCTTGTCGTTGGTAGTGGGATTGGAGGGAGAACGTGGTATGCGTTTGCTGACAACTAGAATCCCATCGTGTTTACAGCGATTACGGAGAGCTACAATGACAAATCATCTATTCTATTGGACAGGATCCTGTTTCCCCTTGTGTACAAGAAGTGGAGTGTGGATGGCGGGTTTAATGGTAGGAGGCATGCTGACTATGTGATTAATGTAATACCCGCTGGAACGATGCAGTGGGATGAGAAGAGGGGTATTGCTGTTTGTGAGGAGGGAGAGGAGCAATGCAACCGCAATCTCTTGCAGTATTGTGCCATTCGGGAGTATTCCTTCGAGTTGGCCCAGGAATTCGTGCGCTGCATTCAAACGTGACCATCTGGATTATTTCTGATGGATAGACGTCCCGGTACTATCGATCAGGTGTATCGCATCTGTAAGCGTTTCGGTGCGCTGCAATACAGTGAGATTGACAAGTGCTATGCGCAGCGTGAGAAGGTTCTTGCATTAGCATTAACGGTGATGTATAGATGGCAAGGGAACTCATTGTGTTGAGAGACTCTCATGTGTCGAAGAAATACCCGGTCATTCCTCAGCTCTTCTATAATCATGTGTTCATGAACTTGAACGGTTTAGAAGAGAAGACGGATTCTGTTTTTCTGCGGCTTCAATACCGTATCTGCCATTTGCCCTCCATGAAGCAAAACCCGCCTCGCTTATGCCAAGAGGACTTCAACTATCACACCGAACTGCTTGTACTCTCCTCTCCCCCTCCTCTCCTCTAGCAACAGCTCATCAGCGAGCAGAAGGAGCGCGAGGTTCGCGACGGGTTCATCCGGAGGAAGTACACCGACGTCGTCTACACGCCCGCCACGCTGCGCTCCTTCGGGAGGTCGATTCTCCACCCCCGGCAGACGCTGCAGGTGATCTTCGACATGGACACAGAGGACCTGAGCGCGCTGGAGGAGCCGCTGTTGGCGCTGACGGGCGGCGGATTTGAGGAGTTCGTGACAGTGCAGCTGGTGGGCCAGTCCAGCACCGAGCTGGGTGAGAGCTGCCACAGCGATGCCTGTGACAGAATCAGGGCGTTTTTGTGCGGTGCGGCGGTTGCCCACTCCCGACTCCCCTTTCAGCTGTGTCTGCTGCGCGAGAAGGGCCTGGACGTGAAGACGGCCGTGCGGCGCTGCGCCCAGAGCAGCGGTTTGTTCGCGCCGTCTGTGCTGAGTTGTGTGGCGTCGGAGCAGCCGCTAGAGCTGCTGCAGAACCTGACGCGAGAGGCGGTCGGCATGCTGCAGGGCGAGAGCGAGGAGGAGGCGGTGCTGGCGCTGGCGGCGCTGGACGAGCTGGAGGACGACGAGGTGGACATTGAGGTGGAGCCCGAGGCGCAGTGGGCGGCCGAGCGTCCCGCAGATCTGTTCCGTCCCTTCTTGCCGCTGACCGTGCTGCTGAATGGCGAGCGCCTCTCCATAGGGTCGTCAATGCCATCTGAGGCGTCCCAACCAGTGCAATCGTCACAGTCATCGCAGTCATCACAACCAACACCATCATCGCAGTCATCACAACCAACACCATCATCGCAGTCATCGCAGTCATCACAATCATCACCACCATCAAAGCTACCAGAACAGCTGCTGCAGCAAGCTATCTGTGCGCAGTTCGGGACGAAGCCACTGGCGTGTAGCAGGACAAGGCCACTGCGCTTCACGCACCGTGCGAGCGAGCCGGTGGAGGCGCCGGTGGTGGCCATCCACCTGAACACGCAGTGCGCGAGCAACGTGCCGGCGCTGGACGAGGTGATGCGGTGGGTGAGCCGTCACGAGGAGTGGGCATGTGCATTGCTGCTGAGGCGTAGGCTGCTGGAGAAGACGCAAGTGGTGCTCACGCCCTTCACCGACGTGCTGATCGATCGGGTGGAGGGCGAGTTCCAGTTCCGCACGCCGTACACCAAGCACCACATCGCCAGGGCGTTTGCGATCGCCTGCGCCGTACGGTCGACCCTGCGACCCTCCGCCTACTGGCCATTCGCACGATGCGTGATGGAGTGGAGACTTGCGGTGGCAATCACGTGTAGAGACGGCGGAGACTCGACTATAGTGGTGCGAGAGTGTGCGGACAAGACCGGAGTGGATGTGGCGCGGATGAAGGAATGCCTCGAGGACGAGGGAATGATCGAGAGGATGTGGATGGAGAAGGTGGTCGACCGGGAAGCGAGGTGGATCACGGTCAGCCCCTATGCAGTGGTTGGGGATGAGCACGTCAATCGCATTGATGCGATTCCACGACAGTTGTGCGAGTTGGCGCAGTCCAATGCGGACTACTGCCGGAATATGGAGGAGTTCAGCGAGGGGATTCCGTACTGTTCAATCACCCTTGTTGGTTAGATGTGTATATGTTCTGTGTGTTTGCTTCTACATCACTTCATGAGTCTTTTGCATTTCAATATGGAAGCAGAAGCGACAAACCAAGCCCTAATGACTGTTCTTGATCATCAACGACCACTGAACACCCAACAAATCACCACACATTTCTTCCG